>Ga0308166_1003350_pt1 | contig 13706 bp, 8 predicted proteins | sample PhyCR2_2_FD_202137 | JGI IMG/M metagenome (GOLD analysis project Ga0308166, IMG submission 202137) | Phyllosphere microbial communities from UC Gill Tract Community Farm, Albany, California, United States - DLSLCC.R2 | ecosystem: Host-associated > Plants > Phyllosphere > Unclassified | place... | reverse complement strand
GAAATGATCTTGCGGCCGTCCGTCTCGCGCACCTGTTTCGGCGAGAACGGTTCGATCATGCCGTGTTCTTCCGCCATCCGGCGGATCCATTTGTCGCTCTTGATACTCATCGCTGGGCTTCTTTTCCAAAAAAATGGGGATATGAATCCCGCAATTTTACGCGAAAAGCGCCTTGGGACGACCGGCCTTTTTTTCCTCGGCCTGCGCGAGCAGCCGCGCGATCATCTCGCGCGTCAACGCGGCGGTCAGCGCCGGCTTCTCCATCGGGTACAGGTGCGTGCCTTCGATCGTGACGAGATTGCCGCCGACCAGCCGGCGCGTCCCGTCCAGGCCCGCCTGGCGCAGCTCCGCGGAATCGGTCCCCGCGATGAAGCCGACGGGCACGGGGAAAGGCGCACGCAGCACCCGGTCCATGTCGTGCGGCAGCGTGCTGTAGATCGCCGCTTCGACGTCGCGCTCGAAGCGGAGTTGCACGCCCTCGGCATGCGGAACCAGGCCGTGCTCCAGGTAATCGTCGAGGGCACCCGGCGCCCACGCCTGGAACACGGGTTTCGCCATGAAATGCTCGAAAGCGGCCGCACGCGACGGCCACACGTTGCGCCGCCGCTGCGCCACGTTCCCCGGCGACAGCCGCATGCGCAGTCCGAGCATCTTCGCGATGCGCCACACCCACGCCCGCCAGCCCGCGACGACGGGCGAATCGAGCATCACCACGCAGCGCACCAGGTCCGGCCGCCGGTGCGCCGCCAGCATGCTGACGGCGCCGCCCAGCGAGTGGCCGACGAGGATCGCCGGCTGGCCGTACCCCTCCAGCTGCGCGATCAGCTCGTCGATCAGCGTGTGCCAGTTGTCGCGCACGGGAAAGCGCGGATCGTGGCCCAGCATGTCCGTCGTGCGCACGTCGAAATCGCGGCGCAAGTCGTCCAGCAGGCGGCCGTACGAACCGGACGGGTAGCTGTTCCCGTGGGTGAAATGGAGTAAAGGCTTGGACATCGGGAATGGGATGACGCGGCAGCGCGTAGTCAGGACGACACCCATTGTAATGTCATTATCTCCAAGTATTTAGAGGGAAACGCCTACGGCCGCCCGCCTCCATCGTGTCCGCGCATGCGGTGCTGGCGCAGTTGCTCGCGCTGCTCCGGCGTCAGCACGGCCTGGATCTGCGCGTCGGTGCGTGCCTGCAGCAGCGCCTGGGCGGCCACCGCCTGGCCGAGGTCGCGCGACAGCGCGCCGGCCCTGGCCTCGTCGAACCTGTCGGCGCGGCCCAGTTCGCGCAAACCTTCGTGCGCCTTGCGGATCGCCTTGTCGTACTCGCGGCGCTGCGGTTCCTGGGCGTGCACGATGGCGAACACCTTGTCCTGCTGGGCTTCCGTCAGCTTCAGGCGGTGCAGCGGCACGTGGCCGAAGGGCATGCCCGGGCCCCGCTCGTGGTCGCCGTCGGGACCGTGCCGGCCGGCGGCAGGCGGCGCATCCGGTTCGCCGGTCGCGAAGGCCGGGGCGGCGGCAAGGCAGGCGGCGAGCAGCGCGGCTGCCGCGGAAAGGCTTGTGAATTTCATGTGTGTCATCCTTTTTTGTTCGGAGACGCCATTCTCGATTGTCTCGATGTTAAGGCGTGTTGTCGGCGTGTAAAAGCGCGTAAAGAGCCGGCGCCGGTCGTGGCCGGTACAGCCGCGCTGCGCTAAGATGCGAACATGAACCAAGTCCTGCTTATCGACGACGACACCGAACTGGTCGGCATGTTTTCCGAATACCTGGAACAGGAAGGCTTTCGCGTCGCCTGCGCCCACGACGGCGAGACGGGCGCGCGCGAAGCGCTGACCGGCCAGTACGCGATCGCCATCCTCGACGTGATGATGCCCCGCATGAACGGCATCGAGACGCTGCGCCGCATCCGCGCCGCCAGCCGCATGCCGATCCTGATGCTGACGGGGCGCGGCGACGACGCCGACCGCATCCTCGGTCTCGAACTGGGCGCCGACGACTACGTCACGAAGCCCTGCACGCCACGCGAACTCACGGCGCGCGTGCGCGCCATCCTGCGCCGCACGCAAAGCTCGCCCAACGACGGTCCCGGCATCACGCTCACCGTCGGCAAGCTGACGATGCTGCCGGAGCAGCGCCGCGCCATGTGGGACAGCCAGCCGCTGGACCTGACCAGCACGGAATTCAACCTGCTCGAAGTCCTGGCGCGCAATGCGGGCCGCCCGGTCAGCAAGAACGACCTCTCCGAGCAGGGACTGGGCCGCCCGCTGGCCCGCTTCGACCGCAACATCGACGTTCACCTGTCGAGCCTGCGCCATAAACTGGGCACGCTGTCCGACGGGCGTTCCTGCCTGCAGACCGTCTACCGTCTCGGCTACCAGCTGATCCGCGAGTAGCGATGGGCCGGCTGTTCTGGAAGTTTTTCCTGTCCATCCTGCTGGCCCAGGTGGCGGCCACGATCGGCGTCGGCGGCACCTTGTGGCTGCGCGACCAGGCGCGCCAGCGCGGCGGCGAACCCACGCTCGACAAGAGTCCCCCCGCGACGATCATGCTGGACGCAGCCGCCGCGACGCTGAAGCACGGCGGCATCGACGCGTTGCGCGACCTCGCCGCCGGGAGCCGCCGCATGCATTTATATGTGCTCGACGAGCAGGGCCACGAACTGCTCGACCGGCCCGTGCCCGCCAGGCTGCGCGAGGAAGTCGAGCGCAACCTGAACGGCGACGACCACACGCATGCCGTCGCCCACCTGACGGGCGCCGACGGCCGCCGCTACACGGCCTTCGCCTCGCGCGCATGGCATTTGCCGGGCATGGACGGTCCGGGTCCGCGCGGCTTCGGCACCGGACCGGGCGCCGGGCCGCCGCCGGCCGGCCCGGGCGACGGCGACCCGGGCGCGCGCATGGACGGCGGACCCGGCGGCCCGGGCGGCCCGGGTGGCGGCTGGTTCGGCCTGCCGCCGGAATTCAGCCGGCACGTGGGCCCCTGGCTGCCCATCGTCGCCGCCACGCTGGCCAGTCTCCTGTTCGCCGCCCTCCTCGCCTGGTATTTCTCGCGCCCGATCCGCGCCCTGCAGCGCGCCTTCGACGCCGCCGCGGCGGGCGACCTCGCGCCGAAATTCGCCCACGCGGCGCCGCGCCTCATCGGCGACGAGCTGGCGGAACTGGGCCAGGATTTCGACCGCATGAGCGCCCAGCTGCGCGCCCTGATGGATGGCCAGCGCCGCCTGCTGCACGACGTCTCGCACGAACTGCGTTCGCCGCTGGCGCGCCTGCAGGCCGCCATCGGCCTCGCGCACCAGCGGCCGGACCGCCTGCAGGCGTCGCTCGAACGCATCGAACGCGAAAGCGTGCGCATGGACCGCCTCGTCGGCGAGCTGCTGACATTGTCGCGCCTGGAAGCGGCGACGACGTTGCCCGCCACGGAGCCCGTGGACCTCGTCGAGATGGTCGACCAGATCGCCGACGATGCCCGCTTCGAAGCCGGCGCGGTGGTGGACGTCGACGCGCCGGAACCGGTCACGGTGCGCGCCGCCCCGGACCTGCTGTGGAGCGCCGTCGAGAACATCGTGCGCAACGCCGTCAAGCACGGTGCAGGCGGCCCCGTGAACGTCTGCCTGCATCCGGACGGCGACCTCGTTCACATCGAAGTCCTCGACAAGGGCCAGGGCATCGCGCCCGAACACCTGGGCGACGTGTTCGAACCGTTCTTCCGCTCCAACCCCACGCGCAACAACGTCGACGGCCATGGGCTCGGACTCGCGATCGCCAAGCGGGTCGTGGAGACGCACGGCGGACGGATCTCGGCCGCCAACCGGGCCGAAGGCGGCTTGCGCGTCACGATCACGCTGCCGCGCGTGGTGTGATCAGCGCCCGTACCAGTAGCGCGCGTGCTCGTTCCGGTAGCCGCGCCAGGCCACGTTCGCGCCAAAGTCCAGCGTCAGCGCGCCCGCGTCGTCGGTCCGCAGGCGCAGGGCGCCGAGCGTGCCGTAGCGGTCGTAGACTTCGGGCTTCGGATGGTGATAGCGGTTGCGGTACCCGACCTGGAAGACCGCGATGTCCGGATGAACCGTCTGCAGGAAGGCCGGCGTGGACGACGTGCCGCTGCCATGGTGCGGCGCCAGCAGGACGTCCGCGCGCAATCGATCCGCTGCACGATCGACCAGCGCCGCTTCCTGCGCCGCCTCGATGTCGCCGGCCAGCAGCACCGTGCGCCGGCCATTGCTGATGCGCAGCGTGCAGCTGCGCGCATTCGTCTTCAGTTGCGTGTCGTCGTAGCTGGCCGGCGTCGGATGCAGCATGTCGAACGCGATGCCGTCCCATTCCCAATGCTGGCCGGCGCTGCAGCGCACGTGGCGGCGCACGGCGCGGACGATCGCGTGACCGGCGGGCAGCGACGAGGCGACCCAGCCCGCGTCGACGCCTTCCAGCACCGCCAGCGCCCCGCCCGTGTGGTCCGTGTCGCCATGGCTGACGACGATCCCGTCGAGCGTGGCGATGCCGCGCATCCGCAGGTACGGCAGGATCACGCGGCTGCCGCCGTTCGCGCCCGGGGCATATGCGGGGCCGGTGTCGTACAGCAGGCGGTGCCGCTCCGTTTCGACGAGCAGCGCCATACCCTGGCCGACATCGAACGCGGTCACGCGAAAGGTGTTGTCGCGTGGATGGTCCGGGCGCTGCAACAGCATCGGCAGCAGCGCGACGGCCCCGGCCCAGCGGTGCGGCCAGCCGCGCGGCATCAGCATCCACAGGATGCCGCCGAGTCCAAGCGCGAACACCCACGCCTGCGGCGCCGGCGCGCGCCACACGGCAGCGGGCCAGCCGGCCATCAGCCGCAGCAGCCAGGCGAGCATCTCCACCATCCAGTGCGCGAGCAGGAGCAGCCAGTCGCCCGGCGGCCCGGGAACCAGGCTGCCGGCCAGCGCGAGCGGCGTCACGACGAAGCTGACGAGCGGGATCGCCACCGCATTCGCGACCGGGCTCACGATCGACACCTGGCCGAACAACAGCAACGTCAACGGCACCAGTCCCGCCGTGACGGCCCATTGCGTCCGTCCGGCCAGCAGCAGCGCGCCGCGCGGTCCCGTGGGCGGCGGCCCGATGCGGCCATGCCCCGCGAACAGGATGACGGCCACGGCCCCGAACGACAGCCAGAACCCCGGCCACAGCACGGCCCACGGATCGAGCAGCACGACCACCGCGAGCGCCGTGCACAACACGTGCGACACGGCGGCGAGACGCCCCATCCACAATGCGAGCGCGACGACGGACAGCATGTACAGGGTGCGTTGTGCCGGCACGCCGAAGCCGGCCAGCAGCACGTACAGCAAGGCGACGACGGTGCCGGCCAGCGCGGCGGCCTTCTGTGCCGGCAGACGCAGCGGCAGGCGCGCATCGGTGAAGAACGAGCGGCGCCACAACGCCGACACGGCCCACGCGGCGAGCCCCGCGATCATCGTGATGTGCAGGCCCGAGATCGAAATGAGGTGACCGATGCCGGTGCGGTTGAACACCTGCCAGTCGGCCTGCTCGATGCCGCGCTGGTCGCCGATCACCAGTGCCACGACCACGCCCGCGTACGTGCGTCCCGCGAGTGCGGCCTGGATGCGCGCGCGCAGCGCCGCGCGGACGCGCTCGACGACCGCGCCGGGAGCGGCCACGAACGCGTCCAGCAGCCGGTTGCCGTCGTCGGCCCGCACATAGCCGGTGGCGCGCACGCCCTGTTCCAGCAGCCACGCTTCGTAATCGAATCCGCCCGGATTCGCGTTGCCGTGCGGGCGCTGCAGGCGCACCGTCAATTGCCAGCGCTGGCCCGGCTCGAAGTCGCCGACCGCGGCAACCGTGCCGCGCGAGCCCGAATACCAGGAGAGCGCTACGCGCGGTGGCACCTTCAGCGCGCCACCGACGACGTGCTCGACCGCGAAATTGAAGCGCACGCCACCATCGAAGCGATAGGGCAGATTATCGATGGTGCCCACCAGGGTGACGTCGCGCCCCTCGTCCACCGCCGCCAGCTGGTCCGCGAGCGCGCCGCCCGCGAGGAACGCCGCCCAGCCGAAACCCAACAGTGCGCCGCCGGCAATCAACAGGGGGATCCGCCCCCGCGGTCGCCGAACCATGAGGCAGGCCAGCAGCAAGGCCGCCCCGAATGCCAGTGCGCGCCATGTGGGAAGCGCGGCCCGGCACTGCAGCCACGCGACGCCGGCGACAAAGCTGCATATCGCGATCCGCATGGCGCCTGCCTTTCGTCTGGCACTGTCCAGCGTATATCTTACGCAGCGCGGACGGCTGAAGCGGCGCTACCACACCCTCTGTTGAGCTGCCACAGCTGAAGAGCGCTGCGGCGGCGCCACTCGACTCAGAACGTGAATCGCACGCCGGCGCGATACATGCGACCGAACAGGTCGTACAGCGACGGGTTGATGCCATTGCCCGAGGTCGGCGCGTTGCGGTTGGCCACGTTGTCGATCTTGGCATAAGCCATGACGTTCTCCGACACCTTGCAGGTCGCGCCCAGGTCGACATACAACACGCCCTTCATGTGGTTGTTGTCGATGGTCTGGTGGATAGGCGTGGAGACCGGACAGTTGGTCTGGCACTCGATGTACTCATTGCTGTAGACACCGTTGCTGATCCAGCGCTCGCTCAGCGTCAGGCTGCCTTTGTCCGACGACCAGCCCTGAGAGGCCAGCAGCTTCCAGCGCGGCGTGGTGCCCATGTTGACGCCCGCCCCCTGCGTCGGAATGGTGCCCGGCACGCCCGAGTCCGTAATGTTGTCGATCGTATGCGTGGCCAGCGCGCGCAGCGTGAACATGCCGGGCAGGCCCAGGCCGGCCATGCTGCCGCGGTACGAGGTCTCGATGTCGTAGCCCTTGAGCTTGAGCGACGCCAGGTTGAATTGCTGCAGGCGCACGTAGTTATTCGTCGGCACGGGGCTGTCGAGCACCATGGCCGCGCACAGGTCCTGGTGACCGGCGTCGCACAGGTCGACCTCCTGCTGCAGGCCCAGCGTCGAAATGACGCCGTTCACCTTGATCGTGTAATAGTCGAACGAGGCGCTGAAACCCGGCGCCCAGCGCGGTTGCGCGAGGACGATGCCCAGCTCCGAGCTGCGTGCGACCTCCGGCTTGAGCGCCGTGTTGCCGGTCACCTGCTGCTGCACCGTCAAGTTCGTGCCATTGTGGTTTACGGTGCTATTGGTGATCACGACCGGCGCGAACAGTTCGCTCAGGTTGGGCGCACGCACGTCGCGCGAGGTGACGGCGCGCAGGCGCACCCCGTCGACACTGGTTTTCCACGTGCCGCCGATCTTCCAGGTCCTGGCGTTGCCGGCGGTGCTGTAACTGGTGCCGCGTCCCGCCACGTTCAGGTTGGCCTCGCCGAGCCCTGCCGACTTGAACAGCGGCAGATTGACTTCCAGGTACGCTTCGCGCACGGAATAGGCGCCCGAGCCGTTGTGGTAATTGCCCGCAAACCAGTTCGCGCCGGACGACGTGTTCAGCAGCGGATCGGCCGGGTAGGCGGGCGAATTCGGGCTGTCCGCCGTGACGCCGTTGCCGTACGGGTCGGCGCGCACGGTATAAGCCTCCCTGCGGTACTCGAGACCGGTGGCGACGGCCAGCGGACCGGCCCACAGCGCGAGCGGCTCGCCGCTGACGTTGAAGCTGGCGACGTCCTGGGTCTGGCGGGCGTGCTGCTGCGGGCCGTTCGGCGGCATCACATAGGCCAGCGCACCGGTGCTCTGCGGGACGTTGCCGATGATGTTGAGGGGCTGGCACCCCGAATTGCGCGCGACGACGCTGCGGCAGACGATGCTGCCGTCGGGCAGACGGATGGCGTCGATCGCGGCGTTATAGCGCGGCGTCAGCGTGATGTTGTTGACGTACAGGTCGGTGCGGTTGATGCCGCGCTGGTAGTAGCCGTTGTACGACCAGGTCGTACCGCCGGCATCGAAGCGGCCGTCGGCGCCGATCACGTAGCGCGCCATGCGACGGGTCGGCTCGACGCTGATGTATTTCGGCAGATTGGCGTTGGCGGTGCCGTATTGGAAGCTGGTGATGTTGTTGGCCGCGCAGGCTGCCGCGATCGAGGCGGGCAGGAACGGATTGTCGCACTGGATAGTGAGGTTGGCGTTTTTCGGCGCCCCGCCATTGGGCTGGTTCTGCGAATTGACCTCGGCCGCGTTGATCGTCATGTAGATCTCGTGGTCGTCATTGATCGCATAGCCGATGCGGGTGTAGGCGTTCTGGCGCTTCAGCTCCGAGGCCAGCGTCGTGGTATTGGCCGACACGCCGGACAGGTCGCCGCCCACGCAGAACGGGCTGATACAACCGCTCACGCCGCCCTTACCGTCGGGCACGCCGTTGGAACCGTAATTGAACTTGTACGGCACGCCGCCCTCGCCGAAGGCCGTGCCTTGCAGCGGGCCGGAGGTGATCAGGCCGTAGAGGTTGTATTGGTAATTCTGGGCGTTACGGATGTCGTAGATCTGCGGCTTGCCGTCGGTGGTCTGGGCAAACGGGCGCGTTTGAAAGGCCGGCGCCTTGAACGCGGTGCGGCCGTTCGGGCCCGGGCCGGCGCCGAAGCCGTTGGGCGGTATGCCGTCCTCCTTGCTGCGCTCCACGCTGACCACGACATGCAGCTTGTCGTCCAGGAAGCCGCGGCCCCATGCCGCCTGCAGCGTGACGTTCTTGTCATCATGGTAGGTGGTCTCGCCCCCCTCGATGTTGGCCTTGAAGCCCGTGAATTTCTTGTCCGTGATGAAGTTGACGACGCCGCCGACCGCGTCCGAGCCATACGAGGCCGACGCGCCGCCGGTGACCACGTCGACGCGCTTGACCAGCAATTGTGGAAACTGGCTGATGTCGGTGACGCCGGTGACATTGGCCGGCACCACGCGCTGGCCGTCGAGCAGCGTCAGCGTGCGGAACGCGCCCAGGCCGCGCAGGCTGAACGCACTCAGTCCCTGTTGGCCGCTCGACGTGCTGTACGTCAGCACCTGGCTGCCCGTGCTGCCCTGCAGCGCCGGCAGCTGGGCGATGGTGTTGAAGATGTTCGGCTCGGCCGATTTTTCGATGTCGTCGGCGGTCAGCGTCGTGGTCGGGGTGGGCTGGTTGAAGCCGCGCGCCGCGATGCGCGAACCGGTCACCGTCACCACATTGTCGACGGCCTTGGGAGCGGGCGCTGCTTCCTGCGCGCAGACGGTTGCGGCGCTGATCAGGCCTGCTCCGAGCAATGCTGCGGTGGACAGTTTCAAGGGATAGGGTTGTGGAGGCTGGGCCTCGCTGCGCCTGGCGGGTCGAATGGTCATGAGATCTCCGTTATGATTTTTATCACACCTTGAATAGTGTGAAAAATCATCCTAGGGATGTTAGACGCTACCATCCAATTCCTTTTTTTCGGCCTCCGATACAAAAATGGATATCATTTATAAAAAACCGACGTGGCCAGCATTGGCGATCAAGCCAATGTGCCATATCCATCCACAAGAAAACGCACGCGGCCGGCATGAAATGGATTTCATTTATAAAATACCGAACAGCATGCCAATGACGAAGGCTCAGGCGAGCGTCGACGGTCCCATTGGCGGCGGCCCGGGATCGGGTTGTCCGTCCTGTACGGACCCGGCGAGAAGCGCGACCCGTTCCGCCTCGGCGAAGCGCATCAACTGCCACGTACTGCGTCGCTGAATTACTTCCGGACCCGCCGAACGCCCGAACATGCCCACGGCTACCTGGAAGGTCGCAGCCGGAAGCGTGCTTCCGCGCGGGAACCAGCGCGTGCCGTCGAGCGCATGCGCCTCCCCGCAGCGCCACCAGCCGCTCGCCGGACAGATGTCACCGGTCCTGACGTTCGTGCCGAGAGCGGCTGCCTGGACGGGGTCGGGTTCGCCTTCCTGGGCGACACTGACCGGTCCCGGCGGGGCAAGGGTGACCAGCATTGGCGTACGGGGACGTAGCCGTTTATCGACCAGCCTCCACGTCGTCGGCTGCGACGGTTCGATGCTCGGCTGGAGACCGCGCAGCTTTTGCCACAGCGTCTGCCGCGGTAGCAGCAGCGCCTGTGGCATGCGGTCGCCTTTGCGTATCCATTGGACCGATCCGCCTTGTACGTCCACGCCGGGGCCGCCTTCGCGGCATTTCCACCAGCCGGATTGCGGACAGATTTCTCCGGCAGTCGCCACTGCACCCAGTTTCGGTCCGGGCGGTTCCGGCGGCGGATCCGACGGCGGCGGCGAATCGGACTTGCGCAGGCGGATGCTGGACGAAATGCTGTCCCAAAGCTCGAGCACGGCGTCTTCATGAAGACTGGAATCGACAGGTTTTCCCCCGGGGCTCGGGTTCGTGCCGGTTTCCATGTTAAGCAGCAAGTACGGCTGCGAGTGATCATTGTCGACCCCATGCGCCTCCCACATGAAGCTATAGCCCGTCGTGAAATTAAGTTCGCGGACGCGCTCCAGGACCTCTTCCCCGTCAATGCCATTGATGCTCCGCTTGCCCGAGCGCAGCTTAGTCACGCGCAGCATTTCATCGGCGCTGGCGTCTGCGTCGATATCGGCGACACGGGCAAGCAAGCTGCGATCAGTGCGGCCAGCAGGCATGACGTCGAATGCCAATCCCATGTCCGGATGGCCAGGCAGGCCGAGATGCAGGGTGACATGTTCGTTCTCATGTTCCGGCAAAGGTTCCGCGAAGACCCCTCGCCAGATGCAGAATCCGGGACCACGCGGAATCTCGTCCGTGCCGCGCACCTGCAATCGTGCCAGCAGCGTTTCTGCGTCCTTGACACCTTGCGCCTGCTTCGAAGACGCCGACATCGTGAAACTCAAACCGTTCATGTGCGCATGGACTTCGATCGACACCGACTCCATATCGATCCGGCGATCCCCGTTCATCATATGCCCGCGGCTGCGGCCGTAAACGAAGCTTCGCCCGGTGACCCCGGGAATACGGAGGTCGTGGGCGTCGAGCATCCCGCCTTCGCCGCTGTCGTCGTGATCGCGGCCGCGTGCCGCGATCTCTGCCTCGCGTGCCGCCACCCGCCCACGGAATGTGGCCTCATCCTCCTCGACGGAGTCGATCGCGAACCCGGATATCCTTTCGCCCGACAAGCTCACATCGGCCTCGCCAGGAACGTCGACCAGGTACCGTCCGACGCATACCGTTTTCATCTTTCCCGTCATTTTTGCCACCTCGGATCTGTCCCGAATGCTGCGGACCTGGCCAGCGGCCCAGGTACCTGCACAGGCGAGAGCTGCAAGCAAAACGATGAGCTCTCGCCAACCGCGTTTCCTTGTTCGCGTCATGGCAACGTCGGTACCGGCATGGCAACGGAAACTGGGCCCGACGACAAGACGCCTTGCCGCATGAACGCATCCATACGATCGAACGTACGGACGACAATCATTCGCCCATCCAATTTACATTTAGCGGCCCCCGCACACCGGATGAGGCTTGGGGTTTCCTTGCGCATCATCATGCATGGAGGCGCAACCGATGTGGCGCGACGGCGCCAACGCTGTTTCCCGGTGCGCTTCATTGCAGCTTCTGAACCAGTTTGACGATCAGGTGCTGGGTCAGCATCAGGGTTGCATCATTGTTGTATGCGCCCTGATGATCGAATCCACGCACGTCGAACAACTGGCTGACCTTTCCCCGTGGGCCCGCTCCGGACTGATGTGGCACGGTGCCGTCGCCGGCCACGTCCTGACGTGCAGGAACAAAGTAAAGATCAGTACGTCCTTCCACGCGCACGCGTCGCCCGCCACCCGGGCCATAGCCCGTCCGGGCCGCCGCCTTGATATTAGATTCTGTAAACACGGCGCCGGCAGCCGGGTCGCGTGCAACCCATCGCACCGCGCCAAACGACATGTGTTCCGGATCGGCGCCATAAAATGCGTACGTGTTCGGGTGATAGTACGTATCCAGGACCTTGCGATGGAACCGCTCGGCCTCGTCGACGGCTCGCCGTAGAACATCGACGACCTCGGTATCGTTGTAGAGCTTTGCAGGGTCTGCGAGCACAGGGTCGATCAACCTGTACCACGACTGCGTATCGCGATACATGTCGTATGGATCACCCGCGGGCAGATGCACCACCTCGCGCGGCACATCTTTATGGTTGACCTTGTTGACCAGGCAGATGTGCAGCCAGGGCTGCGGATAAAGATGATTGGGCAGCAGCTGCAGAGCGCCGGGCGCGGCGGCCATCACCGGCATCGTGTCCTTGGGCAGTTCACCCAGGATTTCGGCGACGTGCTCTGCCTTGATATTGTCGACCTGCCCATTGCTAGGACTCCATTTCTCGGTACCACATGCGATGCGGCGATAGCATGCGGGCGCACCAAGGGCAGGCATGGCACCATGGATGACGCCCAGGATCTGCTCCGGGATCTGCTTCGCGCAAGCGCGCGCAACCAACCCACCCATCGAGTGGGTGACCAGGATCACTTGCCGGCATTCGCGCTTGCGCTCAGTCCAGAAAGAAATGATCCGTTCGATACGCTGCCGCAGCCATGTGGCCGATGCGTCGCAGGACGCGAGCCAATTGTAGCCACAGGCATAAACCGGATAGTAATACGCCGCGTGCTTGTCGAGCTCCGCCTCCGTCACCCTGGCGATGCCCCGCACACCCCACTGCACCGGATCGCACGCCATCACGTTCTTCCAATGGCTGCATATCACACGGACGTTATCCAGCGGATCCATCTCGAACGTGTGATTGAGGCCAACCTGCAAGCCGTACAGCAGCCTGCCATACGAATCCCAATGCACCTCCCCCCACCAGCGCTGCCGCACCTCGGCCTCGGTCGTACCGTAGTTGCGTGCTTCCAGCGGCAAGTGGATATCGCCACGGTTATCCACCTCGAGCGTCCGTGCGTTGAGAAGCTTTTGACGCTTCTTCGGATCGAACTCCTTCCACTTGCGCGCCGCCTTCAATCCCTCGAACGTCCCGTTCGGCGCCCGCCACGCCGGCTCGCCCGGATCCAGCACGGCGTTCGCCCGCATCGCCGGACTGGTCGCCGCCCGCAGATTGCTCCCCATGATTCCGGGCACGACGATGACCGGAATGACTTTCGACGGCGGCAAGGTGAACAGCCCGCGTGTCGTAAACGATGTGGGGGTCAGGACGGTTCGGCCCGTCCAGCTGCCGTCGGGCTGCGGGACGAGGTTGGGCAAGGGGCGGGTCGGGTCTGCCATGCGCGCTCCGTGGTCTGGGTTGAGTTTGCGTAAAATTCGGGGTCAACGGGCCGGGTCGTCGTCGGGGAGGAAGGCCATGTCGACGTCGCCGATCATTTCGCCGATCAGCAACGAGGTGCGGCCCTGTTCGTCGGTGCGTCCGGTGACGGCGCGGCCGTCTTCGAACGTCGCCTTGTAGCGTTGGTTCGGGACCGGCTTGCCGGTCTGCTGGTGCCGCAGCACCACGTATTCGTCCGTGTGCAGGTGCGACGTCGGCATGCGCACGCCTGCCGGTGCCGCCCCGCCGGGGCCGACCAGGTCGTGCTCCGTCGCCTTGAAGACCTGGCGGCCGCTCGTCTGCTGGGTGACCGTGCCGTCGGCCCAGTCGGTCTGCGCGCCCGGCGCGATGATCTTCACGGCCGGCGCTTCCAGCTCGATGCGTTCGGCGGCGATCAGGCTGATGCGGCCCGCCGACTTGATCTGGATATTGCCCACGTGCGTGTGCACGACGATGTCGCCGCGGCCCGCCACGAGGCGCACGCCCAGT
>Ga0308166_1003341_pt1 | contig 13732 bp, 9 predicted proteins | sample PhyCR2_2_FD_202137 | JGI IMG/M metagenome (GOLD analysis project Ga0308166, IMG submission 202137) | Phyllosphere microbial communities from UC Gill Tract Community Farm, Albany, California, United States - DLSLCC.R2 | ecosystem: Host-associated > Plants > Phyllosphere > Unclassified | place... | reverse complement strand
GGTTGATGATGACGAAGAAGTTGGCGCGCATCGAGCCCCATTCGAGCTTGCGCAGGCTCGTGATCTTCGCGTCGACGATCTGGCCGCCCATGTCGAAGCGCATCGTGTCGCCCAGCTTCAGGCGCAGCGTGCGCGCCAGGCCCTGCTCGACCGACGCCTCGGCCACGCCCGGCGCGTCGCGGTACCAGCGGCCCGCCACGATCTCGTTCGTCGCCGGCAGCTCGCCCGTCGACGACAGGTTGAATTCGCGCTCGGCCAGGCCCTTCGCGCGCTCGTCGGTGTACGTGGTCGCAGTGACCGCGTTGCCGTTCACCGCGACGAGGCGGCCGCGGATCATCGGGTACAGGGTCAGGTCGCGCACCCCGGCCGCGCGGATGGTGCGCGCCACGCCGTCGCGCTGGTCCGGCTGGATGTTGATGATGAAGCGGTTCGGCGCATCCGGCGGTGTCGCCAGCCGCCACGCGGACATCAGGTCGCCGCGCACGACGGTCAGCACGAGCAGCGCCATCAGGCCGAGCGACAGCGCGACGATCTGCACGACGGTCGCGCCGGGGCGGCGCTGCAGCGACGTCAGCGCGAAGCGCCACGCCTGGTGCCGGAACGCGCCGCGCAGGCCACGCAGCAGGCGCAGGCCGAGCCAGCCGGCGAGCGCGAACAGCGCGAACGCGCCGAGGAAGCCGCCGGCCGTGAGCAGCGCGAGCTGCAGATCGCCGGCCTGCCACAGCAGCAGCCCGACGAACACGGCGGCGCCGAGGCCGTAGGTTGCAAGCGCGAGCGGCCGCGGCGCGCCCTGCTCGCGCCGGATCACGCGGTTGTGCGGCACGTTGCGCAGCTGGAGCACGGGCGGCAGCGCGAAACCGACGAGCAGCAGCATGCCGGTCGCGATGCCCTGCAGCGCGGGCAGGACCGACACCGGCGGCAGCTCGGCCGGAATCAGGTTCTTCACCATTTCCAGCAGCACGAAATGGGCGCCGAAGCCGACCAGCACCCCGAGCATGCTGCCGGCCAGGCCGACGAGCGCGAATTCGATCAGGAACAGCAGGCCGACCTCGTTCTGCGTCATGCCGAGGCAGCGCAGCATGGCGCAGGCGTCGAGGTGGCGCTGCATGAAGCGGCGTGCGGCCATCGCGACGGCCACCGCGGCCAGCAGCGCCGACAACAGGCCGACGAGCGACAGGAAGCGCTCGGCGCGGTCGATGGTCGAGCGCATCTCGGGGCGGCCGTTTTCCAGCGTCTCGATGCGCACGCCGCGCACGTTCTCGGCGCCGATGCGCGCGCGCAGCCAGCGCTCGTAGTCCGCGATCGCGGCCTGGTCGTTGGGCGACTTCGCCGCCACCTGCATGCGGTAGGTGACGCGCGCATAGGCATCGACGAGGTTTGTCGCCGGCAGGTCGTCCATGGCCAGCATCACGCGCGGCGCGAAATTCGCGAACGACGCGCCGCGGTCCGGCTCCGCCGCGATCAGGCGCGCGATGCGGAAGGTCTTGTCGCCCAGCTGGATGCGCGCACCGACCTTCACGCGCAGCGGCGGCAGCAGGTTGACGTCGACCCACACGGTGCCGGGGGCCGGCGTGTCGTGCGTGATGTCGCCGAGCGCTTCGCTGGCGTCGTCCGGGCTCGTGGTCACGCGCATGCTGCCGCGCAGCGGATAGGTCTTCGACACGGCCTTCACGGACGCGAGCAGCGCCTGCGACGCGTCGCCCTGCCCCGCCTGCGCCATGCTGGGGAAGGTGACCGTGTCGGCCAGCAGCAGGCCGCGCCGCGCGGCTTCCTCGCGCCAAGCGCGGGGCAGCGGCTGGTCGGCGTTCACGAGCAGGTCGGCGCCGAGCAGCTGGCGCGCGTCGCGGTTCAGGCCGGCGCGCATGCGGTCGACGAAGAAGCCGACCGCGGCCAGGGCCGACACCGCGACCACCAGCGCCACCAGCAGGAAGCGCAGCTCGCCGGCGCGCCAGTCGCGCGCGGTCATGCGCAGGGATTGCATCAGCATCGTCGTCGGCCCTCGTGGGATGGGTGGTCAGGCCGCCGGCGCGGCGGTGAAGAAGGCGTCGACCTCGTCCAGGTACGCCTGCTTTTGTGCCGGTTCGAGGAACGCCGCGGCAAAGCTGTTCCTGGCCAGCTGGCGCGCATGGCCGGCGTCGAGCGGCAGCGCGTCGAACGCGGCCAGGTAGTTCTCGTTGACGTAGCCGCCGAAGTAAGCCGGGTCGTCCGAGTTCACGGTCGCGACGAGGCCCGCGTCGAGCAGGCGGCGCAGGTTGCTCTCGCCCATGACGTCGAACACGCGCAGCTTGATGTTCGACAGCGGGCACACGGTCAGCGCCATCTGCTCGCGCGCCAGGCGCTCGACCAGCGCCGGGTCTTCCAGGCAGCGCACGCCATGGTCGATGCGGTCCACGTGCAGCACGTCGAGCGCGCTTTCGATGTAGGCCGGCGGCCCTTCTTCTCCGGCATGCGCGACGAGGCGCAGGCCGAGGTCGCGGGCCCGCGCGAACACGCGCGCGAACTTTTCCGGCGGGTGGCCGACCTCGGACGAATCGAGGCCCACGCCGATGATCTTGTCGCGGTACGGCAGCGCTTCGTCGAGCGTGGCCAGCGCCTCGTCCTCGGACAGGTGGCGCAGGAAGCACATGATGAGGCTGGCGCTGACGGGACTGTCCTGGCACGCGCGCCAGATGCCGTCGATGACGGTCTTGAACGGCACGCCGCGCGCCGTGTGCGTCTGCGGGTCGAAGAAGATCTCGGCATGGCGGACGTTGTCGGCGACCGCGCGGCGCAGGTACGCCATCGTCATGTCATAGAAGTCCTGCTCGGTCAACAGCACGCTTGCGCCGGCATAATAGATGTCGAGGAAAGACTGCAGATCGGTGAAAGCGTACGCTTGACGCAACGCTTCGACCGACGGATACGGCAGAGTGACCCCATTCCTTTGCGCCAACTCAAAAATCAGCTCCGGCTCGAGGGAGCCTTCGATGTGGATGTGCAATTCTGCCTTGGGCATCGCCTGCAACATGTGGCGCAGCTGTTCGTTCAGCATGGGATCTCCGGGTGGAACGATGGAATGGATTCAGGCCGCCAGTGTAGCGCATGGATGCAAGTCTCTCATTTCAATGAAGAATTTTGCATGGCGCCTGGCATGCCACGTGCGTGCGCCGCCGCCGGTAAAGATGGTGCACTATTTAGTTACCTTTTTATTAAACAGATCGATGGCTGCAGGGATCAAAAGTCCCGAACAGGAATCACGTTGATGCGCTCCAATCCAATGTAATGACGTTAATTGGGCACATTACAAAAATGGTTATTTCCTTATTTGTTTCAACGACTTGGAAAGGCCGCACACGTGCGCGACACTGTTTTGACTTCGGGAACTAATAGGCACATAATAAATTTCATAAGCGTAAGAAGACGCTCTCAGCGGGCGCTAACAAATCCGGCGAGGGACCTTGCCACAAACGTGGCCCCACGACAGCGGGCTCCATGAGGTCCCGGTAACACCGGACGAGAACAAGAACATCGCCCTTCGTTTTGTGTCAGACCTTCTGACCTCCAAATTTGGCGACCCCGACAAGACCACTTGTACCAAACGGGGGCTTGGGCGGTCATCTTCATCGACCGCCGGACAGTGATCAGTGTTAGCACATTAGAGGACATTCACATGACCATTTTCGATAACTACGCAGCCCGCTATGAGCGTACCCGGGAAGAGGAATACTCCCTGTCTGAGTACCTTCAGCTTTGCAAAAAAGATCCCCTGACTTACGCCAGCGCTCCCGAGCGCATGCTGGCCGCAATCGGCGAACCCACCCTGGTCGACACCCGCCTCGATCCGCGCCTGTCGCGCATCTTCGCCAACAAGGTCATCAAGATTTATCCCGCATTCCGCGAGTTTTACGGCATGGAGGAAGTGATCGAACAGGTCGTTTCCTATTTCCGCCACGCGGCCCAGGGGCTGGAAGAGCGCAAACAGATTCTTTATCTGCTGGGACCGGTCGGCGGCGGTAAATCGTCGATCGCCGAAAAACTCAAGCACCTGATGGAACAGGTGCCGTTCTACGCGATCAAGGGCTCGCCGGTGAATGAATCGCCGCTCGGGCTGTTCAACGAGGACGAGGACGGCGCGATCCTGGAAGAGGATTACGGCATCCCGCGTCGTTACCTGCGCAATGTGCCGAGCCCGTGGGCCGTGAAACGCCTGCACGAATTCGGCGGCGACATCAACAAGTTCCGCGTCGTCAAGCGCTATCCGTCGATCCTGAAGCAGATCGCGATCGCCAAGACGGAGCCGGGCGACGAAAACAACCAGGATATTTCCTCGCTGGTCGGCAAGGTCGACATCCGCAAGCTGGAAGATTATTCCCAGGACGATCCGGATGCCTACAGCTATTCCGGCGGCCTGTGCCTGGCCAACCAGGGCTTGATGGAATTCGTCGAGATGTTCAAGGCACCGATCAAGGTGCTGCACCCGCTGCTGACGGCCACGCAGGAAGGCAACTACAAGGGCACGGAGGGCTTCGGCGCGATCCCGTTCGACGGCATCGTGCTGGCGCACTCGAACGAGTCGGAGTGGAAGACCTTCCGCAACAACCGCAACAACGAGGCATTCCTCGACCGGATCTACATCGTCAAGGTGCCGTACTGCCTGCGCGTGTCGGACGAGGTCAAGATCTACGACAAGCTGCTGCGCAATTCCTCGCTCGACAAGGCGCCGTGCGCGCCGGGCACGTTGCGCATGATGGCCCAGTTCGCCATCCTGTCGCGCCTGAAGGATCCGGAAAACTCGAGCGTCTATTCGAAGATGCTCGTGTACGACGGCGAGAACCTGAAGGACACGGACCCGAAAGCCAAGTCCATGCACGAATACGTCGACTACGCCGGCGTGGACGAAGGCATGAACGGCCTGTCGACCCGCTTCGCCTTCAAGATCCTGTCGAAGGTCTTCAACTTCGACAACACGGAAGTGGCGGCGAACCCCGTGCACCTGCTGTACGTGCTCGAACAGCAGATCGAGCGCGAGCAGTTCCCGGGCGAGACAGAACAGCGCTACATGTCCTATATCAAGGAGCACCTGGCCAACCGCTACGTCGACTTCATCGGCAAGGAGATCCAGACGGCCTACCTGGAAAGCTATTCCGAGTATGGCCAGAACATCTTCGACCGCTACGTCACGTTCGCCGACTTCTGGATCCAGGACCAGGAATTCCGCGATCCCGACACGGGCGAGAGCTTCGACCGCGAGACGCTGAACGCCGAGCTCGAGAAGATCGAGAAGCCGGCCGGCATCTCGAACCCGAAGGATTTCCGCAACGAGATCGTCAACTTCGCGCTGCGCGCACGGGCGACGAACGGCGGCAAGAATCCTGCGTGGACCAGCTACGAGAAATTCCGCTCCGTGATCGAGAAGAAAATGTTCTCGAACACTGAGGAATTGCTCCCGGTGATTTCGTTCAACGCGAAAGCGAGCGCGGAAGACGCCACCAAGCACGCCGACTTCGTGGCGCGTATGGTCGAGAAAGGCTATACGCCCAAGCAGGTCAGGCTCTTGTGCGAATGGTATCTGCGCGTGCGCAAATCGTCATAAGGAAAACCTGCTTTTTCCGCGCACAGTGTTAGCTTTACGGGGTTGTGAGAAACCGTAGCGAGCGGAAGCACTGGTGGCCGAGAAGCGCAGCCGTACTTACGGTACGGCTGGTCCGCCACTGCGGAGCATCGCAGGCCGCCAGTGCGACGCGCAGCCGGTTTATCACGCCCCCACCAAAAGCGCGTTAATATGGGGGGACCGGGTCATCCGGCCCGCCGCGAATTTCAGCAGGAGGCCTGTTTTGACTTACCTCATCGACCGACGCTTGCAGGGCAAGAACAAGTCTGCGGTCAACCGCGAACGATTCTTGCGTCGCTACAAGGCGCAAATCAAGGATGCGGTGGGCCGGGCGATCAAGGGTCGCTCGATCACCGACGTTGAAAATGGCGAAAAGGTTTCGATTCCCGTCAAGGACGTGAGCGAACCGCATTTCGGACACGCCCACGGGGGTGTCTGGGAGACCGTCAACCCCGGCAATACCGAATACCAGAAAGGCGACACGATCAACCGCCCGCGCGGCGGTGGCGGCGGTGCTGGACGCGGCAAGGCCGGCAACAGCGAGCAGACGACCGAAGACGATTTCATCTTCGAACTCAGCCGCGAAGAATTCATGAACTACTTCTTCGAGGACCTCGAGCTGCCGAACATGGTCAAGACGCAGCTGACCCAGGTCGTCGAATACAAGAACCAGCGCGCCGGCTACAACATTTCCGGCACTCCGTCGAACATCCACGTGCTGCGCTCCCTGCGCGGCGCGCTCGGCCGCCGCATCGCGATCGGCGGGCCGTCGCGCAAGCAGCTGAAGGCGCTCGAGCATCAGTTGCACGAGCTGAAGGAGCAAGGGGCCGAAGACGACGATCCGCTGGTGATCGAACTCAAACACAAGATCCACCACCTGCATACGCGCCTGCTGGCGATTCCGTTCATCGATCCGATCGACTTGCGCTACAGCAACCGGATCAAGATCCCGAAGCCGTCCACGGCGGCCGTCATGTTCTGCATCATGGACGTGTCGGGCTCGATGGATGAAAGCCGCAAGGACACCGCCAAGCGTTTCTTCATCCTGTTGTACCTGTTCCTCAAGCGGGTCTACGAACGGATCGACGTCGTCTTCATCCGCCACCACACGGCGGCGGCCGAAGTCGACGAAAACGAGTTCTTCCACTCGCGCGAGTCGGGCGGCACCGTCGTATCGTCGGCGCTGCACCTGCTGAACAAGGTGATCACCGAGCGCTACAGCAATGGCGACTGGAACAGCTACGTGGCACAGGCCTCGGACGGCGACAACTGGGACAACGATTCCGTGTTGTGCCGGCAGATCCTGACCAATGCGATCATGCCCCGCGTCCAGTATTACACCTATGTCGAAATCACCGACGGCCCGCCGCAGAACCTGTGGGAGCAATATACCGAGGTGGCGTCCACGCACCAGAACTTCGCCATGCAGAAGATCGTGACGCCGGCCGACATCTACCCGGTGTTCCGCGAACTGTTCAAGAAACAACCCAAATAGCGAGGCCCCGCTATGCCAAGAGACCCCAACAACCCGCGCGCCCTGCCCGAACAGTCGGAATGGACGTTCGACCTGATCGAACAGGCGCACGAGGAAATCCGCCGGGTGGCCAGGAAGTTCGGCCTGGACACCTACCCCAACCAGCTCGAAATCATCACGGCAGAGCAGATGATGGATGCGTACACGTCCGTCGGCATGCCTGTCTCCTATAACCACTGGTCGTTCGGCAAGCACTTCCTGTCCACGGAAAAGAGCTACAAGCGCGGCCAGATGGGACTGGCGTACGAGATCGTCATCAACTCGAATCCGTGCATCGCCTATCTGATGGAAGAAAACAGCCTGACGATGCAGGCGCTCGTGATCGCGCACGCCGCCTATGGCCACAACTCTTTCTTCAAAGGCAATTACCTGTTCCGCACCTGGACCGATGCCGACGCCATCGTCGACTACATGGTCTTCGCGAAGAACTATATTGCCGAGTGCGAGCAGCGGCATGGCATCGATGCCGTCGAGGAACTGCTCGATTCCTGTCACGCGCTCCAGAACTATGGCGTCGACCGTTACAAGCGTCCGGCCAAGCTGTCCGTCGCCCAGGAAGCGGCGCGCCAGAAGGAGCGTGAGGAATACATGCAGTCGCAGGTGAACGAATTGTGGCGCACCCTGCCGCGGCGCGAGGAACAGGTGCGCGACCAGGCGCCGATGCGCTTCCCGCCCGAGCCCGAGGAAAACCTGCTGTACTTCATCGAGAAGTACGCGCCGCTGCTCGAACCCTGGCAGCGCGAACTCGTACGGATCACCCGCAAGATCTCGCAGTACTTCTACCCGCAGCGCCAGACCCAGGTGATGAACGAAGGCTGGGCGACCTTCTGGCATTACACGATCCTGCAGGAGCTGTACAAGGAAGGCATCGTCGGCGACGGCTTCATGCTGGAGTTCCTGCAAAGCCATACGAACGTCGTCTACCAGCCGCCCGCCACCAGCCCCTATTACAACGGGATCAATCCGTATGCACTGGGCTTTGCGATGATGACGGACATCAAGCGCATCTGCGAGGACCCGACGCCCGAAGACCGCGCCTGGTTTCCGGACATCGCCGGCAGCGACTGGCTCAAGACCCTCGACTTTGCGATGCGCAACTTCAAGGACGAGAGTTTCATCGCACAGTACCTCTCGCCCAAGCTGATCCGGGAATTCCACTTCTTCGCCGTGCTGGACGACGACCGCAGCGACAAGCTGTCGATCTCCGCCATCCATGACGAGGCCGGCTATCGCTATGTGCGCCAGCAGCTGGCCGATCAGTACAATATCGGCAACCGTGAACCGAACATCCAGGTCTGGCAGGTCAACACGCGCGACGACCGGGCGCTGACCCTGCGTCATTCCCAGTTCCAGCGCCGCCCCCTCAACCAGCAGGCCCATGAGGTCCTGAAGCACGTTGCCCGGCTGTGGGGCTTCGATGTACGTCTCGAAACCGTTGACCCTTCCGGGCGCGTCGTCAGCAGCCTGGAATGCCGCCGCGAGAAGCGCGCACGTTACTGAACCACCTGCCCGCGCTGCCAGGCGCGGGCATTTTTTTCTTCCACCCGGTTGACACCGTCTCCTCCTTGTGATGTAGTTCAACTAACATCTGTATTGGTTAGTGAGCCACGTCATTCGCCTCGATTCACATAAGTACTAGTTATGGAAGCCCTCTCTGATATAGAGATAAAAGGGGTTCAACAGTACGCCCGAGGGATTAGAAGTTGGTTATAGTTGGCAGAAACGCCATGATGCTTTCTTATCTTATTTGCTGAGCTGAAAAATCGGCATGGAAAATTCGGCATTTGGGCGTTCTCAGCCTTATCTTCTACACATCAGGAAAGGGGGCCACACTACATTACAAAATAACTAACATTCCCTACCATCGGCATGCCTTTCGCTGTTCATTATTGATGACTTTCTTTGCCTGTTTTTACAGACATTTAGGCTCTCTTTATGGGTGTAAAAATGTATGTGCAAAAAAGAATTCGTAGGTATAATTCGCCGATGTCCCGGATGCGGCTCTTAGCTTTTTGTCGTGTTTTGTGGGTTTAGTAGCAACAAAAAAAGGTTGGTATTGGAGAAAGCAGGATGAATTTTTCGCATGAGAAGAACCCCGGGAAGAATTTGACTGGTATCGCCATTGTCATCGTCTTGCACCTGATCGTTGCTTACGGGATCGTCACTGGTCTCGGCAAAAAGATGGTCAGCAAGATGGCCGAGGCAGTGGAGACCAAGATCATTGAAGACGTAAAACCGCCGCCACCGCCGGAAACGCCGCCGCCGCCGCCGCCGCCGGAAATGAAGGCACCGCCGCCGCCGTTCATTCCGCCGGTCGAAGTGCAGGTGCAGCAGCCGCCTCCGCCGCAGAACGTGATCGCCAACACGACGCAGGCCAAGCCGCAGACGACCGAAATCGTCAAGGCACCGCCGGCGCCCACGGCGCCTCCGGCTCCGGCAGCGAAGCCGGCCGGTCCGGCCCGCACCCCGGCAGTCGCCGACTTCAACAGCTGCTCGAAACCGGAATATCCGAAATCGTCGCTGCGTAACGAAGAAACGGGTGTGTCGACCATTTCGTTCCTGATCGCAGCGGACGGTGGCGTGAAGGATTCCAAGGTCACGAAGTCCAGCGGCTTCCGCGACCTGGATAAGGCTGCTCAGGTGGCACTGGGCAAGTGCCGGTTCAAACCGGCAACTGAGAACGGCCAGGCGATCGAATCCTGGCAGCCGGTACAGTACGTCTGGACGCTGGAATAACCAGAGGCAGCGTATCGTCTCAACGCATGATTTTCGTTGTCATTTGTTCAGCGAACTGTTCATTTTAAATTTTTGGAGGAAGCATGTTTAAGAATACCCGTTTGTCCGCTACCGTAGCGGCTCTCCTGTTCTCGGTCACTGCGGCATCGGCACTGGTATCCGCTCCGGCCTTCGCTGACGCTCCGGCTTCGGCGGCAGCGAGCGCTCCGGCTGCAGCACCGGCGGCTGACGCAGCAGCACCGGCAGCCGACGCTGCCGCATCGGCACCGGCAGCAGCCGCTGCCCCGGCAGCTGCCGGCGAAGGCAAGAAAGAAGAAGTCGAAAACCCGTTCGGCCCGGCAGCAGTGTGGAACGGCGGCGTCGTGTCGCGCGGCACGCTGATCATCCTGGCCCTGATGTCGATGGGTTCGTGGTACATCATCATCACGAAGCTGCTGGACCAGATGAAGATCTTCAAGCAGTCGAAGGAAACCAACCAGAAGTTCTGGAAAGCACCGTCGATCGCTGCTGGCTCGGCACAACTGACCGATGGCTCGCCGTTCCGCTTCATCGCTGAAACCGGCACCAAGGCAACCCAGCACCACGACGGCGCCCTGCTCGAGCAGATCGACCTGTCGACCTGGGTGACCATGCAGATCCAGCGCGCCGTGGACAAAGTCCAGTCGCGTCTGCAAGATGGCCTGTCGTTCCTGGCAACCGTCGGCTCGACCTCGCCGTTCATCGGTCTGTTCGGTACGGTCTGGGGTATCTACAACGCACTGACCAACATCGGTATGACCGGTAATGCGTCGATCGACAAGGTCGCAGGTCCGGTGGGTGAAGCACTGATCATGACCGCATTCGGTCTGTTCGTTGCAGTTCCGGCCGTTCTGGGCTACAACTGGCTGGTCCGCCGCAACAAGTCGGCAATGGAAGACGTCCGCTCGTTCAGCGCTGACGTGCACTCGGTCCTGATCTCGGGCGCGATGCACACCTCGGAAGCTGCTCGTGCTGCTGGCGCCGCTGCTAAAAAGGTTGGCTAAACCATGGGCATGAGTGTTGGCTCCGATAGCGGAGACGAAGATGCAGTCATGTCAGAAATCAACACCACGCCCCTCGTGGACGTGATGTTGGTTCTGCTGATCATCTTCCTGATCACCAGCCCGGTTGTCCTCCACCTGCAGAAGGTTAACCTGCCGATCGAGACCAACCAGGCTGAGAAAACGACGCCGGAAGACGTGGCCATCGTCGTCAACAAAGACGGCGAGATGTACTGGAACCAGAAGCACCTGAACAACACCGACGAGCTGTTCGATTTCCTGGCCAAAGAATCGGTCAAGGTACCGCAGCCCGCAGTGAAGATCCGTGGCGACCAGCAGACCCGCTACGAAGCGATCGGCAGGGTGCTCTACACGGCCCAGCGTGCCGGGATTCAGAAGGTCGGTTTCATCACCGAACCGCCTGATAAGGGCTGATCCTTTAGGACGCAACCCGCCAGCGTGACAGCGGCGAGCCTCGCGGCTCCCCCGCTGTCACGCTGGTTCCCAAGATTTGAAAGGAAACACCATGGGTATGAACGTTGGTTCGTCCGGCGCCAAAGGAGCGGATCCGGAACCGATGATGGAAATGAACATGACGCCGCTGATCGACGTCATGCTGGTGCTGATCATCATGATGATCATCACGATTCCGAAGCAAAACCACTCGGTCAACTTGAACATGCCGGTTGGCACCCCGCCGCCGCAGACCAAGGAACCCGTTGTGATCACGATCGACGTGGACTTCGACGGTACGATCCTCTGGGACAATACCCCGGTTCCGGATCGCGCCACCCTCGAAGCGAAGCTGGCCAACGTGGCAGCCCAACCTGATCAGCCGGAAGTGCACCTGCGTCCGAACAAGCTGGTCGAATACAAGGTTGTCGCTGGCGTGATGGCGGCCGCGCAGAAACTGGGCGTGACCAAGATCGGTATGGTCGGTAACGAACAGTTCCAGTAATCGCTTTGGCTATAATGAACACGGCAGGGTTTCCCTGCCGTGTCTATTTTGAATGAAAGAATTTCGCTAATGTCCAAATTCCGCCTCGCACACCTCGGCCTCGTACTGGCCGCACTTGGATTCACCGCCGCCGCTCCGGTGGTCGGCCTGGCCCCGGTTTACGCCGCGGAGACTCTCCGTCCGGAAATCGGCAAGCCCCTGCAGGAAGCCCAACAGCTGATGAAGTCGGGCAAGAACAAGGAAGCACTGGCCAAGCTGCGCGAAGTCGACAAGGTCGGCGGCAAATCCGCCAACGAAACGTACCTGATCGAACGCACGCGCGCCGGTGCCGCGTCCGCCGCCGGCGACTACGACACGGCCGCCAAGGCCTTCGAGTACCTGATCGGCTCGGGCAAGCTGTCGGCCAGCGAAAAAGGACAATTCTCGGAAGGCCTGATCGGCATCTACATGCGCGCTGGCGACCTGGGCAAGGCCAATGCCGCGATCGAGCGTCAGCTGAAAGAGCATGACGATCCGAAGCTGCGCGCCTACCTGATGCAGAACTATTACAAGCAGGGCAATACCCAGGCACTGGAAAGTGAACTGCGCACGGCCGAGAAGAGCGGCCGCATGTCGGAAGACATGCTGGGCATGCTGGCCAACATCCAGCTCAAGAAGAACGACAAGGCCGGCTACGTCAACACCATCGAAAAACTGGCCGCCAACTATCCGAAGGCGCAGTACTGGACCGACCTGCTGAACCGCGTGCAGGGCAAGCCGGGCTTCTCGGGCCGCCTGTCCGTCGACATCTACCGCTTGAAGCTGGCCAACAACCTGCTGAAGAAGCCGAGCGAATTCATGGAAATGGCCCAGCTCGTGCTGCAGGCCGGCGCCCCGGCCGAAGCCCTGAAGGTCATCGACAAGGGCTACAAGGCCGGCGCCCTGGGCACCGGTCCGGATGCCGCCCGTCACCAGCGCCTGAAGGACCTGGCCGAGAAGACCCTGGCCGACCAGAACAAGAACCTGGCCGCCACGGAAGCGCAGCTGACCAAGGACAACGACAGCGACGGCATGGCCTCGCTCGGCTACGCCCTCGTCCAGTCGGGCCAGGTCGACAAGGGCCTGAAGATGATGGAAGCCGCATCGAAGGCCAAGGACCTGAAGCATCCGGAAGACGTCAAGCTGCATCTGGGCGAGGCGTATGCCGCCGCCGGCAAGAAGCAGCAGGCGATCAGCACGCTCAAGACCGTCGGCGGCAACGACGGCGCAGCGGACCTGGCCCGCTACTTCATCATGGCGATCAACAAGCCGATCTCCGGCTGAGCTTGAATCACGCCATCCCGGCCACCTGCGGGTGGCCGCAAGGAGCGCAGCCCGCGTCATGCCGGCTGCGCTTTTTCATTGGCGCCGTCCGGCCCGGTGCCCGGCGTCATCTCTTGCAACAAAGGCATTGCGCTGTGCAACATGCCAGTTGCCGTATAATCCCGTATTTGGCCTAGAAGCACGAATCATCCAATGAAGGTATTTCGCGGACTTCCCAACGACAGGGCGCGCGCGCCTTGCGCCCTCACGATCGGCAACTTCGACGGTGTCCACCGCGGACACCAGGCATTGTTGGCCCACGTGACCGCGAGCGCCCGCAGCCTCGGACTGGAAGCGGCCGTGATGACCTTCGAGCCCCACCCGCGCGAATATTTCGCGGCGAAGACGGGCGACCTCTCCCGTGCCCCGGCGCGCATCGCCAACCTGCGCGACAAGCTCGAATCGCTGGGCAACGCCGGCGTCGACCGGGTCATCGTCGAACACTTCAACGAACACTTCGCCTCGATGTCGCCGGACGAGTTCACGCAGCGCGTGCTCGTCGACGGCCTGCACGTGAAATGGCTGATGGTCGGGGATGACTTCTGCTACGGCGC
>Ga0308166_1003337_pt1 | contig 13749 bp, 9 predicted proteins | sample PhyCR2_2_FD_202137 | JGI IMG/M metagenome (GOLD analysis project Ga0308166, IMG submission 202137) | Phyllosphere microbial communities from UC Gill Tract Community Farm, Albany, California, United States - DLSLCC.R2 | ecosystem: Host-associated > Plants > Phyllosphere > Unclassified | place... | reverse complement strand
CGCCTGCTGGGCTATGCCGAGCGCCTGCTGCGGCTGGCGGAAGAAGCGGAACTGGCGGTGATGGCGAAAGGCCTGGCGGTCGGGCGGCTGCGGGTCGGGTCGATGGAAACGACGGCGGCGCTGCGCCTGCCGCCCATCCTGGCCGATTACCATGCGCGTCATCCGCAGGTCGACCTGGAGCTCTACACCGGTCCCACGGCGTCCATTCTGGACCAGGTCATGGACGACGAGCTCGATATCGGGCTGGTAGCGGGACCAGTCAATTCCGATCTCCTGAATCAAATGGAATTATTCGAGGAAGAACTGGTCCTCATTACGGAATTGCGGCATGCGCCGGTGCTGGAACCGCGCGACGTGGAAAACCGGACGATCCTGTCGTTCCGTTCCGGCTGCGCCTATCGCGCGCGGCTCGAACGATGGTTTCTGCGCGGCGAAATCAAACCGAAACGGATCATCGAATTCGGCGGCTTCGAAACCATCATCGCCTGCGTCGGCGCCGGCATGGGCGTGACGATGATGCCGGCGGCCCTCCTGATCAAGCGCAATCTGTTGTCGTCCGTGCGCATGCATCCGGTGGCGCCCAAGATCGGGCGCGCCAAGACCATGCTGATTTGGCGCAAGGATGCCGGGGACAATATCGTGCGCGACGCGTTCATCGACTGTTTTTCGCGGGTGGGCGCCGAGGTCGACTGACGCCGGTGCCGCAGCAGGACGCGAGCAGCATCGCCAGCGCCAGCAGGGCGGCGCAGGCGAACAGGGCGAGGCGGATGGCGTGCAGGCTGTCGTGCCCGGCGCCGTCCGCCACGGCCGCCCCGAGCGCGGCGATGCCGACCGCGCCGCCGACTTGCCGCGCCGCGTTCAGCACGGCCGACGCGGTGCCCGCCTGGCCGCCGCCGATGGACAGGATCGACGTCGTCATGGCGGGCACGGCAAGCCCCATCCCCAACGGAATCAGGATCAGGCCCGGCAGCATGTCCAGGAACGAGGCCGCCGCGGCGATGCCGGACATGCCCAGCCAGGCGTAGCCCACGGCCGCGACCAGCGCGCCCAGTACCATCGGCGGCCGCTGGCCCGTGCGCGACGTCATCCATCCGCTCAGGACATTCGATACCGTGAACGTGCCCGTCAGGGGCAGGAAGAACATGCCCGCGTGCGTCGCGGACAGGCCGCGCACGTCCTGCAGGTAGAAACTGAAGACGAACAGGACGCCGTAGTAGGAAAAGTTGACGAGGACGCCGAACGCGACCGCGCAGGAAAATCCGGCATGGCGGAACAGCCGCAGCGGCAGCATCGGCGCCGGCGCCCGTGCTTCGACCCGGAGGAACGCGGCGCCGGCACACAGCGCCGTGGCCAGGCAGACGCCGGCGCCGCGGTCGCGCCAGCCGTGCGCCTGCAATCCGATGATGCCGCCGACGAGCGCGCAGAGCGTGACGACCGCCAGCACCTGGCCGGCGACATCGAACGCGGGAACGGTCGGTTTGCGCGGGGTGGGGCGGACGATGGCGCGGGTCAGCAGGAAGCCCGCCAGGCACACCGGCACGTTGACCCAGAACACGGCGCGCCACCCGAAACCGGACGCCAGCCAGCTGCCGATCAGCGGCCCGGCGGCGATCGAGATGCCGCCGCCCGCCGTCCACCAGCCGATCGCCCTGGCCAGGCGTGCCCCGTCGTGGGCATAGGCCATGTTCAGGATGGCGAGCGAGCTTGGGACGAGTAAAGCCGCGCCGATGCCCTGGAGGGCGCGCGCCACGTTCAGCGCCGCCGCCGTGGGCGCCAGCGCGCAGGCGGCCGATGCGCATGCGAACAGGCCGAAGCCGCACAGGAATACCTGGCGGGAACCGAGCCGGTCGCCGATCGTGCCGGCGGACAGCAGGAAGGCGGCGAATCCCAGCGTGTAGGCGTCGACCACCCACTGCAGGGCGCTCACGCCGGCCCGCAATTCGGTGCCGATGCGGGGCAGCACGACGTTGACGATCGTGACGTCGAGCTGCACGATGATGAAGGCGAAACTGGTCGCCAGCAGGAGCCATGGCGACGGGGACGGAGACGGGGACGGAGACGGGGACGGAGACGGGGACGGCGCCGGCGCCGCGGCGACGGGCTGCGCGCGCCGCGGGCCGGGCGCGCGCAGCCGTTCAGGCATGGGCGGTCGCGACCAGCGACGCCCGCTGCGCCAGGCGGTCCACCAGGGCGGCGAGCGTCGGCGCCTGCGCGCGCCACGCCAGGGCGGGAATGCGCAGATCGCAGTACGACAGGGCCACGGCCGTCGTCACGTCGCCCAGGTCGGGCTCAAGGCCGGGCGTGCGCGCGCGTGTCGCGGCCTCGAGCGCGGCCACGGAGCGCGGCAGCGCGTCGAGCCAGCGCCGCGTCAGGAAACTGTCTTCCGGATCGCCGAAGCGGCGCCGGATCGTCACGCCGAACGCGCAGTCCATCATGCCCTTCGCCAGACCCTGGCGATACAGCATCTGCGCGCGCAGTTCGCCGTCGCCCGGGACCAGGCAGCGGTCGTCCACCAGGTCCAGCAGGTACTGCACGATGTAGTCGCTTTCGACCAGGCTGGCGCCGGCCGGGGTGACGAGCGTCGGTATCTTGGCGAGCGGATTGAGCTCCGCCAGCCGCGCCGTCTCGGTCCAGGGATCGACCCAGACGTAGCGGATGCGCTCGGCGATGCCGAGTTCGTGGGCGACCGTCAACACCAGCCGGGCGTAGGGCGACGTCTTGTTGAGAAGCAGTTCCATCCGTTTCCTTTCGTTGTAGTCATGCGTTGCTGGGCTGCCGTCCGTCATGGTAGGGCAGATGCGCGGCGTGCGATATCGGTATTTTCCGAACGGGGTATCACGCGCGCAGAACGGCATGCCCGGCACGCGGCGCCGCTATGCCTCGACGGCCTTTTCCAGTTCGCCCAGGACCTCGGCCAGCCGGGCGATGCCGACGCGGATGTCGTCCGGCGCCAGTGCGCAGAACGGCAGCCGCAGGAAGCGGTACGCCGGCCGATGAGGGAAGAAGCCGTCGCCCGAGGACAGGATGAGGCCCCGTTCCGCGGCCGCGCCGATCAGCGTCGTTTCCGCCAGGGCGCTGTTCAGCTTGAGACCGAGGAAGAAGCCGCCTTCCGGACGGACGAACAGGCGGCCGGGCAGGTGCCGCTCCACCGCGTCGACGGCACAGGTCAGGCGCGGCGCGTACAGCGCGCGCAGCCGCGCCAGCTGCGTGTCGAGGAAGCCCTGGTTGCACCATTCGGCCACCACGCCCTGGGCAAAATAACCGGGCGTGATGTAGTAGCGCTCCGCCACCTGCGCCACCTTGTGCACGAGCTGCGAATCGCCGAGGAGGAACCCGGTCCGCACGCCGGGGCTGATGAGTTTGGTGAACGAACTCAGGTGCAGCGTGCGTTCGGGCGCCAGGCTGTAGATGCTGGCGATGTCCGGGCCGAAGTAGCGCAGGAAACCGTACGGCCCGTCTTCCACGATCAGGAAATCGTACGTCTGCGCCAGCCGCACCAGCGCTTTCCGGCTCTCCAGGCTCATGCTGGCGCCCGTCGGATTCTGGAAATCGGGGATGACGTAGAAGAACTTGGGCACATGCCGCCGCAGGGCCGCTTCGAGCTGTGCGATGTCGACGCCGTCCGGTCCCATGTCGATGCCGACGATGTTGGCGCCGCGCTGGCGCAGCGTGGTCAGCGCGCGGTCGTACGTCGGGCTCTCGACGAAGACCGTATCGCCCGGCCCCAGCAGCGCTTCGCACAGGAAGTTGAAGATCTCCAGCGAGCCGTTGCCGATGAGGACGTTCGCCGTCGTGCTGCGGAACCGGTTGGCGAGGAATTCGCGCAGCGGCCCGTAGCCGTAGGCCGGGCCGTACTGCAGGATGGTGCCGGCGTGGTCGCGCAGCGCGATCCGGGTCATCTCCTCGAGTTCTTCGCGGGGAAACGAAGCGGGGTCGGGAACGCCCCGGGAAAAATTGATGGTCGAATTCATGACGTCCTGTCGGTTGGGTGAGTGATGCGCGCGGGCGCCGGTCAGTCGAACACGCGCGCCACGCCGCGCGCGCGCGGGTCCGAGGCGGCCTCCAGCCGGTCGTCCGCCGCGCGGATGACCTGCATGTCGCCGTTGGTGAAGCGCGAGCGGAAGGTATAGCCGTAGCGGCTCAACTGGTCCGCGAGGTCGTCCGGCACCGGGCTGTAGGGCTCCCAGAAGATGGCGTTTTCCGGGTACAGCTGGTGGTGCAGGCGCATGTCGGCGATCGCGTCGTGGATGCCGAGCTGATGGTCGAACAGATTGTTCAGCACGTGGAAGATCGTCGTCGGAATGCGCGAGCCGCCCGGCGTGCCGATGACGATCGCCACCCGTCCGTCCTTCGTCAGCAGGGTCGGCGCCATCGACGACGTCATGCGCTTGCCGGGGGCGATCGCGTTGATCGAACTGCCGACGATGCCGAACCGGTTCGGCGTGCCCGGCTTGATGGAAAAATCGTCCATGCCGTTGTTGAGCAGGAAGCCGGCGCCGTCGACGACGACGCCGCAGCCGAACTTGGCGTTGAGCGTGTAGGTGTTCGAGACGGCGTTGCCCCACTTGTCGAGGATCGAGTAGTGCGTCGTTTCGTCGCTTTCCGAAAGCCCGCCGCGCACCGCGGCCGTTTCCGAAATGGCGGCCGGATTGACGGCGGCGGCGCGGCGCGCGATATACGCGTCGTCGTACAGGTGGCCGACATGGGCGTCGGCGAAGTCGGGGTCGCCGATGTATTCGGCGCGGTCCGCGAACACGCGCTTGGCGATCTCGCTCGTGAGGTGCACGTACTGCGCCGAATTCGGCCGCAGTCCCGCGAAGTGCTCCGACATCACGTGCTTCATCTTCAACTGCTGCACGATCGCCAGGCCGCCGGCGCTCGGCGGCGGCGCCGTGACGACGGTGTGGCCGCGCCAGCGGGCGCACAGCGGCTGCCGCCACAGCACGCCATAGCGGCGCAGGTCGTCCGCATCGACGGTGCCGCCGTCCCGTTGCAGGTGCGCCAGCAACAGGCCGGAGATCTGGCCCGTGTAGAAATCGTCGGCGCCGTGGTCGGCCAGCCGGCGCAGGGTGGCGCCCAGTTCCGGCTGGCGGAACGGCTCGCCGCGCCGCATCGCGCCGAAATGGCGCTGGAAATTCGTGGCGCGGTAATCGTCCAGCATCACGTCGCGCCGTTCGATCAGCTGGGCGTGCACGACGAATCCGTCTTCGGCCAGCCGGATCGCCGGTTCCAGCAGGCGGCGCCACGGCAGCCGGCCGAAGCGGCGGTGCGCCTCCGCCAGTCCGCGCACGGTGCCGGGCACGCCGGCCGCGGCGACGCCGACCGTGCTGCGGGCCGGGATGACGGCGCCCGCGTCGTCGAGGTACATCCGTTCCGTGGCATGGCGCGATGCGCATTCGCGGTAATCGAGGAAGTACGGGCGGCCGTTCATCCAGACCGTCATGAAGCCGCCGCCGCCGATGTTGCCGGCCTCGGGATACGTCACCGCGAGGGTGAAGCCGGCGGCGACGGCGGCGTCGATCGCATTGCCGCCCTCGGCCAGGGCGTCCTGCGCCGCGTCGGCGGCGTACACGTCGGGCATGGCGATGGCGGATTGCCGGCGCCCGGCACGGTCTTCAGCATGGTTTCGGTTTTGCATGTCGATGGCTCGTTTCACGGATCGTGCCCGGCTCAGGCGGGCGAAAAGAACGGTTGCGGGACGTGGACCGCCTTGTCGTCGGCCGTCCGCTGGGCGAGGAAGAAGCTGGCGCGTTCCGGGTCGTAGAGCCGGTGCATCGGATGGTCGCGGCCCTGCAGTGCATGGAGCACGCCCTCGGCGATGGCCGGCGATTGCGCGAAGCCGCCGGTGTTGTGGCCGCCCGTGATGACGCACACGCCGCCGCCCGCCGTCTCGATCCGCTCGAACACGCCGAGCCCCGTCGTGGTCCAGGGACGCACGCAGTACTTGAGCGAGTCTTCCATGCCGCCTTGCGCCAGCGCCGCGGCATGGCATTCGGGGAAGTAGTGCTCGGCCGTGTCGACCAGCCCCTGGTAGATCGCCTGCAGCTGCGCCGGATCGATGTTCCTGGGGTCGCTGCCGGTATAGCCGTAGCCGGAACCGATGATCAGGATCGGTGCGCCGTCGGCGCCGGTGGCGACGGTGATGTTGGCGTCTTCCGTGATATGGCCCTTGCGCGCCAGCTTGAGCGAGTGGCACAGGGCCGCATCGACGTTGGGAATCCGCAGCCACGCGCCGAGCACGCCGTGGATCTTGCCTTCCGACCGCGTGCCTTCGAGCAGCGTGCCCGCGTACGCGCCCGGGGACAGCACGTAATGGTCGGCGCACAGCAGGTGATCCGGCGTGCGCACGCCGACGACCCGGCCGCCGCTGCCGCGCACGAGGTGGCTGACCCGTTCGTTCCAGGTGAAGCGGCCGCCCGCGCGTTCGATCCGGTCGAGCAGGTGGTCGATGAACTTGTGGACGTTGACCGTGAACCCGACCACCATGACGCCGCCGGCGATATGGCCGGCCGCCACGGCGCTCGCGAGCGCGGGGTGCTGCGCGGCGACGTCGGCGGGCGACAGGACCAGTTGCGTGGCGCCGATGCGGTTCTGGCGTGCCACCGCGGCGCGGTACTGGTCGGGGTCGGAGTAGATGCGCAGGATGCCTTCGCGCAGGACGCATTGTTCGAAGGCGGCGCGATCGCGCGCGAGCCAGGCTTCCCACAACTGGCCGCTTTCGCGGTTGAAGGCGAAGATGTCTTCGTTGTACTGGCTGGCGAGCCAGGTCGGAATGGTCTCGTATTCCTGCGCCCAGGCTTCTTCGCGGGCGGACAGCGTGTTGCGCCAGTAGACGTTCCAGCCCAGGTCCACGACGGAGCGGTCGAACACGCTATTCATCGATGCCGACAGGTTCTGGTCGTTGTAATTGTCCATTTCCGACAGCGTGAACATGCGCGCATCGTCGCCGCCGCGGCTGCAGCCGTACGCCTTCCAGTGCGCGCCGGTGCGCGGGTCGGGGCCGCCGTCGACCACGTGCACGGCGAAGCCTTCCTCGGCCAGGCGGTGCGCCGTGATCAGGTTGACGAGACCCGCGCCGACGAGGAGGACCTCCTGGCCGGCGCCGGCCGCGGCGCGGCGGCCGGACCGGTCGGCCAGCGCGGTCGTCGATTGCCGCTCCAGGTACTTGAACGCCGCCGCGAACCCGGCGTCCAGCGACGCCGCCTCGATCAGCGAGGTCGTCAGGTGCGGATGCACGGCCGCGGACGGCTTGTGCGCGCCGGCCGATCCGACCGCCACGTGGACATAGTGCAGCGGCGTCCCGCTGTGCAGGCAGCATGCGGCCAGCAGGTCGTGATCGACCGGTTCGGTGGCGATCACCGCGTCGACGCACGCGTCGACGATCGCGTGCCTGAGCTGGCTCGGGTTCTTCCTGAGAAGGTCCGGCCGGTAGACCACATTCGAGCCCAGGAAGTGGTCGAGGATATCTTTGTCGAGTATTCCGAGAATCAGGATTTTCATTGTTTTCTCCGTTATGCGCGAGCGCGCCGATTTAAAACACCAGCAATTGCCGCCAATCTAACCGGCCGCTGCGCGCATAAGGAAGACACAGGATGCCGCGAATTCAACTGTACTGTGTGGACGAAATCGACCGTGCAGTCCGCGGCGTGCGGTGCAATCGGTTACATTAAGTTCGAAATAAAAACAGGGCGCATCGCGGAGATTTATTTGATGACTCCCGGAAATAAAAAATACGCGCCGGATCGAATGCGGTATGCCGCGCATCGTTTGTCATTTCGGAAAATAGAAATAAAAAAGGCGGTTTGATATTGCGCAAACCATACGCTAATAAATTGCATCGACCGTTGGCGGGGACGCTACCGGATTTCTTTAAAATGTGCGTAAGTCTGCCATTCTCGCTCTATGCGGCGGGCCGGCGGCAGCATCGGCAGGGGCGGGCGGGCTGCATCCCATTATGGGTCCGGCGCTGGATCAGGTGTGAATTTTCGCGTATATATTTTGCGCCGGAATTGCGCAAATGCGCGTCCGGGTCGTGCGTTCGTATCGGTTGGTGATGTTTATTTATTTTTGGTTAAATGCCCATTTGCCCGGAACGAATGCGGCCTGTTTCAATTAAACGGTGGCGTTATACAATGCGTTCGCAAATCAAGAATCGATCGATCTCTTTTATTTGTTATTTTCCTGATCATTCTGTCGGTAGAGTATGAACCGCAATCCGGACATTAAGTTCAACATAAACTCTATCGAGGAACGATGAAGACCTACGACATCACCATTATCGGCATGGGCCAGCGCGGACTGACCATATTGGAACGTATTGCCGCGCTGCTGCTGCACGAGCCGATCGACGCCAGGCTGAATATCCACGTGATCGACGAAGCGACGCCGGGGCAGGGCATCCACGACTCGCAACAGCCGGACCATCTCCTGATCAATACCATCGCGGCACAGGTGGCGATCTATCACGATACGTCGGTCGTGGGCGGCGGTCCGCTCGTGCCGGGGATGACGTTCCTCGAGTGGCTGAAAGCATCGGGCTACCGGCGCGTGAACGGCAAGCTCGTCCTGTCCAGCCACGGCGACGAAGTCGACGAAAACACCTATGTCTCGCGGGCGCTGCTCGGCGCCTACCTGACTTGGGGCTACGACCGGATCGTCGAGAGCCTGCCGTCCACCGCCCGGGTCGTCACCCACGGCCGTACGGCGACCAACGTGATCCGCAAGAACGACGGCACGTTCCTGGTCGAACTGGACGGCGGCTACCGCATTCCTTCCGATTTCGTGTTCCTGGCGACCGGCCACAGCGGCTGCGGTCCGGATGCCGTCGACGACGTCTACCAGGCCTGGGTGGATGCCGGCCGGGCCGTCAACAGCCATGCACAGTACTTCCGCTCGCCCTATCCGGTCCGGTCGCTCAATTCGATCAGCCCGCAGGCGCGCGTCGCGCTGTGCGGCGTCGGACTGACGGGTGCCGACGTCATCTCGGCACTGACGATCGGGCTCGGCGGCCGCTTCGAGCGCGTCGGCGCCCAGCGCCTGAAATACGTGCCGTGCGGCCGCGAGCCGAAGATTACCGTGTTCACGCGCCAGGGCCTGCCGGCCGGCGGCCGCGCCGTCAACCAGAAGGGGACGTACGGCCAGTACAAGGCGCGCTTCTTCACGATGGATTTCATCGCCCGCAAAAAACAGGAGGTCCTGGCCGAGTTCGGCGCGCACCAGATGGACTTCGACCGCGACCTGGCGCCGACGCTGAAGAAGGAAATGGCCTACGTCTACCACTGCACGGTGCGCGGCGAGTGGCTGGAGCCGGCGGATTACACGGTGTCCGAAGACGACATGGCGGCTGTGGACGCGCTCATCGCGCCGCTGACCGACGCCGCGTGCAGCGACCAGGAATCGTACCGTCGGTTCGTCCACGCCTTCCTGGAAGAGGACATCGCCAACAGCTTCGACGGCAACGTCAACAATCCCATCAAGGCGACCGCCGACATGCTGCGCGACGTGCGCGACAACATCCGCTTCGCCGTCGATTATTCGCGGCTCACCCCGGCGTCGCACCGCCGTTTCCTGGGCTACTGGTGCTCCATCAGCAACCGCCTGGCCAGCGGCCCGCCGAAGGAACGCAACATGGAACTGCTGGCGCTGATCGACGCCGGCGTGGTCGACTTCTTCGGCCCGAGCCCCCGCATCGACTACGACCTGGACCGCGGCCAGTTCAAGCTCAGCTCGACCCGCTTCAAGCAGCCGGTGGATGCCTGGTTCGACGTGCTGATCCGCGCGAAAGTCGAGGTCTTCGAACCCGAGCGCAGCACCTCGCCGCTGATCCGCAACCTGCTGACCACCGGGCTCGTCACGCCGTACCGCAACGGCGACTTCAAGCCGAGCGGCATCGCGATCGACGACAACGTCAACGTCATCACGGCGGACGGCCAGGCGCTGCCGAACCTGTGGGCGCTCGGCTACGTCGCCGAAGGCTCGGTGTTCTATACCTACGTGCTGCCGCGCCCGTATGCCAATTCGCGCGGGCTGCAGGACGCCGGCAAGATCGTCATGTCGATGTTCGACCAGATCAAGCGGGCGGAAACCGAAACGAACGAACTCAACTACGAGGTGGCCTGAACCATGGATACGATCAATCGCAGGCAGTTCAGCCAGGGCGTGCTCGGCCTCGTCGCCGGCGCCATCGCAGCCCCCGTCCTCGCGCAGACCGCGCAGCCGCCGGCCCCGGCGCGCCCGAAGACCTTCGTGCTGGTGCACGGCGCATGGGTCGGCGGCTGGTGCTGGGCCCACGTGGCCAAGGGCTTGCGGGCCATGGGACACAGCGTCACGACGCCGACCTGTCCCGGCGTGGGCGAATTGCGCCATCTGCTGTCGGCCGACATCAACCTCAGCGCGTTCATCTCGACCATCGAAAACCACATCCGGTCGGAAGGCCTGAAGGACGTCGTGCTGGTGGGCAGCGGGTTCTCGGGCGTCGTCATCAGCGGCGTGGCCGACCGGATTCCCGAAGCGCTGTCGCAGCTCGTGTTCCTGGACGCCATGGTGCTCGACAGCGGCCGCTCGGTCTTCGAGTCGCAGCCGGCGGCGGTCACCAACAAGCGCCTGGACGAGGTCAAGCGCGTCGGCAACGGCATCGCGATTCCGCCGCCCGCGCTGGCCAGTTTCGGGCTGAAGGATCCGCAGACGCAGAAATGGGTGGCCGAGCGCATCTCGTCGCAGCCGGTCAACACCTATACCGAGAAGCTGATCCTCAAGAATCCGCTCGGGAACGGCGTGCCGAAGACGTACGTCGACTGCAACGCCGCCGAGTTCCCGCCGCTGGCCGAGGTCAAGAAAGTCCTGCGCACCCAGCCGGGCTGGCACGTCACGACGCTGCCGACTCACCACGACCCGCACCTGACGGAGCCGGACCTGCTGACCAACTTCCTGACCACCATCTGACGACGCCATGCTAAACGATAAGCAACGAGCCGGTGCGCTCATGCTGGGGTTCCTGGGATTCGGCGCGACCGGCCTGTATGCCGGCCGCCTGCCGACCCCGACCCCGGTGCCGATGATCGCGGCGGCACTCGCCCTGATCGCCCTGTGCCTGTCCGCGGAGAGCAGGAAGAAGCCGTCGCTGAAGTATGCGGCGATCATCTTCGTGCTGTTCCTGCCGCTGGCGGCCTACATGCACGACGCGCAGGCCGTGTGTGCGGCGCTGGTGCGGTTCTGGCCCGTCATGGTCCTCCTGATCGCCGTGTCGATGTTCCGGCAGACCGTGAACCGGACCGGCCTGGCCGACGCGTTCTGCCGGCACCTGCTGAAGGACGCGAGCCCCGTCGGCAACACGGTGCGCGTGTCGCTCGCCAGCGCGGTGCTGACGGTGCTGAGCGGCCAGGGCTCGATCGCCCTGATCTGCTCGGCGCTGAGCCAGCGGGTCGGCAACCGGCTGGCCATCGCCACGATCACCAACCGTGCGCTGGGCGCGTCGATGTTCGTGCTGCCGACCACGATCGCCTCGGCGTCGGTCGCCTCGGCGATTCCGCACCTGGACACGGCCGGCGTGATGCGCTACGGCGCGCCGCTGATGGTGTTCGCGCTGATCGGCTCGATGCTGCCGCGGCTGCAGCCGGTGCCGGCGGTCGAGGGCGCGCGGCCGGCCGCGGCCGGCGGCGCCTACCGGCTGGCGGCGCTGGTGCTGGGCAGCGGGGCGCTGGTGTACTGGCTGACCGGGCAGATGACCATCGCGTTCGCGGCGGCCATGGGCATCGGCTACGCCTGCGACATCCTGTTCATCAGCAAGCGGCGCAACCCGGCCGCCGTGAGCGCGGAACTGACCAAGAACCTCGACACCATCGCGCCGGAACTCCTGCTGCTGGCGGCGTCCGGGCTCTTGATCCTGGCGGTGGACGGCCTGCACCTCCCGGCGCATTTCCCGGGCGTGTTCGCCTGGCTGACGGGATCGGCGCTGTCGACCCTGCTCGTGCTCGTCGTCGTCCTGCCGCTGGTGACGGCGGCCGGCATCCATCCGCTGATCCTGTTCGGCATGCTGTTCCCGGTGCTGACGCCGGCGCTGTCCGGCAACACGGTGGTGCAGTACCTGGCCTGGTCGTCGATGTTCGTGATGGCCAACCTGATGTCGCCGGTGTCGATCTGCGCCATCGTCGCCGCGACCAGTCTCAAGCAGACGCCGCAGGACACCAGCTACCGCTCCCACTGGCGCTTCTGCGCCGTCCTGGCGGTGGTCGTCGTGGTCTACCTGTCCGGCTTCATGGCCTGGCGCGCATGAGGACCGGCCGCCGCATGACGACGCCCGCTTGCCGCCGACCGCACGGAGGTGCCGATGCTGCCTGAACTCGACCGCCTGTCCAGCGTGCCGCTGACGGAGCAGATCAGCAATTCGATCAGCGCGCTGATCGCCTCGAACCGCCTGGGCGACGGCGCGCGCCTGTGGTCGATCCGGAAATGCGCGACGACGCTCAACGTCAGTCCGACGACGGTCTCGACCGCCTACGACCGGCTCGTCGCGACGGGCCTGGTGCAGGCCTGCGCGGCCAAGGGCTACTTCGTCGCCGGGCCGGATGCGCAGGCCGGCGGCCGGGCGCCGCACCCGGCCCGGCCGGCGGGCGCGGCGCCGGCGGCCGCCGGCCGGGCGGACCCGGCGGCGCACTGGATCGACGCCGCCGCCCAGCACCTGCCGCCCGACTGGTATGCGGAACGCAGCTCGACGACGATCATCCGCAAATGGCTGCGCGCGCTGGACGCGGGCTCGGCGCGCGACCAGGAGGCGGACGACCGCGAATTGCGCGAGCTGATCTGCATCCACCTGGCGGCCGGCGGCCTGCACGTGCCGGCGGCCGACACGCTGCTCGCCCACAGCCACGAGCACGCGCTGGACCTCATCCTGTCGTCGCGGCAGGACGACCGGGGGCCGGTCGTCGTCGAGGACCCGGCCAGCGCGCGCCTGCTCGGCTTCCTGCGCGCGCGCGGTGTCGCCTTGGCGCCGGTGCGGCGCACGAGCCGCGGCATCGATCTCGACGAACTGGAGACGATCTGCCGGCGCAGCCGCCCGAGCCTGCTCTTCACGCAGTCGGCCATGCACGACCCGACCGGCTGGGGCAGCACGCCGGCGAACCTGCACGCGCTGCTGCAGCTGGCCGACCGCTATGGCTTCCTGGTCGCCGAGGACGACACGTACGGCGACTTCAATCCGTCCGGCCAGATGCGCCTGGCGCAGTTGTCCAACCTGCGCCAGGTCGTGTACTACCGCGCGTTCTCGGGCTACCGCTGGCCGGCGCGCAACGTGACCTTCATGGCCGGCGACAGCATGCGGATGAAGAAGCTGCGCGCCGCCGCCCACGGGACGATCCGCGACCAGGACGACGGCGTCGAGGCGCTGATGGCCGAGCTGCTGCGCAGCGGCAGGTACGCGCGCCAGATGACGCGCGTGCGCGAGCGCCTGACGATCGCGCGGGCCAACGCGGCGCGCTTCCTCGTCGACGCCGGGCTGCACGTGGACGGCGCCGGGGCGGGCATGTTCCTGTGGGCCCGGATTCCGGCCGGCGTCGATGCCGCGGCGCTGAGCGCCGACGCCAAGGCCAACCGCATCGCGCTCGCCGGCGAGGCGGCGTTCCGGACCGTGCGCCACGACGGCGCGGACGCGGCCCGCCACCTCCGGTTCAACGCCGCGTTCAGCGACGACATCCGGCTGTACGGTTACCTGAAAAAGGCGCTGGTGCGGTTTGCCGGCAACCATTGATCGCCTTG
>Ga0308166_1003325_pt1 | contig 13804 bp, 12 predicted proteins | sample PhyCR2_2_FD_202137 | JGI IMG/M metagenome (GOLD analysis project Ga0308166, IMG submission 202137) | Phyllosphere microbial communities from UC Gill Tract Community Farm, Albany, California, United States - DLSLCC.R2 | ecosystem: Host-associated > Plants > Phyllosphere > Unclassified | place... | reverse complement strand
CGGTCACCAGCGAAGCGACGGCGGCGCCGGCCCAGGCCGCGCCGCAACGCCCTGCCACACCTTCGTACACGCAGCCAGGCGGTCAAGGTGGTGGCAATGGCGCGGCACCGGCACACCACGGCCGCGCCGCCGGGGAGAAGCCATTGGCCGCGCCGGCCGTGCGCCAGCGCGCCTGGGACATGGGCATCGAGCTGCAATACGTCACCGGCACCGGCCCGGCCGGCCGCATCCAGCATGCCGACCTCGACGCCCACGTGGCGCGCGGCCAGCGCAAGGCGGCCGAAGGCGACCGCCGCTACGCCGTGCTCGAGGGCGAACAGGCCATGCCGGTCATCGGCATGCGCCGCAAGATCGCCGAGAAGATGCAGGAAGCGAAACGCCGCATCCCGCACTTCACCTACGTCGAGGAAATCGACGTCACCGAACTCGAAGCGCTGCGCGTACAACTGAATACCCGCTACGCCGGCCAGCGTCCGAAGCTGACCCTGCTGCCGCTGATCATGCGTGCCGTGGTGCTGGCGATCCGCCGCTACCCGTCGGTGAACGCCCGCTTCGACGACGACGCCAACATCGTCACCACCTACAACGCCGTGCACCTGGGCATCGCCGCCCAGACCGACGCCGGCCTGATGGTGCCGGTGGTGCGCAACGCCGAAGCGCGCGACCCGTGGTCAGCAGCAAGCGAGGTGGCGCGCCTGGCCGAAGCGGCGCGCAGCGGCAAGGCCCTGCGCGAGGAACTCTCCGGTTCGACGATTACCATCACCAGCCTCGGCGCCCTCGGGGGCATCGTCACCACGCCGGTGATCAACCGGCCGGAAGTGGCGATCGTCGGCGTCAACCGCATCATCGACCGCCCCGTCATCAAGGACGGCGCAATGGTGGCGCGCAAGACCATGAACCTGTCGTCCAGTTTTGATCACCGCGTGATCGATGGCATGGTGGCGGCGGAGTTCATCCAGACCATCCGCGGCTACCTCGAGTGCCCTGCAACCCTGTTCGTGGAGTAAGCCAATGAATCCGATCTCTACGACCTTACTCGTCATTGGCGGCGGCCCCGGCGGCTACGTGGCCGCCATCCGCGCCGGCCAGCTCGGCATCAAGACGGTCGTGGTCGAAGCCGCCCAGCTGGGCGGCACCTGCCTGAACATCGGCTGCATCCCCTCCAAGGCCCTGATCCACGCGGCCGAGGAATTCGACAAGGCCCAGCACTACGCCAGCGGCTCGGCGATCGGCATCTCGGCCAGCGCCCCGAGCATCGACCTGGCCCGCACCGTGGCCTGGAAGGACGGCATCGTCAAGCGCCTGACCGGCGGCGTCGGCGCCCTGCTCAAGAAAAACGACGTGCAGGTGATCAACGGCTTCGCGCGCATTCTCGACGGCAAGACGGTCGAAGTGAAACAGGCGGACGGCGAACTGCTGCGCATCCGCTGCGAGCACCTGCTGCTGGCCGCCGGCTCGGAAGCGGTCGAGCTGCCCTTCATGCCCTACGGCGGCATGGTGGTCTCGTCGACCGAGGCGCTGTCCCCAGACTCGGTGCCGGAGCAGCTGGTGGTGGTCGGCGCCGGCTACATCGGCCTGGAACTCGGCACCGCCTACCGCAAGCTGGGCGCCGAAGTGACGGTGGTGGAAGCGGCGGACCGCATTTTGCCGGCCTACGACGCGGAGCTCACCAAGCCGGTGGGCGCGGCCCTCAAGCGCCTGGGCATCGACCTGCGCCTCGGGACCTCGGTGCTGGGCCTGAACGCCGGCGGCAACGGCGTACGCGTGCGCGAGGCCAACGGCGAGGAAACCCTGCTGTCCTGCGACCGCGTGCTGGTGGCCGTCGGCCGCCGTCCGCGCACCGGCGGCTGGGGGCTCGAATCGCTGCAGCTCGACATGAACGGCCGCGCCGTCAAGATCGACGACGGGTGCCGCACTTCGATGCGCAACGTCTGGGCCATCGGCGACCTGGCCGGCGAACCGATGCTGGCGCACCGCGCCATGGCCCAGGGCGAGATGGTGGCCGAGATCATCTCGGGCAAGCGCCGCCACTTCACGCCGAACGCGATTCCGGCGGTCTGCTTCACCGATCCGGAAGTGGTGGTGGTCGGCATGTCGCCTGGCGAAGCCGAAAAAGCGGGGCTGGACGTCATCAGCGCCAACTTCCCGTTCGCGGCGAACGGCCGCGCCATGACCATCGAGTCCACCGATGGTTTCGTGCGCGTGGTGGCGCGGCGCGACAACCACCTGGTGCTCGGCTGGCAGGCGGTGGGACGCGGCGTCTCGGAACTGTCGGCCGCCTTTGGCCAGTCGATCGAGCTGGGCGCCACGCTGGAAGACATCGCCGGCACCATCCACGCCCACCCTACCCTGGGTGAAGCGGTGCAGGAAGCGGCCTTGCGCGCGCTGGGGCACGCCTTGCATATCTGATCCTCCAGAAAGGCAGGCTGAACGCGGGAGCGTGGGATTGTCATTCCATGCCCCGCGTTTTGTCGTTTTCGTACGACATTTACCGCCAAGTGTGCGGAGCTTGCGCACCAAAATGTGGCATAACGTCAATCCCGCTGATCCTGGTTGAGCACAACACACGATCAACGCGATAAACGTTACCGGCGGCAGACCCTGCCGCCTTACCCATTTTTGTGAGAGAACCCCACATCATGTTCAAGAAAATCGCAGCCGCAGCCGCACTCGTCGTCGCTTCCTCGTCCGTCTTCGCCCAGCAAATGCCGCAGTGGTACGCCGGCGTCGACGCTTCCTCGACCAAGATCGAAGGCGCGGACCGCGAAGGCGGCGGCGGTGTCTTCGTCGGCTATAACCTGAGCCCGAACTTCGCCATCGAAGCCGGCTGGCACCGCCTGGCCGAAGCCGACCTCTACTACTGGGACCTGGACGCGCGCGCCAAGGCCAAGTTCGACCAGACCGACGTGTCGCTGATCGGCACCCTGCCGCTGAGCAACGGCTTCGGCATCTACGGCCGCCTGGGCTACAACCACCTGAAGATCAAGGCCACCGCACGCGCCGGCAACGTCACCGTGTCGGAATCGGATTCGGAAGACAAGGTGCTGTACGGCGCCGGCCTGTCGTACGCCTTCAACCCGCAGATCGTCGGCCGCCTGGAAGTGCAGAAGCCGCACAGCGACATCACCAAGGTGGCAGTTGGCGTGGGCTTTAACTTCTAAGCACCATCCGGCCATGCCGGACCAGGAAAAACCCGGACGCCTGCGCGTCCGGGTTTTTTATGCATGATGACTGTCGGAAAAATTTACGTTTTCGATAAGATTAAAATTCCATTTCGAAAATTTTCTTATTGGAATCAAACGTGTAGGACAGAGTCTACAACGTGGCACGGTAATTGCTGACACTCCTGGCTCCACCTAACCGGAGATCAACATGTCCCTGAATGTCCTGAAAAAGCTGCTGGTCAGTACGTTGTTCTTTGCTTCCACTTCCCTGTTTGCCGCGCCGCTGGTCGTCAATTTAGAGAATATCGATAGCGTGGGTGAACTCGGCAACCTCGGCAACACCGTCCTTACTTATAATATCGGTGCCAATTCGCTGATCACGGGCATCAGCTACGATATCAACGTCACCGCCTACCGCCCGAGCTGGCTGGCTGAACTCGGTCTTGCCTTCACCAACTCGAAGTCGACCGACGGGATCTTCTTCAACCCGGGGGTCGGCCTGCTATTCGACGGTACTTCGAGCTTCTCGGGCTCGGCCGACCTGACCGAACTCGGGCTGGCATTCAACGTCGGCGCGGACGGCATCCTGCGCCTGGAATTCTTCGAGGATTTCGATGACTCCGCCGTGAACCCGGATGGGCGGTGGAACTTCGGCACCATCGTCTTCGATTACACCCCGGAAGCGGCCACAGACGTTCCGGAACCGGCGACCGCCCTGCTGCTGGGCGGGGGTGCGATGCTGATGGGCTTTGCCGGCCGCCGCCGCCGTGCGGCCAAGGCAGTGCAAGCCGCAGCCTGAACCGCATCAAGTTCGACCGCAAAGGCGCCTCTGGCGCCTTTGTTCGTTTCTCAGGCGGCTCTCCCAACCAAAGCGCGGCGCGGAGCTTCAGCACCCATACAAAATTCACCGTTGCCAGCAAGAAAATTGTGCCTGTGCGATAATCCGGCCCCGGCCGAAACATGGCGTTTCGGCCCTTTCCGTTTTATCGCAAGAAAAGGCATCACCATGTTCAAGAAAATTGCAGTCGCAGCAGCCCTCGTCGCCGCATCGTCGGTCTCCATCGCCGCACCACAGACCCCGTTCTACGCCGGTGTCGACGTTTCCTCGACCAAGGTCGACGGCTTCGACGACAAGGGCGGCTACGGCGCCTTCGTCGGCTACAAGCTGAACGAGAACGTCGCTGTCGAAGGCGGCTACCACCGCCTGGTCGACACCGACGTCAACGTCGGCGGCGTCCGTGCCGACTCGACCATCGACCAGATCGACGTCTCGCTGATCGGCAGCGTCCCGCTGTCGGGCGGCTTCAGCCTGTACGGCCGCATCGGCTACAACCGCCTGAACGGCGAAGCCAAGTTCGCCGGCGAAAAGATCAAGGACCACTCGCAGAACGCCCTGTACGGCATGGGCCTGGGCTACGCCTTCACCCCGGTCGTGACCGGCCGCCTGGAAGTGCAAAAGCCTGACAGCAACGTCACCAAGCTGGTGGCCGGCGTCGCTTACGCCTTCTAAGACCTTACCGTCCTTCCGGCCACGCCGGAATCGGCAAGGAAAACCGGGCTGCCTGCGCAGTCCGGTTTTTTTTCGTCCCTGCATTCGTCCGCGGCGGCGCCATCCTGGCTGTACAATTTGTGCAACACCACCTCCTGTCCCTTATGCCGAACCACCGCATCCTGGTGCTCTACGCCCATCCGGCGCCGCACCGCTCGCGCATCAACCGCCGCCTGGCCGACGCCGCGCGTTCCCTCGATGGCGTGCTCCTGCACGACCTCTACGAAACCTATCCCGACTTCTTCATCGATGTACCGCGCGAGCAGGCGCTGGCCGAGCAGGCCGAGCTGATCGTGTTCCTGCACCCGGTGCGCTGGTACGGCATGCCGTCCCTGCTGAAAGAATGGGTCGACGCCGTGCTCCAGCCGGGCTGGGCCTACGGTCCCGGCGCCACCGCGCTGCAGGGCAAGGGCTACCTGCTGGCCCTGACCACCGGCAGTCCGCACGAAGCCTATGCCGCGGGCGAACGCCACGGCCATCCGTTCGAGGCCTTCCTGCCGCCCTTCCGCCAGACCGCGGCCCTGTGCGGCATGCGCTGGATGGAACCGCTGATCCTGCATGGCGCCAACAGCGCCGACGAGGCCGCGGTCGACGCCCATGTGGCCGCCTTCCGCGCATGCCTGCGCGGCTGCCTCGAAGGGGCGCACGATGGAGCATAGCCTGCTGACCAACGCCCTGATCTACCTGGCCGCCGCCGTGCTCGCGGTGCCGCTGGCCAAGCGCCTGGGCCTGGGCGCCGTGCTCGGCTACCTGCTGGCCGGGATGGCGATCGGCCCCTGGGGCCTGGGCCTGATCGGGGATGTCGAGGACATCCTGCATTTTTCCGAATTCGGCGTGGTGCTGCTGCTGTTCCTGATCGGCCTGGAACTCGAGCCCGACCGCCTGTGGTCGCTGCGGCGCCAGATCTTCGGCTGGGGCACGGCCCAGGTGCTGCTGGTGACGGCCGCCCTGTTCGGCGCGGCGCTGCTGGTCGGCATCGACTGGCGCGTGGCCCTGATCGCCTCGCTCGGCCTGTCGCTGTCGTCGACCGCGATCGCCCTCGCCACGCTGGGCGAGCGCAACCTGATGGGCACGCCCGCCGGCCAGGCCGGCTTCGCCCTGCTGCTGTTCCAGGACATCGCGGCGATTCCCATGATCGCCCTGGTGCCGGTGCTCGGCGTGGCCGCCGCCGACGTGGCGAACGGCGCGCAAGCGGGCGGCTGGCAGAACGCGGCGCGCCTGGCCGCCGTGATCGCCGGCGTGGTCGTCGGCGGGCGCTACCTGGTGCGCCCGGCCCTGCGCATCATCGCCAAGGCCGGCATGCGCGAGATCTTCACCGCCTTCGCCCTGTTGCTGGTGATCGCCATTTCGCTCCTGATGCAGTGGGTCGGCATGTCGATGGCCCTGGGCGCCTTCATGGCCGGCGTGCTGCTGGCCGACTCCGAATACCGGCACGCGCTGGAAACCGACCTCGAGCCCTTCAAGGGCCTGCTGCTGGGCCTGTTCTTCATCGCGGTCGGGATGTCGGTCGACTTCGGCGTGTTCCTCGCCAAGCCCTGGATCATCCTCGGCCTGGTGCTCGGCTTCCTGGCGATCAAGCTGGCGGTCTTGTTCCTGCTGTCGTTCCGCTTCGGCATCGCGCGCGGCCAGCGCTGGCTGTTCGCCTTCCTGCTCTCGCAGGGCGGGGAATTCGCCTTCGTCGTGTTCGGCGCGGCCGCCACCGCGCGCGTGTTCGCCCCCGAAACCGGTTCGCTGCTGGTGGCGGTGGTGGCGCTGTCGATGGTCTCGACGCCGCTGCTGCTCCTGTTCCACGACAAGGTGCTCGAACCCCGCTACCGCGGCCAGAACAAGCCCGAACCCGATGCCATCGAGGACAACGAGGGCCACGTCATCATCGCCGGCTTCGGCCGTTTCGGCCAGATCATCGGGCGCCTGCTGAACGCCAACCGCGTGAAACTGACGATCCTGGACCACGACCCCGACCAGATCGAGCTGCTGCGCCGCTTCGGCTTCAAGGTGTTCTATGGCGACGCGACGCGCATCGACCTGCTCACCGCCGCCGGCGCCGCCAAGGCGCGCGCGCTGGTACTGGCCATCGACGACATCGACGACAGCCTGGCCCTGGCCGACGCCGTGCGCGAGAACTTCCCCGACCTGCCGATCCTGGCGCGCGCACGCAACGTCACCCACCTGTACCAGCTGATGGACCGCGGCGTGACCGTCATCGAGCGCGAAACCTTCGAATCGGCCCTGCAGCTGGGGCGGCGCGTGCTGTGCCAGCTGGGCTTCGGCGCCTACCGCGCGCGCGAAGCCACCCTCAAGTTCCGCGAGCACAACCGCGCCAGCGTGGACGCGGTCTACCCCTACTACAAGGACCGCGAGCAATACGTCTCGCTGGCCAAGCGCGCCCGCGACGAGCTCAACGAGATGTTCGCCCGCGACCTGAAAAACATCGACAACGAAACCGACAAGGGCTGGGATTGAACAGCCGTGGCAGTTCGCGCCGCTGGCAGGCGTTTCGCGCCGCGTGCGGGCGTTTCGTCGCAAGGCCGGGCAGGCGGGGCGGCGCTGCGGCAAAGTGGCGGCAACTTAACCCACTTCGCGGAGCCTGCCATGAACCAACTGCTGACCCACACCCCCGCCTACGTCTGGCTGATCCTGGCCCTGCTCGTCGCCCGCGGCGTCGTCGCCCTGCGCGAGCGCGAGACGACGCTGAAGAAGCTCTTCATCATCCCCGCCATCATGCTGCCGGTCGCCCTGCTCGATATCGCGCGCAAGTTCGGGCTGGAGGGATTGCCGCTGGCCGCCTGGGGGCTGACGGTGGCGGCGGCGATGTGGGCGGTGTGGTCGCTGGGCGGCGCGCGCATCGCCGCCGGCACGGCGCCGGGCAAGGTGCGCGTGGGCGGCAGCGTGATGCCGCTGCTGCTGATGCTGCTGATCTTCGCCGTCAAGTATGCGACCACGGCCATGCTGGTGGTGGCGCCGGCGCTGCTGCACGGCGCCGCCGTCACCGCCGCGGCCTGCGCGCTGATGGGGGCGGCCAATGGCTGGTTCTTCGGGCGCCTGCTGCGCGATGTGGCGGATGCGCGCTCCGTCGGATTCACCTCACGATCATCGGCACGACAGGTGGGTTCGAGAACCCACCCTACGAAGGCCGCGCCGATGCGGATCGGGGCGGCCCTGGCCACATAAGGGTGGCTGGTGCGTCGCTCAGCCGCCCAGCTGCTCGCGCAGTGTCGCCGCGAAGCGTGCCTTGTCGAACAGGCAGATCACGCGCTCGCCGCCGGTATCGATCGGCACTTCCAGCACCTCGTTCAGGTCGCGCCGCATGTCGCCGGCCAGTCCTTCGTTGCGGGCCAGCTTGGGCGACGGGCGGCGCTGGCGGTCGGACACGGTCATGATGCTGTCCACGCCATCGACCACCAGGCCGAAGCTCTCGCCCTCGTGCTCGACGATCAGGATCTTGCGCTCCGCCAGGTCGTCGAGGGCCGGCATGCCGTACAGGCGGCGCAGGTCGACCACGCAGACCATCTGCTGGCGCAGCTGCATCATGCCTTCCACGCAGTCCGGCATGCCCGGCGGGCGCAGGGCGATCGAACCGAAGGGCACGATCTCGCGCACCTGGCGGATGTCGGCGGCCCAGCACGACCCCAGCGAAAAGGCCAGGTAGACCTGGCGCCGCGTCACGCTCGACTCGCGGCGCACGGCGGCGGCCGCTTCGTCGCCATACAGGCGGCGGTGGCCGCTGCAGATCTCGGCAACCTCGCCCTGGCTGAAGATATGTTCCGGGGCCAGGAACAGCGCATCCTTGCCGTCCGGGTGCGGCAGGCAGCCGCGGAACATGCCGGCGCGGCGGGTGCCGAGCATCGGGATAGGCAGGATGTCGCTGTCGAAGTAAGAACGCACGTCGTCGACCGAATCGACCAGCAGGCCGAGCAGGTCTTCGCCCATGCGCACCACCAGGATGCGACGTTCCTCGTCCACGGCGGACTGCGCGGCGCACTGCAGCAGCACGCCGAAATCCACCACGCCGACGGCCTTGCCGCGCAAATTGATCCAGCCCCTGCACAGCTGGCCCAGCATCACCGAAGGCTTGATCTCGGGGACGCGGATGATTTCCTGGATCGCCAGCATCGGCAGCACGAAGGTCATGGCGCCGGCGCGGAAGGTGATGCCCTTGTGGCCCTCGGCCTGGCGCAGGAAGCGCGCGCGCTCGGCGCTGCGCGCGGCGCCGGCCAGCGAGCGCACCTGCGGCACGTTCTCCACGCGCACCAGGGCGTTCGCATCGAGCACCTGCACCATGCGCCGGCCATCGCCCAGCAGGATGGCGCCGTTGATCACGGCCGCCGCGCCGCTTCCTTCAGCGTATTGCACGCTGCTGCGCTGCTCGGGGCGCACGCGCAGCACCTCGCCGGTGGCGTCGAACAGCAGGCCGACCTGCACGCCGTCGTGGTCGAGGATGGCGATGCGCTGGCCCTCGCCCACGCCCGGCGCGGCGGCGTCGAAGATGCGGCCCAGGTTCAGCACCGGGATGGCGGCGCCGCGCAGGGTGAAGATGCCCTCCAGGTAGCAGGGCGAGAGCGGAATCGCGGTAATCCGCTCCGGCAGGCTCACCACCTCGCGGATGGAGAGCGCCGGCAGCGCGAATTCCTGGCCCTGCAGGAAGAAGGTGCCGTACAGCTCCATGCCGGCGGCGTCGGCCAGCACGCGCGCCGCCTGGGCGCGGGCGGCGTTCATGGCGGCCAGCGCCGCTTTCGGGTCGGGCATCGCGCCCGTTGCCGCGTCCGCCATGGCCGGCACCGAAGCCGTCGCGTAGCCCAGGGTCGGGATCATTGCAGGACTCCCGGGGTGCGGCCGACACCCACCACCGAGTAGCTGTGGCTGTCGCAATCGATGCTGATGCGGCGGCCCTGGTGGCCGCCCACGTCCTCGAAGCGCACGCGCAGGCCGCGCCGGCTCAGGTGTTCGCGCGCGGCGGCCACGTTGCGCCGGCCGATCGGCTCGGCGCCGCGCAGGGCGGCCAGCATGCTGGCGCCGCCGGCGACCACGACCTCGACTTCGTCGTACTGCTCACGCCGGACGCCGAGTTCGCGCAGCATGCGCGGCACGGCGTCGCTGACGTAGCGTGCATTTGCTTCCGGCAGCGCGGCGTCGGTTTCCGGCAGCAGGCAATGCGCCAGGGCGCAGCGGCGGCCGTTACGCCAGATCATGCCGATGCCTACGCAGGAGCCGAGCAGCGCGGTCAACACCTGTTCCCCGGCGCCCACCTGCATCTGGCCGGCGAAAACGTGGCGGGTATGTTCGATCGGATTCATGTTCATGCTTGCTCCTGGCGAATGCGGTAGACGTGGGTTTGTTCGAAATCGAATGGCGTGGCGATGCGGGTGATGGATTCCTGCTCGCCGAGGATCAGGCGCGCCTGCGGCGACATCGCGCCGCGCACGCCGTGCAGCACGCGTTCCTGGGTGGCTTCGTCGAAATAGATCAGCACATTGCGCAGCAGCACCAGGTCGAAATGGGCCTTCTGGCGCCATGGCGCCAGCAGCTGGTGCTCGCTCAGGCGCAGCATGGCGCGCAGCTCGGGAATGGCGCGGATGCCGGCGCCTTCGATGCGGAAATACTTGCGCGCCAGCTCAGGATGGCCGGCGCCGAAACGCTCGGCCGAGCGCCCTTCGTAGTAGCCGGCGGCCGCCGTGGCCAGCACGCCGGTGTCGATGTCGGTGGCCTCGATGGCCAACCTGAAACCGGGATGGCGCTCGCGGAACTCGCAGCACAGCATGGCCATCGAGTAGGCTTCCTCGCCGGTGGCGGCGGCGGCCGACCAGATGCGCAGGGTATTGCGCGGGCTGTGCGCCATCCAGTGCGGCAGGAAGTCGCGCGCCAGGTAATCCCACACGGCCGGGGTCCGGAAAAAGGCGGTGTCGTTGGTCGTCACCAGGTTGATAAAGGGCTGCAGCTCCGAGCGGTCCGCGCGCACGCGCTCGATGTAGTCGCGGTAGCGCGCCAGGCCGAGCGTGCGCATGCGCGGCAGCAGGCGGCCTTGCAGCAGCACCCGCTTGTGCTCGTGCATGGCGATGCCGGTGTGTTCGCGCACCAGCCCGGCCAGGGCGGCGAACTCGAGCGGATTCAGTTCGGCGTGTTCCGGCATGTCCTTACACCACGAAGCTGGAAACGATGCGGTTCAGCTGCTCGGCGTTCTCGTTCAGGCCCTCGGTGGAGCGGGCGATGCTGTCACAGGAGCCGGCCGAGCGCTCGGTTTCCTGGGCGATGTAGGAGATGGCGGCGGCCACTTCCCTGGCGGTGAGCGACTGCTCGTCGGCGCTGCGCGAGATGTCCGAAATCGCCAGCGAGGTCTTTTCCACGCCCGAGGCGATGCGGTCGAAGGCGTCGCTGGCCTGGCGCGAGATGTCGCTGCCCTGCACCACGCGGCGCACCGATTCGTTGATCAGCTTCGAGATTTCCTTGGTCGCCTGCGAGGAACGCTCGGCCAGCTTGCGCACCTCGTCGGCCACGACCGAGAAGCCCAGGCCGTGCTCGCCGGCGCGCGCGGCTTCGATCGCCGCGTTAAAGGCCAGCATGTTGGTCTGGCTGGCGATCTCGCCGATCACTTTCACGATTTCGCCGATGTCTTCCGACGACTGGTTGATCAGGCCCATGGCCTCGATGGTCCTGGCCACGGCCTTGGCGCCGGTTTCGGCTTCGCCGCGGGTAGCCTGCGCCAGGGCGTTGGCGTCGGTGGTGCTGCGCGCGATCGAGCCGATCGAGGCGGTCAGGCCGTCGACCGAGGCGTTCATTTCCTCGACGGTGGCGCCGAGCGCCTGGGCGCTGGCGGCGACTACGTTCGAGCGGTCGGCGATGGTGCGCGAGGAGCCCGACAGCTTGCCGGCCGCGCACACCACCTCGCCGATCACGCCGCGCAGGTCGGCGATCATCTTCATGACGCCGCGCGAGAGCTGGTCGAGCGGCTCGTCGCCCTCCACTTCCGCCACCCCGGTCAAGTCGCCATCCGCGGCGCGCGCCACCAGGTCGAGCAGCACGGCCACCTTGCGTTGTTCGGATTCGGCGCGCGCCGCGCTGCGCTGTTCGAGCAGCACCTGGCCGGTGATGTCGGTGGCGAACTTGACCACTTTCACCGGGTTGCCGTTCAGGTCGAGGATGGGATTGTAGGTGGCCTGGATCCAGACCACCTTGCCGTCGTTGCCGAGGCGGCGGTAGCGGCCGCAGTCGAACTCGCCGCGGTTCAGCTTTTGCCAGAACTTGCGGTAGGCCAGGCTGGCGGCGTAGTCGTCGTCGCAGAACACGCGGTGGTGTTCGCCGCGCACGTCGTCGAGGGCATAGCCCATCAGGTCCAGGAAATTTTCGTTGGCATCGACCAGCACGCCGTCCATGTCGAATTCGACCACGGCCTGGGCCTTGCGCATGGCGTTGACCAGGCCTTCCAGCTCGGCGCTGCGGGCTTTCTCGGCGGTGACGTCGGTGGCGAACTTGACGATCTTGTGGACGCGGCCTTCGGCGTCGAGCACCGGATTGTAAGAGGCGTTGATCCAGACCTCGCGTCCGCCCTTGGCGATGCGCTTGTACTCGGCGCGCTCGATCTTGCCCGAGGCCAGGTCGGCCCAGAAGTCCACGTAGGCAGCCGACTGCTCGAACGAGGGTTCGCAGAACATCGAGTGATGCTGGCCGACCACTTCTTCCAGACCATAACCCATTACATCGAGGAAATTCTCGTTGGCGTGGGTGATGTAGCCGTCGAGGGTGAATTCGATGACGGCCTGGGCGCGGTTGAGGGCGCTGTGGATGGCTTGCAGTGCGTGCACGGCGTTGTTGGAGTCCTGTTGGCTGATTTGCATGGCTGACCTGGTGAGAGCAAAAAAAACTCCGGCAAGCTGCCTGCCGGAGACGAAGGCTGACGCTTTTCCTTGGTCAGCAGAATGGATGATGCCGCAAATCAACTAATCAGTAAATCCAGCAAATCGGAAAATAACGAAAAGCTTTGGACGCCGTTGCAGCGAGGCAACAGTGGATTGACAAGCGGGCACGATGCCGAACTGGCACCAAATTTTCTACAGCTGAGTCGTCACCCGTGGTGTAACCGGAAGTCGGTCCGATACCAAATTTAATATTGCTGAGCTGGCGAAGGTGCCGCCACCGGCGCCGGATGCACGAGCCCGGCGGACGGTTATCGGGCGCCTACGCTCCGTGACCCAAGCGTAGACCAAGCCAGGATGCGCTCTCGAAGCGGCCGCCTTGTAGGAAGGCGAGCCGGCGAAACCGGGGCTGAACCGGGCATCTAACGTGCATCAAAGCAACACTGATGCCCCACAGCAAAAAAGTCTTTGCGCCAAATCGGTAAATTCGATACTATGCGTTGCGTCAGGGCAATTCAGTAAATTCAGTAGCCCGGACCGGCCTTCGCCACCCCGGCCTTTCCAGCGGGCGGCCTTCGATACCGGAGCATTTGTGGAACGCGTATTTCTCTTCCTGGCACTTTGCCTGTTTCAACTGAGCTCGGCATTTGCCGCCCCCAGCGACGTCGACGTCACCCTGCAAGCCTTCCAGGTGATTGCCAACGGAAATTCCGGCAAGGAAGTCAAGCTGGTCCCGACCACCCGTGCCAACCCGGGCGACACCATCGAATACCAGGTGACCTACCGCAACAAGGGCAGCACCCCGGCAAAACAGACCAGGGCGGTGTTGCCGGTCCCGGCAGGCGGAATGGCTTACCTCCCGGACACCGCCTCCCCCGCGAAAGTCGAAGCCAGCCTGGATGGCAAGACCTACGCCCCGGTGCCCCTGCAGCGCGAGGCAATCCGAGAGGGCAAGAAGGTCACCGAAGCCGTACCCGCAAGCGAATACCGCTTCCTGCGCTGGGACCTGGGCGACTTGCCGCCCGGCCAGGAGGCAACCGTGAAATCCCGCATGCGCCTGAACGGCGCAACCCGCTGATCGTAGAAACCCTTCCTAGAACCCTGTTTTTAAAAGGAATAACAACATGAAACTTCGTTTGAATGCCCCTGCACGCCTGTCCCTCGCCGCGTCCATGCTCGTGCTGGCGTCCCAGGGCGCGTACGCGGCAAGCACCGCCGCCGGTACCGAGATCACCAACCAGGCC
>Ga0308166_1003323_pt1 | contig 13813 bp, 19 predicted proteins | sample PhyCR2_2_FD_202137 | JGI IMG/M metagenome (GOLD analysis project Ga0308166, IMG submission 202137) | Phyllosphere microbial communities from UC Gill Tract Community Farm, Albany, California, United States - DLSLCC.R2 | ecosystem: Host-associated > Plants > Phyllosphere > Unclassified | place... | reverse complement strand
ATTAAATGGAATCAGTGGAAAACTTGTCGCGCAGCCTTTTCAGGGGGCGGACGCTATGCTTTGCGTTCGCCCAGCGCCCGTTGCAGCTCATCCTTGAGCGTATCAATCTGCACCCTACACTCGGCCACCAGCGCTGACAGGCGCTGATACTGCCCTGCATCGACGGCCAGTTCCAGCTGCCGCGACGTATCGGCCAGCGCCAGCGCATTGATGGTCCGTGCGCCACCCAGCAGACTGTGCGCAACCTGCTTTAACTGCGGCATATTTTGCTGGGCCAGCGCGCTAGTCAGACGCTCACCATCGCGCTGGTTTTTGCGCCAGTACCGAACCGATGTGTTGATTAAAGATCTCCGGCTGCGACTGCGCCAGCTTATCCTCTGAAAGCGCCACGAAAAGGTTATCCGGCACGATGTTCTGAAGGATAACCAGCGCGCCGCGTGCCGGTTCGATTTTCATGTGACCGTCTCCGTGCGTCATTCCCTGAATGCTTGTACCTACACCCGGGGAAATGAGATTAGCCAGCACCAATCCAAAGATGATTGCCAGTGCGGTAACGGTAAAAAAGTACCCCAGTGATTTTACGCCCATCCTTCCAAACGATTTATTGTCACCACTGCCGGTGATACCCAGAATCATGCAGCAGAAGACAATCGGCACCACCACCATTTTCATCATTTTGATGAAAATATCGCCGAGCGGCTTGAGGATTTCATGGCTGACCCGCTGCTGATATTCAGGGTGCGTATTGAAATACCATCCCACAATGATTCCGAGTACAAGACCAATAACAATTTGCCAGACCAGTGTTATTTTTTTCATTACGCCCTCTGATTAAACAGGGCAACTCCTGCCTGAGAGCGGCGGGAGCCACGATGAATGGATTCGGGTGAAAAGAGAGGTGGCACGACCTGAAGCCGTGCTCGGATAATTATTTTGCGAAAAGCTGACTCATATCTTTGAACGCCTTGAATTCAAGTGCGTTACCGCAGGGATCGAACAGGAACATAGTTGCCTGCTCACCCACCTGGCCCTTAAAGCGAATATAAGGCTCAATAACAAACTTCGTGTTAAACGATTTAAGACGCTCTGCCAGCGCTTCCCATTCATCCCACTTCAGAATGATGCCAAAGTGTGGAACGGGTACGTCATGGCCATCAACAGAGTTTGAGTGAACACTTTCCTGTGAGGCGGTTTTTGGATGCTCGTGAATGACCAACTGATGTCCGTAGAAATCAAAATCCACCCATTGCTCGCTTGAGCGGCCCTCACTTAATCCGAAAACCTCACCATAGAAATGACGTGTCGTTTTTAAATCGTAAACGGGAATGGCCAGATGGAAGGGAGAAAGGCTCATATGTGTATCCTCAAATTAGTAATCGACCGCCGGCGAAGGGTGATCGGAGTCGGGAAGAGCAATGCTTCACGCAGCGTCTGAGTACAGGCTTTTTTGCGATTAACATTACTGTCACAAATGAGGTTATTGATAATTTATATTGATAAAAATCAATATTTATATGTGAATAGTACAAATAAATTTTTTGTATGAGGTAACGGTAATGATCCGTGAACTCAAAACTTTTGTGATGGTGGCGAAGGCGGGAACCTTCGCGGCAGCGGGCGATAAAATCGGGCTGACACAGGCTGCTGTAAGCGCACAAATGCAGCGACTCGAGGCTGATTTAGGTTTTCCTCTCTTTGATCGGTCCGGAAGGAATGCCCGGCTGAATCAGAAAGGTCTGCAGCTGGTCACTCAGGCGCAGGAGCTGCTGTCTCTTTATGATGGTCTCGGTGAGCGTCTTGAGCGAACCAGTCTGGGGAAGACGGTTACCGTTGGCGCTATCGCTTCAGTACAGCGAACCCTGCTTCCGGACGCGCTGACGACGTTCTTTAAAATGGGTTCAACCTGCCGTGTACGCGTTATTCCCGGACTGTCGATGGAACTGATAAATCTCGTTGATGCCGGCGAAATAGATATGGCAGCAATTCTCAAGCCTCCCTTTCCCCTGCCGCCGGGTCTGCGGTGGAGCGCGCTGGCGCACGAGCCGTTCCAACTTATCGTGTCGAAGAACGTTACTGGAGATGATATTGCTGAGCTTCTGACGAGCCAGCCGTTTATTCGTTACGACCGTTCCTCCTTCGGTGGGCGCCAGGCTGACCGTTTCCTCCGAGACATGAATTTTACAGTGACCGAAATTTGTGAGGTAGACGAACTGGAGGCCATCTTCAAGCTGGTCAGCAACGGTGTGGGCGTCGCACTTCTGCCCCAGACCAGCGCATGGCGCCGCTGGCCTTCCGGGGTGAGAGCGCTAAGCCTGGATGACAACGTTTTTTATCGTGACGTTGGGCTCATTCACCGCCCGCTGGACAAGCTGGATGATGACGTTAGGCGTATTTCGGAACAAATCATTATGCTGGCCCGGCGTGACCGTCGCAACCAGCGTGATGACTGAGCCTGTGTGTACATAGCAGCAAATTTTCAGCCCTGCGGGGCACCAGGCGTATCTGATGGTGCATCAGGAACATCTAGCACCTCGCCGGTAGTATAGAAATGTCCGCCGGCGATGTAGTGCAGGCTCCGCCATTCTGATGACGCGTGTTCAAACTGCCAGTGTCCCTCCCTGAAAATACGCGTGTCAGCCCATGCAGCCCTGATCTCGCCAATGAACAAATCATAGGCCTGCTGGTTATGCTCTTCGGGGATAAGCTCACAGTAAAGCCATGCGGCACACCCGGAAACCAGTGGCGCATCCACGTCGGGCAGGTGAAAAAGCGTCGCACCTGAACGAGCGAGTTTTTCCTTATCGCTGAACATGGATTGTGAGCCCAGTTGATGCACCAGCGAAGCCTGCGATGCGATCGGCACCTGAATCATAAAGTACCGGCTCTGCTCAATCAGTTTTCGGGTGAAGGTCGCCTTATCAAGGACAACGGTAAGTCGGGCTGGCCCATAATCCAGCGCGCAAACCCATGACGCAGCCATGACGTTTTCCGTTCCGTCATGCTGCGCTGAAACCAGCGTTGTCGGACCATGATTAATCAGACGATACGCCTTTGCAGGTTCAACAGGCTGGATGTAATCATTCATTTTCAGGGGTTCTCCTCAGGCTTTACTGTTGCTGTAGATAATCAGCCAGGCTGTTATGCCCTGACATGATAAGCTCCATAACGATCTCTTCCATCGTGTTCGTTTCATGGCGCGAGCGGGCTTCAAAACTGGCCTGCCACACAATGACCGTTTCGTCTTTTCCCGTCAGCGGGATCAGGCTCACCGTAGCGACATAATTGTCCACTGCCAGCGGTGACTCAATAAACCGGTATGAAAAAGCCTGGTTGCCTTCATCAAGCATAAGCAGCTGTTCACGCAGCACAGCGCCGTTGTCCAGCACCAGACGGCGCTTACAGCCCGGAAGACCGTCTGGCTGATTTTCTTCAATTTCACTGCTGAGAATGGCTGGGTGCCATTCACTGATGCGGCCGAACTGGCTGAGCGTATGCCATACGCGATGAGTATCTGCCTTAACAACGGCGTTAAATTTTACGACTGACATGACTTTTCCTTATTAATACATTCAGCGTTTACCCGTCATTTCACCGGCAGAAACGATGCTGACGCCTGGTGAAGCGGTAAGCACGGACTTAAGTAAACGTTCGGCTATTTCAGCAGCTGGGTTGAGCTGCCAGCAGCGAGGTAAAAGGGGTGCGAACAGGGTTAACCCCAGCTTCAGAGCCGTTTCAGCCGGACGAACTTCCGTTCTTGCGCCTCCAATAACGCCGGGCCTGACCAGCGTCAGAGAAGTGAACCGCTCGCGTACCAGCGCCTCTTCAAGTTCGCCTTTAACCCGGTTATAGAAAAAACGGGAGGACGGATCGGCACCGGTTGCTGACGTCAGTGCAAACACGTTCGCGCCCTGCATTTTGGCAAGCCTGGCAAACGTCAGCGGGTAGTCATAATCGACCTGACGAAATGCCTCGCGGCTGCCGGCCTGTCTGATAGTGGTCCCGAGCGCACAGATAACGGCGTCCACGCGCCATAGCGGGTCATTCAGATCCGGGGAATCGAAGTCAATCAGCATGTTGATGAGATTAGCCCGACTTCCTGAATACAGCGGCAGCGGCTTTCGCGTAGGAGCGATGACAGCGCCCACGGCAGAGCTGGCCAGAGCCAGCTCAAGCACATGACTGCCAACGAGCCCGGTAGCACCAAGCAGCAGCAGTTTTATCCCTGGGGGATGAGGTAACGGCTCGGTCATGAAACATCAGCCTTCAAACTGATGGTAGACTTTGGCGATCACCTGCCAGCGTCCATCAATCTTGATCAGGGTCAGATAGTCGTTGTAGTCCGCCCCAATTGCATCCTGCTCCATATCAACCCGTACAACGGCGGTGGTCGGGGTGATAGCAAGCACATCCAGGCGGGTCACAATCTCCGGCGCGCTGCCGTTTTCACGAACAAAATCGTAAAGGTTTTCAACCGGGCCGCCCAGCAGCCTGCCGTTGGTAAAGCCATACATTACGGCGTCTTTATGGAAAGCTTCCGCCACCGTTTCCGCGTTACCCATCCGCAGCCCTTCGACGTATTTGCCTGCGGTTTCCGTAACGGCCAGATAGTCAGTGGTGGGCACGGCTTTAATATTTTTACTCATATTCATTTCCTCTCTTATCAGCCTGCAGGTCATGCAGGCTGTAGCAGTAATCTGACGGCGTTGTTATCAGGGGGCGACATGGGTGTGGTAAATCTTACTGATCACGGTCCAGCTGCCGTTCACCTTCAGCAGGTTAAAGAAGTCGGTGAAGCGAAAGCCTGAAATGTCGTCGGTATCAATGCGTGCACTGGCTGCGGTGCCAACGATATCCACGCGGACGATAGCGGCCTTCGCCTCAGGTGAAGGCCGAAAATCGCGGTCAATAACTTCATACAAACCCTGAATGGGCCCGCCAGCGAGATTACTGTCACCGTCAACGCCAAAAATGGTGGCTTGTTCACTAAAAGCGGGCTTCATGATCTCGCTTTTTGCCTGTTTTCCGCCTTCGTTGTACTGATTAAGCACTGCCACGATGGCGTTGTAATCCTGCACGTAGGTCGTGTTGCTCATAGGTTTTTCTCCGTATTAATACATCGGGTAGCCGTTCAGTTACCCATCATTTTTCTGATGCACCGTTGCAGCAGATAAAGGAACACCACGCCCAGTGCGGCGAGAGCCGTACCGGTTTGCACACTGGTGTCCTGCATAAATTCCAGCGGGGAAAAATCCCCTCTGAATAACGCATTCACGTCTGAAACGGCAGCTCCCGCGCCGGCATAGACGAAGGTTCCCGGAATTAGGCCAGGCAGCGTGGCGAACAGATATTTTTTAAACGACATGCCGCTGGCGCCAAGTCCATAATTTAGCGGCGCAAACGGCACGACCGAGCTCAGGCGTAGCAAAAAAACCACTCTGGTGCCGTTGTGCTGCGTGAGTGAAATTACTCTCTTCAGATAGCGACTTTTCTCAGCCGCCCGGTCGGCGAGCGGAAAAAGGCGACTTCTGGCCAGACCGAAGGCCAGCAGTGAAGAAGTCATGCCTCCAGTCAGCGCCATCAGCGTTCCACCCGTCACGCCAAACAGCCACCCTGAGAGTGCAGTCAGAAGCGCGGCCGGAAAAAACAGCATCGTTCCCGCGACAAAAACTAAAAAGAACAGTCCGATCCCCACTTCCCCTGCGGAATGCAGGTAATGGCTCAGGGTGATAAAGCTTTCGATCACGGGCCGCCCCTATTTTGTAGTACTCACTAAGTAATGTTATTATTGTATAGTGATCACTATGTAAAGTGTCAAGCGATGGATTGAGAGCCGAGAAATGAAAACGCCAGGCGTAAATACAGCCAGTGGAAAGCCTAAGGGCAGACCGAGAAGTTTTGATCGTGATAAAGCCCTGCTCAGCGCACTGGATATCTTCTGGCGAAAAGGATTTGAGCCGGCTTCGGTTGCCGAGCTATGCGAAGCGATGGAAATCAATCCGCCCAGCCTCTATTCCGCCTTCGGCAACAAAGCGAAGCTGTTTCTGGAAGCCGTGAGTTACTACGAACGGGTTTACTGGAAAGCGACATGGGAACGGCTGGAAGAGGCAGATAATATCCATCAGGCCATTAATAACTTCTTCAGTGAATCGGCAGACATACTGCTTTCACCTTCTGCACCTTGCGGTTGCATGGTGGTTCTGGCTGCCATCAACGTTTCGCAGGAGTCTGCCGATGTTGTCCAGGCCGTCAGCCTCCTCAGGCAGGAAGGAAAAGATTTGTTTGATAAGCGGTTACGCAGGGCGGTAGAGGAAAAGCAGCTGCCGGCAGAGACCAGTACCGCCGCCCTGGCGACCGTTCTGAATACATTACTGGAAGGGATGTCGATCGAAGCTAAAGACGGCGCGACGCTGCAGAGCCTGAAGACGATCGGACAGCATGCCACCCGGTTGCTGCCAGTGAACAAAAACTGATCGCACGAAATGTAACTTAGAAAACTAGACGACTGGTCAGTTTTTAATTTACAGTAAGCGGACTATGAAAAAACATGCGACTAACGTGCGCCAGCACATCATCGATGTGGCAAGAACGCTGATCACTCACAAAGGCTACAGCGCCGTCGGCCTGGCAGAAATTGTCAAAGCCGCCGGGATCCCCAAAGGATCGTTTTACTACTACTTCCAGTCCAAGGAGGAGTTTGCTGAAGCGTTATTAGAGCACTACTTCAGCAACTACCTTGTACAGGTCGATGAACAACTGCGCGGTTCCGAACCCGCCAGAGATCGTCTGCTGCGTTACTTTTCCTTCTGGAAAACGACGCAGGGTGCAGATCTGCCGGAAAGCAAGTGCCTTGTCGTTAAGCTTGGCGCGGAAGTCTGCGATCAGTACGACAGCATGCGAGGCGTGCTGGCGACAGGTACCCATGAAATCGTGGCCAGAATATCGGCATGCATTCTTCAGGGTCAGCAGGACGGCTCCTTATCCGGCGATGAAGATGCAAAAGATCTCGCTGAAGAACTTTATCAGCTCTGGCTGGGTGCTTCACTGATGGCCAAAATTCACGACCCGGACACCTCATTTGATAAAGCAATGAATGCAACTAAGCGGCTGCTCAGATAGCCGCATTTTTTTTCACCAATTAACTAGTCGACCGGTCAACTATTTGGAGTAACTATGACTGATAACACCACCCGTACCGATTTGTTTTCCCCTGTTGCCATGGGGAAACTTCAGCTGTCGAATCGTATTGTCATGGCGCCGGTAACGCGCAGCCGTTACGGCGAAGATGGCATTCCAGATGAACTTCATGCGACCTACTATGCGCAGCGCGCCAGCGCCGGCCTGATCATTTCAGAAGCAACCAACATTTCTGCCCAGGGCCGAGGCTATGCAGCAACGCCAGGGATCTGGAGTGAGGAACAGGTTGCCGGCTGGAAGAAAGTCACCGATGCCGTGCACGCTGAAGGCGGAAAAATTGTCTGCCAGCTGTGGCACGTTGGTCGTTTTTCCAGCGTTGAGCTGCAACCTGATGGGGAACGCCCGGTTGCACCTTCTGCCATTAAAGCCGAGGGGCAAACCTACACCGTCAACGGTTTTGTTCCCGTTTCCACGCCGCGTGCACTCGAAACAGACGAAATTCCAGGCATCATCGAACAATATAAACGTGCTGCAGAAAACGCCCTGCGCGCCGGATTTGACGGCGTAGAAGTTCACTCAGCCAACAGTTATCTGCTCGACCAGTTCCTGCGCGACTCCACTAACCATCGCACCGATGCCTACGGCGGTTCTATTGAAAACCGTGCGCGTCTGACGCTGGAAGTCACTGAAGCGATCGTCAACATCTGGGGCAATGAACGCGTCGGCATCCGACTCTCACCGGTTACGCCTGACGCAGGTAATACGCCGCCGGACAGCAACGTGATGGCGATGTATGGCTACCTAATCCAGCAGCTGAATCGCTTTAACCTCGCGTATCTGCACTTTGTTGAGGGTGCAACGGCAACTTCGCGTGAAGTACCTGCTGATGTGGATATGGATGCGCTGAGCGCACAGTTCGACGGCCCGTTCATCGGTAACAACAACTACGACCTGGAGATGGCAATCAGTCGTCGTAATGCCGGCATCATCGATGCCGTCGCCTTCGGCCGCCTGTTTATTTCCAATCCGGATCTGGTTAAGCGTCTGCGTTATGGCGCTGAACTGACCATCGCGCCGAAAGAAGCCTACTACGGTGGTGGCGCGAAGGGCTACACCGACTGGCCTGAAGCAAATTACTAAGTATTGATGGCGGGGTTCCTCCCGCCTCTGCTAAAGGAAGGAAAGATAAAATGAATTACCTGCAAAATAAAACTGCGGTTATTACCGGTGCGTCATCCGGTATCGGTGCGGCCACCGCGCTGGAACTTGCGCGTCACGGTGTGAATATCGTCGCGGCAGCCCTTAATCAGGATGGCCTTGATAAACTGGTTAGTGATATTGAAGCCGAAGGTGGCCGCGCCAGCGGCCTGGTCACTGATGTTACCCGTCGGGAAGATACGCAGGCTCTGGTTAAACACGCCACCGACACCTTCGGTTCGGTAGATATCCTGATTAACAACGCCGGCCTGATGCTGTTTTCAGGCTGGAGTGACGTTGCCTGGGATGACTGGAACAAAATGGTCGACGTCAATATTAAAGGCTATCTGAACGCTATCGCGGCGGTTCTGCCGGGTATGCTCAGCAAAAATGACGGTCAGATACTGAATATGGCATCCGTGGCAGGACACCAGGTTGACGCCGGAGCAGGTGTGTATAGCGCCACCAAATTCTTTGTCCATGCTATGACCGAATCCATGCGTAAGGATTTAGGGGTGAATAAAGGGATCAGAGTCAATACCATCAGTCCCGGCGTGATTAATACCGGATGGGCGGACAAAGTAGTCGATCCGGAAGGTCGCAAAGTGGCTCAGGAGCTGAATAAGTTAGCTATCAGCCCGCAGGATGTGGCTAATGCGGTTGTGTATGCACTCAATCAGCCGCAGAACGTCATCATTAATGACCTGATCGTTTCGCCTACCAGGCAAAACTGGTAATAAATTCTGGTGTCAGCATCCTATTCTCAATGCTGTGCTGTATTTAAAATTTATCATTAACCCTGCTCGGGTCTTACCGCATTTCACGGGAGACCCGAACATTCAGCAAGCACGCGATCCCTTTCTCCTGCCGAATTAGCCCCAGCCGTTCTGAATGGCCATGGTTATCTCATCAACGAATACCCGCGTTTTAGTGGGGATGAGCTGACCCGGTGGCATAACCGCATAAACTTCACCCTCATCAGCCCCCTGCCATTCCTTCATCACGGTTTCCAGCTTACCCTCTCTGATGGCAGGGCTGACGAGCCAGTCGGGTAATAACGCGATGCCGGCAGAATGGACGGCGGCGATCAGCAGCGACTCTGAATTGTCAGCAGATAACTGTCCCTGAGGCGTTATTGTCGTTTTATCCTTTCCCTTTTTTAAAGCCCAGTCAGAAGATGAATAGGTTCGCACGAAGGCCAGACAGGCGTGCCCTCCAAGGTCAGCTGGCGTTTCGGGTGTGCCGTGCGCGGCGAGATATTCAGGAGAGGCGACGAGGATATTTTTGAAAGAGGCTATCTTTCGCGCCCGCAGCGTACTGTCACTCAGTTTTCCCACCCGAATGGCCATATCGAAACCTTCAGCCACAACATCCACAAACCGATCGATATATCTGGCGTCAAAACGCATATGTGGATATGCGGCCATGATGGACGGAAGCACAGGAGCAACCCAAAGGCGACCAAAGGCAATCGGTACAGATATCCGCAGCAATCCCTGGGCACTGGCAGCAAAGTTGCTTGCTTCTCTGCTGGCACTGTCCAGTTCATCAAGCAAAGCCCTTACCCTGCGTGAATAAATCACCCCCACTTCCGTTAATGAGACGCGGCGCGTTGTCCTGGAAAGCAGCTGAACACCCAGCTGGCTCTCAAGATGGCTCACCCTGCGTGACAGAATTGTCGCATCGCGTCCAATCCGCTGCGCCGCATTTCTGAAGCTACCGGTCTCGGCAACGGCAATGAACGCGGACAGATCATCGAAACTCATTCTGCTAAGGGATTCGTGCATATTTCGCATCTCTGAATTGCTTTTCTGGTTAATTGTTTTCCTATGGTGCACTAATTAAAATTTCAGTGTCAAAAATATCCGAGGAACTAAAGATGAAAAACTTCCTGAGTATCGGTACCGGCCCCGGCATGGGTTATGAAACTGCCGCACGCTTCGCACGTGAAGGTTTTCGTATCATTCTCAGCGCCCGTGACGCTGAAAAAGGTGAAGAACTGTTACGCAAGCTAAGAAATGAGGGCTTTAGCGTTGAGTATCGTCGCGTCGATGCCAGCAGCGCGGAAAATATTGCGGAACTGATGTCTGCTGTGCAGAAAGAGTTTGGCGACATTGACGTGGTTCATTACAACGCAGCGGCCATGCGTCAGAACACCATTGACGCTCAACCGGCTGAAAGTTTTAACGACGATTTAGCCGTCAATATCGGCGGAGCGCTCGCTGCAACCAAAGCGGCTGCGGCTGAGATGAGCAAGCGTAAAAACGGCACCATTCTCTTAACCGGCGGCGGTTTTGCGCTCGCGCCTCATCCAGAGTTTTTATCGCTGAGCATCGGCAAAGCCGGTATTCGCGCGCTGGTGCTGGGATTGTTTGAGCCGCTGAAGAAAGACCACGTGCATATTGCCACTGTAACGGTATCCGCTTCAGTCGCTCCGGATTCGAAAGAAGCCAAAGATGTGGGTGAACTGTTCTGGCAGCTTCATAACCAGCCCGTGGACGAGTGGACATCTGAAGCCAGCTACTCTGCCTGAATACTGAGCCATACAAATCTGCTCATTTTTAATGGCAATTAATTTACCGAAAGTACTGGAATTACTATGAACGTTATAAAAGCTTATGCGGCGCAATCTCATGATGCGCCTCTGCGTCCATTTTCGATCCCTGCAAAAGAGGTTGGAAAAAGCGATGTCGCTATAGAAATTTTGTTCTGTGGTGTCTGCCACTCTGACTTACACGCCGCTCGCGGTGAATGGCCGGGCATTCGTTTTCCCATCGTGCCCGGGCATGAAATTGTTGGCCGCGTTAAAGCGGTCGGTGAAGGCGTATCTAAACATAAAGTCGGCGATATCGTCGGTGTTGGCTGTATGATTGGAAGCTGCCGCCATTGTGATTCATGTGACGATGGCCTTGAACAATACTGTGAAGGCCCTCATGGTTGGCAGCAGACCTACAATGGCTGGCTTGATGGCCACGGCGAAAACACCTACGGTGGCTATGCAGCTGCGATTACCGTAAATGAGCATTTCGTACTGAAGATCACCCATTCTGAAAACCAGCTTGCTGCGGTAGCGCCTCTGCTCTGTGCGGGCGTTACGACCTGGTCTCCGCTGCGTCACTGGAATGCCGGCCCCGGTAAAAAGGTGGGTATCGTGGGTATCGGTGGACTTGGGCATATGGGAATTAAGCTGGCCAAAGCGCTGGGCGCACATGTGGTTGCTTTCACCACTTCGGAATCAAAAGTGCAGGCAGCAAAAGATTTAGGTGCCGATGAAGTGGTTATTTCCCGTGATCCTGACGAGATGGAAGCCCACAATAAGTCTTTCGACTTTATCCTGAATACCGTAGCGGCTCCTCATAATCTTGATGCCTTCATGACGTTGCTGAAAAGAGATGGCGCGATGACGATGGTCGGTATTCCTGACAGTCCTCATCCATCACCTTCCATCGGAAATCTGGTCTTCCAGCGCCGTTCACTGGGCGGTTCGCTGATTGGCGGCATCGCTGAAACGCAGGAGATGCTCGACTTCTGTGCGGAAAAAGGCATCACGTCCGATATTGAAATGATCCAGATGGACGAGATTGAAGTAGCATTTGAACGCATGAAGAAAAGTGACGTTAAATATCGATTTGTTATTGATATGGCAACTATTTAACGGCACTTCTGATTAGCATGAAATTTTATTAAACATTGTACCTGTTAAGCGCGACTAACTGGTCGCGCTTATGTTCTCTTCAGCAACTAATCCCGGCAATTTAATTAACGTAAACTTACTAAGATCAAAGGTGCCTTGTCAATAACATAGTAGAGTCAGCCATGCATTCTCTGGCAATTTCTGGTGTGGTTAAAAAGGATATGGCTGATATAGGGTCAGTAATAAAACGCTTTAATGGCTTGCCTGAATGGCACCCGGCTATAGACTCAAGTTTTATCGAAGACGGAAAATCAGAGTTGGAGGTTGGCTGCATGCGTAACGTAACTCTAGTCGGTGGCGCGAAAGGAAGAGAAAAACTTGTGAGCAGAGATGATGAGAAATATCAGCTCATTTACTCATTTGAAGGCCCACCTTTACCCATTGACGGCTATATCTCTACTATTCAGTTACTTCCAACACATCTTGAAGGCCACACGCAAGTAATATGGTCTTCATCATTTAAATGTGAATCCCGGGTTGAAGAAACCATGATAAACGTTTTGAAAAATGATATTTACATTGCTGGAATAAAAGCATTGAAAATGTCTAAACAACAGACTAAATAGTAGATCACGTGCAATTGAGCATGGAAGTTTGAGTTTTATTTCACAGGATACTTACGTTATTTTATGTGAGAACTATTAATTAAAAGTATGGTGTGATTGCATATAGACGCATTTTCGCAATAGCGAAAAAACACTCACCCACCCTGTTAATAAATGAAAAAATGCTTATTCTAAAATGCTTAAAGAAGTATCAATATCCACATCTAAGCCAAAAAACTTGATACTTCAAATGCCTTAATCAAAATGTCCGCTTTTCGCTCATAGCTGCCCGTCATGTCAGATCAAAAAACAGGCTTAACGTAGGATATTTTCCGTTTTCCAAGCGGACCCCCTGCAGTTTTTTTTTAATGCTCCCCGGGTTTGTATAAAAAGCGTTTTATAAATCGTTTCGTGTGACACATGCATTTCCTGATTATCCGGATAACAGCGTTTTAGCCAACCGGCGATTTGTTCCGGCGACCAGTCCTGATGCATCTTCTCTGCAATGATTTTACACAATGTGGGGCTATCAATTAGCTTGCAAGGTTTTGGTCTCAGAGCTCGTTCCCACGCAGCCGTATCAGCTTTTGCTGCACGGTATTGTTTTGCACCTCCGTGCCTCTTGATCTCGCGGCTAATCGTTGAGGGGGCTCTTGATAATTTGTCAGCGATGTCCCTGATGCCACGTTTTGCTACCAGTTCTCTGGATATCTCCTCTCTTTCATCAAGCGAAAGCGCTAACCGGTGCCGCTTTCGGACAGGGGGACGGTATCCACCAGTCTGATGGATAGTGGGCATGATCGAAGAATGGTATCTGTCGAACATTCTGGCGATAACATGCAGGGAATCTCCTTGCTTATATCTGTCCCAGATAATCGCTTTCTGTTCTGGCGTGTAGTTAATTCGAGTTCTTCGTTTCATGGTAACGTCCCGCCTCGATTAAGGATAGCGTTGCATCGATCCGTTGAACTCACAGCTCAAAGCAGACCTTCACTTTACCTATCCCTCGAAAGTGCACTTTTTAATCCTGATTTCCACTTGCAGGTTAAGAGGGTATCTTTTTCGCCCGCCGCGCCGCGAGTACGAACAGTGGATCGATGTGTACTAAATGTCTATAATAGACTTTAAATACACTTACTGGATGCCATCATGCTGACCCTCTCTCAACTCTGCGACGATAGCCAGCTGGCGCACGCCGCACTGCGCCCTCAGGTAAAAGTGACGCCGCTCGACCGTAGCCACG
>Ga0308166_1003322_pt1 | contig 13815 bp, 6 predicted proteins | sample PhyCR2_2_FD_202137 | JGI IMG/M metagenome (GOLD analysis project Ga0308166, IMG submission 202137) | Phyllosphere microbial communities from UC Gill Tract Community Farm, Albany, California, United States - DLSLCC.R2 | ecosystem: Host-associated > Plants > Phyllosphere > Unclassified | place... | reverse complement strand
CAGCAACCAGATCCCGGTCGCAGTCGCGGCATTCGCCGACGAATCGGTGGCACCCGAACAGGTGTCCGCCATCATCCGCGCCGACCTCGAACGCAGCGGCGTGTTCAAGGTCATCGACGCGCGCCAGGCCATTTCCGACACCGCCAACATCGACCTGGCCGCCTTCAAGGCCAGCGGTGCCGACGCGCTCGTCGTGGGTTCCGTGCAGCGTCTCGCGGACGGCCGCTTCCAGGTACGTTATAAACTGCTCGACACCGTCAAGCAGTCGCAGCTGTCGCAACTGTCCGATGCCGTCACGGCGCGCAACACGCGCCTGGAAGGCCACCGCATCGCCGACGACGTCTACGAAAAACTGACCGGCGTGCGCGGCATCTTCTCGACCCGCATCACGTACGTGAAGCAGGATCCGGCCGCGCGCGACTACAAGCTCGTCGTGGCCGACGCGGACGGCGAAGGCGAACAGGTCGCCGCGCACGGCCGCGAGCCGATCATCTCGCCGTCGTGGTCGCCGGACGGCACGAAGGTCGCGTACGTCTCGTTCGAACTGCGCAAGCCCGTGATCTATGTGCAGAACCTGGTGACGGGCCAGCGTACCGTGGTCGCCAACGAGAAGGGCAACAACTCCGCACCGGCCTGGTCGCCGGACGGCTCGAAGCTGGCTCTCGCCCTGTCGAAGACCGGCAATACGCAAATCTGGATCGTGAACGCGGACGGCAGCGGCCTGCGCCGCGTATCGAACAGCAACGGCATCGACACCGAGCCGCAGTTCTCGCACGACGGCCAGTCGATTTACTTCACCAGCGACCGCAGCGGCGGTCCGCAAATCTACAAGATGAGCGTGAGCGGCGGGCAGGCAACCCGCGTCACGTTCAACGGCAACTACAATATCAGCCCTCGTGTATCCCCGGACGGCAAGACGCTGGCGTGGATTTCGCAACGCGATGGGGGTTTTTCCCTGTATGCGATGGACCTGGCTTCCGGTCAGGAACAACGCTTGGCCGATGGGGCCACCGAACCGAGTTTTTCGCCGAACGGCAAATACATCATGTATGCGACGAAGGGTGGCGGGCGTACCGCATTGGCCGTTGTGTCGGTCGACGGACGCGTCAAGCAGCGCCTGAGCACCCAAGCGGGAAACATTCGGGAGCCCAGCTGGGGCCCGTTTATGAAGTAAAAACTTTTGACCAGGAGAAAAACCATGCGTAATGTAAAAAGTGTAGCGTTCATCGTGGCTGCTGCCGCCCTGCTGTCGGCATGCTCGTCGACCAAGCTGCAGGAAGCCCCGAAAGTCGAAGAAAAGCCGGTCGCCCAGGCAACCCCGCCGGCTGAACCGGCACGTGAAATCAAGCCGGTCGAAACCGGCAGCGTCGATCCGCTGAACGACCCGAAAGGCGTTCTGGCGAACCGCAGCGTGTACTTCGACTTCGACAGCTACGTTGTCCGTGACGACGGCAAGCCGGTCGTCGAAAACCACTCGGCTTACCTGACCAAGAACCAGCAGCGCAAGGTCCTGATCCAGGGCAACACCGACGAGCGCGGCGGCACCGAATACAACCTGGCCCTGGGTCAGAAGCGCGCCGAAGCCGTGCGCAAGTCGATGGCTGCCCTGGGCGTGTCGGACAGCCAGATGGAAGCTGTTTCGCTGGGCAAGGAAAAGCCGAAGGCCACCGGCCACGACGAAGCTGCCTGGGCTGAAAACCGCCGCGCGGACATCGTCTACCAATAATCGGGACGCTGTCTTGCCTGCCTGAGAGCTGGCGCTCCCGGCAGATTTGACAGCGGGGCGGGATGCGGTGCAGACTGCATCCCGCCCCGTTTCCATTTGGATTCCCAAGTTTTCATAGGTCTAGAAAAGTCATGATGATCAAACCGTTCCAGTTCCGCCTCGCCGCCGTCGCCCTCGCCCTGACCGCCTGGCTGCCCCTGCAGGCAAACGCCGGCCTGCTCGACGACGATGAAGCCCGCAAGGCGATACTCGACCTGCGCGCCAAGGTCGATGCACTGGCACGCGACATCAACGCCCGCGTGGACACGAAGGCCGACAAATCGATCGGCGTCGACATGCTGAACCAGCACGAACAGACCATGCAGGAAATCTCGCGCCTGCGCGGCCAGGTCGAAGTCCTCGCCAACGAGATCGCCAACGTCCAGAAGAACCAGAAAGACCTGTACGCGGATCTCGACGCCCGCGTCAAGAAACTCGAACCGCGCCAGGAAACGATCGACGGCCAGACCGCCGAAGTCCTGCCGTCCGAAAAGAAAACCTACGACGGCGCGATGGACCTGTTCAAATCGGGCGACTACAAGGCCGCGGCCGGCGCCCTGCAGGAATTCGTACGCCGCTTCCCCGACTCGGCCTATGCCGCCAACGCCCAGTACTGGCTCGGCAACGCCTATTACGCGCAGCGCGACTACAAGAACGCGATCGCCGCCCAGGAAGCCGTCGTCGCCAACTACGGCACGAGCGCGAAGGCCCCGGACGCCATGCTCAACATCGCCTCCAGCTATACGGAGCTGAAGGACAAGAAAAATGCCAAGAAGGCCCTGCAGCAGCTCGTGTCGAAGTTCCCGGACTCGGCCGCCGCGCAAGCAGCCAAGGACCGGCTGGCGGCGCTGAAGTAAGCCGTTTGACACGACCGCAGTTTCCCCCTATAATCTTGCTTCTTTCGGGTCGTTAGCTCAGTTGGTAGAGCAGCGGACTTTTAATCCGTTGGTCGCTGGTTCGAGCCCAGCACGGCCTACCAGAATTCAGCAGTAGCAAAGCAAGGCGTTACGAGTGATCGTGACGCCTTTTTTGTTTCTGCGCTCCGATCATGCTGTCATCGCATGCAGCGCCCCGATGTCGTCCGGATCGCGTTCCAGGCGCTCCGCCGCCGCATGGATCTTGCGGTAATAGATCCCGTTCCGCACGCCGCGATAATCCATGTACGCTTCCACGATCGGGTCCGCCCGCTTTTCGCGCTTGGCCCGGTCGATCAATGCCTGCAGATAGCGAGTCCCCATCTGGATGTTCGTCGCTTCGTCGATGAACGCCGGACTCGCGTGAAACGCATCCGCCTCGGCATACAGCGCCGCCTCGGCGCAGCGCTGAGACGTTGGCTTGCACAGGTTATCGAGCCGGAACAGTTCGCGGTTCGCCACCTTCAGCAACTGCATCAAACCCCGCGCGCTGCTGCCCGCCGGCTGGGCGCAAGAGTCGAAGCGCGATTCCATGTAGATCTGGCAGACGATCAGCTCGTCCGGCAGGCAGGAGCGGTTGTTCTCGTGCACGAGCCGGCGGATCTCGCGCAGGCGCGCGAGGGGTTCGGTGCACACCAGTTGGTCGGCCATGTCGTCACCTGTCTCGTTACGTCATGCGCTTCATGGTCTTACCCGTACCGCATGCGTCGTTTGCGCTCGCTCAGACGGGGTGATCGATTGAACTCAAGTATCCTTCAGCCCTGACCGCGATAATTTCCGTTTGGAATGCTCCCGTTCCGCCACCAAGGAATCCGACCGCCATGCCTCCCCTCGACCTTTCCGATACCCTCGTGGTCGGCATCTCCGCCACCGCCCTGTTCGACCTGGCGGAAGCCGACGCCATCTACAAAGCCAGATCCATCAAGAATCCTCAGAGCGCGCTCGAGGAATATCGCGCCTACATGCTGGAGCGCGAGAACGAACCGCTGCGAGACGGCACCGGCATGGCCCTCGTGCGCGCCCTGCTCGGCCTGAACCGCTATGCGCCGTCCGAGGCGAAGCCGCTCGTCGAAGTCGTCGTCATGTCGCGCAACAGCCCGGAGACCGGCGTGCGCGTCTTCAACAACATCCGGTCGCGCGGCCTGCCGATTTCGCGCCATGCGTTCACCGGCGGCGAGTCGGTCGTCGATTACCTGGACGCCTTCGCCGTCGACCTGTTCCTGACGACGAATGTCGAAGATGCCCAGCGCGTGATCGATGCGCAGGCCTGTGCCGCCGCGGTGTTGAAGCCGCCGCCGCACGCGGCCGAGGCGCCGCCGGAAGACCAGGTGCGCATCGCCTTCGACGGCGATGCCGTGCTGTTCGACGATTCCAGTGAACTGGTCTACAAGACCGAGGGCCTCGACCGCTTCCACACGATCGAGGACGAGAAGCAGAACGAACCGATGCAGGACGGTCCGTATGCGATCCTGCTGCGCCGGCTCGCGCGCCTGCAGGAACGGCTGCCGTTCGGCGCCGACGTGTCGCCCGTACGAATCGCCATCGTGACGGCGCGCAGCGCGCCGGCCGAGATGCGGGTCATCAATACCCTGCGCCACTGGGGCGTGTACGTGAACGAGATCTTCTTCCTCGGCGGCGTGCCGAAGTCGAAGGTCGTCAAGGCATTCCGCGCGCACCTGTTCTTCGACGACCAGGACCTGCACCTGGACCCGGCCGCGCGCCACGTCCCATCCGGACGCGTGCCCTACCGCTCGGACTCGCCGCTGTTCACGCCGTTGCCGCTCGACCTGATCGCGGAACCGCCGGTGCTGGTCGAAAAAGTCGAAGCCAGCTGACCGGGAGCCGCCGCGCCGCGCACCTCGAACCGGGCGGCAGCGACCGCCCGGCCATCCTCTCCCACAAGCTTCACTTCATGCTCGCCCGCCAGCGGCGCCCACGTGGCGCCCCGGTCGGCCGGGCCGGCATCCGTACCATCGAGTTGCCAGCGCAGACCCGCGCCGCCATAGGCACGCAAGCTCACGCGCTGCAGCGGTGCCGGGATGTCCGGATCGAGTGCGATGACACTGTCCGCGGCCGGGTACACGATGCGCGGCGCGCGCTTCGCCGGCGGCAGCATCTCGACCAGCGCGACTTCCGTGCCGCGCACGAACCATTCGCTGCGTTCGGGCTCCACGGCCGGCGCGAAGCGGACCGTCTGGCGCACGACACCAGGCGGCGCGGCGGGCGGCCTGCTCGGGCGGTCGCGGTGCAGGTAGTCCATCACGTCGCGCCACGCGGGCGCCGCGCCGGACACGCCGGACACGTCCCACATCGAGCGGCCGTCGAAATTCCCGACCCACACGCCGACCGTGTAGCGGTCCGAAAAGCCCACGCACCAGTTGTCGCGCATGTCCTTGCTGGTGCCCGTCTTCACCGCGCTCCAGAACCCGGTGGCGAGTTCGTTGGAGAGGCCGAACGTCGTGCTGCGGGCCGCGCGGTCGGACAGGATGTCGGCCACGATGAAGCTGGCGCGCGCATCCAGCACGCGCCGTTTGCCGTCCTGCACGCCGCCGTTCGCCAAGGTGCGATAGGCCTGCGCGAGTTCCAGCAGGCTGACGTCGCCCGAGCCCAGCGCCAGCGACCAGCCGTAGAACTCCGGCGCCTCGGTAAGACTCGTGATGCCGAGCGCGCGCAGGCGCTCGTGAAAGCGTTCGAGCCCGGTCAGCATCAGCGTGCGCACCGCCGGCACGTTCAGCGAGCCGGCAAGGCTCGTGCGCACCGACGCGGCATCGCGGTACTGGTGGTCGTAGTTCTGCGGCACGTACAGGCCGCCGACGGTCGGGATGTCGACGGGCGTGTCGTCCAGCAGCGACGCCGCCGTCAACTGGCCCCGTTCCAGCGCCAGCTCGTATAAAAACGGCTTCAGCGTGGACCCGGCCTGGCGCAACGCCGTCACGCCATCCACTTCGCCGGCGCCGCCGTTCGCGACATAAGCCAGCACGTCGCCGCTGGCGTTGTCGATTACGATCACGGCGCCGTCGCCGACGTTGCGTCCGGCCAGTTCGGCGAGGTGGCGGCGCAGCGTAGCGACGGCAAAGCGCTGCAAGCCCGCGTCGAGGGTGCTGCGCACCACGCTGCCCGAACTGGAGCCCACTGCGCCACCGAGGCGGCGCACGAACTGCGGCGTCACACCCGTCGGCGCGGATGCCGGCGCGGATGCGGTGCGCGCGAACGCCGCGTCGACTTCCCACTCGATGGCCGCGCAATCCGTGCGCGGTTCGAGCTCACCCGCGAGCTCGCGTGCGAGCGCGCAGGCGCGCTTCGCGACCGTCCGCGGCGGCGCCGTCGGTGCGCGCAACAGGCTCGCGAGGATCGCGGCCTCGCCCGCGTCCAGCCCGGACGGCGCCTTGCCGAACAGGTTGCGGGCGGCGGCGCCGATGCCTTGCAGCTCGCCGCGATAGCTGGCCAGGTTCAGGTAGGCTTCCAGGATCTGGCGCTTGTTCCAGCCGGCTTCCAGTTCGCGCGCGGCAAGCGCCTGGTCCCATTTGCGCGCCCACGTGCGGCCCTTCGACCGCGGCGCCAATTTTGGATCGAGCAGGCCCGCGAGCTGCATCGTGATCGTCGATGCGCCGCGCGTACGCTGCTGGCCGAACAGGTTGTCCCATGCAGCCTTGCCGATGGCCTGGAAGTCGATGCCGCCGTGTTCCATGAAGCGCTGGTCCTCGGCCTGGAGCACGGCGCGGCCGAGCGTGGGCGAGATGTCGTCCAGCGCCACCCAGCCGAGCCGCCGGCCCGCCATGTCCACGCGCACCGTGGCGAGGATCTCGCCGTGGCGGTCGAGCAGGGTCGTGTCGGATGAGCGCCACGCCGCCTTCACTTCCTGCGGCGTCGGCACGGCGGCATGTACGGGCAACGCCACCAGCAGCAGAAGCCAGGCCAGGATCTTCATCACTGCACCGTCATGCCCGCGTTCGGCACTTCGCCGAACATCTCCGGCGCGTACATGGCTTCCACGCGCGTGGTCGGCAGCGCGAAGCGGCCCTCGTTGTTCAGCCGCACCGTGTACTCGACGGTGAAGCGGCCCTTCGGCACCCATTCGTAGTACGCGCGGTAGCCGGTGTGCAGCCGCTCCTCGAATGCCGGCCACGTCCAGCCGGTGCGGCGTTCGCCGGCCGTCGCGATCTGCGAATCGCGGCCCAGGCCCGATCCGAGCACGCTGGCGCCGGCCGGGATCGGATCGTCGACGACGACCCACGTCATGTCCGACTGCGCATCGATGTCGAGATGGACGCGGTAGACGTCCCCGCGCGACCACGTGCCCTTGACCTTCTGCTCGATCGGCGTGACGGTGCGCGCGATGCGGTAGCCGGACGACAGCGGGACCTTCAACGGCACGGCCGCCAGGCTCTGGACCGTCGCCCACGGCTTGCCGCTGCCCAGCTGGCGCATGGTCAAGGTGCCGCGACCCTGCGGCCAGGCCTGCAGCACGGTCGCGGGCACGGTCCCGGTCCAGCTGACGGGTTTTGCATCCGCGCCCGTGACGACGAGGTTCGCGCTGCCCGTCACCGGCTCGCGCTCGTAGGTCTCGGAGAAGCGCTTGAGCGCGACGGTGCCCCAGGCGTTGGCCGTCGTCGTGTCCCAGTGGCCGTGCTGCTGGCGGCCCAGGGCGCCGCGCGCGAGGCGGCCGGCGTCGACCTTCCACGCGGGATCGTCCAGCGTCGCCAGCAGCAGGCGGTTGGCGTTCACGTCGACGGACGTCATGAGCCACCACCAGCCATCCGCGCGCTCGGTCGAAAAGCCCATCGTCGTGCCCTGCAGGTTCAGGCGCGCGCGCAGGATCTGGCCGGCCTGCGCCAGGCGCTGGTCGCGCTGCGGCAGCGCCGGCGTGCGTTTCAGGATCAGATACCAGTCGATGACGGCGGACGTGGGCCACAGGTTCGGCTGGACCTCGATCGAGTCCAGCATGGCCGGCTGCACCTCCGTATCGCGCGACAGCGCTTCCAGCGCCGCCAGCTTGCGCACGGCCAGTTCGCCCGTCGCGCGGCCGCTGCCGCGCACGATCTTCCCTTCGACGAACGCGGCGAGGCCCGCTTCCATGCGGCCGCGCAGCCCGTCCGGGATCGCGTAGCCCGCTTCATGCGTCACCGACAGCACATAGGCCGTGAGCACGTCGCTGCCCTCGTCCATCGGTGCGAAATACTTCACCAGGCCATCGCCGTCCAGGTGCGACGGCAAGGTCGCGACGACCGTATCCCACATCGCCTTGTCCTGCAGCGCCACCGCACGCGACGTGCGCTGTTCGAAGCACGTGTACGGATACGCCGTCATGTAGTCGCGCACGCCCGGCAGGTCGCTGCCGAGGCGCGCCTGCAGGGTCGTGCGGATGCCGCCGCGGCCCGGCAGCGCATCGGCTGGACGCTCGATGGGCATCGTCTTCGTGCCGTCGATCTGCACGAGCGTCGCCTGCAGGGTGCGCACCGGCACGGCGACGTTCACCTGCTGCGTGACGCGCATGCGGTCGCTCGCGCCCTCGCCTGCCGCCGCCACGTCCCACTGCAGTTTTGTCGCGCCGGCGGGCACCGCGTAATCCCAGCCCGCTTCGCGCGATTCGCCCGGCGCTAGCACGATGTCCTGGCGCGGCAGCGCCTGCGCCTTGCCGCCATCGGCCGTCACGCCTGCGTCCAGGCGGATGGCCAGCTGCCGGTCGGACGCGTTGCGCAGCGTGAACCCGGCGCGCAGGCGGTCCCCTTCGCGCACCTGCGGCGGCAGGCCGGAGACGAGCATCAGGTCCTGCGACGTGCGGATGTCCGTGCCGCCCGTGCCGAACCGGCCCGCGCCGCTGCTCGCGACGGCGACGATGCGGAAGAACGTCAGCGAATCGTTCAGCGGCACGTCGACCTTCGCCTCCCCGTTCGCATCGAGGACGACCTTGCCCTTCCACAGCAGCAGCGTCTCGAACAGTTCGCGCCCGGCGCCGCGGCCGCCGCCCCCGCCGTGCGGGAACGCCTTGCGGCCGAAGTGGCGCTTGCCGACGACCTGCATCTGTGCCGTCGACGTCTCCACCTGCAGGCTGCGCTCGTGCATCATCGTCTCGAGCAGATTCCAGCTCGTGTTGGGCATCAGTTCCAGCAGGCCGGCGTCGACGGCGGCCACGGCGACTTCCGTACCGGCCGCCGGCCGCGTGCCGTCCGGGTCGCGCACGCGGATCGTGACCTGCGCACGCTCGCGCACCTTGTACACGAGTTTATCGGCCGCGACGTCGACCTTCAGTTCGTGCCCCTTCCAGCCGACGCGGAGCGGCGCGATCCCGAGTTTATAAGCGGGCTTGCCCAGGTCGACGAGCGCCGTCGGCTGCACGCCCGCCACGCGCCCGCGCACGACGAGGGCCGACACGAACACGTTCGGCGCATAGCTCGCCTTTACGGGAATCGAGATCGTCTGGTCGCGGCCGGACAGGCGCCGCACGTACGTGTCGAGGATGCCCTCGCGCTCGACGGTCACGAGCACGGTCGCGCGGCGGAACGGGCTGCGCACCTGGAAGCGTGCCTGCTCGCCCGGTTCGTAGCGCTTCTGCGCCGGCAGCAGGTCGATGCGGTCGTGGTCTGCGTTCGCGAACCACTGTTCTTCATCGCCCGCCACGTACACCTCGCGATGGGTGGCCGCCACGCGTTGCTGCGGATCGGTCGCTCGAGCGCGCAGGATCAGGTCGCCGTCGACGGGCGCCTTCACGTCGCACAGGAGCAGGCCGCGCGCGTCCGTCGTGCCGCTGCACGCCTCGCCGATGCGCTTGATCTCGGCGCTGTGCTCATAAGCGTAAAAGCCGCCGACGAGACGGCGCCGATGCGAATAGGTCGCCCGCTTGAGCAGGTCGACCGTCACCGGCACGTTCGCCACCGGCTTGCCGGCGACGTCCAGCACGACGGCCTGGAATTTCAGCGCATCGCGGCGCAGCAGCCAGCCATTGGGCTTGATGCCGACAACGTACGCGGATGGCCACAGCGGCACGCGCGTGGAGACCGTCAATGTCTCGCCGTTGGCGTCCTGGTACGACAACTCGGCCAGCAGGCTTTTCGGGCGCTCGATCGCCGGCAGCCTGTCGACGACGATGCGCGCCCCGCCCGCGCGGTCGAGCTGCAGACTTTGCGTGCGCGCGACTTCCTGGCCGGGCGTGCCTTCCGATTCCGCCTCGTCCTCGCCCTCGCTACCCTGGTCGACGACGCCTTCGCGCACGTCGCCCGCCCCCAGCGCGAACTCGTCGTAGTCGGCGAACTGCACGCCGGTGTCCTGCACGACACTGCGCAGCTTTACCGGCGCCAGGCCCGCGGGACCGCCCGACAGGTAACTCACCTGCGCATCGAGCGTGACGGCCTGCGGCGCCACGGCGGGATGCTTCGGCCCCGCCAGTTGCGCCTTCATCGTCGGCACGCGGAATTGCTCGACACGGAAATCGCCCGCCACCTGGCCGCCGATCAGCACGTCGTACACGCCGAGCTTCGCTTCCGCCGGGATCGCCCACTCGCCCTCGGCGCTGCCGTTCGCATCCCAGCGCAGGAAAAACTCGACTTTTTCGCCGCTGCCCTGGTGGACGAGGAAGCCGCGCGCCGGCAGCGCCGTCTTGTCCGTGCCGAGTTCCTGCGCGCGCCAGTCGCGGACTTCTTTCGGCGCCGGGTCCTTCGCGCGCACGAAGGCGAAACCCTGCTGCGTGCGGCGGCGCAGGTAGTGCTTCATGTGGACGGTCTCGCCGGCGCGCAGCAGGGTGCGGTCGAACACGGTGGCGACGATGCGGCTGTCCTCGTCGCGGCTGCCCGTGGGCAGGTTGAAGCGCCACGCCTCGATGCCCTGCTGCCAGTCGGACAGGGTGAACGTGAAGTCGTCGCCGCGCGCGGCCGTCACGACGTAGATGTCGCCCTCCTTGCAGCGGGCGTGCGGCAGCGCCTGGCGGATGCGCGCGATGCCGGCGGCGTCCGTCGTGCCGGTCCACAGCAGCCGCGCGCCGCAATCGCGCACTTCCACGCGCGCGCCCGCGACGGGCTGCCCCTTGTCGAGCGACGTCACCCACACGAGCGACGATTGCGCGCCGAGCTTGAAATGCGCGGCCAGATTCGTGACGAGGGCCGCGCTGCGCACGTACGCGGTGCGTCTTTTCGGATCCAGCGCGGCGCCCAGGCGCGGGCTTTCCAGTTCGACCGCGTAGAAGCCGGGCTGGCGCAGCGGGATGCCGATCACTTCGAACGCGCGCCGGCCGAGGGGTTTCGGGAGCGTGAAGCGCTGCAGCGCGTCCGCCTTGGCGCCCTTGAAGATCGACACCTTCAGCTGGTCGCCTTCCGGCTGGCCGGGATTCAGGCCGCCGTGCGGCCCCGCGACCTTGCGCAGCCACGTGAGCACGTCGGCCGTGCGGCTGGCGTCGAGGCGCATGGCGACGCCGTTCGTGTGCATGCGGCCGGCGAGCTGCGCTTCGACGTTGCGCACGGTGACGGGCAGCAGGCGGTCGCCGTTTGCCTCGATGATGCCGAACGGCGCCGCGAACTTGACGAGCGGCGGCTGCTCGCCCGTGCGCACGGCCAGAGGGAAGCGGCCCGCATTGACGAGGGACCGGCCCGCATCGTCGCGCAAGTCGGCCGGCAGGTGCAGCGTGAATCTTGCCTGTTCCGGGAACGGCCCGGGCACGCTGGCCTGGGCCACGAAGTCCGGCGTCCGTCCGCCTTCCTTGTCGATGCGCGCCGGCCAGCGCTTGCCGCCCGGTCCTTCCAGATACACCCTGGCTGCGTCGGCCGCGCGCACGGGCGCGCTGAAGTCCACGCGCATCGGCTGGAACGGAATGCATTGGGACCGCGCGTTGACTTTCTCGCAGTTGAAGCGGGCCGTGAAATCGGCGCGCGTCTTGAACGAGAGCGTCTGGTCTTCGGCCGTCGCGATGCCGTTCGGCGCAGCCACGCCGGCGCCCCAGACGAGGGCGACTTCCGCATTCGACGGCAACGTGCGGCGGCATTGCAGCACGACGATGCGGGCCAGGCGGCCGGCCTTGTCGTCGGCGCGCAGTTGCGCGTCCGTGTACGGTCCAATGTCTTCCTTGCCGCGGTCCGCGGCGACGACTTGCCGGACGAACCAGCGGTCCGTCGCCAACACCTGTTCGCGCTGCGCGCCCTGCACCAGGGTCACGCCGATCTTGTCGCTGGCGCCGTCCGCGCGGCACCACGCCTGTTTCAGGATGCTGTCGGCCGACGCGGGCGCGGACAGCGCGAGCACGAAGGCCTGTTTCTCGTCGATGCCGGACGCGCCTTCATGCGGCAGCGTTTCCAGCACGGCCGGACCGCCCGTGGCGACGGTGAATGCCTGCGTCCCCGCCAGCGGCTGTCCGGCCAGGTCGCGCACGCCGGCTTTCAAGGTGAAGCGGCAGCTCGTGGCGCCCGGCAGGTCGCGTTCGAAATCGTAGCTCCACGTCTGCGCATCGACCCAGCGGCCGCTGCCCGGCACGGCGCACGCGACGTCGAACGGAGTCTCGGCGCGCAAATCGCCGAACGCCACCATCGGCTGCGAGAACCGCGCGACAGCCTGGCGCACGCGCCGCACCTGCCCTTCGGGCGAAAAACCGGACACAGTGGTCTGCGCCCACGCGCCCGACCAACAACACAACAAGACGAAGCACAGCAGGCGGCGCAGGACGACCATGGGTTCTCCGGGAGATGGCGGACGGACGACGGCTGAGTGTTGCAAACTCGGCTTGCAGTGTCAACAACGTTTAACAATTAGCAACGCAATGTGGCGGTCATGCAAACCTGCATGATTGGATATAAAATGCGGCTCTTATATTTCCTGTACGCATATAAGATCATGAGTCTCCCCCTGATCCTGAACCTGGCCATCGCCCTGGCCGCCTGCGGCCTGCTGTATGTCATGCAGCAACGCCATCTGTCCTTCACGAAACGTGTGTTCACGGGCCTCGGCCTGGGCATCGTCCTCGGCGCGGCGTTCCAGGCGTTCTACGGCAACGGTTCACCGGTCATTGCACAGACGAATGCGTATCTCGACATCGTCGGCACCGGCTACGTCAAACTGCTGCAGATGATCATCATGCCGCTGATCATGGTGTCGATCATCCAGGCCATCCTCAAGCTGCGCGACGCGTCGTCGCTCGGCAAGATCAGTGCGCTGACGATCGGCACGCTGATGGTCACGACGGCCATCGCGGCCACGATCGGCATCCTGATGGCCAAGCTGTACGGCCTGTCCGCCGTCGGCCTGACGTCGAGCGCGGCCGAAGTCGCGCGCGGCCACTATCTAGAAGGCAAGCTTGCGACGGCGCAGGATGTGTCGCTGCCGACCATGATCCTGTCGTTCATTCCCGAGAATCCCTTCCTCGACATGACGGGCGCGCGCAAGACGTCGACCATTGCCGTCGTGCTGTTCTCGATCTTCATCGGTGTGTCCGCCACGGGCATTGCCGCCAAGAAGCCGGACGTATTCGAAAAGTTCAGCGAGTTCGTCCACGTCGCCCACGTGATCGTGATGCGCATGGTGACGCTCGTGCTGCGCCTGACCCCGTTCGGCGTGTTCGCCCTGATCACGCAGGTGCTGGCGAGCTCCAGCGTGCAAGACATCCTGAAGCTGATCGGCTTCGTGGCGGCATCGTACAGCGCGCTGATCCTGATGTTCGGGGTGCACCTGCTGATCATCGCGGCCGTGGGCCTGAACCCGGGCCGCTACGTGAAGAAGATCTTCCCCGTGCTCGCCTTCGCGTTCACGTCGCGCACGTCGGCCGGTTCGATCCCGATGAGCGTGCAGACGCAGACCGCGCGCCTCGGCACGCCGGAAGGCATCGCCAACTTCGCCGCGTCGTTCGGCTCGATGATGGGCCAGAACGGCTGCGCCGGCATCTATCCGGCGATGCTCGCGGTCATGATCGCGCCCACCGTCGGCATCGATCCGTTCACGAGCAGCTTCCTGTTGCCCCTGGTCGGCATCGTCACCATCGGTTCCGTCGGCGTGGCCGGCGTGGGCGGCGGCGCCACGTTCGCCGCCCTGATCGTGCTGTCGGCGCTGAACCTGCCCGTCGCGCTGGCGGGCCTGCTGATTTCCATCGAGCCACTGATCGACATGGGCCGTACCGCCCTCAACGTCAGCGGGTCCATCACGGCCGGCACGTTCGCCAGCCGCGTG
>Ga0308166_1003321_pt1 | contig 13818 bp, 10 predicted proteins | sample PhyCR2_2_FD_202137 | JGI IMG/M metagenome (GOLD analysis project Ga0308166, IMG submission 202137) | Phyllosphere microbial communities from UC Gill Tract Community Farm, Albany, California, United States - DLSLCC.R2 | ecosystem: Host-associated > Plants > Phyllosphere > Unclassified | place... | reverse complement strand
CTGGCCCAGGTTAGCCTCGCTCATGTCCAGGTCGCCCAGCACATGCCGCACCACCTCGTCACCGAGCAGGTGCTGGCGGTGCAGGTTGTAGAGCTCCAGGCGCTGGGCCCGCAGCGCACGCAAGCGCAGGCGGCGCTCGAGCAGGTCCATCTGCTCGGCCAAGGCCCTGGCCTCTTCACTGTCATTGTGCCGGTCCAGCTGGTCGCGATACTCAGCCATCAGCCGAGCCTTCAATTCTGTAGCCAGTGTGGCCTGGGCGGCATCCTGCGGCGCGTTGGCATCGACCACCTCCTCGGCCTCCAAGGCGTGAATCGCGGCCTCAGCGGTGCGTCGCCAGGCTTCATGCACCTCTTGCTGCATGCGCTCGTCAGGGCTTTTGGTCACGCCGCGCAGTAAAAGCGGCAGTGCGACACAGGCACCGATCAACGACAGCAGGATGACACCGGCGGCAATGAAGATCAGCAGATCGCGCTCTGGAAACGCCTTGTCCGCGCCCATCAGCAACGGAATCGACATCACACCCGCCAGGGTGACGGCCCCTCGCACACCGCCCAGCGTGAGCAACCAGCACGAGCGTGCGGTGGGCAACATCACCAGCGCAGGCTTGCCGCGCCAACGGCGCAGAACCCCCACCAGGCGCCAGATACTCTGCACCCAGATGAACCGCAGCACGATCAGCGCCGCGAAGATGGCGACCACGTCCAGGCAGCGCCAGGCCAGGGTCGGCCACAGCGTGGTTTCATGGCTGACCACCGCCTTGACGATGTCGGGCAGTTGCAAGCCCAACAACAGGAAGATCAGCCCATTGAACGCGAACTCCAGCAGCGACCACACGCTACGATTGAGCAGGCGGGTGCTGGTCTGGCGTGGCAGCAGGTCGAGCCAGCTCTGCATCATGCCGGCCGCCACTGCCGAGAGGATGCCCGACACCCCGAGGCGCTCGGCCAGCACATAGGCCGCGAACGGCAGCAGCAGCATGAACACCACATGGGTGGCCGGGTCGTCCCAGCCGCGGCCGATCATCCAGGCACGCAGGCGGCCGACCAGCCAACTCAGCGCCACCCCCACGGCCAGACCGCCAAGCGCCACCAGTGCGAAGCTCAGGCTGGCATCGGTCAGTGAAAAGACACCGGTGATGGCCGCAGCCAGGGCGAACTTGAAGGTAACCAGGCCCGAGGCATCGTTCATCAGGGCCTCACCCTGGAGCATGTGCATCAACGGCGTAGGCAGGCGGTCCTGGGTAATGGCCGACACGGCCACCGCGTCAGTCGGCGACAGTACGGCTGCCAGCGCGAATGCCACCGGCAACGGGATGCTCGGCAACAACCAGTGGATGAAATAGCCCGCACCGACCACGGTGAACAACACCAAGCCCACCGCCAGGGCCACCACCGGGCCGCGAATGCGCCACAACGCGCGTTTGGGAATGCGCCAGCCATCGGCGAACAACAGCGGCGGCAAGAACAGAAACAGAAACAGTTCGGGGTCGAGGGCGACATGCAGCCCCAGTGTCGGCCAGGCCAGCAAAGCGCCAGCTGCGATTTGTACCAGCGGCAGAGGCAGGGGAATCAGGCGGCCGACCAATTTCGACACGCTGACCAGCATCAGCAGGATAAGGACGGTATAGGCGGACTGCATCCAGTGGGTCTTCCTTCTTCAAACGGCCCCGTACCCGAGGACAAAACGTACACCTGGATCAGCATGGTAACGGGTGACAAGCGTGCCTGGCCGCTGCACCAAGGTCGCAGGTGGCGAACTAATGTGTAACATGAAGATACATCTACCGCCCAAGGGTTCAGCCGGTATCGGGAAATGACCGGTGGTTTCGCTCAATTGGACGCACGTTCCCGCCCATGAAGGAAGGCAGCACGCGTTTGCAGAAGCAACCGCTGCCCGTTCAGGACAACCTCCCGTGGCGCCGTGCGGAGGGTTATCGCATAATCGCGCGACTGACATTCGGAAATGGAGAGATTGGGGCGACACGTATCCCCGATGCACACAATGACCTACACGCTCTACGGCATCAAAGCCTGCGACACCATGAAAAAGGCTCGCACCTGGCTCGACGACCAGGCCATCGCCTACGAATTCCATGACTACAAGACTCAAGGCATCGACCGTGACAGCCTGAACCGCTGGTGCGACGAGCACGGCTGGGAAACCCTCCTCAACCGCGCCGGCACCACGTTCCGCAAGCTCGACGACGCCAGCAAAGCCGATCTCGACCAGGCCAAGGCCGTCGAGCTCATGCTGGCCCAGCCTTCGATGATCAAGCGCCCGGTACTCGACCTGGGTACGCGCACGCTGGTGGGCTTCAAACCCGACCTGTACGCCGCCGCCCTGGCCTGAGTCCCTACCCTATTTAGCAAGAGGTAACCACATGTCCAATTCCCTGTTCAGCCTGGCCTTTGGTGTCGGCTCCCAGAATCGCCAGGGCGCCTGGCTGGAAGTGTTCTACGCACAGCCCCTGATCGACCCGAGCCCCGAGCTGGTCGCGGCCATCGCACCAATCCTTGGCTATGAGGGTGGCAACCAGGCCATCACCTTCAGCAACGCCCAGGCCGCGCAACTGGCCGACGCCGTCAGAAGCGTCGATGCCGCACAAGCCGCCCTGCTCACGCGTCTGGCAGAAAGCCACAAGCCGCTGGTGGCCACCCTGCTGGCTGAAGACGCCGCACTGGCCTCCACGCCCGAGGCCTACCTCAAGCTGCACCTGCTGTCCCACCGCCTGGTCAAGCCGCACGGCGTGAGCCTGGCCGGTATCTTCCCCCTGCTGCCAAACGTGGCCTGGACCAACATCGGCGCCGTGGACCTGGCCGAGCTCGCCGAGCTGCAACTCGAAGCGCGCTTGCGTGGCGAGCTGCTGGAAGTGTTCTCGGTGGACAAGTTCCCGAAGATGACCGACTACGTGGTCCCGGCCGGCGTGCGCATCGCCGACACTGCACGGGTACGCCTGGGCGCCTACATTGGCGAAGGCACCACCATCATGCACGAAGGTTTCGTCAACTTTAACGCCGGCACCGAAGGCCCGGGCATGATCGAAGGTCGTGTGTCGGCCGGTGTCTTCGTCGGCAAAGGGTCGGACCTCGGTGGCGGCTGCTCGACCATGGGTACCCTGTCCGGCGGCGGCAACATCGTCATCAAGGTCGGCGAAGGCTGCCTGATCGGTGCCAACGCTGGTATCGGCATTCCACTGGGCGACCGCAATACCGTCGAAGCGGGCCTGTACATCACCGCCGGGACCAAGGTGAACCTGCTGGACGAGCACAACGAACTGGTCAAGGTCGTCAAGGCACGCGACCTGGCGGGCCAGGCCGACCTGTTGTTCCGCCGCAACTCGCTCAATGGCGCCGTGGAGTGCAAGACCCACAAATCGGCCATCGAGCTGAACGAAGCCTTGCACGCACACAACTGAAAACCCCACCGGGTATGAAGTGTTAAGATCGGGTCTGGCGCCTCAGCGCCAGACCCGATTTTCATTCCAGGCCCCGCGAATATGTTCCAGCCCTCCCCCTGGCGTGCCGATTTTCCTGCCATCGACGCCCTGCAACGCCAGCACCAGACCTACCTGGACAGCGCCGCCACCGCTCAGAAACCCCAGGCGCTGCTCGACGCTCTAGGCCATTACTATGGCAGCGGCGCGGCCAATGTCCACCGTGCCCAGCACCTGCCTGGCGCGCGGGCAACCCAGGCCTTCGAAGCCAGCCGCGACAAGGTCGCCCGCTGGTTGAATGTCGGACAGACCGGCCAGATCGTGTTCACCCATGGCGCCACGGCTGCGCTGAACCTGCTGGCCTACGGCCTGGAGTCTCGTTTCGAGGCCGGCGACGAGATTGCCATCAGCGCCCTCGAACACCATGCCAACCTGCTCCCGTGGCAGCAGCTGGCACACCGACGCAACCTGCGCCTGGTGATATTGCCGGTCGATGCACGCGGTTTCATCGACCTGGAGCGGGCGCTGCAGATGATCGGGCCACGCACCCGCGTCCTCGCCGTCAGCCAGTTGTCCAACGTGCTGGGCACTTGGCAGCCGCTGCCGGCCCTGCTCGCCCATGCCCGCGCACAGGGTGCACTGACGGTTGTAGACGGCGCCCAGGGTGTGGTGCATGGGCGCCAGGACCTGCAGCAACTGGGGTGCGACTTCTATGTGTTCTCCAGTCACAAACTGTACGGGCCGGACGGGGTGGGCGTTTTGTACGGGCGCGACCAGGCGCTGGGGCTGCTGCGCCATTGGCAGTTCGGCGGAGAGATGGTGCAACTGGCCGAGTACCAGCGCGCGAGCTTCAGGCCGGCGCCGCTGGGCCTGGAAGCCGGCACACCGCCCATCGCCGGGGTGATCGGCCTTGGCGCTACGCTCGATTATCTGGCGAGCCTGGACGCGGCGGCGGTGCTGGCTCACGAGGCCGGGTTGCATGCCCGGCTGATCGAGGGCCTCACGCAACGCGAAGGTATTCGCCTGCTAGGCCTGCCGCAGTGTGCGTTGGCCAGCTTCGTCGTGGAAGGGGTGCACAACGCCGATATCGCGCACCTGCTCACCGAACAAGGCATTGCCGTGCGGGCAGGCCATCACTGTGCGATGCCCCTGCTCCAGGGGTTGGGCCTGGACGGGGCGATCCGCGTGTCGCTGGGCCTCTACAATGACCAGGCCGACCTGCAACGCTTCTTCGAGGCGCTGGACCAGGCGCTGGAGTTGCTGCGATGACCTTGCCAGCACAAGCCGATCAGGCACTGGAGGCCTTTGCGCAGAGCAAGGGCTGGGAGCAGCGCGCGCGGCTGTTGATGCAGTGGGGGGACCGCCTGGAACCGCTGACTGAAGCCGAGAAGACCGAAGCCAATCGCGTTCACGGGTGCGAAAGCCTGGTCTGGCTGGTGGCCGATGCCGTGGACGGCCACTGGCGATTCAAGGCCAGCAGCGATGCACGCTTGCTGCGCGGTCTGCTGGCGCTGCTGCTGGTGAGGGTGCAGGGCTTGAGTGGTGAGGCGCTGCTGGCGCTGGACGTGCAGGACTGGTTCGGGCAACTGGGCCTTGAACGCCAGCTGTCACCCTCACGCAGCAACGGCTTGCATGCCGTGGTGCAGCGAATGGCGGTGCTGGCTTCTGGGCGTTGATGCCACCGCGCATTCACTCCGGCCGGACACGCTCCGATGGCCGCCTGGCGCCCGCTACCAGCTTCTCCACGGCTTTGCTGGCGGCAACCATGCCGAACGTGGCCGTCACCATCATCACCGCGCCAAAGCCGCCGGAGCAGTCCAGCCGTACGCCCTCGCCCACGAAACTCTTCTGCAGGCACACACTGCCATCCCCCTTGGGATAACGCAGCTGTTCACTGGAAAACACACAGGGCACGCCATAGTTACGGCTGACATTGCGCGAGAAGTTGTAGTCGCGGCGCAAGGTCGAGCGCACCCTTGAGGCCAGCGGGTCGTTGAAGGTCTTGTTCAAGTCCGCGATCTGGATCTGGGTCGGGTCGATCTGGCCACCTGCACCACCGGTGGTGACGATGCCGATCTTGCGCCGCCGGCACCAGGCTATCAGGGCTGCCTTGGCCATGACGCTGTCAATGCAGTCCACCACGTAGTCGAACTGTTCGGTGATGTACTCGGCCATGGTCTCGCGGGTGACGAAATCGGCCACCGCGTGGACCTTGCACGCCGGGTTGATGGCCCGCAGGCGCTCGGCCATCACCTCGACCTTGGGCCGGCCCACCTGCCCTTCCAGCGCATGGGCCTGACGGTTGGTATTGCTCACGCACACATCATCCAGGTCAAACAGGGTGATCTCACCCACCCCCGAGCGGGCCAAGGCTTCGGCCACCCACGAGCCCACCCCGCCAATCCCGACGATGCCCACGTGGGCCTGCTGCAGGCGCTGCAGGCCCTGGTCGCCATACAACCGGGCCACCCCTGCAAAACGTGGATCTTCTGTGCTCATGTCAATACCCCAAAAAACCGGCGCGCATTATAGGCCAGCCAGGCCATGCCCTGCACGGTTATGAAAGACACCTTAACCCTGCTTTAATGTCGTAACACTTCGACACTTATGGACGACAATGTCTTCACGTAAATTCGGCCTGAACCTGGTAGTGGTCCTGGCCATCGCGGCGCTGTTCACCGGTTTCTGGGCGCTGATCAATCGCCCGGTATCGGCACCGGCCTGGCCCGAACAAATCTCCGGCTTTTCCTACTCGCCGTTTCGCCTGGGTGAAAGCCCGCAGAAGGGCCAGTACCCGGACGACAACGAGATGCGTCAGGACCTGGAGCAGATGAGCAAGCTCACCGACAGCATCCGTATCTACACCGTCGAAGGCACCCAGGCGCACATCCCGAAGCTGGCCGAGGAATTCGGGCTGCGGGTAACGGTGGGGATCTGGATCAGCCCGGACCTTGAGCGTAACGAGCGCGAGATCGCCACGGCCATCGAACTGGCCAACACCTCGCGCAGCGTGGTACGGGTGGTGGTCGGCAACGAAGCCTTGTTCCGCGAGGAAGTGACGCCGGAAAACCTCATCCAGTACCTGGACCGTGTACGCGCGGCCGTGAAGGTGCCGGTGACCACCAGCGAGCAGTGGCACATCTGGAAACAGAACCCGCAACTGGCCAAGCATGTGGACCTGATCGCCGCCCACATCCTGCCCTACTGGGAATTCGTGCCCATGAAGGACTCGGTCGAGTTCGTCCTCGACCGTGCGCGGGAGCTGAAACACCAGTTTCCCCGCAAGCCGCTGCTGCTTTCGGAAGTGGGCTGGCCGAGCAATGGCCGGATGCGCGGTGGTGCCGATGCCACCCAGGCCGACCAGGCCATCTACCTGCGCACCCTGGTCAACACGCTCAACCGACGCGGCTTCAACTATTTTGTGATCGAAGCCTACGACCAACCCTGGAAAGCCAGCGATGAAGGCTCGGTCGGGGCCTATTGGGGCGTGTTCAACGCCGAACGCCAGCAGAAATTCAACTTCGAAGGCCCCGTGGTCGCCATTCCCCAATGGCGAGCCTTGGCAGTGGCCTCGGTGGTGCTGGCGATGATTGCACTGATGGTGCTGTTCATCGATGGCTCGGCCCTGCGCCAGCGTGGGCGCACCTTCCTGACGTTCATCACGTTCCTGTGCGGATCGGTGCTGGTGTGGATCGCCTACGACTACAGCCAGCAGTACAGCACCTGGTTCAGCCTTACGGTAGGCGTGCTCCTGGCCCTTGGCGCACTGGGGGTGTTCATCGTGCTGCTGACCGAAGCCCATGAACTGGCCGAGGCGGTATGGACGCACAAGCGGCGGCGCGAATTCCTGCCGGTGCACGGCGACAGTGCCTACCGACCGAAAGTGTCGGTGCATGTGCCGTGCTACAACGAACCGCCGGAAATGGTCAAACAGACCCTCGATGCCCTGGCCGCGCTGGATTATCCGGACTACGAAGTGCTGGTCATCGACAACAACACCAAGGACCCGGCCGTGTGGGAGCCGCTCAAGGCCCACTGTGAAAAGCTCGGCGAGCGCTTCCGGTTCTTCCACGTCGCACCCCTGGCCGGTTTCAAGGGCGGCGCGCTCAACTACCTGCTCCCGCACACGGCCAAGGATGCCGAAGTGATCGCGGTGATCGACTCGGACTACTGCGTCGACCGTAACTGGCTCAAGCACATGGTGCCGCATTTCGCCGATCCGAAGATCGCCGTGGTGCAGTCGCCGCAAGACTACCGCGACCAGCACGAGAGCGCCTTTAAGAAGCTGTGCTACAGCGAGTACAAGGGCTTCTTCCACATTGGCATGGTCACCCGCAACGACCGCGATGCGATCATCCAGCACGGCACCATGACCATGACCCGGCGCAGCGTGCTGGACGAACTGGGCTGGGCCGAGTGGTGCATCTGCGAAGACGCCGAACTTGGCCTGCGGGTGTTCGAGAAGGGCCTGTCGGCGGCCTACGCCCACAACAGCTATGGCAAGGGCTTGATGCCTGACACCTTCATCGACTTCAAGAAACAGCGCTTCCGCTGGGCCTATGGCGCCATCCAGATCATCAAGCACCACGCCGCTGCCCTGCTGCGCGGCAAAGGCAGTGAATTGACCCGCGGCCAGCGTTACCACTTCCTGGCCGGCTGGCTGCCGTGGATTGCCGACGGCATGAACATCTTCTTCACGGTGGGGGCCTTGTTGTGGTCTGCCGCCATGATCATCGTGCCGCACCGGGTGGACCCGCCGCTGATGATCTTCGCCATCCCGCCGCTGGCGCTGTTCTTCTTCAAGGTCGGCAAGATCGTGTTCCTGTATCGCCGCGCCGTTGGGGTCAACCTCAAGGATGCACTGGCCGCTGCGCTGGCCGGGTTGGCGTTGTCGCACACCATCGCCAAGGCCGTGCTGTACGGGTTCTTCACCAGCAGCATGCCGTTCTTCCGCACGCCGAAAAATGCCGACAGCCATGGCTTGCTGGTGGCGATTTCCGAAGCGCGGGAAGAACTGTTCATCATGCTGCTGTTGTGGGGCGCTGCAGCCGGAATTTACCTGGTGCAGGGCTTGCCGAGCTCGGACATGCGCTTCTGGGTCGCCATGCTCCTGGTGCAGTCGCTGCCCTACCTGGCCGCGCTGGTGATGGCGTTTCTGTCATCACTGCCCAAGCCTGAAGCAAAGGCTACGGAAAAGGCTGTCGAGACGCCCTAGGCGTGAGGCCTTGCAGGCCGACCTGCCGGCCATCACCGGCAAGTCGCCTGCAAAAGGACTGCGTATTGTGCGAATGCGTGCAGGGGCGGGCTTGTCGGCGATTGGGCCGTGAAGCCCGGCATCATTTGATATAAGATAACGCCCCTCAGTTTTCCCGCCTTGCCTTGCCCCGGAGTTCCCCATGACGGCCCCTGCCGAGCTCTCGCCTACCCTTCAACTGGCCTGCGACCTGATACGTCGTCCCTCGGTCACCCCCGTCGACGCCGATTGTCAGGCGCAGATGATGCAGCGCCTGGGCGCCGTGGGCTTCGAGCTTGAACCGATGCGCATCGAGGACGTCGACAATTTCTGGGCCACCCATGGCACCCAGGCAGGCCCGGTGCTGTGCTTTGCTGGCCATACCGATGTCGTGCCTACCGGCCCGGTCCAGCAGTGGCAACACGAGCCGTTCCAGGCGCTGATCGATGCCGACGGCATGCTCTGCGGCCGTGGCGCGGCCGACATGAAGGGCAGCCTGGCGTGCATGGTGGTGGCCAGCGAACGCTTCGTGCGTGACTACCCAGGCCACCGGGGCCAGGTTGCCTTCCTGATCACCAGTGACGAGGAAGGCCCGGCCCATCACGGCACCAAGGCCGTGGTCGAGCGCCTCAAGGCGCGCAACCAGCGCCTGGACTGGTGCATCGTCGGCGAGCCCTCCAGCACCAACGTGCTGGGCGATGTGGTCAAGAATGGCCGTCGCGGCTCGCTCGGCGCCACGCTGACCGTACGCGGCAAGCAAGGCCACGTCGCCTACCCGCACCTGGCGCGCAACCCGATCCACCTGGCCGCGCCAGCGCTGGCCGAATTGGCAGCCGAGCATTGGGACCAGGGGAACGCCTTCTTCCCCCCAACCAGCTTCCAGATTTCCAATCTCAACGCCGGGACCGGTGCAACCAACGTGGTGCCCGGCGAACTGACGGCGCTGTTCAACTTCCGCTTCTCCACCGAGTCCACCGTGGAGGGCCTGAAGGCTCGGGTCTCGGCGATCCTGGACAAGCATGAACTGGATTGGTCGGTGGAGTGGGCGTTGTCCGGCCTGCCGTTCCTGACCGAGCCGGGCGAGCTGCTCGATGCGGTTTCGGCCAGCATCAAGGGCGTCACCGGCCGCGACACCCAACCCTCGACCAGCGGCGGCACCTCCGATGGCCGCTTCATTGCCACCATGGGCACCCAGGTGGTCGAACTTGGCCCGGTCAACGCCACCATTCACCAGGTCGACGAGCGCATCCTGGCCAGCGACCTGGACCTGCTGACCGAAATCTACTACCAGACCCTGGTACGGTTGCTCGCCTGATGCTGACCTGCCCACTCTGCCAGGCTGCCCTGAGCCCGCTGGACAACGGTGTGGTGTGCCCAGCGGGCCACCGCTTCGATCGCGCGCGCCAGGGCTACCTGAACCTGCTGCCGGTGCAGCACAAGAACAGTCGCGACCCAGGTGACAACCAGGCCATGGTCGAGGCACGCCGTCATTTTCTGGACGCTGGCCATTATGCACCGGTGGCCGGACGGCTGGCGCAATTGGCGGTCGAGCGCCAGCCAGGTACTTGGCTGGACATCGGTTGCGGCGAAGGCTACTACACCGCGCAATTGGCCCAGGCACTGCCTGATGCCCAAGGCTACGCCCTGGATATCTCCCGCGAGGCCATCAAGCGTGCCTGCCGCCGCGCACCGGACGTCACCTGGATGGTAGCCAGCATGGCGCGCGTGCCGCTGGCCGATGCCAGCTGCCAGTTCATCGCCAGCGTCTTCAGCCCGCTCGATTGGGCCGAAGCCAGCCGTGTGCTGAGCCCAGGCGGTGGCCTGATGCGCGTAGGCCCTACCAGCGGCCACCTGATGGAGCTGCGCGAAGTGCTCTACGACCACGTGCGCCCCTATGCTGACGACAAGCACCTGGCCCTCGTGCCCCAGGGCATGTATCACGCCCATGGCGAGGTCCTGGAATTTCGCCTGAGCCTGGCCGAACCCCAAGCCCGCGCTGCCCTGCTCGCCATGACCCCGCATGGCTGGCGCGCCAGTGCAGAGCGTCGGGCGCGCGTGATCGAGCAGCCGGAACCGTTCGAGGTCACCGTCTCCATGCGTTTTGACTATTTCGTGCGCCAAGCATGAGCACACCCGGAGGTGTTATGCGCCAACCTGATATCGAGATTTATCTCAAAGACGCCGAAGTCGACCACAAGCAGATTGCAGCCTGGCTGACCCAGGCCATCGGCCCGTGCACCGAATGGAAGCAGAAAGGCCAGACCTACAAGTGCCAGGCCGGTAACATTCCGGTCACTTGGTTACCCAAGGCTGTAGGGAAATGGAACAGCCTGTACCTGGAAAGCGACCAGACGCCCTGGGCCGATGATATCGCCTGTGGTCGTGATGCCCACGCGGCTCTGGGTGTGGAAGTACGCTGTGCACCCGGCGGCTGGGTAGAGGAAGACGGCGAGGAAGATGCTGACCGCTGGGTGCGTATCAGTGCCGACGGCGAAGAGGAAATCACCTGGCGCACGTCGCCCTGATGGGCGTCCCTGAAGCTGCAAGCACAGCCGGCTTGCAGCTTCAGGCTTGAGCCTGGTCGCTCAGAGACCCACGACATCCTCGGCCTGCAGGCCTTTCTGGCCCTGCACGCAGGCATACTCGACCTGCTGGCCCTCGACCAGGCTACGATGCCCCTCACCCCGGATGGCCCGGTAGTGAACGAAGACATCTGCGCCCCCTTCCCGTTGAATGAAGCCATAGCCCTTGGCATCGTTGAACCACTTCACGTTCCCAGTCTCACGAGACGACATCTGCACTACTCCGGATTTTTATTGTGAAAATCGCCTTGCAGACACGAGACAATCGCCCCGAATCAGCGCCGCGTGCGTAAATCTCCTGCAAGCGGCAGGCCTGATCGGTGCTGGCGCATAAAAAAATTGAAGACAGGCCACGTGCACGTCAAGCTAGGCGCAATGCGAACGACTGGCCTATCTGGGCTAACCGCGCAGTGATCGCTGCGCTCGGCACTCTTCACCCTCAACCAGGGCTCTTTTCATGACCCGTTCTCCCCTGCACCGCTTGGTATTCGGCGTTCTGCGCCGGTTCTTGTACCTGTGGGTGCGCTCCGAAACCATCAATCAGTCAGCCCTGACCCTCAAGCTCGACCGCAGTCGCCCTGTGTTCTACGCCTTGCCTTCGCCTGCGCTGACGGACCTGGCGGTGCTCGACCACGAATGCACCAAGGCAGGGCTGCCACGCCCGGTACTGCCAGTGGTCGTCGGCCCCCTGCACGAGGCGGCTGCGTTCTTCTACCTCACCCCCGACCCGGACTGGCTGGGGCGCCATGACAAAAGTGGCGCCCCGCCTACCCTGGAGCGTCTGGTCGAAGTGCTCGGCCAGCACGCCGAGGAAGATGCGCAGATCATTCCGGTCAGTGTGTTCTGGGGGCAATCGCCCGACAGCGAGTCAAGCCCGTGGAAGCTGCTGTTTGCCGACAGCTGGGCGGTGACCGGCCGCTTGCGCCGCTTGCTGACCGTGCTGATCCTGGGACGCAAGACCCGGGTGCAGTTCTCCACCCCGATTCACCTGCGCGAACTCGTGCAGCACAACAAGGGCCACGCCCGCACCGTGCGCATGGCCCAGCGCCTGATGCGCGTGCACCTGCGCAACCTCAAGACAGCGGTCATCGGGCCGGACATCTCCCACCGACGCAACCTGGTCAAAGGCTTGATCCATGCGCCGTTGGTGCGCCAGGCCATCGCCGAGCACGCTGAGCGCGAGCACGTGCCCCAAGCCAAGGCCGAGGCACAGGCCCGCCACTACGGTAACGAAATCGCCTCGGACTACACCTACACGGCCATTCGCTTTCTCGAAGTGGTACTCAGCTGGTTCTGGCACAAGATCTATGACGGCATCAAGGTCAACCACATCGAGCAGGTCCAGGGCATCGCCCCGGGCCACGAGGTGATCTACGTCCCTTGCCACCGTAGCCATATCGACTACCTGCTGCTGTCGTACCTGCTGTTCAAGAACGGCCTGACACCACCGCATGTGGCGGCCGGCATCAACCTGAACATGCCCGTGGTGGGCAACCTGTTGCGCCGTGGTGGCGCGTTCTTCATGCGCCGGTCGTTCAAGGGCAACCCGCTCTACACCGCCGTGTTCAACGAATACCTGCATACGCTGTACACCAAAGGGTTCCCGGTGGAGTACTTCGTCGAGGGCGGCCGCTCGCGTACCGGCCGCATGCTCCAGCCGCGCACGGGAATGCTGGCCATCACCCTGCGCAGCTTCCTGCGCTCCTCACGCACGCCGATCGTGTTCGTGCCTGTCTACATTGGGTATGAGCGCGTACTCGAAGGCCGTACCTACCTCGGGGAGTTGCGCGGGGCGAGCAAGAAGAAAGAATCCATTTTCGACATTTTCAAAGTGCTAGGTGCGCTCAAGCAACGCTTTGGCCAGGTCTACGTCAACTTCGGCGAACCCATCCGCCTGGCCAGCTTTCTCGACCAGCAGCAACCCGGCTGGCGAGACCAGGACCACGGGCCACAGTACCGCCCGGCTTGGCTCAGCGAAACCACGACGCGCCTGGGCGATACCGTCGCCAGGCACCTGAACGGCGCAGCGGCCATCAACCCGGTCAACCTGGTGGCGCTGGCCCTGCTTTCCACCAGCAAGCTGGCCCTGGACGAACGTGCGCTGGTGCGCGTGCTCGACCTGTACCTGGCGTTAATGCGCCAGGTGCCCTACTCCGCACATACCACAGTGCCCGAAGGCGACGGTCAGGCCCTGATCGAGCATGTGCGCGGGATGGACCTGGTGGCAGAGCAGAAGGACGCGCTTGGGCGCATTCTGTACCTGGATGAAAACAACGCGGTACTGATGACCTATTACCGCAACAATGTCCTGCACATCTTTGCCCTGCCTGCCCTGCTGGCAAGCTTCTTCCTGAGTAGCTCGCGCATGAGCCGCGCCTTGCTTGGCCAATATGTCCATGCCTTGTACCCCTACCTGCAGGCGGAGCTGTTCCTGCGCTGGGACCCTGAGCAGTTGGACGAGGTGATCGACCAGTGGCTTGGCGCGCTGGTCGAGCAAGGCCTGCTTCGCCAGGACCACGACATCTTTGTCCGTGCAGCGCCCAGTTCTCGTCAGTTCGTGCTGCTGACCC
>Ga0308166_1003317_pt1 | contig 13834 bp, 15 predicted proteins | sample PhyCR2_2_FD_202137 | JGI IMG/M metagenome (GOLD analysis project Ga0308166, IMG submission 202137) | Phyllosphere microbial communities from UC Gill Tract Community Farm, Albany, California, United States - DLSLCC.R2 | ecosystem: Host-associated > Plants > Phyllosphere > Unclassified | place... | reverse complement strand
ATCTCGGTCTTGCCGACGGTGATGAAGTCGAGCCCGTCGGACACGACCTCCCACAGCGTCTTGTCGGGGTCGATGTTCGAGCGCGACTGATCGACGTAGCTGATCTTGACGGTCTCACCGATCTTGAGATCGCCGCCGTCGAGCGGCTCGAGGCCCACGATCGTCTTGAAAAGAGTCGTCTTACCGACACCGTTCGGGCCGATGACGCCGACGATGCCGTTCGGCGGCAGGCTGAAGCTGAGTCCGTCGATGAGCGAACGTCCGTCGAAGCCCTTCTGCAGCTTCTTGGCGTCGATCACGATGCTTCCGAGGCGCGGACCGGCGGGGATCTGGATCTCCTCGAAGTCGAGCTTCCTGGTCCGCTCCGCCTCGGTCGCCATCTCTTCGTAGCGGGCGAGACGGGCCTTGGACTTGGTCTGACGGCCCTTCGCACTGGACCGCACCCACTCCAGCTCCTCCTTGAGGCGCTTGGCGAGCTTGGCGTCCTTCTTGCCCTGGATCTCGAGGCGTTCGCCCTTCTTCTCCAGGTAGGTCGAGTAGTTGCCCTCGTAACCGATCAGACGGCCGCGGTCGACCTCGGCGATCCACTCCGCGACGTGGTCGAGGAAGTACCGGTCGTGGGTGATCGCGATGACAGCACCCTTGTAGGCCTGCAGGTGCTGCTCGAGCCAGAGCACGCTCTCGGCGTCGAGATGGTTCGTGGGCTCGTCGAGCAGAAGCAGGTCGGGCTTCTGGAGCAGAAGCTTCGCCAGTGCGACACGGCGCTTCTCTCCACCGGAGAGCGGCGCGATCGCGGCGTCTCCTGGCGGGGTGCGCAGCGCATCCATGGCCTGCTCCAACTGCGAGTCGAGATCCCAGCCGTCGGCGGCGTCGATCTCTTCCTGCAGGGTTCCCATCTCGGCGAGGAGAGAATCGAAGTCCGCGTCCGGGTCGGCCATCAGCATGGAGATCTCGTTGAACCGATCGACCTTCGCCTTGATCGCGATGCCGTCCTGGATGTTCTCCAGCACGGTCTTGGTCTCGTCGAGCTCCGGCTCCTGCATGAGGATCCCCACCGAGAACCCCGGGGAGAGCTTCGCCTCACCGTTCGACGGCGTGTCCATACCGGCCATGATCTTGAGGATCGTCGATTTACCGGCGCCGTTGGGACCCACCATGCCGATCTTGGCACCGGGGAGGAACGCCATCGTGACGTCGTCGAGGATGAGTTTGTCACCCACCGCCTTGCGCGCACGAACCATCGAGTAGATGTACTCAGCCACCGAAAACCGCTCCTTCTGTTGGCGTCGAAGATCGACACTCCAGCCTACCGGCCTCCATGCCCGTTGCCGTCGAGACGAGCGCAGGCACGGTGAACCGTCAGGATCGCTGCCGAAGGCCAGGGCTCACCAGTCGATCGCGCGGGTCGCCCCGACCAGACAGCGTCCCTCTGCGAGCTGCGGCATCACCGCCGTCACAGGCGCACCTGTCGAAGGGCCCACCTGCCCGACGAGACAGTCCGCGTCGCCCCAGCGCACGGAGAACTGGATGCTCTCGGCCGGGTTGCCGACGGTCGAGACATCCTGAGTCACCTGCATGGCCGCCCTATCGAAACCCGCGGCGATCAGCGCGTCGATGTAGGCGCGGCCCGATACGTTCTGATCCGAACCCCACACCTGCGCTGTCACAGCGGCGAACAGCGGCAGATTGTCCTCGGCCGTGCCGTCTGCGACGTATGTCGGTGCCGCCGGGCTCTCCGCCGGCCCCGGCGACGCGCCGATTTCCGTCGGCGCGGGTGTCGGAGATGCAGTGGGACCACACGAGGTCAGCAACAGGATCAGCGCGGCCGCGCCTGTCGCGATCGCCACACGCGATGCAGAGGAGTCCGGTCGTCGAAGCACGCCCCGAGTCTACGGTCGGACTCCCCCGCTCGGGGCGAAGCTCGGCGTCCGCGCTCGGCCTCGAGAGCGCCACTACCGGCAGTCGACTCAGTACCCGAGGCTCTGGGATCCGGTCAGCTGGCCAGCGAGTGGGCTGTCGGACGCGGGGGGCGCATCACTGCCGGCCCATGATGTGTCGATGTCCGCCGTGCCCTCCGACGCCGATGATGGCGACGACGGCCGATCGTCCCCGGCCGGACCCGCACCTCTGTCGAGTGCAGGTGGCTCCGATGCCGTGCGTGTGCTGCGACGGTAGGCGGTGGTGCCCCAGCGCAGATCGTGGCCGATCGCGTCCGCATCGATGTCGACGCTCGTACCCTGCTTACCGTTGTTCTCCCATGCCCGGATCTTCATCCTGCCGGTCACGATCACGCTGTCGCCTGAGCGCAGAGATGTTTTCGCGTGCTCCCCGAGCTGGCGGAATGCAGCGACGGAGTACCAGTTGGTGGCGACGTCGACCCACGTCTGGGTCGCGTCATCGAAGCGCCGGTGGGTGCTCGCCAATCGGAAGTTGGTGACGCTGATTCCGCTCGCGGTCCGCCCTTGCGTGGGGTCTGTGGCGACGTTGCCGACGATGGTCACGGTGTCGTGCATGTTCTCTCCTCTGTTCCCCGGGACGCGTGCCCGGATCGCTCCAGAGTGGCCCCCCTGACCATGTCGCGAAGGCCAGCGGGACGCAGATCGTGAACAACTCTGCGGATCGCAGCCTCCGTGCAGAGGCGGTGGAAAGCCGATTCCGCTGACCGTGGGACCTCGATGTCGGTGGTCGGTCATACGTTCGAATCACGAAAGGAGTCACCGATGTCCGACACTCAGATCACATTCCTGCCCGAGGTCCCGTACGCCGCGCCTCGTCTGTCATCGTCGAAGGAACATCTCGTTCGCGCCTCGGCCCACCTGTGGCGGGTCCAGGACGTCAGCGGCCGCGTTCTCGGCCACCTGCGCCTTCTGTCCGACCCGCTCGGGATGCGATATCGGGCAGAGAGGCTGCACCTCGCGACAGGGGCGTTCCGGCTCGTCGGCGACTTCTGGAGAGCCGATGACGCCGTCGCCGCTCTGCGGAACGGCTGACGACGGACGCCGCCGGACTGTGGTGCCCCCGGCAGGATTCGAACCTGCGACCAAGAGATTAGAAGGCTCCTGCTCTATCCCCTGAGCTACGGAGGCGGGCAGTTCTACCGTACCGCGACCGGCTCCGATGTCAGAGCCGTCGATAGTATGGCCACATGGTATCTGCCTCAGAGAACGACCGCCTCGTCTGGATCGATTGCGAGATGACCGGGCTCGATCTCGCCGTAGACGAGCTCGTCGAGATCGCCGTCGTCATCACCGATTTCGAGCTGCGTCCCGTCGATCCGGGTTTCCAGCTGGTCATCCGCCCCGGTGACGCGGCGCTCGAGAACATGAACGATTTCGTCACGAAGATGCATGAGGCCTCAGGACTCATCACCGAGATCCCCGACGGCGTCACACTCCACGAGGCCGAAGAGCAGACGCTCGCGTACATCAAGCGCTTCGCACCTCTCGAGCGCAAGGCTCCACTCGCCGGCAACACGATCGGCACCGATCGGATGTTCCTCGCGAAGTACATGCCTCAGGTCGACCAGTGGCTTCACTACCGCAATGTCGACGTCTCGAGCATCAAAGAGCTTTCACGTCGCTGGTACCCGCGGGTCTTCTTCCAGGCCCCCACGAAGGACGGCGGCCACCGCGCCCTTGCCGACATCCTCGAATCGATCCGCGAGCTGCGCTACTACCGCGAGGCCGTCTTCGTCGCCGAGCCCGGACCGTCGAGCGACGATGCTCGCGACATAGCGACGCGCACCGTGTCAGAGTTCACTCCGAACATGTAATAGACTCATCTGGTCGCCAACTCCGGTTGGCACATGGTGGGTATAGCTCAGCTGGTAGAGCGCTGGCTTGTGGTGCCGGATGTCGCGGGTTCGAGTCCCGTTACTCACCCCATCCAGACAAGGTCCGAGTCGAAAGACTCGGGCCTTTTCTGTTACCCGGTTGCCGCCTGGAATACCCCCATGGGGTATCTCGTTGTCTTCAGTGAACTCACAGAAGGGACGCGCAGATGACTCACACGGACGGATCGACACCCCTCGATCACGCATCTCACGGCATGGCACCGGAGGCGCCGTCGCATGGGGGGCACGCCGCACCCGCAGGACAAGCCGCCCATGATGGGCATGGGCACGGGCATGGGCATGGGCACCACGTCGCCAGGTTCCGGCGACTGTTCTGGATCATGCTCGTCGCGGCGATCCCCGTTGTCATCGCATCACCCATGTTCGGCATGATCATCGGGTACGACGTCCCTGGATGGGCGCGATGGCTGGCTCCTGCATTCGGCACCGTGATGTACGTGTGGGGCGGAGCTCCTTTCCTCACCGGCGCAGTGAGCGAGCTCCGTGCGCGCACGCCCGGGATGATGCTGCTGATCGGACTTGCGATCACCGTCGCCTTCCTCGCATCGTGGGGAGCGACTCTGGGCCTGCTGCACCATGAACTGGAGTTCTGGTGGGAGCTTGCGCTTCTCATCGTGATCATGCTCCTGGGCCACTGGATCGAGATGCGGTCTCTGGCGCAGACCACCTCAGCGCTCGACTCACTCGCCGCACTCCTGCCAGACGAGGCCGAGCGCATCGAACAGGGCGAGATAGAGCGAGTCTCCCCTGCCGAACTCAGGGTCGGTGATGTCGTCGTCATCCGACCGGGCGGACGCCTTCCGGCCGATGGGCGCATCGTCCAGGGTGCCGCGAGCCTCGACGAGTCCATGATCACCGGCGAATCCAAGGCCGTGGTTCGGACTGTCGACGATCCCGTCGTCGCGGGAACGGTGGCCACCGACTCGGGACTTCGTGTCGAGATCACCGCCGTAGGCACGGACACCGCGCTCGCCGGCATTCCGAGACTGGTCGCCGATGCCCAGGCGTCCTCCTCTCGCGCGCAGCGGATCGCCGACCGCGCCGCCGCATGGCTCTTCTGGTTCGCGCTCGGGGCCGCCGCCATCACCGCCGTCGTGTGGTCGGCCCTGGGGCTGCCCGACGAGGCAGTGATCCGCACGATCACAGTCCTGGTCATCGCGTGCCCGCACGCACTGGGACTCGCGATCCCGCTGGTCGTCTCGATCGCGACCGAGCGTGCGGCACGCGCCGGCATCCTCGTGAAAGACCGCTTGGCTCTCGAGACCATGCGCGCGGTCGACACGGTCCTATTCGACAAGACGGGAACACTCACGAAGGGAACTCCCTCGGTCACCGCCGTCGAGGCGGTCGCTCCATTCACGACCGACGACGTCATCTCGCTCGCGGCAGCGGCCGAGCAGGACTCGGAGCATCCGCTGGCGAAGGCGATCGTGAGCGCCGCCGGTGATCGAGGGCTCGAGAGTCGCGCTGCCGAGGAATTCCGTTCGTCTCCGGCCGTCGGCGTGAGCGCGCGCGTGGGCGGTCGACGCGTGCAGGTCGGCGGCCCGCACCTGCTCACGCAGACCGGAACCGAGGAGCTTCCGATCGCCGAGACGTGGCGGATGGAGGGCGCGATCATCCTGCATGTCCTCGTCGATGACCACGTCGTCGGCGCCCTGAGGCTCGCCGACGACATCCGCGCCGAATCGATCTCGGCCGTCGAGGCGCTGCGCGCACGCGGGATCGACGTGGTGATGATCACCGGAGACGCATCGGCAGTCGCAGAGAGCGTCGCGGCGCGGGTCGGGATCGATCGGGTGTTCGCCGGTGTGCGTCCGGAGGACAAGGCAGCCAGAGTCCGAGCGCTGCAGGCAGAGGGACGCACCGTCGCGATGGTGGGCGACGGTGTGAATGATGCACCCGCACTCGCCCAGGCCGATGTGGGCCTGGCGATCGGAGCCGGGACCGACGTGGCGATCGCGTCCGCCGGTGTGATCCTCGCCGGAGACGACCCGCGTGCGGTCATCTCGGTCATCGAACTCTCCAAGGCCGGGTACCGCAAGATGACTCAGAACCTGTGGTGGGCGGCCGGCTACAACCTGCTGTCCGTGCCTCTCGCCGCAGGCGTCCTCGCACCCGTCGGGTTCGTGCTCCCGATGTCCGTCGGGGCGGTCCTGATGTCTCTGTCGACGATCGTGGTGGCGCTGAACGCACAACTGCTCCGTCGCCTCGATCTGCGTAATCCGACTATCGCCGCGGCCGACTGAACGCCGGGATGGAGCGAGAGCCCTAGTATTGCGAGGTGTCACTCGCCGTGTGGTTCTCGCTCCTGACCGCTTGCGTGGTGATCAGCTTCACGCCGGGCGCCGGCGCGATCAACACGATGTCGAACGCGCTCAGCCAAGGATGGCGCCGATCGATCTGGGGCATCGTGGGCCAGCAGCTCGCGTTGATCGTCCATGTCGTGATCGTGGCGGCCGGCCTCGGACTCGTCGTGTCGCAATCCGAAGTGCTGTTCAACGTCATCCGATACGCAGGAGCCGCCTACCTCGTCTTCCTCGGAATCCGACTGATCCTGACGAAACCCGCATCCGCAGAGCTCGAGGACGAGACCGGTGTCGATTTGCGCGAAGGACACTGGTCCATGATCCGACGGGGCTTCTGGGTCAACCTCCTGAATCCGAAGGCGATCGTCTTCTTCCTCGCGTTCATCCCCCAGTTCATCCGCCTGGACCAGCCTCAGCTGCCCCAGTACCTCACCCTGATCGTCACGGTCATGGTGGTCGATGTCCTCGTGATGTGGGGGTTCTTCGCGACTGCGGCCCGTCCGTTCCGTCGTCTGTCCCGGTCGGTCAAGGGGCAGCGGATCCTGAACAGCGTCTTCGGTGCGCTCTTCATCGCTGTCGCCGCACTCCTGGTGTTCCTGCACTGATGCCGAGCCCGCGCTCGCGGCCCTAGGCTGGAACCGATGGAGATGGATGCTGCGCCCTTCGAGGAACTCGTGATCGACGAGCTCGACCGGCTGCCCGATGAGATGGTGGACGGCCTCGAGAACGTCGTCTTCGTCATCGAGGACCGCCCTGAAGACGGGAGTCTCGATCTGCTGGGACTCTACGACGGCCTGGCACTGACCGAGCGGACGCAGTACGGGACGGGAGAGCTGCCCGACCGGATCGTGGTCTATCGGGAGCCTCACCTCGCAGCCTGCGAGGACGAGGACGAGCTCCGCGACGAGGTCCACACGACCCTCGTGCACGAGATCGCCCACTTCTACGGCATCGATGACGCGCAGCTGCACGAGCTGGGGTGGGCATGAGCCCCCTCGCTGCACCAGACGTCGAAGACATCGTCGAGCTCACGGCAGCGCCCCTGGAGCCCTGGGAGGTCGTCGTGTGGAACGACCCCGTCAATCTGATGAGCTACGTCGTTCGGGTCTTCCGCACGTATTTCGGGTACTCGCTCGAGCGGGCGACGCAGCTCATGCGCGCAGTCCATCACGAGGGCCACGCCATCGTGGCCACGGGCCCGCGAGAGACGATGGAAGTGCACGCCCAGGCCATGCATGATTACGGCCTCTGGGCGACGGTGCGAAAGGCCGCACGATGACCGAGAACGTGGTGCACGTCCGGATGGCGAGAGTGGAAGGCGCTCAGCTCGCACAGCTCGTCGACGACTTCCGCGAGCTGGTGGGCTCCGATCGTGATGCCACCGACCCGGCGATCGGGCGTCTCGCTCCCGATCCGTACCCCGACGACGAAGACGCATCGAGATCGTTCAGGGACGCGACGCGCGAAGACCTGCTCGACCGGCGCGCCCTCGACGCCGACGTGGTTCGGGCGGGCCTCGCCGAGCTCCGAGGCGATCTCGACTCCATGTCCCAGGTCGAGGCGTTCATGGAGCATGACCTGGCGATCCGGCAGTCCGATGTCGATGCCTGGCTGCGCACACTCACTGCACTGCGTCTGGTGATCGCGGAGCGTCTCGGCATCGAGAACGACGACGATCATGATTCTGACGACGCCAGGTTCGGCGTCTACGACTGGCTCGGGTACCGCCTCGAGCTCACCATCGAGGCGGCAGACGAAATCCTGTGAGAGTCAGGGAATCTCGATGACGCGGGTCGCGAGCGCTCGGGGATCGTCTCGCGCGATGTGAGACTCCTCCTGCGCGGCCCAGCGGTCCCAGTGCGGGCGGTAGGTGTCGCCGTCGCGGTTCAGCGCTCGTGCCTTGCGGCCAGCTTCAGCGGACTCGAGCCAGACGCGCACGTCGGCGATCCGCGCCGTCTCGGGCGTCAGGATTCCGCTGCCCTCGATGAGCACCCCGAGCGCCGGGTCCACCGCGTGGCTTTCGGCCTCGGCATTCCGTTCCCAGTCCCAGCGGCGCCATCCGCCGAGGTACCCGCGTCCGTGCGGACGCAGGATGCCGTCGAGAGCATGCTGCACTCCGGGTCGGAGGCCGTCCCAGCCGGGGTAGATCGAGTCGAGGGCGACCGACTGCACTCTGCCGACGATCGGCCAGCGCTCGACCAGCATGCGTGCGAGGGTCGTCTTGCCCGCTCCGCTGCGTCCGTCGATGATGACGACCGGGTTCGCGGCGGCGAGGGCGCGGATGTCCGCGACGATCAGCGTCGCGGCCCGCTCGAGCGCTGCCGCGACGGGGTCGTCACTTCTTGAGGGCACGGATGATGCGAGAGAGAGCGCGTCCGGTCACCCAGACGAACGGCACAGCGACGACGAGCAGTGTCACGATGTTGGGCTCGAAACGGAGCCCCTCCTCGCGGCGGACGTAGACGCCGACCGGGACGGAGACACCGCCGCCACCGCCACCTTCGGCGCCATCACCGCTGCCTCCTCCGAAGCCGGAGTATGTGAAGGCGACGGGGGTGATGCTCACGCCGTCGACGTCCTGCGGCTCTCCGTACGCGCTCTTCACGCCGAACGACGCGGCCTGCTGTCCGAGTTCCAGTGCAATGTTGGGCATGCTCCCACGCTAGTCCAGGAAACGAGCGGCGGAGAGGTCAATCCAGGCCGTGCGCTTTCGGATGCTGCGCCGCGCCGCGGCCGTCGCCGCGGCCGATGTGCCTCGCGCGGCCGATCATGGCCGAGCCGAAGCGCGCGACGGCATCGTCCACGGCACCCTCGACACGTCGCCAGTCCTCGTCGTCGTCCCACAGACCGATGCCTCCGCCGCCGGCTGGCCGGAGCTTCTCGGCACGTACCCCGACGAGCCGCACCGGGTCGCGGCGCTCGATCTGCTCGAACAGCGCCTGAGCCGCTTCGCCGATCCTCTGGCCGACGGCGGTCGGCTCAGCGAGCGTCTGCGATCGGCTCACCGTGCGGAAGTCGTCGAACCGGATCTTGATCGCGACTGTCGAGGTCTCCCACTCGGCCTTCCGGAGGCGCGCGGCGACGCGATCGGAGAGCCTGAGCAGTTCAGCGCGCAGATAGGCGCGATCTGAGACGTCGGTGTCGAACGTCTCTTCATGGCCGATGCTCTTCTCGACGCGTTCGGTCTCGACCGCCCGCGCATCTTCGCCGCGAGACAGCTGGGCAAGGCGCGCGCTCAGCGCCGGACCCACCGCACGATCGAGCATCTCGGACGACGACATGCGGATGTCGCGGATGGTGCGGATGCCACGCCCTTCGAGCGCCTCGGCCGCCTTCGGTCCCACGCCCCACATCGCCCGAACCGGTCGAGGGTCGAGGAACGCCTGAGTGTCGGATGCGGCGATCACGAGCATTCCGTCAGGCTTGGATATCGTCGACGCCATCTTCGCGACGTGCTTGGTGGCCGCCACTCCGACGCTGCAGGTGATGCCGACCTCCTCCCGGACCCGCTCGCGCACGAGCTGGGCGATCTGCGCGGGGCTCCCCCACAGCCTCCGGACACCACGGACGTCGAGGAACGCCTCGTCGACCGACAGCGGCTCTACCAGCGGGGTGATCGACTCGAAGATCGCCATCACCTGGCGTGATACGGCCTGGTAGCGGTGGAAATGAGGCGGCACGATCTTGGCCGACGGACACAGGCGGATCGCCTGCGACACCGGCATCGCAGCGCGGACCCCATAGCGTCGGGCCTGGTAGGAGGCGCTCGACACGACGGAGCGGCCGTCCGGCGCTCCGATGATCAGCGGCAGCCCACGCAGACTCGGATCATCGAGCACCTCGACCGCGGCGTAGAACGCGTCCATGTCGACGTGCAGGATGCTCGCGCCGGTGTCGTCGGCGTCCGAGGACGACACGATGCGTCCTCTGCCGTCACCGTGTCCCATGAGACCATTCTCCCCCGGGCCTCAGACACAAGGCCCGGGGGATGCGGTCACTGCGCAGCGCGCTCGAGGACGAGTTCACGGACCCTGGCGGCATCCGCCTGGCCCTTCATCGCCTTCATCACCGCACCGATGACAGCGCCGGCCGCCTGGACCTTGCCGTCCTTGATCTTCGCGAGTACATCGGGCTGCGCGGCGAGGGCTTCGTCGATCGCGGCGATCAGCGCGCCGTCGTCCGAGACGACGGCGAGTCCGCGACCGTCGACGACCTCCTGCGGTGTGCCCTCGCCGGCGATGACGCCCTCGAGAACCTGACGAGCCAGCTTGTCCGTGAGGGTTCCGGCGTCCACGAGCTTCTGCAGTGCGGCGACGTTCGCGGGCGACACCAACTCGGTCGGGTCCTTCTCCTGCGCATTGGCCTGGCGCGTGATCTCGCCGGTCCACCACTTGCGAGCCGTGGCAGGGGTCGATCCAGCGCTGATCGTCTCCTCGACGACATCGAGCAGGCCCCCGTTGCGCACATCCTGGAACTCCAGGTCGGTGAAACCCCACTCGGTCATCAGCCTGCGTCGGCGGGCGACCGGCTGCTCGGGGAGCTCCGCACGCAGCGCTTCGATCAGCTCGGGGTCAGGCTCGACCGGCAGCAGGTCCGGCTCCGGGAAGTACCGGTAGTCGTCGGCATCCGACTTCGGACGTCCGGGTGAGGTCGTTCCGGTGTCCTCGTGCCAGTGACGCGTCTCCTGCGTGATCGTCCCACCGTCGGCGAGGATCTGCGCCTGACGCTGGATCTCATACCGCACCGCACGCTCGACCGAGCGCATGGAGTTGACGTTCTTCGTCTCGGTCCGTGTTCCGAGCTTCTCCTGACCGCGGGGGCGCAGCGACACGTTCGCATCGCAGCGGAGGTTCCCGCGTTCCAGGCGCGCCTCGGAGATCCCCAGGCTGCGCACGATGTCTCGGATCGTCGCGACGTATGCTTTGGCGACCTCGGGAGCGCGGTGCTCGGTGCCGAAGATGGTCTTGGTGACGATCTCGACGAGCGGCACGCCCGCGCGGTTGTAGTCGACGAGCGAGTACTCTGCACCCTGGATGCGGCCGGTCGCACCGCCCATGTGGGTGAGCTTGCCTGCATCCTCCTCCATGTGCGCTCGCTCGATCGGGATCTGCACGATCGTGCCGTCCTCGAGCTCGACCTCGACCGAGCCCTCGAACGCGATCGGCTCGTCGTACTGGGAGATCTGGTAGTTCTTGCCGAGGTCGGGGTAGAAGTAGTTCTTCCGCGCGAATCGACTCGACGGAGCGATCGAGCAGCCGAGCGCGAGCCCCAGGCTGATCGACGATCGGATCGCCGTCTCGTTCACCACAGGGAGTGAACCCGGGAGTCCGAGATCGACAGGTGCGATCAAGGTGTTCGGCTCTGCGGCGTGGTAGAGCTCGTTCGCCGGGTTCGGCGCATCAGAGAACATCTTCGTGTTCGTGTTGAGCTCGACGTGCACCTCGAACCCGAGCACGGGCTCGAACATCTCGAGAGCCTTCTCGAAGTCCATGAGCTTGGCGGTGGCCATCAGCGGGTCCCTCCTGCGAGCTGGGGTGCACGGGTGAGCAGCGGCGCACCCCACGAGTCGACGAGCAGCGTCTCGACGGCCGCGCCCACCTTGTAGAGCCGCGCGTCTTCGCGTGCCGGAGCGATGAACTGGATGCCGACGGGCAGGCCGTCCTCGGCGGCCAGGCCGCTGGGGATCGAGATGCCGGGAACGCCGGCGAGATTCACCGGGATCGTCGTGATGTCGTTGAGGTACATCTGCAGCGGGTCGTCGATCTTCTCGCCGATCTTGAACGCGGTCGTCGGAGCCGACGGCGTCGCGATGACGTCGACCTCGGCGAACGCGTGCGCGAAGTCCTGCTGGATGAGCGTGCGAACCTTCTGAGCGCTGCCGTAGTAGGCGTCGTAATATCCGGCCGACAGGGCGTAGGTGCCGAGGATGATGCGGCGCTTGACCTCGTCGCCGAAACCGGCGTCGCGTGTAGCGGACATCACGTCCTCGACCGTCGGGTTGCCGTCGGGGGTGACCCGAAGGCCGAAGCGCACCGAGTCGAACTTCGCCAGGTTGCTGGACGCCTCGGCGGGGAGGATCAGGTAATAGGCGGCGACTCCGTACTCGAAGTGCGGCGCGCCGATCTCGACGATCTCCGCGCCCTGCGCCTCCATCAGCGCGAGCGCACTGCGGAACGATTCCGCGACGCCCGGCTGGAAGCCGCTGTCGGGAAGCTCGCGGATCACTCCGACTCTGAGCCCCTTGAGCACGTCACCGCGGGCACCCTCGCGGGCGGCGTCGGCGAACGACGGCCACTCGTCCCGCAGCGACGTGGAGTCCTTCGGGTCGTGGCCGCCGATGGCATCATGCAGCAGACCGGCGTCGAGCACCGTGCGGGTCACAGGGCCGACCTGGTCGAGGCTCGAGGCCAGCGCGATCGCGCCATAGCGGCTGACGCCGCCGTAGGTCGGCTTGACACCCACGGTCCCCGTGACGTGCGCGGGCTGGCGGATCGAGCCGCCGGTGTCGGATCCGAGGGCCAGAGGCGCTTCGAAGGCAGCGACCGCAGCCGCGGACCCGCCGCCCGACCCGCCGGGGATCCGGTCGAGGTCCCACGGGTTGCGAGTGGGGCCGTACGCCGAGTGCTCGGTGGAGGAGCCCATCGCGAACTCATCCATGTTGGTCTTGCCGAGCGGGATCAGCCCCGCAGCGCGAGAGCGGGCGACGACCGTGGCGTCGTACGGCGACCGGTAGCCCTCGAGGATGCGCGAACCGCTCGTGGTCGGCTGGTCGGTCGTCACGAGCACGTCCTTGATCGCCAGCGGCACACCGGCGATCGGTCCGAGATGCTCTCCCGCCGCACGCTGTGCGTCGACGGCCGCGGCGGCATCGAGTGCGCCCGCGTTGACGTGCAGGAAGGCATGGACGTCGCCGTCGACGGCGGCGATGCGATCGAGGTGAGCACGCGTCGCCTCGACGCTCGAGATCTCGCGACTGGTGAGCTTGTCCGCAAGCTCTGCCGCGGTCATGCGGATGATGTCGCTCACTGTTCTTCTCCCAGGATCGCGGTGACGCGGAACCGGCCATCGGCCTGGTCCGGCGCGTTCTGGAGCACCTGCTCATGCGTGAGCGTGTCGCCCACCACATCGGGGCGGTAGACGTTGCTCAGCGGGATCGGATGACTCGTCGCGGCGACGTCGGGGCTTGCGACCTCCGACACCTTCGCGATGTTGTCGACGATGGCGTCGAGCTGGCCCGTGAGCCTCGTCACCTCGTCGTCGTTGAGCTGGATGCGCGCGAGCACGCCGAGATGGCGCACAAGATCAGGGGTGATTTCAGACACACCCCGAGTCTAGTTGCCGAGCCCGCCGAGTCCCTGCAGTCCGGAGATCCCAGCCCTATGCTGGGCGGGTGAGCTCGTATCAGCCTCCTCGTCCGTGGGTCGCCAGTTATGCCGAAGGCGTCCCGGAAGACCTCTCACCCGTGACCGGATCCTTGGTCGACATCGTCGCCGCCTCCGCTCGCGACTACCCGGACGCCCCCGCGTTGCAGTTCTTCGGTCGCGAGACGACGTACTCGGACATGCAGGCGGCGATCGATCGCGCGGCGTCCGGTCTTCGCGATCTCGGCGTGCGTGCAGGCGATCCCGTCGCGATCGTCCTTCCGAACTGCCCGCAGCACATCGTCGCGTTCTAC
>Ga0308166_1003316_pt1 | contig 13834 bp, 15 predicted proteins | sample PhyCR2_2_FD_202137 | JGI IMG/M metagenome (GOLD analysis project Ga0308166, IMG submission 202137) | Phyllosphere microbial communities from UC Gill Tract Community Farm, Albany, California, United States - DLSLCC.R2 | ecosystem: Host-associated > Plants > Phyllosphere > Unclassified | place... | reverse complement strand
GCGGCAAGTGCAGCTACCTGCTGCTGCAGGACAGCCTCAAGAAAGCTGCCGACAACGCGCACGCCGATGCCACCCGCCAGAGCGTGATCCAGACCGGCGACGGCCCGCGCGGCGGCGAAGTGGTGCTCGAAGAATTCCGCCCGCGCGACTGGACCATGCTGTGGGAAGGACGCCGCCCATCCGACCGCGACGAACGCTTCCGCCTGTACCAGCGGCGCTGAGTTGACGCAGCCTTGAAACGACAAAGCCACCCGACCGGGTGGCTTTTCTTCTATGCGGACCGTGTTCAGATCCTGCGCGGCACCAGCTTGCGGCGGGTTGCCGCCACGCCGACCAAGCCCAGACCTGCCAGCAGCATGCCGTAGGTCGCCGGCTCCGGCACCGGCGATACTGTCAGGTCACCGCCGAACGCGCCGCCGCCGGCGCCCAGCACCCGTCCATCGACCCTCAACGCGTAGTCGCCGCTGCTCAGGCCATAGGCCGATAGCGACCACGAATCGGTCGGATGCGAGCCGAAGCCGGTTTCGTTGATGCCGGCGATCGCCGTGCCGAGGACCGCCATGGTCCCCGGATCGTAGCGGTACAGGCTGAAGCTGGTGATCAGGAGATCCTTGGTCTGCGGGGTGTTTAGGAAGGACGAGGTCACCGAGGCAGAGGCGTCGAAGGGCGTGCCGATATTGAAGGTGAAGATGTCGGTAAAAGTGCTGCCGACGGTCGCGGCAGTGAAGGTATCGCCGAAATGCGCGTTGAAGCCGCCCACGCCGTCGCCCGCTGTCACTAGCGGAACGGTGCGGTCGATCGCCTGGGCAGCGGCGCCTTGCGAGACGGCCGCCGCGCCCGCGATGAGGGCGCTCAGAACGAGAGATTTCAGTTTCATGATAGTTCCTGAAAAAGTTGTCGGGACTTACACTCCGGGGAGCCGGTGTATTGACACCGATCCTGACTAACAGCATAGGTTCCCACCTACCTCTCAACTGTTAGATTGCGCACAAATCTCAGCCGTCTTTCAACAAAGCGTGGCATTTTTGGCCCTTGAATTTCCTTGGCGCAAACACTTCATTCTCGGCAAAGGGTCGCTTGAGGAAGATCAATTCCCCGACGGCCTAGATTATCAAAATGATGGATGTGCCCGCTATCCCGCGGCATCGCCAGCCAAGGAGCCCATCATGAAAAGCGTGACGTTTTCCGATATCGAGCGCGTCCCGGAACAGGCGCGCCGCCCTTCTCCCTTACGCTCGCCGCAACGCGTGACCCTGCTGGTCCTGACGCTGGCGCTGGGTCTGCCGGCGCTGATGTTCATTTTTCAGCAGATCGATCCGGGCGCGCCGCTGGCCTATATCGTGGTGCCGGTCCTGGCTGGCGGCCTGCTGCCGATGATGAGCATGATGCCCGGCCGCTTCGAGGTCACTACCCGTTTCGATGCCTGCCACCTGGTCGTCACGCTGGACGACGCGCTGGGCCGTCTCGGCTACGCGCCGGCCGAACGCGTGCCCGGCGCCGTGCGCTACCGCGCACGCGGCGGCAAGGAGATCGCCGTGACGGTGCGCGCTCATGCGCTCGAAGTCACGGGCCCGGTGCCGGCGCTGCGTGCGCTGCGCCGGCAGATGGATTGCTGACCTTTGTACTTTGATTGGCAAACCCGGTGCGCGAGCACCGGGTCGAACCCGCCCTGCGAGACAGGAAACCACGGCGATACGACAGAAGAGTTTGCGCGCACTGGTCTTTTTGGCATCCCATGTGCTAAGATGCGCGCCTGCGCTTGCAGCCTCTGTGGCGGAATTGGTAGACGCACTTGACTCAAAATCAAGCGCCGAAAGGCGTGCCGGTTCGATTCCGGCCGGAGGCACCAATGCTTAATCTCAGGAAATCTCATCCTGTCTCAAAACCTCGGTTCCTACTGTAGTCAGTAGGAATTCGAGTGTCTCATCCTGTCTCATGTTGTATCATCCCATCTCACAAATCTGTTGGTATGTTTGATGGCATGTCGTCGTCCCACGGCTGGCAGATACCAACAGTGAGACGCAATGCCACTTACCGACACCTCTATACGACACTTCAAGTACAGTGGAGCCAAGGCCGGCGACAAACACTCTGATGGCGGTGGGCTGTATCTACTAGTCAGCGCAGTCGGCAAATACTGGCGACTTAACTATCGTTACCTTGGGAAGCAAAAAACGCTTGCCTTGGGCGTCTATCCTGAAGTTTCACTTGCTACCGCTCGCAAAGGGCGGGACCGCGCGCGCGAACTGCTGGCCACTGGCAAAGATCCCAGTGCGGAAAAGCGAGAAGCAGTAAAGATGGCTAAGCGCGCTGCTGGCGCGACGTTTGAGGCCGTAGCGCGTGACTGGATGGGAGCGACTGCTAGCCAGCGAAGTGTAGAGACCCACAAGCGAGTGGTGAGCTGGTTCGAGCGTGATGTAATTCCATTTATCGGCCATCAAGCAATCAACACTTTGCGACCACCAGATATCCTTGAGGTCATGGAACGCATGCAGGCACGTGGAGTCTTCGAGTCTACGCATCGGGTCTTGGGATACATCAGCAAAGTATTCCGAAGGGCGATGGTAGCCGAACTGGCCGATCGCGACCCCACTGTTGGCGTTGGCGATGCTCTGCAAAGGCGTCCAGTGCGGCACTTTTCAGCCATCACCGACCCAAAAGAGGTCGGTCCGCTGATGCGCGCTATCGATGGGTATGGAGGCCACTTCATCACTCGCTGCGCATTAAAATTTTTGGCGATGGTCTTCCAACGACCGCACATGGTATGCCAAGCTGAGTGGGCTGAGTTCAATTTAGACCAAGCAGAATGGCATATCCCAGGAAGCCGAACAAAGACGAAAAAAGATCAAATTGTGCCTCTGTCACGACAGGCCGTTGCTCTGCTGAGCACCGTCCATAGGTTGACTGGCCACCGTCGCTATGTCTTCGGTGGTCTCAAACCAGGTAGACCGATGAGCGAGAACACGATGAATGGCGCGCTGCGCATCATGGGTTACGACGGCGAAACAATAGTTAGCCATGGCTTTCGTGCAACGGCGCGTACTATCTTAGATGAGGTATTAAACCAGCGGCCTGACCTGATTGAGCACCAGCTGGGTCACGTAGTCAAAGACGTAAACGGCCGGGCGTACAATCGCACCACCCACCTACCAGCACGTCGCGAAATGATGCAGCTTTGGGCTGATTACCTCGATCAGACAACTCTGCCAGACGATCGCACATAATGCTGTAACATCTTGTTACACTTCTTTTCTCGTCTAAACTGGCGTTTACCGACTGGTTAGACCACGACATGCTAACCCCAAGGCAGGATTGATCCTGTAATGCAGAGCTCATGTTGAGCAAAGCACATTTTCCGGGGTTAAGATGAAACAAGAATTACTTCGCATGTCCGATCTTGCTTCCAACAAGAATAAGGTAGGGATGCTGCCTGTAACAGCAGCGACAATATGGCGTTGGGTTCACGAAGGCCGCTTCCCTAAGCCCTTCAAACTGAGCAACGGTGTCACGGTTTGGGATTGCCACGAAGTCGATGCTTACCTCGCCGAACATAAAACCGCTGCCTCTGCAACTGGGGTGCAGCAATGACCGCCGGAATTCGGGATGATTCAATGGGTAACAGTAGCCATTGCATCAAGCAACCACGACACGCGGGCCAGAAGCCATGGGTAAGACGCAAGTTCAGCATCACCCCAGCCGGTATATTTGCCTCAGGGCCGTTTTCTGGGTGGATCATCAAGAACCTACTTCCAAAAGCTGAACTGGCTGTCGTATACGGCGAGTCGGGTGCAGGTAAGTCTTTCGTGATGATTGATGTGACATGTGCGATTGCTCGCGGCGTAAAGTGGCGGGGCATGGCGGTCAGACAAGGTCGGGTCGTCTACATCTGCGCAGAAGGCAAGACTGGTTTCCGTAAGCGCTTACGGGCATACGGGCAACACCATGGCGTCGACCTCGATAAAATACCTTTCGGAGTAATTGAAGACGCTCCCAACCTGCTCCAACAGGACGACAAGGCCATCGCGGAGCAAATTGATGCATGGGGTGGCGCTGACATCATCGTCTTTGACACGTTAGCGCAATCAACGCCAGGTGCTAACGAAAACACGAGCGAGAGCATTGGCAAGGCCCTTGAGCACTGCAAGCGGCTGCACAATGTGACTGGCGCGCTGATCATCCTTGTAGCTCATGCGGGCAAGGATCCATCAAAAGGTGTTCGTGGCTGGTCCGGAATTAAGGGAGCAACCGACGTGCAGATCGAGGTTGTGCGTAACGGCAACCAGAGAGCCCTTAAGGTTGGCAAGCAAAAAGACGAACAAGACGGTGACGAGTTCGCGTTTACGTTGAGTCCAGTGGTGATTGGCAAAGACGAAGATGGAGACGATGTCACCAGTTGTGTCGTAGAGTACATCGAGAGCGCACCTAGGACTGAGCGGAAGAACGGGCCTCGTAATTTCAGGCAGAAGCTGGTCCTACACGTCGCACAGGAGTTGATCGAGCTTAGCCAAGGACGAGTAGCTGTGAGTGACCTGATAGAGAGGTCCGTCAACAAAATACCGAGGAGTGAGCATGGCAAGTGCGACAACAGGCGCCGCGACGTGACAAGAGCTCTCGAAGCCTTGGCAGCGGCTGACCTGATTGATACCAGCACCGGATACGTGAACTTGAAATAAGCGCACGTTGCCCCTTCCATCTTTCCACCTGTTGTAAACAGGTGGAAAGATGGAAGGGGCGTCTACAGAGACATCAAGCATGGATTACCAACTTCAAGGAACCGACATGGAACCCAAAGCTAATCGCTTCCAAAACCCTACGCCGTTGAATATGGAAACCCGTGTGCTTCGCGATGTAGTTGAGGGAGGCGTCAGTTTGCGCGAGTTTAACGAAGCTTTTCAGAGATGGTGGACCAAAAATGTCTGCCAAAGAGACGAAAAAAAAGATGTATAAGGAGTTGTATTACTTAGTCAGCGGCACTACCGGCACGCGCATCCCTGCTTTTAGCTAACGCTATACTTTGACGCGTGAGCTACGGCCGGCGCTGAGCCAGACTGGACTTGGGAAAAAAGTAGGACTTCCAATGGCGTTTTGCATTTACGATCAATGCTGAGGAGACGCCTGCGTGTACTTAAGTTTATTCAGCACCACGTCATGAGGGGAATAGGCGGCGGACAAAGCTTGCGATCTCCTACTTAAATCACAACCTCTGACGTCTGGCTAAACTCGGATCACTCATCGAAAATCTTCTGCTTAGATGCCCCCTGAGGACACACTTGCTCGATTATCCGGTATCTTAGTTGCCGATACTCCGACCTGTCGGAGTATCACGGCGTAATGGGGGGTTGCGGAGACTGCGCAGCAGTCGGAGTAACTCCCCATGGAGCCGACCCCTCACGGGGTCGCTGTGCCCTGACGGGCACAGCGGGGGTGGGGTTAGTGGCGGAGACCGCGCGGACTGCGCGGCCGTAGCCATGCAGTGAATGCGTGCACAACTGGATGGCATCCAACTACCAGAGGAGACGCGATGTCGAAATTCAAATCAAAAATGCGGCATCTTGATCCAGACTGGGCTGATCGAATTTGGCTAGCCGCAAAAGCGCGAAATTTCGGCGCCGGCGCTTCATGGCTGCTTCCCTTAGCAGCACTTGCAGTTACTGGTGCCAGGCCAGCGAGCCTAGAACAAGGCATTCATTTTGCAGCAAGGCGTGACGAGAAGGGGCGCATATATATACAAGCTCGTGTGTTGGGCGCAAAGTTGTTAACGCACTTAGATGGGACACCGAAACGGGGGCAAAAAGAGGTGCGCATTATCTGGTACATCGAGAACAATGGAGAAAGACCAACTCACCGCCCTTACGAATTCGATGCAATAGCTCGTGCGCTTATGCATACTCCGCATCGCGAGATCACTGTACAGTATGATGCGGAGGCAATATCAACTCGTCTTCGTTGTCTGTCGCAGGAACTCTGGCCCCGCAAACGTTACCACGTCTCAGCAATCTGCTACCGCGAACTTTTTTCAGCTGAGAGCAAAGCTGCTGGCGTAGACCCGGCTGATTTAGCTGCGGCTATGGCTCATCTCAGCACCGAATCACAAGGGAAGTACGCATGCAATCGTAGGCGCACCGGCAAGGGGCAGCCTAGAAGAACATTCTCTACAGTAATAGCTAGTAGTCCTGTACGCGTTGACCGGAGTCCGATGACTCGGTTTAAACGTACCAATGCAATAAAAGCTCGGCTCGGCTGAAGGACCGGTGAGATTACAGTGATGTTGAGCTAAGGGTGAACGTAAGGCTGCCCGTTCCATGTTTCACGAGTTGCCGCGACTACTAGAAGCGGGCAAGTTCCCATTACGCCTCGACGAACTCGAAGTGCCGCAGTATCCAAATTAGTGGTAGTCGAGGTGTTCAGATCGATTGGAAGTTTCTTAGTACGTTGCTCTACAGGCAGCGTTGCCTGGTATTGACCCCATAGTTCTTTGGCAAGGGATTTAAGCTCGATACGGTCTTGGGTGATCAACACGGCAGCAGATATGACTCCAGCTTCATGCCAAGCACGATACGCAGACAGGTCGCGATCAAGGTTGCCGTCTTTTGCATTCCACTCTACGTCGAGCGCTACACGGCCCTTGAAATTATCGACTAGGTAGCCTTCTTGATACACTGGAGGAAGCTCATCAATTACTTTTCCAGCTCGAGACAACAAAATGCCGCGGGTAGCCAAGTCAACACGCGTTTCGACCCAGCCACGGTCAGCAAACATCCCGTCGATTTCTTGTGCGATATCACCGCGGTTACCACCAGCGCGAAGCCAACGCTTTGGATGAAGTTCAAAACTCTTAAGTACTTCAGTAATTTCTTTCCACTCTAACGGACACACAGACCGCAATACTGCTGCTGCCGAAGAAGTTTCTAAGAATTTCCAACGTGCGCGGACCGTAGGGGAGAGTACAAGAGGGTCGTCGTAGGTCGTTGTCTCAAACATAGTAAGATGCCAGGCTGCAATTGCGCAATATTACTACAATTCAACGCAAAATTCCTGTCATCACTTACCATTGTTGCAAAACGGCCATCCTTACGAAGTCATTTCATCTTTGCGATGATCAAGGATTCACGAACTTCACGCGACCGGTCCTCCCGACGACCCATAGTCATATGAGTATGCGTCATATGATCGAACCATACGTCGTAACCCGATCCAAACGTAGTTGTGGCAAGATCCATTAGGTGCCCAATCGGAATCATACCGGTATTCGAATAGGATAAAAGTAGGTCACTACCAGAAGACTTTACCCCTTCAAATAGATCCAAAAATGCCCCTTTTACTTGTGTACGGATACAGAAAGGTGATTGGTGGCGCTCGGATCGATATCGGCCTTTAACGACTTCGTCACGAACTTGCTGAAGCTCTGGATAATCATACTTCACAACGGTTTCCATCGCATGGTAAAACCGACTGTAATGGACAAATGCATACGGTGGATCGGCGTAAATTACTGCTGGCTGGTCTAACGTATCGAGGCAAGTACGATAGTCTTCTGCCCGAAGTTCGTGCGAAAACACATCAGTAACATTTTCTTGATGCCACTTTAAGAGCGCATCAAACTTACGATTAAAAATTGCAGGGAACGATGCTTGTCGATATTTATTGATGTCGGCCATACCTCGATCAGTTTTTGCATCTCGGTATTGCGCATAATGCCCAGTGCCTTGGCTGGTATATGCCATTGCATGCATAAGACAAGTTAAACCAAAATCAAAGTCTGACTTGTCGATTTTTTTTGAATTCCAAAGTTCGTCCAACACCTGTCTAATTGCATCAATCCAAACACACTGATGAGCGCTCCACCATGTTCCAGAATACGATTTTGTAAAAAGGTGGTGAGAGTATTCAAAATCTCGATCAAGAAGTTCTCTATTGCGCACTTCAATCTGATTAAACTCTTCCAATGAAACGTTGGGAAGATAAGCAACTTCTGCTGTTAAGCGAGCATGATTTTTTGTAACGATGGGCTGCGCAAGCTCGACCAGATTGAAGCCGGCTATTTTTTTGGCTCTTTTTAAATAAATGCTTGCGATAACTGCCGAATACTCTTGGATATCATTCGAAATGATTTTTGATACATGACCAAAACCGCCCGAGATAGCACAGGCACCCGCGAACAAATCCACGATAGGCCGCTCCGCCGCATGTACTTTTGCTAATTCAGCTGCGATAAAGGGAAGAATAGCCGCTTTGGATCCCATGTACTTAATTACCTGTGGGTATGGGCGGGGCAAGTACACGAGATCAGCCTGGCAGGGCTCAGAAATTGTTGCAAAAGAATCATTGGCTTCGAGAGCTGCCATGTTCGACTTTCAATCTTAAATCGGGATCTTGTATTTTACCTCACCGACTTACTCTGCAGTAGCTTAAGCTCTCCCTGAAGTTGAGTCCATGTCGGATGTGTGTAGGAAACTACACACTCCACTAGCAATGACATAGTGGTCTGCCGCAGTCTCACGAACACATACTACCCACATGCAGACTTGCTGAGCGTACTCACGCACTTAGGTGCGTCTGCGCTTCGACATAAAGACGTCAAGTCTTATATGCCCGCACTCAACCAAGCTGATCACCCGCCCGGCCACAAACTTTGATCTTGCAAAAAAAATATTTCATTTAGGCATTTTTTTGCTCGAAGGAAGAGTACAATTGCTCAACCACTACTAAGAGTTGAGCATGAAAAACTACCTTCATTCGGCAATAGACACCATCTACCGTAAAGATGATGAACTCATCATCATCGGGCTTACCGGCAGGACCGGCAGCGGTTGCTCGACAGTCGCCAAAATCCTTTGTTCCGAAAAAGACGAGATAAGGCATTCCCTACTAGATGCTACTAATCCCTTAAGCAACGATGGGCGAAAGCGTAAAATTATCGCTCACCATTTCGATACTACATGGCGAAAGTTTCAGCTAATTCAAGTTCGCTCAGTAATAACTTTACTACTTGTAGAATATGATGTTGAACTCATCATTGAGAAACTATATCAATGGCTATCTGGTGAAGTCGTAGAATTTAGCACCTTGTCTGATAAGTTCAAAGAGCTGAAGCACTACTACGATGTTTCAATTACTAGTGAAGATGCTCTTCAGCAGATCGAATTCTTTACGGTCTTACTGCCGAGGTTATGTGAAGAGATCAGGTCAATACTGGGTGAAGGAGCTTTTGTTAAACTATATCAAAATATTGGAAAAAACATACGTTTATCCGGATCGCCATTAAATAGTGAGCAAGTTGATGGGAAATTTTTCACTTTAGCCGAACGAATAAATGCAATTATCAAACAAATCGTAAAATCCAATAAAAGTTTAGGACAAAGCACACTCATAGTCATCGATGCAATTCGTAGTCCTTTGGAGGCGATCTTCTTCCAAGACCGATACGCAGGTTTTTACTTATCCGCTGTTTCATGTCCCGAAGATCAAAGACGCCGACGCTTACACAAGCTAGATTTTTCCGAAACGGATGTTGATCTCATCGATGCAGAGGAGTACGACAATCGAGACCTTGATGACATCGAAACATATTCTGTTCAAGATATCAAAGCTTGCATACAGCGTGCAGACATATATATTAGTAACCCCGATGAGGACCACGTAGTATCAAAATATAAATACTTATCAAATCAGCTAATTCGTTTCGTTTCACTCATGAAGCGGCCCGGTATTGTCACGCCAACACCAATCGAACGTTGCATGCAGTTAGCTTATACAGCAAAGCTGAATTCTGGATGTATCTCACGTCAAGTAGGGGCAGCTATTACAAACTCAAATTATTCCGTTCAAGCAGTTGGATGGAATGATGTCCCAGCGGGCCAGGTCCCATGCGTTTTACGAAATCGAGAAGACCTACTCGATGGAAAGGATCAGGCCGCATACAGCGAATATGAAAAAGGTGAAGAGAAATATATCAAAGCCTTCCGTGAAAATACATTAAAATACATACCTATCAAGCAGACGGGTCGAAACTTATCCTATTGCTTTAAATCTGAGTATAACGCCCTTACTAAAGAAAAAAATCAGGTTCATACGCGCTCGCTACATGCTGAAGAAAATGCTTTTCTTCAAATATCAAAAAACGGTGGGTCAGGTATTCTTGGAGGAGTACTTTTTACTACGGCAAGCCCTTGCGAACTATGTGCAAAGAAAGCGTATCAATTAGGAATTTCTAAAATATATTACATTGATCCCTATCCAGGAATCGCAATGAGGCATGTTTTACTCGGCGGAAATAGCAATCCAAAACTGTTATTGTTTTATGGCGCAATTGGTCGTGCCTTTCACAAGTTATACAATCCTATTCTTGCTTATAAAGACGAGCTCAGTACTCTTATTCCAAGAGAACTAGCCAGCACCGAATAAGAATGCAACTAGGTCAGCGAATATTAAATAAATTACCATTGAGAATACGCGCTATTATCAACGCCTTCTCAGGAATTTAAATAATAAAAGATAATTCAAACGAGAAAATTCTACGGACATATTGCATTTAGATTCCCGAGAGAAAAATGATTCAAAAGCTTATAGACGAAGCAGAGAATGCTATCGAATTATCTTTAAAAGATAAGACTGTTGTCGAAGGAACCGACGAGCCAAGTGAAGTTGCTCGCTTAGTCAATGCGTTGCCCGATAATCTTGTTCGAGCTTGGTCGGACTTTGTAAAAAAAGGGGCAATGACTGTATCGGCCGCTTTCTGCCATGCAAAACCGCGCGTTACTTGGAAATCTCCACTTCTAAACCATCCTGAACCACACGAACCAGAACTTGCAGATCTTTTATTAATAATCGATGTTCAAGGAAAAACGAAACGAGATCGCCGCGCATTATTAATCCAGGTAAAAAAATCGAAAACTAAGGGAAAACGCTGCACCCTTACCAAAGAAGGGGACCTTGTGCAACGTCACATGTACTCTGATTGGCCCACATTTGATATCCTTGGCACTTGGCAAAACGCCATAAAAACGCCACCTAAAAATGTTAGCATTTCAACACCTTCCCCTTTAAAAGACCTAGGAACTCGCTATGCGGTTGTTCGCTCCATAGGAACGAATCACCCTGGTTGGTCCCTTGAGCTTTCAACAGCAGCCTATTCGCCACCACAGCCACCCATACATAGCAAATTCAAATCTTTTGGCCATGTAACGCTCGGCACGCAGCAATCTTTGGGTACTGGTCTAGTTGACCTCTATTTAGGAAAAATTGGTCGTGATTGTGACGCTTCTGATGATTGGTCTAACCTTGTAAGTTATTTAGAAGCTTATGTTTGGGAACATACTAACAGTGATGACCTGCCTCACGTTGAGGTCACTGCTGGGGCTACTCCATCCGCACTAACATCTGCCACTACATATCTAGCCACGTCGAATTTTGTAATGTACAGCGGTAATACTCATGTGCTCGGAAGCCAATGGATGTACCCGGCGCTCTTTGAACCACAAGGTGGTGGAGCAGCTATATATAGATGGCCTGGATTGAACCGCCCATCTACACCTTCAGAGATTGAGTTTCGTCCTGAAAGTGGCTTTGGAGTAATTAGAGTTGTAATAGATTATCCGCTAGATGTATCGGCCTCTGAGGATCGCGACCAAAAGTAGTTTTTTCCTATATACAACAACTAAAGTTAGCTCGAGTACCAACCGGTTTTGTTGGTACTTTTGTTGGTATCTAGGATGACTAGAATCCTGTTGCCCTCACTACGACTACATTTCAGCCCGACCTTCGATTCCGGCCGGAGGCACCAACAGCTTGCAGCGCAGCACCTCGAAATATCCCGCTTTTCCTGCATTTTCGAGCACTTCCCCCCTCTGCCGAGATTAGGTAATCCCGAAAGCACCAAGGATTACCGCATAAATCTCGCCACCATTTACACCACGTCGAATTTTCGGGTGGAAAAGAAATGTCCACATCTTTGAAGCGTGCCGGGGCTTGGCGTCCTTATGGATTGCTGGCCGTGTTCGAAGTCAACAGTTTGTTTCTGATGCAGTCTCATTCCTAGGGAGACGCCGCGCCTGCGCATGAGCCGGCCCTCGCTGGCGAACCCGTCCTCGACCAAGGAATGCCAGGCCAGGGCTCCCTGAGAAGATCGATCCAATGCATCGACTGGCCGACGAACTTGTTGCAGAGCATCGCATAGTAAATCCACTGCTCGACCAGCTCCTGTCGCTGCAAAGAGTAGGTACCGCTGTAGTCGCGTGCGATGCTCGAGTGGCTGCCGCCCAGACCTGCGGCAACCGCGCGCAACTGCCCTGGCGGAAAGTCAGCAGGTTGGGATTGGGCCGGTTGGAATCGATCATGCCAATCTCTTCACCGACAGCGACGTTGTCGATGATCATGCCGGGCGAGAAGGCAGCTCCCGCGGCTGTCGGGGCGCGCCAGTATTGCCAGCGCCCTGACCAAAGTCCTCGAGCGCTCCCTTGATGGCGGCCCTTGCGAATTTCTGCCATATCTCCATGCCCATCGACCGCCCTGGAAAGGTGACGGTCTTGCCAGCGAGGACAGCCTTTTCGGCGTCGAGGTAAGCTGAAGCATTGTTGCTGCTGGGATCATTGGACGCTCCTTGAGCGGCCAACACTGCCTGCTGCATTGTCACATTTCTAGCGAGAAATGAGGCTCAAGGCCGAAGGTTAAATTTAGTCCTCACAGCGTTAAATAAATCTACTTTTGAAACAATTGAAGAGTTTCCTCCGAAATGATCAGGTTAGACTTTACCAAGTGTTGTTTCCAAACTTACGGCTTGACGTAAATACTTTCATCGTTTGCACGAGATCGTTCGTACTGAAAATTTGAGGTAACTCTATGCGTTTGGCTAAATACGTCCTCTCCTTAATGCTTTCAGCGTGTGCCATAGATCCAAGTGCGGTTAACGACTATTCAGGTCTTGGCAAAAGCCCACTAGCAATAACGCTGAGAAATTCTATTTTCCTGGGGGAGTCAGCCGTAAATCACTCTGTCGACAGACTAATAAAAGAACAAAATATTCCTAAAGACGACAGAGCAAAAAATGGACTTACGAGCTTAGGTTTCAAATGCTTGGACGAGGACAAAAATTATTGCGAATACGTTGGCAGTACAAAATCCGTACTTAGCAGTCCGGATAAGTTACAAACCATTAAAATCCAAACGGATATATACGTTAAGGCAATAATATTTAGCAATGAAATAAAAGTCGAAAGCAAAATAAAACAAAATAAATTTTAGGAGAGTAAGTTGCTACAATTGTTCAGGCAAAAGCTTCGGCACTCTACTTTGGCTCTCTTAACTTCCGTATCTTAATGAATGGAAATGGGAGAGATTGCACAAATAAATGGATGACCCATTGACGCGAATGGCGAAGTAAATGTATCGACTCTCGGCGGCAAGCTGCAGGTTAGAAACAGATCAAGGTATGGTGCGGGACGCAAGTACTCCAAAACAGGTAGTAGCAAAGGGAACCGACGCAGAAATAATGAAACAATGGCAGGCTGGAAAAGACTGTGGCGCAGCAATTAATGCCCAAAATTATGACTATAATGCGTTTGACAGTTTTGGCGGACACAATAGCGATGCAGCGTTTTCTACTGTAGGGATGTGCATGAACGTCCAAGAGGTAGACCTAGGGGGCTGGGCGCCGGGCCATGGCGATATCATTTTAGGGCCCGAAACTATCGCATTCATTCAGAAGCAAAATGGGCTTTGTTGCGCAAATCAGGCTCGACCAGCGTAGCACCCGCAGGTCTGGTAGCCTGAGCGGATGAAACCAGCTCCACAGAAGTACCGCACGACCAATTGGAAGACGTACAACGAAGCCCTCAAG
>Ga0308166_1003311_pt1 | contig 13846 bp, 14 predicted proteins | sample PhyCR2_2_FD_202137 | JGI IMG/M metagenome (GOLD analysis project Ga0308166, IMG submission 202137) | Phyllosphere microbial communities from UC Gill Tract Community Farm, Albany, California, United States - DLSLCC.R2 | ecosystem: Host-associated > Plants > Phyllosphere > Unclassified | place... | reverse complement strand
TGTTCAAAGCCCATCTCGCGGATCGCCGCGCACTCGCGCAGGATCTCCGCTTCGTCCAGGGTCTTACGTTTGATGCGGTTGCTCATGGAGAAGCCGCAGTAGGTGCAGTCGTTGGCGCACAGGTTAGAGAGATAGAGCGGGACGTAGAGGCCGACGGCGTTGCCAAAGCGCTGGCGGGTAAGACGCTGCGACCGCTGGGCCAGCGGCTCAAGGTAGTCGCTGGCGGCAGGAGAGAGCAGGGCCATCATGTCATCGCGGGTCAACTGGGTAGCCGCTAATGCTCGCTCAACGTCGGCGCGGGTCTTACTGTGGATGCGTAGCCGGATATCGTCCCAGTTAAGCTGCCGCCAGTAGTCGCTGAAGGTCTTCATATGCCCGTCTCCAGAAAGCCGGTCAGCGGGCTGGTGGCGCTGGCAACGCTGTTCACCGCCCCCGGTCCCGCCTGGCGCGCCAGGCGTCCGGCTTCAACGGCCAGCTTGAACGCACGGGCCATTGCCACCGGATCGTTAGCGACGGCAATGGCGGTATTCACCAGTACCGCGCTGGCCCCCATCTCCAGCGCCTCAGCCGCGTGGCTGGGGGTACCAATTCCGGCATCGACCACTACCGGCACCCGCGCCTGGGCGATGATAATCTCCAGCATGGCGCGGGTGGCCAGGCCCTGGTTAGATCCTATCGGTGAACCGAGCGGCATCACGGCGGCGCAGCCTGCCTCCTCCAGCCGTCGACACAACACCGGATCGGCGCTGCAATAGGGCAGCACCACGAAGCCCTCTTTGACCAGCATCTCTGCTGCCTTCAGGGTCTCAACGGGATCGGGCAGCAGCCAGCGTGCATCCGGGTGGATCTCCAGCTTCAACCAGCGGGTGCCCAGCGCCTCGCGAGCCAGCCGGGCGGCAAACACCGCCTCTTCGGCCGTTTTCGCGCCGGAGGTGTTCGGCAGCAGGGTTACCCCGGCCTCCAGCAGCGGGGCGAGGATCGCATCGTTGCGCTGGCGCAGGTCGACGCGTTTCATTGCCAGGGTGACCAGCTGGCTTCCCGAGGCCTGAATCGCGTCGGTCATCAGCTGCGATGAGGCAAACTTGCCTGTTCCAGTAAACAGGTGTGATTCAAAGGTTTTGTCTGCAATACGTAACATGTCAGCCTCCGGCGATAACCTGAAAAAGCAGGATTCGATCGCCGTCCCGCAGTTGATGATGATCCCAGCGATCGCGGGGAATAACCTGCTGATTCAGCGCCAGCGCCGTTCCCGGCTTGAGCTGGTTAAGCTGCGCCAGCAGCCCGTACAGGGTTAGCGCCTCCGCACACTGCATCGGCTCGTCATTGAAGAGGATGCGCATCGTGTCCTCCGCAAACCGGACAGTCCGCCGCCCGCTGTAGTCCCAGCGTGCGCCAGTGGTGCTTGCGCCCGTCAAACAGCCTCAGTTCGCCCTCTGCCACCGCCATGCCGCTGAGCAGCTTTAACGCCTCCAGCGCCTGCAGCGTGCCCATCATCCCGACCACCGGGCCTATCACGCCCGCCGTGCGGCAGTTGCGCTGAGGTTCATCATCGTCTGACCACAGGCAGCGGTAACAGCCGTGCGCCCACGGCGGGGTAAGCACCATCAGCTGACCGCCGAACCCCACGGCGCTGGCGGTGATCAGCGGGGTGTTCAGCGCCACGCAGGCGGCGTTAATCGCCTGGCGCGCCGCCATGTTATCGGTGCAGTCGAGCACCACGTCGGCCTGTGCCACCTGCTGAAGGAGCGCCTCACCCTCCAGACGCGTCTTCAGGGTAATCAGCTCAACATGTGGATTGAGCTGCTGTAAGCGCTGACGGGCCGCGTCGGCTTTGGGCTGATTGATATCGTCGCTGGTAAACATAATCTGCCGCTGCAGATTGCTCAGGTGTACCGCGTCATCGTCCGCCAGCACCAGCGTCCCCGCCCCGGCCGCCGCCAGATAGAGCGCGGCAGGGGAGCCTAAGCCGCCAAGGCCGATAATCAGCACCCGACTGGCGAGCAGCCTTCGCTGACCGTCAATGGCGATATCCTCCAGCAGGATCTGCCGGCTGTAGCGCATAAAGTCGCTGTCATTCATCGCCCACCCCCGCCAGATCGATAAGCTGTTGGGTAGCCAGGCGCCAGTCTGCGGCCTGGGTAATCGCGCTCACCACTGCAATGCTGCCGACGCCGGTTGCCAGCACCTGCGGCGCACGCGCGAGACTAATGCCGCCGATGGCCACCGTCGGATAATCTTTCAGCCGCGCAACGTGGCCTGCCAGCTGCGCCAGCCCCTGCGGCGCGGAGGGCATCTGCTTGGTCTGGGTCGGGAAGACATGGCCAAGGGCGATGTAGGAGGGGCGAGCGGCCAGCGCCACGTCAATCTCCATATCATCATGGGTGGAGACGCCCAGGCGCAGACCTGCGTTGCGGATCGCGCTGAGGTCGGTTGTCTCCAGATCCTCCTGCCCCAGATGCACGCCATAGGCACTATGTTTAATCGCCAGCCGCCAGTAGTCGTTGATAAACAGCCGGGCCGCGTAGCGCTTGCCTAGCGCAATGGCTGCCACGACGTCGGCTTCTACCTCATGGTCCTGCTTATCTTTGATCCGCAGCTGAAGGGTGCGCACGCCCGCCTCCAGCAGCCGCTCAATCCACATCACACTGTCGACAACCGGATAGAGCCCCAGGCGGAAGGGCACCGGTGGAAAATCGGGCTGGTACATCAGACCTCCTCCTTTTTGAGATAGATCTCGCCGCCGCGGGCGCGGAAGTCGTTCGACATATCGTTCATGCCCACTTCAATCGCCTGAGCCGCAGCGTAGTCCCGCACCTCCTGGCTGATCTTCATTGAGCAGAATTTGGGTCCGCACATGGAGCAGAAGTGGGCCACCTTGCCGGACTCCTGGGGCAGGGTCTCATCGTGGTAGGCGCGGGCGGTGAAGGGGTCGAGCGCGAGGTTAAACTGATCCTCCCAGCGGAACTCGAAACGGGCTTTTGACATCGCGTTATCGCGGATCTGTGTCCCAGGATGGCCTTTGGCAAGGTCGGCGGCGTGGGCGGCGATCTTGTAGGTGATCAGCCCCTGCTTCACATCTTCTTTGTTCGGCAGGCCGAGGTGCTCTTTTGGCGTGACGTAGCAGAGCATGGCGCAGCCAAACCAGCCAATCATCGCCGCGCCAATGCCGGAGGTGAAGTGGTCATAGCCCGGTGCAATGTCGGTGGTCAACGGCCCGAGAGTATAGAACGGCGCTTCATGGCAGTGCTCCAGCTCTTCGGTCATGTTGCGGCGGATCATCTGCATCGGCACGTGGCCCGGACCCTCGATCATTACCTGCACATCGTACTCCCAGGCGATTTTGGTCAGCTCGCCCAGGGTATGCAGCTCGGCAAACTGCGCCTCGTCGTTGGCATCCTGGATTGAGCCTGGACGCAGGCCATCGCCTAACGACAGGGAGACGTCCCAGGCGGCGCAGATTTCGCAAATTTCGCGGAAGTGCTGATACAGGAAATTCTCCTGATGGTGAGAGAGACACCACTTGGCCATGATCGAGCCGCCGCGCGATACAATGCCGGTAAGGCGATTGGCAGTCATCGGCACGTAGCGCAGCAGCACGCCGGCGTGAATGGTGAAGTAGTCCACGCCCTGCTTGGCCTGCTCAAGCAGCGTTTCGCGGAAGGTTTCCCAGGAGAGATTCTCGGCGATGCCGTTGACCTTCTCCAGCGCCTGGTAGATAGGGACGGTACCAATCGGGACCGGGCTGTTACGCAGGATCCACTCCCGCGTCTCATGGATATTGCGGCCGGTGGAGAGATCCATCACCGTGTCTGCGCCCCAGCGGGTGGCCCACACCAGCTTCTCCACCTCCTCTTCAATGGAGGAGGTCACCGCCGAGTTGCCAATGTTGGCGTTGACCTTCACCAGGAAGTTGCGGCCGATGATCATCGGTTCAGATTCGGGGTGGTTGATGTTGGCAGGAATAATGGCGCGCCCGGCGGCGACCTCATCGCGGACAAACTCCGGGGTGATATTCTCCGGCAGGCGTGCGCCAAAGCCTTCGCCCGGATGCTGGCGGCGCAGCACCTCGCCACGAATACGTTCCCGGCCCATATTTTCACGCAGGGCGATAAACTCCATCTCCGGCGTCACGATCCCCTGGCGAGCGTAGTGCAACTGGGTGACGCACTTTCCTGAACGGGCGGCGATCCACGCGGATCGGATCTTCGCGATCCCTTTCTCTACGTCGATCGCAACGTCAGGATCGCCATAGGGGCCTGAGGTGTCATATACCGGGATCGCTTCATTCTCTTCAAACTGCGGCTCGGCTTTGCTGCCGCCGATAAGCGTCGGGCTAAGCTGGATCTCACGCATCGGCACGCGGATATCGCTCTGCGAACCCTGGATATAGATACGTTTTGAATTGGGAAAGGTGGTGCCCTCCAGCGTGTTGATAAAGTGCTGGGCAGCGGCGCGCTGTTCACGGCGGGTAGGTTTAATAGCAGACTCAGACATAGCTCATTCCATAAAAAGTTAAGGACGTGGCTTGTCAGAACGACGGATGAAGCAAGAGGATGCGTGTAGCCCGGAAGGGCACACGCCAGCAGATTGACTCTTGTTCCCTTCGCAGGTTCTAACCTGATCAGGTTCCGCGGATCCCGAATTAACGGTCTCAGCCGGTGCTTACGCACTCGGCACTCCGACAAGAAAAACCCCCGTATTGCAGGGGGCAGGTAAATTAAACTACGCGTTAATGCTTAAGAACTCAAGCAGGGCGAGCGATGTTGCTGTCGTCGTTAGCGCTCTCTGCCAGGTTGAAATCAAACGCCAGCACGATCAGCTGATCCTCTAGCGTAAAGCGTGCCGCCAGCGCTTCGCCAATGCCGGAGAGTGCTTCCTGGAACTCCAGGCAGTTATCGTCATCGATGGCGTTCTCAAGATTTGAGTCGTAGTAGCTCATAATCTGTTGAGTATTGGCTTCCAGCTGGGGATAGATTTGCGTGGCCGCTAAAAGTGGGCTGCTCCCTTCCATTTCGCTGATAATCTGTTCATAAATACTAAAGTGTCCAGCGGAGAGATAATCGACCAGATTGTGGCAAAAATCGTCCAGCGCCTTCTCATTCAGCTCTGTGAAGGACTCTTTGCCCGGCTTAATGCCCACCAGATTGTAATACGATACCAGCAATTGCTTGCGTACCTGTAGCCAGTGATCGACTAGTTTGTTCGTACCGCCTACGCGCGCCGTCAGGCTTTCCAGGTGGTTTAGCATGATTAACTCCGTGGTTTAAGATTAAAAAAGTGTTCACCCAAAATATGTATAAATGATGTAACCAACATGCCAGTGTCGCTAAGGTAGTGCAACAGATTATGGAACGTGTCATCGAATTAACCGATCAGGGCTGGTGGATTGTCAGCCATGAACAAAAATTATGGTTGCCCGCTGGAGAATTACCACATGGCGAGGCAGGAAATTTTGATCTTGTGGGCCAGCGCGGGTTAATTATCGGCGAGTGGCAAGGCGAGTCCGTGTGGCTGGTTCGTCAGCACCGACGCCAGGATATGGGCTCGGTACGCCATCTGATGGATCAGGAGGTCGGTCTGTTCCAGCTTGCCGGACGCGGCGTACAGCTGGCGGAGTTCTACCGTTCGCATACGTTTTGCGGCTACTGCGGGCACACCATGCATCCCAGCAAAACCGAGTGGGCGATGCTGTGCGGCGGCTGTCGCGAGCGCTACTATCCGCAGATTGCCCCCTGCATTATCGTCGCGATCCGCCGCGATGACCACATCCTGCTGGCCCAGCACACCCGTCATCGCAACGGGATCTACACCGTGCTCGCAGGTTTCGTTGAGGTGGGAGAGACTCTGGAGCAGACCGTTGCCCGCGAAGTCATGGAGGAGAGCGGTATCCGGGTAAAAAACCTGCGCTATGTGACCTCCCAGCCGTGGCCGTTCCCCCAGTCGCTGATGACCGCCTTTATGGCCGAGTATGACAGCGGCGAGATCGTCATCGACCCTAACGAGCTGCTGGACGCGGGCTGGTATCGCTACGACCAGCTGCCGCTGCTGCCACCGCCGGGCACGGTAGCGCGTCGGCTGATTGAGGACACGGTCGCGCTATGTCGTACAGAATATGAGGGTCCGGCAGAGTATGAGTGAAGCATAGAGCGGCGTGTTACAATAACGGTCTGACGCATTGAGGAATTGCAAAATGACCGAATTGAAAAACGATCGTTACCTGCGCGCGCTGCTGCGCCAGCCCGTGGATATCACGCCGGTATGGATGATGAGACAGGCCGGGCGCTATCTGCCGGAGTACAAAGCCACGCGTGCCCAGGCAGGCGATTTTATGTCGCTGTGCAAAAACGCCGAGCTGGCCTGTGAGGTTACGCTGCAGCCGCTGCGTCGCTACCCCCTTGATGCCGCCATTCTGTTCTCAGATATCCTGACCATCCCGGATGCCATGGGGCTGGGACTCTACTTTGAAGCCGGAGAAGGCCCGCGCTTTAGCCTGCCGATTACCGGCAAAGCCGACGTTGAGCGGCTGCCTGTTCCCGATCCGGAGCAGGAGCTGGGCTATGTGATGAACGCCGTGCGCACCATCCGCCGCGAGCTGAAAGGGGAAGTGCCGCTGATTGGTTTCTCCGGCAGCCCGTGGACGCTGGCGACCTATATGGTCGAGGGCGGTAGCAGCAAGGCCTTCACTAAGATCAAAAAGATGATGTATGCCGAACCGCAAACCCTGCATGCGCTGCTGGAGAAGCTGGCGAAGAGCGTCACGCTCTATCTCAACGCGCAGATTAAAGCCGGTGCGCAGTCGGTGATGATTTTTGATACCTGGGGCGGGGTGCTAACCGGACGCGACTATCAGCAGTTCTCGCTCTACTACATGCATAAGATCGTTGATGGCCTGCTGCGGGAAAACGAAGGGCGCCGCGTGCCGGTCACCCTGTTTACCAAAGGCGGTGGACAGTGGTTAGAGGCAATGGCGGAGACCGGCTGTGATGCGCTGGGCCTCGACTGGACCATCGACATCGCTGACGCTCGCCGTCGCGTAGGGCACAAGGTAGCGCTGCAAGGTAATATGGATCCCTCGATGCTCTATGCACCTCCGGCCCGCATCGAAGAAGAAGTAGCGACTATACTTTCTGGTTTCGGCCAGGGCGAAGGCCACGTCTTTAACCTCGGTCACGGTATTCATCAGGATGTGCCGCCTGAACATGCGGGCGCATTTGTAGAAGCGGTGCATCGTCTCTCGGAGCAATATCACCGCTAAGGAGCATATATGGATCTCGCGTCGCTACGCGCTCAGCAAATCGAACTTGCCTCATCGGTGATCCGCGAGGATCGTTTTATCAGCGATCCCCCGGCGTTTATCGGCGGCGCTGACGTCGGCTTTGAGCAGGGTGGTGAAGTGACCCGAGCAGCGATGGTACTGCTGAAGTACCCGTCGCTGGAGCTGGTGGAGTATCAGATTGCGCGTATTGCCACCACCATGCCCTATATCCCCGGCTTTCTCTCTTTCCGTGAATATCCCGCGCTGATGGCGGCGTGGGATATGCTATCGCAAAAACCCGATCTGCTGTTCGTTGACGGACACGGTATCTCACACCCGCGCCGTCTTGGCGTCGCCAGCCACTTTGGCCTGCTGGTGGACGTGCCGACCATCGGCGTGGCGAAGAAACGCCTGTGCGGTAAGTTTGAGCCGCTCTCACCCGAGCCAGGCGCACTTGCGCCGCTGATGCACAAAGGTGAGCAGCTGGCGTGGGTATGGCGCAGCAAAGCGCGCTGTAATCCGCTGTTTGTCGCTACCGGTCATCGGGTGAGCGTGGACAGCGCCCTGGCGTGGGTTCAGCGCTGCACGCAAGGCTACCGTCTACCGGAACCCACGCGCTGGGCCGATGCGGTTGCATCGCGGCGTCCGGCATTTATGCGATGGCAAGAAATTCAGCCCTGATTCAGGTACACTGCGGCTAATTTCCGATAGCGAGAATTCACCATGTTACAAAACCCTATTCACCTGCGCCTGGAGAGGCTGGAGAGCTGGCAGCACGTCACCTTTATGGCCTGCCTGTGCGAGCGCATGTATCCGAACTATGCCATGTTCTGCCAGCAGACCGGCTTCGGTGACGCGCAGCTTTATCGCCGCATTGTCGACCTGATTTGGGAGACGCTGACGGTGAAAGACGCGAAGGTGAATTTCGACAGCCAGCTGGAGAAGCTGGAGGAGGCGATCCCGGCGGCAGAGGATTACGATCTCTACGGCGTCTATCCGGCCATCGACGCCTGCGTCGCCTTAAGCGAGCTGGTGCACTCACGCCTGAGCGGTGAAACGCTGGAGCACACCATCGAGGTAAGCAAAACTTCTATCACCACGGTAGCGATGCTGGAGATGACCCACGCCGGTCGCGAAATGACCGATGAAGAGCTGAAAGCGAACCCGGCCGTAGAGCAGGAGTGGGACATTCAGTGGGAAATATTCCGACTTTTGGCTGACTGCGAAGAACGCGATATTGAGCTGATTAAAGGGCTACGCGCGGACTTACGCGAGGCGGGTGAGAGTAATATCGGTATACTTTTGCAGCAATGAGACAACAAAACGTGATTTAACGCCTGTTTTGTCTCACTGGAAGGCTTCCCATTGGCCCCCCGTCTGGTCTACATTTGGAGGGCGAAAAAAAGTGGCTATCGGTGCGTGTATGCAGGAGAGTGCTTTTCTGGCATTTTCGTCGCACTCGATGCTTAGCAAGCGATAAACACATTGTAAGGATAACTTATGAACAAGACTCAACTGATTGATGTAATTGCAGACAAGGCTGACCTGTCTAAAGTACAGGCGAAAGCTGCCCTGGAATCCACCCTGGCTGCTATTACTGAGTCTCTGAAAGAAGGCGATGCTGTACAACTGGTTGGTTTCGGAACCTTCAAAGTGAACCACCGCGCTGAGCGTACTGGCCGCAATCCGCAGACCGGTAATGAAATCAAAATCGCCGCAGCTAACGTGCCGGCATTTGTTTCTGGCAAAGCTCTGAAAGACGCAGTTAAATAAGATCGCGTGACAGCGAACAGTTTTGATGAGGGGGCGTTTACGCCCCTTTTGTCTGTCTGGCGTCGCACCCTGACGCTGGCGGGCCTGCTGTTGCTGACGGCCTGCAGCCATAGTGATTCGCTGCCGCCCTTTACCGCCAGCGGCTACGCAGGCGACCATGGGGCAGTGCGTATATGGCGTAAGGACGATGGAGATGCCGTCCATCTTCTGACGGCGTTTAGTCCGTGGCGTAGCGGAGATACCTCTATCAGCGAATATCGCTGGCAGGGCGATCGGCTGGCGCTGATCGAACTCAACGTTTACGGCACCCCACCGGAACACATTCGTGCCCGCTTCGACGAGCGCGGCGAACTCAGCTTTATGCAGCGAGAAGTCAACGGCCAGAAGCAACAGCTCTCCAGCGACCAGATCGCGCTCTACCGCTACCGTGCCAACCAGATCCGCCAGACCAGCGATGCCCTACGCCAGGGGCAGGTGATGCTGCGTCAGGGACGCTGGCACCGCGACGGCTCGGTAACCACCTGTGAAGGCCAGACCGTTAAGCCCGATTTTGAACCGCAGGCGCTAAGCCATATTCAGCGTCGTCAGCAGCACTCTTCAGCGGACGTGAGTCTTGCGTGGCTGGAAGCGCCGGAAGGGACGCAGCTGTTGCTGGTGGCAAACGAGAATTTTTGTACCTGGCAACCGCAGGCGAAGAGTTTCTGAAGGGGCTAAGACAGGGCGGATAAGCGCAAGCGCCTGGCCGCCCTGGCAAGGTTTACTGCTGCTCTTCCCGTGCAATAGCGCGATAGCCAATATCCTGGCGGCTGAAGCTGCCTTCCCAGTGAATATCTGCCATCAGCGTATAGGCGTTCTTCTGCGCTTCAGCGACGGTGTTACCCAGCGCGGTAGCACAGAGCACGCGTCCGCCGCTGGTGAGCACCTGGTCGTCGTCAGCAAGCGTAGTACCGGCATGGAACACCTTACCGCCGATGTTCTCCAGCGGCAGGCCGTGGATCACGTCGCCGGTGCGGTAGTTACCCGGGTAGCCACCTGCGGCAATGACCACGCCCAGCGAGGCACGATCGTCCCACTCCGAGGTTTTCTCATCAAGCTTGCCTTCACAGGCGGCCAGACAGAGCTCCACCAGGTCGGATTTCATGCGTAGCATGATCGGCTGGGTTTCTGGATCGCCAAAGCGACAGTTGAACTCGATCACCTTCGGGTTACCCTGCGGATCGATCATCAATCCAGCATAGAGGAAGCCCACGTAGGTATTGCCTTCTGCTGCCATGCCTTTCACGGTTGGCCAGATCACGCGATCCATGGCGCGCTGATGTACCTCGCTGGTGACGACCGGCGCAGGAGAGTAAGCCCCCATTCCGCCGGTGTTCGGCCCGGTATCACCGTTGCCTACGCGCTTATGATCCTGACTGGTGGCCATCGGCAGCACGTGCTCGCCGTCGACCATGACAATAAAGCTCGCCTCTTCACCGTCGAGGAACTCTTCGATAACGATGCGGTGACCCGCATCGCCAAAGGCATTGCCTGCCAGCATATCGTGTACCGCAGCTTCTGCCTCTTCCAGGGTCATCGCCACAATGACGCCTTTACCCGCGGCCAGACCGTCGGCTTTAATGACGATCGGCGCGCCTTTCTCGCGCAGGTAGGCCAGGGCAGGCTCAACCTCGGTAAAGTTCTCATACTCGGCGGTGGGAATGTTATGGCGAGCGAGGAAGTCCTTAGTAAACGCTTTAGAGCCTTCAAGCTGGGCAGCACCCTGAGTCGGGCCAAAGATTTTCAGTCCCGCAGCCTGGAATGCATCTACCACGCCAATCACCAGCGGCGCTTCCGGGCCAACGATGGTTAGATCGATCTGCTCGTTCTGGGCGAAACTCACCAGGGCAAGGATATCCGTCGCGCTCACGGCGACGTTCTGCAGGGCTGGCTCCAGCGCCGTACCGGCGTTGCCGGGCGCAACAAAAACGGTGCTTACCAGCGGGGACTGGGCCGCTTTCCATGCCAGAGCATGCTCGCGTCCGCCGTTACCAATAACTAATACTTTCATTCTCTGCTCCGTGAATTAATGGCGGAAGTGGCGCATGTCGGTGAAGATCATCGCAATGCCGTGCTCGTCGGCGGCAGCAATGACTTCATCATCGCGAATAGAGCCGCCCGGTTGGATCACGCAGGTCACGCCCACGGCTGCCGCAGCATCAATACCGTCGCGGAACGGGAAGAAGGCGTCAGAGGCCATCGCGGAGCCTTTCACTTCCAGCCCTTCGTCACTGGCTTTGATACCGGCAATTTTTGCGGAGTAGACGCGGCTCATCTGTCCTGCGCCGATACCGATGGTCATCTTCTCTTTGGCGTACACAATAGCGTTGGATTTAACAAACTTGGCTACTTTCCAGCAGAAGAGGGCATCGCGCATCTCTTCTTCGGTCGGCTGGCGCTTGCTGACCACGCGCAGCTCGCTGTTGGTCACCATGCCGAGGTCGCGATCCTGAACCAGCAGGCCGCCATTCACGCGTTTGAAATCGAGGCCCGCTACACGCTCGGTCCACTTGCCGCAGGTCAGGACGCGGACGTTCTGTTTAGCAGCGGTAATCTTCAATGCCTCTTCCGTCGCGGAGGGAGCAATGATCACCTCAACAAACTGGCGAGAAATGATCGCCTGGGCGGTATCAGCATCCAGCTCACGGTTAAAGGCAATGATGCCGCCGAAGGCCGAGGTCGGATCGGTTTTATAAGCGCGATCGTACGCGCTGAGAATAGAGTCGCCTACCGCCACGCCGCACGGGTTCGCATGCTTAACGATGACACAGGCCGGCTCGTTGAACTCTTTCACGCACTCCAGCGCCGCGTCAGTGTCGGCGATATTGTTATAGGAGAGTGCTTTGCCCTGGACCTGGGTAGCCGTCGCCACGGAGGCCTCTTTAACACCTTCTTCTATATAGAAGGCAGCCTGCTGGTGGCTGTTTTCGCCGTAACGCATATCCTGCTTCTTAATAAAGTTCAGGTTAAGAGTACGTGGGAAGCGGCCAGCGGGCTCTTTAGTGTCACCGTGGTACGCCGGAACCAGGCTGCCAAAGTAGTTGGCGATCATGCTGTCATAGGCGGCGGTGTGTTCGAAGGCTTTAATCGCGAGGTCGAAACGGGTCTCAAGGGTCAGCGAGCCTTCGTGAGCATCCATCTCGTTAATAATGGCGTCGTAGTCACTGCTCTTTACCACAATCGCCACGTCTTTATGGTTCTTGGCAGCGGAGCGCACCATGGTAGGGCCACCGATATCGATATTCTCTACGGCGTCTTCCAGCGAGCACCCTTCACGGGCAACGGTCGCGGCAAAGGGATAAAGGTTCACTACCACCATATCGATAGGATCGATGCCATGCTGAGCCATGATCCCATCATCCTGGCCGCGACGGCCAAGAATGCCACCGTGGACTTTCGGGTGCAGCGTCTTTACACGTCCATCCATCATTTCCGGGAAGCCGGTGTAATCGGACACTTCGGTTACCGGCAGGCCTTTATCTGCCAGCAGGCGGGCAGTACCGCCGGTGGAGAGCAGCTCCACGCCGCGCTGGGAGAGTGCCTGAGCGAATTCGACGATACCGGCTTTATCAGAAACACTGAGCAGAGCGCGGCGGACTGGACGTTGTTGCATGGTATAAATCCCCGGGATTTGAACATTACAGAGAGCGTTAGCTGAATTTTTCTCTAAAAACTCAGCTAACGCCCCACAAGGGGCCGCCTTGAATGAGCGAAGGCATTTTAACGAAAACGTTTGCGCATCGCTCGTAAATTTTCAATTTTTCGCAGCGGTGTGGATAACTCTGTGTGTAAAAGGGTATAAGGCCGCGTTTTGCTGTGGAATGCAGCAGTCAGTCATTTTTCTGCAATTTAACTATTGCGGGCGCTCGAGAACTCCCTATAATGCGCCTCCATCGACACGGCGGATGTGAATCACTTCACACGATGAGCCGGGTTGATTGAAGAGAAAAAAATCCTGAAATTGAGGGTTGACTCTGAAAGAGGAAAGCGTAATATACGCCACCTCGCAACGGTGAGCTGAAAGCCACGTTGCACTGCTCTTTAACAATTTATCAGACAATCTGTGTGGGCACTCGAAGACATGGATTCTTAACGTCGCAAGACGCTAAATGAATACCAAGTCTCTGGAGTGAACATACGTAATTCATTACGAAGTTTAATTCTAAGAGCATCAAACTTAAATTGAAGAGTTTGATCATGGCTCAGATTGAACGCTGGCGGCAGGCCTAACACATGCAAGTCGAACGGTAGCACAGAGGAGCTTGCTCCTTGGGTGACGAGTGGCGGACGGGTGAGTAATGTCTGGGAAACTGCCTGATGGAGGGGGATAACTACTGGAAACGGTAGCTAATACCGCATAACGTCGCAAGACCAAAGAGGGGGACCTTCGGGCCTCTTGCCATCAGATGTGCCCAGATGGGATTAGCTAGTAGGTGGGGTAATGGCTCACCTAGGCGACGATCCCTAGCTGGTCTGAGAGGATGACCAGCCACACTGGAACTGAGACACGGTCCAGACTCCTACGGGAGGCAGCAGTGGGGAATATTGCACAATGGGCGCAAGCCTGATGCAGCCATGCCGCGTGTATGAAGAAGGCCTTCGGGTTGTAAAGTACTTTCAGCGGGGAGGAAGGCGTTGTGGTTAATAACCACAGTGATTGACGTTACCCGCAGAAGAAGCACCGGCTAACTCCGTGCCAGCAGCCGCGGTAATACGGAGGGTGCAAGCGTTAATCGGAATTACTGGGCGTAAAGCGCACGCAGGCGGTCTGTCAAGTCGGAT
>Ga0308166_1003309_pt1 | contig 13851 bp, 11 predicted proteins | sample PhyCR2_2_FD_202137 | JGI IMG/M metagenome (GOLD analysis project Ga0308166, IMG submission 202137) | Phyllosphere microbial communities from UC Gill Tract Community Farm, Albany, California, United States - DLSLCC.R2 | ecosystem: Host-associated > Plants > Phyllosphere > Unclassified | place... | reverse complement strand
CCGGAACTCGGCACCAACCTGCTGACGGGCCCGTACCGTGACACGATGCTCGCCGGTGCGTACTCGGATGCCATCGCGACCAACTCGGTGAACACCGTGATCCTCACCGACTTCGAGCGCTGGATCCCGTCGCTCAACGTCCCGACCATCTGGGTCGTCTCGCCGGTCGGCAACGACAGCGGTATCACGGGCGCCATCGCATTCCAGGTTGCCCTCGACACGATCAACGACCTCACCACGGGGTCGGAGGGGTGGAAGGAGCAGGGTCTCGGCGACACCGGAGAGGTCTATCTCGTCGGTCGCGACGACCTGATGCGCAGCAACTCTCGACGGCTCATCGAGAACCCCGACACGTACGCCGACATCGCGATCAACGGAGGCGTGCCCCCGAGCGTCGCCGAGCGGGCGGTCGAGGTGAACGGCACGGTGCTGCTGCAGCAGGTGAACACGCAGGCGGTGACGGATGCCCAGGCCGGGCGCTCCGGCACCACGGAGGGACGGGACTACCTCGGCGGCGAGAGTGTCACGGCCTACGCGCCACTGGAGGTCGAGGGGCTCGACTGGGTGATCATCGCCAGGATCGACTCCGAGGAGGCGTTCGCGCCGGTGAGCGACTTCACTCGCACGGTGCTGCTGTCGCTGCTCGGCATCCTGCTCGGTGTCTCGCTGCTCTCCCTGCTGCTCGCCCAGGTGTTCACGCGGCCGGTGCACAGGCTCGTGGGTGCCGTCCATCGCGTCGCCGAGGGCGACCTCGACGTGCAGGTGCCGCAGGGCGCTCGTGACGAGTTCGGCGACCTGGGCAGCGCGTTCAACGACATGGCGTCGAGCCTGCGCATCAAGCAGGAGCTGATCGACGAGCAGCAGGCCGAGAACGAGAAGCTGCTGCTCACGTTGATGCCCGAGAGCGTCGCCGCGAAGTACAAGCAGGGCGACGAGGCGATCTCGGAGGCGCACGAGAACGTGTCGGTCGTGTTCGCGGAGCTCGTCGGCTTCGACGATTATGCGCGCGGTCTCACTCCCGAGCAGGAGATCGGCCACCTCAACACCCTGATGAGGGGCTTCGACGAGGCGGCTGAGAAGGCAGGAGTCGAGAAGGTCCGCACTCTCCGGGGCGGCTACCTCGCCTCGTCCGGGCTCATCGTGCCCCGCGTCGACAACGTGCGCCGCAGCGTCGATTTCGCGAAGAACCTGCTCGGGGTCATCGAGCGGTTCAACGCGCAGAACGGCTCGGCGATCGGGCTGCGGGCGGGCGTCGACACCGGCACCGTGACGAGTGGCCTCGTCGCACGGACGACCCTCGCCTACGACCTCTGGGGCGACGCCGTGAACCTCGCGTACCGGGTGCGCTCGGTGACCGGCGAGCCCGGCGTGTACGTGAGCCAGACCGTCTACGACCGCACGCGCGAGATCTTCACCTTCACTGAGGCGGGCACCGTCGAGGCTCATGGCAAGAGCGAGACCGTCTGGAAGGTGAGCTGACATGCTCGACGACGCGTTCCGCGACGGCTGGGGCTGGTGGGTCATCGCCCTCGCCGTCGGCGTTCCGGTGCTGCTCGTCATCCTCACCGAGCTGATCAACGGACTCCGCCGTCGCAACAACCCGCTCGCGGGGCCCCTGCGCCTGCTGCGCAACGGGGTGATCCCCGTCGGCGCGCTGTTCGCGCTGCTCGCCTTCGCGATCCAGTCGCCGGCTGACCAGGTCTGGACCCGCGTCGCTGCGACCATCTTCGGGTTCCTCGTGATCCTCCTGCTGCTGTCGTCTTTCAACGTCGCCCTGTTCGCGAACGCCGCCGAGGACTCGTGGCGCAAGCGCATCCCGACCATCTTCGTCGAGATCGCCCGTCTCGTGCTCGTCGCCCTCGGCCTCGCGCTGCTGTTCTCGTGGGTGTGGGATGCCGACGTGGGTGGTCTGTTCACCGCACTCGGCGTCGGGTCGATCGTGATCGGCCTCGCACTGCAGAACGCAGTCGGCGGAGTCATCTCCGGTCTGCTGCTGCTGTTCGAGCAGCCGTTCAAGATCGGCGACTTCCTCGACGCGGCAGGTGTCAGGGGGCGGGTGGTCGAGGTCAACTGGCGAGCCGTGCACATCGACACGGGATCCGGCATCCAGATCGTGCCGAACTCGAGCCTGTCCGGTGCGTCGTTCACGAACCTCTCAGAACCGGACGGGCCGTACTCGGCATCCACCGACGTGAAATTCGCGACCGATGACCCCCCTCACGAGGTCATGGCGCTGCTCGTCGAGGTCGCCGACGCGCTGCCGATGCTCGCCGATCGCGAGCGCGCGTCCGTCAGCTATGCTGGTGGTGGGGCGTACGGCGTCTCGATCCCGGTCGCAGGGCCGGCGGATGCCGGACGCGCACTCTCGATGTACCTGTCGTGGGTCTGGTATGCGGCGCGACGGCGTGGATTCGCGCTCGACGGCGACGCCACCGACCCGATCGCCGAGCCCGGCCGCCTCGCCGAGGCGCTCGCCTCGATCGCCGGTACCCTGCACCTGCACGACGACGATCTCGAGGCGATGCTGCAGGCTTCACACCTCGAGCGCTACGGCGTCGGCGAGGTCGTGCTGCCGAGTGGGATCGTTCCTGACGAGGTGCGCGTGGTCGTGTCGGGCCGGGCGGTGCTCGCCATCGAGGTCGACGGCGGTCGCGTCGAGTTCGCCACCGCCGAGAAGGGCGACCTGATCGGGCAGACCGCACTCACCAGAGAGCGAACCCAGGCGGTGACCGTCGCGGGCGAGATCCTGACCGTCGTCGTGCTGCCGCTGGCCACGATCGACGAACTGATCCGCACCCGTCCGAGGCTCGCCGCGGAGATCGGCGAATCCCTCGAACTCAAGCGCAAGCTCGCCGGCGACATGCTCGCGAGCGTCGAGGCGCAGCGCGGGTCGATCCGTCAGCGCCGGTCGGTGACTCCGCGCTGAGGTGGTGGTTGCCGCGGTGCGGGGTCAGTTTCGCATCCGGCTGGCGGTGCGGGGTCAGTTTCGCGTCGGAGGCGGGGGTGCGTGGTGCGTTATTGGCCCCGCGTGGATTGCTGGCGGTGCGGGGTCAGTTTCGCATCGGGTGCGGGCGTGTGTGGTGCGTTATTGACCCCGCGTGGATTGCGACAGAGGCGTCCGCGACGGAGGCGTCCGACCCGGAGGCGTCCGCGACAGAGGCGTCCGACCCCGAGCCGCTGCACGCGAAGCGATGCGCCCGAAGCACGTCGATGGTCAGGCGCGGCGGCGCCACCGCATCCGGGTGACGAGAACGCCGAGCAGGCAGAGCGCGCCGCCGATGAACATCAGCGGCGTCGGCACCTCGCCGAGAATCGCCCACGACATGAGGATCGCGATCGCCGGCACCACGTAGGTCGTGGCCGACGTCTGTCCGGCGGTGCTGCGCTGCAGCACATAGGCCCAGGTCGTGAACGCGATCGCGGTCGGGAAGATGCCGAGATACACGACCCACAGCGTCGAATCGAGCGGGGCCGTCAGCAGTGCACCGATCAGGCTGCCCGTCCACGGCAGCAGCGCGACAGTGCCCGCGACGGCACCGAGGAAGGTCAGCGTCGTGGCATCGGATCCGGCGCTCAGCAGGTGCTTCTGCAGCAGCGTGCACCCGGCGTACATCACGGCGGCGAGCAGCGCGAGCAGCAGTCCCGTGATGTCGGGCCCCGCGCTCGTCGAGGAGTTCATGCCGATCAGCACCACGCCGAGGAACGCGATCGGGGCCCCGATGATCAGCGGCTTCGGAAAGCCCTCACGCAGGAACAGGCCACTGAAGACGACGACCATGAGCGGGGCGAGATTGACGACCATCGCCGCCGTGCCCGCGTCGAGGGTGCGTTCGGCGGCGTTGAGCGCGAGGTTGTAGACGCAGAACCAGCCGATTCCCCAGACCGCGACGAGCCACCAGTGGCGGCGTTCGGGAAGACGGATGCCGTGGCGCACGGCGATGATCGCGAGTGCGGCACTGCCCACCGCCATGCGCAGCAGGGCCAGGGCGCCGGGGTCGAAGTGCGGACCCGCGCCGCGGATGCCGATGAACGCCGACGCCCACAGCACGACTGTCACGAGGGCGGCGACGAGCACGAGCGGCCCCTGCTGTCGGGGCTTCGTGGGATTCGAGCTGTCGTCGCGCTGGACGCGACCGGTCTTCGGCATCCTCCGATCCTGGCACCGGCCACCGACATCGGCGATGCGCCGGAGCGACAGCATCCGTCGCTTTTCTGTCAGTGATCCGAGCGCATCCGCGGTTCCCGTCGCAGTTCGTGCCGCCGCGCCCCCTCCCGGGCGGCACGAACTGCGACCGGAATGCAGCCGCACCAGCCGAAACGGCCGCGAAACAGGCCTTCGGTAGGATGGAGTCGCCCGACAAGGGCCAGCTCATCAGCCGGTGCAAACCCGGCGAAAGCAAGGGGGATACCCATGCCAGGAATCGTTATCGTCGGCGTCCAGTGGGGCGATGAGGGCAAGGGCAAGGCCACCGACCTGCTCGGCGAGCGCACCGACTGGGTCGTGAAGTTCAACGGCGGCAACAACGCGGGCCACACGGTCGTGGTCGGCAACGAGAAGTACGCGCTGCACCTGCTGCCCTCGGGCATCCTGTCGCCCGGGGTCACCCCGGTGATCGGCAACGGCGTCGTGATCGACCTCGAGGTGCTGTTCAGCGAGCTCGAGGCCCTCGGCGGCCGCGGCATCGACGTCTCCCGCCTCAAGGTGAGCGCCAACGCGCACATCATCACCCAGTACCACCGCACGCTCGACAAGGTCACCGAGCGGTTCCTCGGCAAGCGCATGATCGGTACGACCGGCCGCGGCATCGGCCCGGCCTACGCCGACAAGATCAATCGCGTCGGCATCCGCGTGCAGGACCTCTTCGACGAGAACATCCTGCGTCAGAAGGTCGAGGGTGCGCTCGATCAGAAGAACCACCTGCTGGTGAAGATCTTCAACCGCCGGGCGATCACGGCCGACGAGATCGTCGAAGACCTGCTCTCCTACGCCGAGCGTCTGCGACCCATGGTCGCCGACACCGGCTACCTGCTCGATGAGGCTCTGCGCCGCGACGAGGTCGTCGTGTTCGAGGGCGGCCAGGCCACCATGCTCGACGTCGACCACGGCACCTACCCGTTCGTCACCTCGTCGTCGGCGACCGCCGGCGGCGCGTCGACCGGATCGGGCGTCGGCCCCGGTGCCCTCGATCGCATCGTCGGCATCGTCAAGGCGTACACGACCCGTGTCGGCTCGGGCCCGTTCCCGACCGAGCTGTTCGACGAGCAGGGTGAATGGCTGCGCTCGCGCGGCTTCGAGTTCGGCACGACCACCGGCCGTCCGCGCCGCGTCGGCTGGTATGACGCCCCGATCACGCGCTACGCGACCCGGGTCAACGGCATCACCGACCTGGTGCTCACGAAGCTCGACATCCTGACCGGTCTCGAGCAGATCCCGGTGTGCGTGGCCTACGACGTCGACGGCCGCCGCTTCGACGAGGTGCCGGTCAACCAGACCGACTTCCACCACGCGACTCCCGTGCTCGAGTACTTCCCGGGGTGGAGCGAGGACATCTCGACCGCGCGCACCTTCGACGACCTGCCGAAGAACGCTCAGGACTATGTCATCGCGCTCGAGGGCATGAGCAACACCCGCATCTCGGTCATCGGCGTCGGACCCGAGCGCGACCAGGTCATCGTGCGTCACGACCTGCTCGACTGAGGAGCACCATGACTCGGTTCTGGCTCGGCGGATACGGCTCCGCGATGGAGGGTTCCGCCGACGGCATCGGCCTGCTGGCGGGCGACGCCGACAGGCAGACGGCCCTCGAGTACCGAGGCGCGGTCACGCAGACCCCGTCGCCGTCGTGGCTGGCTCAGCATCCGACCCTCGACGTCGTCTACGCGGCGCTCGAGGGGGATGCCGCGGTGCAGGCCTTCGCGCGGAGCGGCGAATCGACGCTCCGCCCGCTGGGGGAGCCCGTCGAGGCGGGCGACTCGGTCTGCCATGTCGCTGTCGCACCGGACGGAACCTCCCTGATCGCGAGCTGCTACGGCGACGGGCGTGTGGTGCGCATCGGCATCGATGCGCAGGGTCGCCTGGTGCCGGATGCCGTGAACAAGGCCGCCGAGCTGCGTGCGGCGCTGCTCGGCGAGGCGATCGAGACGGCGGCGCCGGCGGGAGTCGCCGCCGCGGCATCCGACCCGTACTCCGGTGAGCTCACAGCGAGCGGCGACGCGCGAGTCTCGCACGCGCACGCCTCGGCGTTCCTGCCCGACGGGCGCATCGCCACGACGGATCTGGGCTTCGACCTCGTGCGGATCTGGCGCCAGACCGCCGGCGGGCTCGCGCTCGATCACGAGGTCGTGCTGCCGCTCGGCACCGGCCCGCGTCACATGGTCGTGCACCCCAGTGGCCATCTTCACGTCGTCACCGAGTACTCGTGCGAGGTGTTCACGCTCGCCGCCGGGCGCGACGGCACGTGGGCCGTGGCGTCATCGGTGCTGGCGAGTCCCATCGCCGAGATCGGTGTGGACTTCCCCGCCGAGCTCGCCCGCACACGCGATGCGCAGTTCCTCTATACGGCGCTCCGCGGCAGCAACACGATCGCGGCCCTGCGCGTGCGAGGGGGAGGCGAGAGCCTCGAGCCGATCGCGCTCGCCGACTCGGGCGTCGACTGGCCGCGGCACCACCTCGTGCACCAGGGAAAGCTCCTCGTCGCCGGACAGCGCTCCGACACGATCGCATTGCTCGATCTGGATGAGCGCACGGGGGCGCCGCTCGGCATCCGTCACACCGCCCAGGCGCCGACGCCGACGCACTTCCTGCCCGTTCGCTGACGCGCACCTGCCCGTTCGCTGACGTGCACCTGCCCGTTCGCTGACGCACACCTGCCGAGCCCGCTTGACCTCAACCTTTGTTGAGGTTCTACGGTCGTGCCTATGACCATCGACACGGATGGGGAGCAGGCCGCGAAGGTCGCCGTCCCCGGCATCATGAGCGGCGCGTACCTCTGGATCACGATCGGCGCCTGCGCGCTCGTGTTCCTGGGAGCATTCGAATCCCTCGCGGTCACCACCGTGATGCCCGCGGTGAGCGCCGACCTCGACGGGGAGCGTCTGTACGCGCTGGCATTCGCCGGTCCGCTGGCCACGGGGGTCATCGGCATGGTCGTCGCGGGCAACTGGTCGGATCGCCGCGGGCCGGTCGCGCCGCTCTACGCGTCAGTGGGTCTGTTCGTCGTCGGACTCGTCGTCGCTGGCCTCGCCCCGACGATGGAGGTGCTCGTCGTCGGCCGCTTCGCTCAAGGACTCGGCAACGGCGGACTGATGGTCGCACTGTACGTGGTGGTCGCCCGCGTCTACCCGCGCTCGCTGCATCCCGCGATCTTCGCCGGATTCGCGGCCGCGTGGGTCGTGCCCTCCCTCGTCGGACCGACCGTTGCCGGTGCCGTCACCGAGCTCTGGAGCTGGCACTGGGTGTTCCTCGGCGTCGTCGTCCTGGTGGTGCCCGCCCTGTTGATGGTCGTCCCCGCTCTCCGCGGAATGTCGGGCTCGGGCGACGCCGCGACCCCGTGGGCGTTCGGCAGGATGGGGTGGTCTGTGCTCGCAGCGGTCGCCGTGCTCGTCCTCAACGTCGTCGGCGAGATTCCCGGAGTCGGCCCCGTGCTCGCCGCCGCAGCCGTCGTCGTGGCGCTCGTCGCGGTGCGGGCGCTGCTGCCCGTCGGCACGCTGCGCGCCCGTCGCGGTCTGCCTTCGGTGCTGCTCGTGCGGGGTCTCGCGGCCGCAGGGTTCCTCGGCGCCGAGGTGTACATCCCTTATCTGCTGACCCAGCGCTACGAGGTCTCACCCACGATCGCCGGCCTCTCGCTGACCGGCGGGGCGCTCGCGTGGTCGGCCGCCGCCACCGTGCAGGGGCGGATGGGGATGCGCCTCTCGAGCGCCACGGCCGTGCGGCTCGGCACGATCCTCGTCGTCGCGGGGGTCGTTCTCACGCTCGCCGCGGCGGTCGTCACGGCGCCCGTCGTCGTCATCATCGTCGCGTGGGTCGTCGCCGGGGCGGGAATGGGCCTGATGAGCCCGCGCACCAGCGCGCTGACCCTGGAGATGTCGGCACCCGAGGATCAGGGCTTCAACAGCGCGGCCATGACGGTCGCCGACTCGTTCGGAAGTGCGCTGGCCCTCGCCATCACGGGAGTGCTGTTCATCGGTCTCGCAGGGATCGCCGATCCGTTCGTGGCGGTGTTCGCCCTGGCCGGCGTCATCGCGCTCGCCGCGGCGGTGCTTGCGCCTCGAGTCACGGCGCGGAGTCAGTGAGGGCGCGGAGTGAACGAGGGCGGCAGTTCACGATTCAGCATGGATCGAGGCGGCGGAGGCGATGCCGGCCGCTGGGGGCGGGACGAGGCATTCTCGTGCTGAGTCGTGAACCGGGATGGTGCGACATCAGTCCCGGCGACGCGCCCGGAGTGCTCGTGCACCACGCCCGGAGGAACACCACCCCGTGACTCGACGTTGGTCTTGAGGAAGACTGGGCGACGGAGAGGTGCACCCCATGGCTGCTGAGAAGACCGACGAATACGACCTGATCGTGCTGGGCGGAGGACCGGTGGGCGAGAATGTCGCCGACCGTGCCGTGCAGGACGGGCTGACCGCGATCATCGTGGAGAGCGAGCTGGTGGGCGGCGAGTGCTCGTACTGGGCGTGCATGCCGTCGAAGGCGCTGCTGCGTCCGGCCCAGGCGCTGCGCGCGGCGCAGAAGGTCAAGGGCGCGGCCGAGGCCGTCACAGGCACGCTCGATGTGCGGGCGGTGTTCGACCGCCGCGACTCGTTCACGAGCAACTGGTCCGATGACGGACAGGTGAAGTGGCTCGACTCGGCCGGCATCGACCTCGCCCGCGGACACGGCCGACTCACGGGCGAGCGCGAGGTGACGGTGACCGATGCCGACGGCGGCACCCGCGTGCTGCGCGCCCGCCATGCCGTCGCGATCAGCACGGGTTCGGATGCCGTGATCCCCCCGATCGAGGGCCTCCGTGAGTCGTCTCCGTGGACCAGCCGCGAGGCGACCAGCGCCGAGGAGCTGCCCGAGTCCCTCGCCGTGATCGGCGGCGGAGTCGTCGCGGTCGAGATGGCGACGGCGTACGCGGCACTCGGCTCGACGGTGACGATCATCGCGCGCAGCGGTCTGCTGGGCGCGATGGAGCCCTTCGCGGGCGAGCGCGTCGCCGCGGGGCTGAGGGAGCTCGGCGTCGACGTGCGCACCGACACCGGAACCACGCGCGTGACTCGCGATGGCGACGGCGTGACGATCGTGCTCGACGACGGCTCGACGGTCACCGCCGCAGAGGTGCTCGTCGCCACCGGGCGCTCGCCCCGCAGCGATGACATCGGCCTCGACGTCGTCGGCCTCGAGCCCGGACGCTGGATCACGGTCGACGACACGCTGCGCGTGCCGGGTTCGGAATGGCTCTACGCGGTCGGCGACGTCAACGGCCGCGTGCTGCTCACGCACCAGGGCAAGTACCAGGCGCGTGCGGCCGGAGATGTGATCGCGGCGCGCGCTCAGGGCGCCGCTGTCGACGACCGGCCCTGGGGCAGGCATGTGGCGACTGCCGACAAGGCCGCTGCCCCGCAGGTCACCTTCTCGTTCCCCGAGGTCGCATCGGTCGGGCAGACCGAGGCCGAAGCGCGCGAGGCCGGGCATGACGTCGCCGTGATCGACTACGCGCTCGGCTCGGTCGCCGGCGCGAGCCTCTATGAGGACGGATTCGAGGGGCAGGCCCGCATCGTTATCGACAAGGGTCGCGACGTCATCATCGGAGCGACGTTCGTCGGCCCGGAAGTCGCGGAGCTGGTGCAGACGGCGACGGTCGCGATCGTCGGCGAAGTGCCGATCTCCCGGCTCTGGCACGCGGTTCCTGCCTATCCGACGATCAGCGAGGTCTGGCTGCGGCTGCTGGAGGGCTACGGGCGGGACTCGGCATGATCCGTCGACCCATCCGTTGCGGGCTCCGCTCCGAACATCAGGTGCAGGGCCGAGCGCGTTCCGCGCGCCCGGAGCAGGATTGTTTCTCATATTGACGCCTCGGGGCGCAAGCCCGGGGCGGATGTCGCACACCTCTTATACGCTCGAACCTACATCCGAGGAGGCAGGACCATGAAGGCTGTACTCGCAGGAACCGTCATCGCCGAAGCCGACGAGAGCGATCTCGCGCGCATCGAGGGCAACTGGTACTTCCCGCCGGCATCGATCACGGAGGGCGCGCTCGTCGAGAGCCCGACCCCGTACACGTGCCCCTGGAAGGGCGCTGCCCAGTACTTCTCCGTCCAGGCCGGTGGCGAGCTGCACACCGACTACGCCTGGTCCTATCCGACTCCGTTCCCGAGTGCGTTCGACCGCGTCGGCAAGGACTTCTCGGGCTTCGTCGCCTTCGACCCGCGGGTCGAGGTCTCTGAATGACCTCTGTATGCCGCAGCCGAGGCGCTGATGCCCGTCTCGTCGATCGATCGACCGGAGAGTAACCATGATCGAGTTCCGCAACGTCACGAAGCAGTTCCCCGACGGCACCACCGCCGTGAAGGACTTCAGCCTGGTGCTTCCTTCCCGTAAGACCACGGTCTTCGTCGGATCCTCCGGATGCGGCAAGACCACCCTGCTGCGCATGATCAACCGCATGGTCGAGCCGACTTCGGGCGACATCGAGATCGATGGCGAGAACGTTCTGGCGGGCGACCCCGTGCAGCTTCGCCGCCGCATCGGGTACGTGATGCAGAACTCGGGCCTCATGCCGCACTTCACCGTGATCGACAACGTGGCCACGGTGCTGCGGCTGACCGGTGTCAAGAGGGCGCCGGCGCACGAGCGCGCGCGGGAGCTGTTGAAGACGGTCGGCCTCGACCAGTCGCTGGCCGAGCGGTACCCGAGTCAGCTCTCGGGTGGGCAGCAGCAGCGCGTCGGGGTCGCCCGCGGGCTCGCCGCAGATCCGAACATCCTCCTGATGGATGAGCCGTTCGGTGCCGTCGATCCGATCGTTCGCGCCGATCTCCAGCAGGAGACACTGCGCCTGCAGCACGAACTCGACAAGACGGTCGTGTTCGTCACGCACGACATCGATGAGGCCTTCCTGCTCGGCGACCAGGTCGTGATCCTCGACAAGGGCGCTCGTATCGTTCAGGTGGGCAGCCCGAGCGAGATCATCGAGAGCCCGGCAGACGACTTCGTCGCCTCCTTCATCGGCGCGGACCGCGGGCGTCGGGCGCTGCACCTCAAGGAGACGCCGCACGGCACCGTGGTGGTCGATTCCGAGGGGCGCACGCAGGGTGCGATCGTGGCCGACGCCGAGAAGTCCGAGGGTCCGCTCGCAGGACCGGATGCCGCCGCTCTCGGCGCCGTGCAGGGCGAGCGTACGTGAACTGGGTCACTGACAACCTCGGGCTGATCTTCGAGCTGACCGGGGTACATCTGCGGCAGAGCATCATTCCGATAGTTCTGGGCTTCGTCTTGTCGCTGCCCCTCGGCTGGGTCGCGTGGAGGTTCAGACTCGTGCGCGGGCCGATCATCCTGCTGACGGGTCTGCTCTACACGATCCCCTCGCTCGCCCTGCTGATCCTCCTGCCGTCGGTCGTCGGATACTCCCCGCGCAGCGAGGCCAACCTGGTCGTCGCGCTCACGATCTACGCGATCGCCATCCTCGTGCGCGGAGTCTCCGACGGGCTCGACTCGGTCGACGACGACATCCGTCAGGCAGCCACGGCCACGGGATTCGGGTCTTTCCGGCGCTTCTGGGCGGTCGAGTTCCCGCTCGCAGGCCCTGTCATCCTTGCGAGTCTGCGGGTCACGGCGGTGAGCACCATCTCTTTGGCGACCGTGGGCATCCTGATCGGCATCAGGAACCTCGGATATCTCTTCACGAACGGCCTCGACCGCCGGATCATCGCAGAGGTGTTCGCCGGCATCATCGCGGTCGTCGTCATCGCTCTCGTGATCGACCTGCTCCTCCTGCTCGCGGGCCGGGCGCTCATGCCCTGGACGCGCGCCGCGACGAAGACCGGCGCTGTGCGCCCCGCGGCTGTGGGAGCTCCCGCATGAACCTCTTCCTCGAAGCCTTCGCCTGGATGTTCGCCCCGGCCCAGTGGACCGGCAATTATGCGCTGCCGAAACTGCTCGGCGAGCACTTGACCCTCACCGCGATCTCCGTGGTGATCGCGGCGGCGATCGCGGTTCCGTTGGGGTGGCTCATCGGTCACACGGGCAAGGGACGCGAGATCGCCGTGGCGGTGTCGGGAGCGGCACGTGCGATCCCGGCCTTCGGCCTCATGATCCTGCTCGTTCTCCTCTTGGGAGTGCTCCGCATCCCCGAGGCCGCGATCACGACCTTCGTGCTGCTCGCGATCCCGTCTCTGCTCGCGGGCGCCTACACCGGCCTCGAAGCCATCGACCGGCGTGTGATCGACGCCGCGAAGGCGATGGGCATGACGGGCTGGCAGATCTTCTGGAAGGTCGAGGTGCCGCTCGGTCTTCCGCTCCTCGTCGGCGGCATCCGCTCAGCTCTGCTGCAGGTCATCGCGACGGTCACGATCGCCGCATACGTCGGGCTGGGCGGGCTCGGCTATCCGATCATCCAGGGCATCCCGCTGCAGCGCTTCGACCAGGTGGTCGCTGGAGCGATCCTCGTGGCGGCGCTCGCGCTGCTGGTCGACCTGCTGCTCGCCGGCGCCCAGCACCTCGCGGTGCCGAGAGGCCTCCGCACCGGCGGGGGCACCTCACGCCGGCGTTCGCGCACACTCGTTCCCGCGGCCGAACCCTCGACCTCCGGGCCATCCGCCTCCGATGACGGGTCGACGCCCGTCACGAGCGAACCCGCCACAGCCTGAATCCACAGCCTGAATCCACAGCACAGCAGTCCCCGCAGTCCCCCAGAAAAGAGGAAGTCCATGTTCACAGCACGAGGCAAGCGTTCTGTCTTCGCCATCGGTGTCGTCGCCGCGGCAGCACTCGCCCTGACCGCCTGCGGTTCGAGCGAATCGCTCGGCGAGCCGGCGGACTCCGGCGAGAGCTCGGGCGGCGACGCGATCGTCGTCGGCTCGCAGGCGTACTACTCCAACGAGATCATCGCCGAGATCTACGCGCAGGCGCTCGAGGGTGCCGGCCTGACCGTCGACCGCCAGTTCAGCATCGGTCAGCGCGACGCGTACATGCCCGACGTGGAGTCCGGCGATATCGATGTCTTCCCGGAGTACACGGGCAGCCTGCTCGAGTACATCTCGGACGACGAGATCGACGTGACCAGCCCCGATGACGTCTACGCGGCCCTTCAGGACGCCCTGCCCGAGAGCCTCACGGCTCTCGACTTCGCGGAGGCCTCCGATCAGGATTCGTACACGGTCCTCAAGAGCTTCGCCGAGGAGAACGGCCTGACCACGATCGGCGACCTCAGCAAGGTCACCTCGCAGGTCACGATCGGCGCGGCGCCCGAGTTCGAGCAGCGCCCGTACAGCCCGGCCGCGGCCAAGGAGGTCTACGGCGTCGACCTGGCGTTCTCAGCCACCGGCCCCACTACCCTCGAGTCGCTGCTCGCCGGCGAGATCCAGGTGGCTGACATCTACACCGCTGACCCGGCGTTCGAGACCGAGGACATCGTCGCTCTCGAAGACCCCGAGAACCTGATCATCTCGTCGAACGTCGTGCCGATCGTCTCGAGCGACATCGCGGACGACGTGTCTGACGTGCTCAACGCCATCAGTGCCAAGCTGACCGCAGAGGAGCTGGTCTCGCTCAACGTGCTCAGCACGGTCGACCAGCAGTCGTCGGCCGACATCGCCAAGAAGTGGCTCGAAGACAACGACCTCGTCTGATCGCGAGCAGTCCTCGTGAGA
>Ga0308166_1003300_pt1 | contig 13867 bp, 20 predicted proteins | sample PhyCR2_2_FD_202137 | JGI IMG/M metagenome (GOLD analysis project Ga0308166, IMG submission 202137) | Phyllosphere microbial communities from UC Gill Tract Community Farm, Albany, California, United States - DLSLCC.R2 | ecosystem: Host-associated > Plants > Phyllosphere > Unclassified | place... | reverse complement strand
ATGGGACAGTTGGCCGGCAACCATTTCCTGACCATCGTGCAGGGCAAGGAAAACCTTCGAGCCCTGGGCGTGAAGACGTTGTGGGAAGGGGCGCAGGAGGTGCTGTTCGAATTGGCGTGATCCCGCCGGCGCGGTGTGACCGGACGCGGCTTGCGCCGCTGCTACAGAAAAGCGCCAATCCCCTGTAGCAGCGGCGCAAGCCGCGTCAGCGGTACACGCCGTTTTCGAAAATATAATGAAGCGAGGCAGGAAACATCGGCCCATGCCCCAGCCCGGGAAACACGTGGTAATCAACGCGCAAACCGGGCACGCCGCTAACACCCTTCAACAACCGCTCCATCGCCACCCCCGGCGTCTGCGTCGAGCGCGCCGGCCCACCCGGTCCGGCTGCCTCGGCGTCACCCCGCATCAACGTCAACCCCACCTCGCTCTGGACCACTCGGTCCGCCAGGCCGTCCAACGGCTCGAGCACCGCACCGTTTCCCCACCACAGCGAAGGACTGGCCGCAGCGTAATGCTGAAACGCCCCAGGCCGGGTCAGCAGGGCATGCAGCACCAGCAATCCGCCATAGGAATGCCCCCACAACGTCTGTCGCTTAACATCCACCGGTACGGCGTGCTCCACCAGCGGTTTGATTCGCTGATCCAGCAGATCGAGAAACTGATCGGCGCCGCCGCTGGGCAACCCGGAGGGCGCATCGGTCTGCGTATCACCGGTCACTCGAGGCGTGTAATCGAAGGTTCGCGCCGGGCGATCGATACGCAGTGGCGTGGTCGAGCCGATGGCCACGATCAGCGGTGCGTCTGCGCCTTCGTTCAGGCGCCGTAACAGTGCCTGGTCCAGCGCTCCCACGGCAGCATTGCCATCGAGCAGGTACACCACCGGGTAGCCAGCGGTGGGGGCGGGCTGTTCCGGGCGGCCGATGTACAGCCGGTAATGCCGCAGCCCGTCCGCCGAGTCCAGGGTTCGGGTGGTGAACCCATAGCCAGTATCGGGCTGTTCCAGCACCGAGGCCACCATGGGCTGCTGCGGGTCTGGCCGCGCTTGCGCGGGACCTTGGGCGAGCAGGGTTGCCAAGGCCAGTCCGCTGAGCGTCAGGCATTTCATTCGTTGCATGATCGGGACGCCATTATCATCGCGCACGACAGCGCTCGCTCAATGACCGCGCGGTGGCAGGTCCTCGCTGAACAGCTCGTCCTCGGCATCCGGGCTGACCGGAATCTTGTGCTCCTCGGCCGCCCAGGCGCCCAGGTCGATCAATTTGCAACGGTCGGAACAGAACGGCCTGTTCACGTTCGCTGCCGTCCATTCCACCGGCGCCCCGCAAGTCGGGCAATCAACGGTCAAGGGTTGGCTCATTCTCGGCCTCCACGCAAAGTCAGGTAAAAAGTATGCAGCCGCTCGACTTCCGAGTGCAGCCAGGCCAGATCACGATCATTGACCAGCACATCGTCCGCCAGCGCCAGCCGCTGCTCGCGGCTGGCCTGGGCTTTCAGAATCGCCTGGACCTGCTCCGGCGTGGTGTGGTCGCGCAGGAGTGTCCGCGCGACCCGTACCGCCTCGGGCGCATCCACCACCAGCAGGCGCTGGGTGATGCGGTATTGGCCGGACTCGACCATCAAGGGTGACACGAACACCGAGTAGGGCGACGTCGCCGATGCCAGCGATTGCGCAATTTCCTCGGCGATCAGTGGGTGCAACAACGCTTCGACCCAACGCCGCTCCTGCGCATCCTCGAAGATCACCTTGCGCAGCGCTCCGCGATCCAGGCTGCCATCGGCCTGCAACAGCGCCGCGCCATAGCGCTCGACCAGCGCCGCCAACGCCGGACGCCCCGGCTTCACCACCCAGCGCGAGGCCTGGTCGGCGTCCACCACGTGCACGCCCAAATCGGCAAAGCGCTGCGCCGCCGCGCTCTTGCCGCTGGCAATGCCACCGGTCAGACCCAGCACCCACGGTTTATCCACAGCTGTTGTCATCGGAACCCGGCAAACTGCATGTATGAAGTGGTTATTTGATCACCCCACAGCAATGCAATCCACCCCGCGATGGCCAGATAAGGCCCGAACGGGATCGGCGTACTGGTTTGCGCGTTGCGCATCCGCAGCATCAACACCCCCAGCACCGCCCCCACCAGCGACGACAGCAGAATGGTCAGCGGCAGAATCTGCCAGCCACCCCAAGCCCCCAGCATGGCCAGCAACTTGAAATCGCCGTAGCCCATGCCTTCCTTGCCGGTGATCAACTTGAACGCCCAATACACCAGCCACAAGCTGAGATAACCGGCCACCGCGCCCCACAGCGCGTCATACAGGTTCGTGAACAAGCCCTGCCCATTGACGATCAACCCCAGCCACAACAGCGGCAGCACCAGCACATCTGGCAGCAACTGGTGATCGGCATCGATCAGACTCATCGCCAGCAGCCCCCAGGTCAGCACCAGAAACGCCGCCGCCTCCCAGCCCAGGCCAAAGTGGTACACCACGAACGCACTGAGAATGCCCGTGGCCAGCTCGACCAGCGGATAACGCAGACTGATCTTCGCCCGACAGCTGGAGCACTTGCCGCGCAGCATCAGGTAGCTCACCACTGGAATGTTCTCCCAGGCGCGGATCTTGTGCGCGCAGTGCGGGCACTCGGAGTGCGGGAGCAGCAGGTTATAGGTGGCGCCCGCGGGCTCCGGCGGCAGGCCGAGCATTTCCCGGGACTGCGTGGTCCAGTCGCGGTCGAGCATGATGGGCAGGCGATGGATGAGGACGTTGAGGAAGCTGCCGATGACGAGGCCCAGGAGGAGGGCGCAGGCGGCTAGGGCCAGCGGGCTGGCCAGGAATTCAAGTACGGGCATGTTAGACGACGGAGCCGAGTTGGAAGATAGGAAGGTACATCGCAATAACCAGGCCACCGACCACCACGCCCAACACGGCCATGATCATGGGTTCCATCAGGCTGGTGAGGCTGTCGACCATGTTGTCGACCTCGGCTTCGTAGATGGTTGCCACGCGGTCGAGCATGTCGTCCAGGGCGCCTGATTCTTCGCCGATGGCGGTCATTTGGATGGCGAGGGTGGGAAAAACGCCCGTCGAGCGCATGGAAAAGTTGAGCTGCATGCCGGTGGAAACGTCGGCCTTGATCCGGTTTACGGCGTTTTTGAAGACGACGTTGCCGGTAGCACCTGACACCGAATCCAACGCATCCACCAGTGGCACGCCGGCCGCGAATGTGGTGGAAAGCGTGCGTGCGTAACGAGCCACGGCCGACTTGTACAGAATCGCCCCCACAATCGGAATCTTGAGCAACCAGCGATCTACCGTGTCACGCAGTTTTGGACTTCGTTTCATTGCATATTTGAAACCAAAGAACAAACCAACGAAGCCCGCCAGCAGCAGCAAATACCACTCTTGGACCACGTCAGACAGCCCCATCACCATCAGCGTGAAAGCGGGCAGCTCCGCACCGAAGCCTTCGAAGATCGACTTGAACTGCGGCACTACCTTGATCAACAAAATCCCTGAAACGAGGATGGCGACAATCACTACCGCAATAGGGTAGGTCATCGCCTTTTTGATTTTGGCTTTTAGCTGTTCGGTCTTTTCTTTGTAAGTAGCTACCCGATCCAGCAAAGTTTCCAAAGCACCCGCCTGCTCACCGGCATCCACGAGGTTGCAGTAAAGATCGTCGAAGTATTCCGGCTTCTTGCGCAGTGACGAGGCGAAGCTGTTACCTGCAGCAACCTCCTGCTTGATCTCATCCACGAGCTTGCGCATGTTGGGATTATCGACACCTTCGGAAATGATGTCGAACGACTGCAGTAATGGCACACCGGCGCGCATCATGGTGGACATCTGCCGAGTGAACAGAGCAATGTCGGCAGGCTTGATCCGTTTGCCTTTGCCGAACAGCGCAGTGCCCTTCTTCTTGACCTTGCCTGGGTTTATCCCCTGCTTGCGCAGCTGCGCCTTGATCAACGCCGGATTATGGCCGCTCAGCTCCCCAGACATCTTGGTGCCTTTGCGATCCAGCCCTTCCCAGGCATAGACGTGGATCTTTGCTTTGACCGCCATTACTTAATCCTTGGTGACTCGGTTGACTTCGGCAAGGCTGGTGACCCCTTGCATAACCTTGACCAGACCTGACGCTCGCAAATCGCTGAAACCTTCCTTGCGCATCTGCGCCGCGATCTCGATCGCGTTGTTGGCTTCCATGATCATGCGCTGAAGTTCCTTGGTGATTTTCACCACCTCGTAGATACCCTGCCGACCGCGATAGCCCCCGTTACACTGCTCGCATCCCACGGGCTCGTAGATCTTGAAGGTACCTATCAGCTCCGGGGCGAAACCTTCCTCGATCTGTGCGTCGCGCGGAATGTCGGCTTCCTTGCGGCAATGCGGACACAGTTTTCTCGCAAGCCGCTGCGCAATGATCAGGCTGACGGACGTTGCAATATTGAAGCCAGCCACGCCCATGTTCTGCAAACGAGTGAGCGTTTCCGCAGCACTGTTGGTGTGAAGGGTGGAAAGCACGAGGTGACCGGTCTGTGCGGCCTTGATGGCGATCTCGGCGGTCTCCAGGTCACGGATCTCACCGACCATGATCACGTCAGGATCCTGACGCAGAAACGAACGTAGGGCCTGGGCAAAGTCCAGACCTTGCTTGTTATTGACGTTGACCTGATTGATACCCTCCATGTTGATTTCCACGGGATCCTCGGCCGTGGAGATATTGATATCCACCGTATTCAGGATGTTGATCCCGGTGTACAGCGACACAGTCTTACCCGAGCCTGTAGGGCCGGTGACCAGAATCATCCCCTGCGGTTGCCTCAGCGCCTGGAGATAGAGCTCTTTCTGATGAGGCTCATAACCCAGCGCATCGATACCCATCTGCGCGCTCGACGGGTCGAGAATACGCATCACGATCTTCTCGCCCCACAGCGTCGGAAGGGTGTTCACACGGAAATCGATGGCCTTGTTCTTCGAGATGCGCATCTTGATCCGGCCGTCCTGCGGTTTGCGACGTTCGGAGATGTCGAGGCTGGCCATGACCTTGAGACGTGCCGCAATGCGGCCTGCCAGATTGATCGGCGGACGCGCAATTTCGCGGAGCATGCCGTCAGTCCGGAACCGGACGCGATAGGCTTTCTCATATGGCTCGAAATGCAGGTCGGACGAACCGCCGCGGATGGCATCGAGCAACATCTTGTTGACGAAGCGCACGACAGGGGCGTCGTCGGCGTCCTGGCCGCCGATGGAGTCGTTTTTATTATCGTCAACGGTTTCAACATCCAGACCGTCCAGGTCGACATCACTAAGCTCTTCAAGGCCCGTGGTACCGCTCTCGAAAAACTTCTCGATGGCGTCGGTCAGCTTGTCGTCTTCAACGAGAATGGCTTCGGCTGTCAGGCCGGTGTTGAACTGGATGTCAGTGATGGCCTGATGGTTGGTTGGGTCCGAAATGCCTACGAACAGTTTATTGCCACGTCGCCAAAGTGGCAGGGCATGATGCTGGCGAACCAGCTTCTCACTGACCAACCCTCGAGGCTGAGCCTCACGATCAACTGCTGCCAGATCCAGAAAGGACACACCGAACTGATCGGCCGCAATTTCTGCAATATCGCGGCTTTTTGCTAGCTTGTTCTGTACCAGGTAGTGAACAAGAGGAACGCGGCTACGCTGAGCCTGCTGATAGGCCTGCTGTGCAGCCTTGTCGGTCAGGAGTTCAGCGACGACCAATTGCTTGGCCAAGCCGGTGAGGACGATATCGTTCATGGGGGCACCGAGTACGGACAATCCGTGGTTTATAGCGTAGTCGAGCGATGGTGCCAAATGGATCTACCGAGGCACCGGGAAATGGCAAGCTGCATCTTGCGGTCCTGCCCGCAAGCCCGGTTCCCAGAGGTGGCACGGGTCATGCTGAGGTCATGTCTACCTACGATGTACCCTATGCCCAGAGCATCATGAAACCGCAAGCGGGATTATCTTGGAAATATAAAATGAATCAATGCCATCGAGGTTTCACACTGTTGGAGTTGATGATCGTTTTGGCGATTGTCGGTCTTCTCGCGAGCATCGCAGTACCTGCGTTTCAAGGGTATATGAAACGCGCAGCCTATTCTGAGATTGTGAATGCGATGGATCCGATCAAAACAGCGGTCAGTGTCTGCTACCAGACTACCGGGGTGCTGTCGAATTGCGACTCCATGCAAAAGATAGGTATGCAAGCACCCACCAAAACAACAGGAGCCCTGGCCTCTATCACCATTGCGACCAGCACGGCGAAGGTGTTGGCCACGCCAAATGCTTACCGAGGGATTTCTCAAGCTGATACGTGTACTTTGGAACCTGCTGTTGATGGTGGAGCTTTGTCCTGGACGTTCAGTGGACCCTGCGTGAGCAATGGTTTCATCAAAGAATAGTGCTGGGGCGGATAACAGGTGACAAAAAATGGCAGATAGTGCTCATTAGTCGACGGCTGCGGCGTGCATGCCATATCTAAACCCCAGGATAAGCATGCTGTGGCGTTGGCACGGAGAATGCTAGACATGACTCAGGCAGCAGCGATGAGATCATCTTGACTCATTTGGCCGATTGTCCGCCGTGCTATTCGAGATTATCAGAGGGTTGAAGATGAACAACGCACAGAAAGGTTTCACATTAATCGAACTCATGATCGTTGTGGCGATCATTGGTATTCTTGCAGCAGTAGCATTACCTGCCTATCAGAACTACACAAAGCGTGCGGCGTATTCTGAGGTGATCACGAATATGGACGCTGTTAAAGGTGCCATCTCAGCTTGCTACAATGAGACCTCCAGCTTTGCTGCCTGTGACACATCCGCGGAATTGGGTATAACCCTTCCTACCGGTAAGACAGCTGGTGCGCTTAATAAGATTGAAGTTGCTGATACTGGAGTGATGACGGCTACTCCAAACAAATTCAAAGGTATCTTGGATACCGAAACATGTGTTCTGACACCTAAAGCCGAAAGTGGTGTTTTGACTTGGACCTATAGTGGTGGTTGTGTAACGAATAACTACGTTAAAGGTTAATGCTTGATCAGCCCAGGGCTGTTTTGCCCTGGGCTATTTTATTAAGAAGATTTAGCCGGTGTAGCTCAGTCGGTAGAGCAGCGCACTCGTAACGCGAAGGTCGTAGGTTCGATTCCTATCTCCGGCACCATCCAATCTAAACTCAAGTGCTAGGAACCCCTTCGTCAACCCTTCAACACCACACATCCCCTCCGCTAAACCATCGCTCCCATGCACTCCAAAGCTCCATCAAGCGGTAAAGTTTATTGCGGGAAATTCTCTCTATCTCTGGCCAGCCATGCGGTTTGGAGCAGGTCAGTCAGCCAATCAGAAATGGAGCTGCCTAGCTCACGTCCATCCGTGTGCCAAAAGTACAGTTTGGTCTGCGGTAAGATTATCGCGGCTGGATGGTCATCAACGATGCGTTGATTCCAATACATTGTTCTTGTAGCCATGGGCGTTATCAGGCGATCATGTTGCAATAAGTATATTAATGCGCAGGCCCAGATCACTTATTGCCGGGTCAGACTGAACTGCCGACTATGATCGTTGGTAAGGCTTATTGGAAACTGTTACGCAACCTAAAAAAATTCAACTGACCTCAAGTTGTGAGCGGTAGAGGCGATGCCGTAGTAGTACGTGTTACCTACGCAGGCAACATTATTTAATAATGCCGAAGATGAGATGGCTTGAGCATTGCGAAGGAATGAGCTAAAACTGAATAAACCGGTCGTCAGACTGCAGGAGCGATCTAACATCCTCACAGGGAGTGAGCAAGATGAGCAATATCAGTTTTACCTACAGAGATGCCAAAGGGGTGGTTAGCAGTCGCGAGTTGATTCAGTGGAGAGAGACACAGACCTATCTTCAGGGGCGATGTGATGCCGATACATTTCCGAAAACCTATCGAAAAGACCGAATCGTTGCCTTTATATTTGGTGAGGAACTGCTTCTAGGTGACGCGGCGCCCCCGGCTCCGACAGTATCAGCGCGAAAGAGTCCATCTCACTCCGCTGTTGCTGCAGCGGGCGGAAAGCCAATAACGCCAGTCGACAGCATTCACCAGATTCTGTTCACCGGGTTCGCGGCAAGTCAACGTGCTGAACTCGAACGCCAGGCCGAGGCTCAGGGAATGAGGGTTATGAGGACGGCCGGTAAATCTCTGACCTTTCTTTGCTATGGGTATAACGCAGGACCATCCAAAGTGATGAAGGCGCAGCAGGCCGGCGCATTCATCATTGATGATGAACAGTTTCTGCGGCTCATAGGAACAGGAGAAATGCCTTAACCACCTCTATTCCCTCGGCAATCCTGTCGATCAACAGCGAGGCGATCTGCGCCGGGGGGGCTCCTAGACTAGCCCTACAGCCGCTTTTCCATAACGATGGTACGCTCGGCCCCGTAGAATTCATCGCGAATTTTTTGATAACCCAATGCCGCGTAGAATTTCTCAGCCGTGATTGACGAAGGCACTCGTAAAACTTTAACCCCGGCGCTTGAAGCAGTACCGTGAATCACCTGCATCAACTGGCGACCGATACCGCGACCTTGGTACACGGGGTCAACGAAAACACTTCTGACTACATTACCGTCGAGACTAGCAGTGCCAGTAATATCTTCGCCCTGTATTGCTACGAAAACCTTGCGTCGTTCGATAAGTTTTCGGACGGATTCAGGAGCAAAGCCTTTCTCAACCTGAGCAATCACGTCAGCTGAGTAATCCTCCGCATTTGTGCCTCGCAGCGCTGCGACCACTATGCGGCTGATACCTGCTGAATCGCTGCTAGTGGCGGATCGAACCTGGCACGTCATATTGGCAACCTTACTCTGTAACGATCAAAGCCTAGCCCCTCTCAAGGCGCTTTCAATGGATGCTCAAGCTCGCGTTGGCGCTTGAGCACATGTTGGCCTGCTTCTGAAAAATACGCTATGGCGCAGATGATCACGCATCATTTCAAAGGAGCCATCAGTCATTAGCTCCAGCGCACCGCCAACTGCTAGGTCTTGACTATGCCTAGCCCACCACAAGCCAGCCTCTCGTTTGTTTCGGCTATAAAGGGCCTAACTATCGTACAAAATGTTGGCATCTTAAGTCGCTTCCGGAGACACGCCATGACCACTGCCGACCTCATTCGTAGCATCCTCCCGGATGAGAAAGCGATCGCTGCGGCTACTGAATCAAGCCGCCAGATTGCTGCTTTCGTTTCGACGCAGCTGGACACCCAGCATATCGAGCTGATCGATGAAGCTCAGTAGCGCCAAAGCGTCGAGCTGCCAACGGTTGCGCTCAAACTGCTCGGGGACATACTCAACGAACTGGCTTTGGGTAACGGCGTGAGGGTGGTGCCCGTCCATGCAGAGCTGACGACTCAAGAGGGCGCAGACATGCTAAATGTCTCGCGTCCGCATCTCGTCAAACTGTTGGACGAAGGGCAGATACCCCATACGAAAACCGGTAGCCATCGCCGAATCAAGTTCACCGATATGATGGCTTACAAAGCAGACCGCGACAGAATGAGTCGGGCAGCCATGGATGAACTTGCCAAGCAAGGGCAAGAGCTTGATATGGGGTATCAATGAGGCACTCGCCGTTCACTGTGATCTATGACGCGTTTGTGCTGTACCCAGCTCCTTTGCGTGATCTGCTAATGCAGCATGCGAGCCACACGTTTTCGCATTAGACGTTCGTGTCGGTTCGGACGCAGCGCCATCACCATAGCCCAGGAGCCCCCATGTTCAGCCACATCCAAATCGGCGCCCGCGACCTTCCAAAAATGCTCGCCTTCTACGACCACGTCCTCCAAACCCTGGGCCTCATCCGCATCCCCGACGAAAACGACGGCGGTCCAGCCGGCGCCGGTTGGCAGCGGCCGGGCAGGCCTTGGCCTCAGGTCTACGTCCAGCTCCCGTTCAACGGTCTGCCAGCCACGTGGGGCAACGGTATGCAGGTGAGTTTTGCTGCGCAGTCGCAGCAGCAGGTGCGGGATGCGTGGCAGGCGGCGTTGGATAACGGCGGTGCGGACGAGGGGGCGCCGGGTTTGCGGCCGCAGTATGCACAGGACTATTTCGGGGCCTATTGTCGGGATCCCGAGGGCAACAAGTTATGTTTCGTGCATACCTCGGATATGGCCTAGGCCGCTTTTCGGCGCAGGTTGGCCAGTCGCGCGACGACGGCCGTGATCACCACGGCCAAGACCACGCCCGTCGCGACGGCGGGCAGTATGCCCAGTTGCATCACCATCCCCTGCAGGCTGAGGTAGAAGCCGATCACGCCGACGGCGCCAATGGCGTTGCCGCGCACGATGGCGGCGAGTTCCTGGCGTCCGCCCTGGACGTGGGCGAACACGGCCAGCGGCCACGCGATGATGGGGATGGGCGCCAGGTAGCCACTGACGACGGGGCCCAGCCACTGTGCGCCGGCGGTGATCAGCAGGAGCAGCAGGGTGGCGGTGAGCATCCGCATCGGGATGATCCAGCTGGGCAGCGGAACCGGTTTTGCCGGGCGCTCGCCGGTCTTTGAGGTGGCCATGATCAGTACGACGATCAGGCACAGGGTGACTGCGATGGACGCCGGGAGTGAGCCCAGCCAGTTCATGAGCAAGGCGACGACCACGTAGAAGGCCAGCGCTGCCACGCAGCCGAGGAATGCCGAAAGGCGCCGGGTCACGGTGAGGTAGAACAGGTAGGTGGCCTGAATCGCCGCAACGCCCGCCAGCGCACCCGGTACGGCCATCGCTACGAATCCAGGGCCTTGTTCAAGGCTCAGAAACAGCATCACCACGGCCGAGGTCACCGGAAGCCCCGAGAGCAAGCCGCCGACATGGGTGCCCCAGCGTTTGGCGGCGATGGAAATCGAGAGCATGAGCAGCGGGGTGATGAGCAGCTTGAGGTAGAAGACGGTCATGAGCGTGGGTCGTTGTTTTTGGTTCGTACGTTTTACAGGATTCGATAGCCCGGTGTGTGGGCGGTCATCTGTCTGGCGCACTCTGGCGCGGTTTGTGGGCATCTACTACCGTTAGGGTCGATGGAGTCAGTGGCTCCAGCCGTTCAAACAGGAGTGTTGCCATGAGTAAGTGGGTCCCTTCAATCGCTACCGCTTTGCTGCTGATCTGTGCCGTGGCGCCTGCCACGCAGGCTGAAGATGAACTGGACAAGGGCATTCGTCACGACAATCGTGAACTCGACAAAGGTGTCGAGCACGATGCCAAGGAAATCGACAAGGGCGTCAAACATGACGCCGCTGAGGTCGATAAAGGCGTCAAGCATGACGATGATGAGCGGCACAAGGCCGACAAACACCTCGACAAGGAGGCGAAAAAGCATTTGTGACGGCAGGCTGTGACGTGATCGGCAGGCGCAATCGAGTCGAGCGTACCCGCCATGGCGATTGTTCGCATCGACCTGTATTGTTTTCGCCGCGTCTGTCGACCACGCATGAGCCCGCATTGCATTTTGGGCAAGGAAGCCAACCGTGAAGTACCTTCTTATCATTCTCGCCAGTTACGCTTCGGTCTATCTGTGCGTCTCGCCGCTGCTCGATGCGCGGGTGCAGGACATTATCGAAGGCCTGGAGATGCGCCGCCGAGCGGCTGACATCGAGGTTTACATCGAGCAGGTGATCGATGCGTTGAATCGCTCCAAGCTGGAGTACGCCTTGTTCGGCGGTACGCTGCTGGCGGGGTTGATCTGCGCTGGGGTCTGGTTGCTCAGCCGTTAGGCCGGGCATGTACGTCGGCAAGACTGTACATGCCATCCACGGTCACTTGCTGGCCTGGTCCTTCTCGCTGAACTCCACCGCCAGGGCGGCGGCCTCTTCGTCGTTGGTGCGGATGTGCAGCTCGCCCTCGGCGTCCTGTACTTGAAACACCAGGTCCATGCCTTGTGCACGGTATTGCTCGGGGACGTCATCGCCTTCGAGTTTCTTCACTGAAATGGCCATGGTTTTCCTCCCAAAGAAACTGTGACCTGTGCCTGTGGGTAACGTGCGGTCAAAAGTTATGCACAGGAACTTACCTCGCCTGCAAAGCCTCGAATCGTTACCTAACATCAGAGGCTTCCTACCATGACCACACGCGATGAAATCCAGCCAAAAGCTCCGACCCTCGACGCGAGCGGCAAGCCCGTGAACGTGGTCGAGCGCGATATCGAGAACGAAACCCCGGCGACCGAAGGCGTCGACAAGGTCATCACGCCCACCTCCATCAAGGAGAAAGAGCAGGACGCCGAGACCTTGCAGCGCAAGACTGCCGAGATCGAACGCAAGATCGCAGACGGTCGTTGATGTCGTGAAAAAGGAGAAAAGTGCAGCTAACTGTCCGTTCACATCCGTTTCACGCGGTGTTCACATTCTCGGGCGTAATGTTGACCTTGCTCCTTCTTCAAGCCCGCTTTCCTCCCCGTCGGCGGGCTTTTCTTTGCCTGCGATTTGGCGTTTCGCCCATCCAGGCCTGCTAACCTCTCTTATTCAAGCGTCGACCCGAACCGGATGTCGACGCGTTGCAGCGCCTCGTTGCGCTGCCTTTCAAGGAGCTTGACCCCGCCATGACCATTTCTCTGCGCACACGGCTGCTGACCGTGTTGATGTTCACCACGCTGCTCAGTGGTTGCGGCATCAATAACATTCCGCAATATGACGAACAGGTGAAATCGGCCTGGGCTCAAGTGGAGAACCAGTACCAGCGTCGTGCCGACCTGATTCCCAATTTGGTGGAAACGGTGAAGGGTTACGCCAAACAGGAACAGGACACCCTGACCCGGGTGATCGAGGCGCGGGCCAAGGCAACGTCGATCCAGGTCGATGCCAATACCCTGGACGATCCGGCCAAGCTGCAGCAGTTCGACCAGGCCCAGCAGCAACTCAGCGGTGCCTTGAGCCGTTTGATGGTGACGGTCGAGCGCTATCCTGACCTGAAGTCGAACCAGAACTTCCTGGCCTTGCAGTCGCAGCTTGAAGGCACCGAAAACCGCATCGCGGTGGCACGTCGTGACTTCATCGCCTCGGTCGAGAAGTACAACACCGAGATCCGCACCTTCCCTGGCAAGCTGTGGCAGATGACCATGTACCGTGACCAGAAGGTTCGCGAGAACTTCAAGGCCACGGCACCCAATGCCGAGCAAGCGCCGAGCGTGAAGTTCCAATGAAGCCATGGCGGTGCCTGCCGCTGCTGATGCTGTTGTGGGTCGCCACTGCTGGAGCGCTGGAGTTTCCAGCGCTCAGCGGCCGGGTGGTGGACCAGGCGGGCTTGCTCGACGGGCAGACCCGCAGTCAGCTCAGCCAGATGCTCGAAGCACACGAGCAGGCGACCTCCGAGCAGGTCGTGGTGGTGACCGTACCGGATCTGCAAGGCACGGACATCGCCGACTACGGCTATCAACTCGGACGCGCTTGGGGCATCGGGCAGAAGGGCAAGGATAACGGCGCCCTGCTGATCGTGGCCAAGGCCGAGCGCAAGGTGCGCATTGAGGTGGGCTACGGTCTGGAAGGGCAGCTCACCGACGCGCAGTCTTCCATCATCATCAATAACGTGATCGTGCCGTCGTTCCGCCAAGGCGATTTCGCCGGTGGCATTCGTGCTGGCGCGGCCGCCATATTGCAGGTGCTGGGCGGTGATCCACTGGCCGAGCCCCAGCGCAGCAATGCGCAGGGTCAAGGTCAGGAGCAGCAGCGCCTGCCGTGGCCGGCGTTTCTCATCTTGATCATCATCGTGATCGTGATGATCCGTGGTGGAGGAGGCGGGCGTGGTGGTCGCGGCGGCGGTGGCGGTTCGGTACTCACCGGTGCGGTGCTGGGCAGTGTGCTCGGCGGCGGCCGTGGCGGCGGTGGTTTCGGCGGCGGCGGTGG
>Ga0308166_1003296_pt1 | contig 13882 bp, 11 predicted proteins | sample PhyCR2_2_FD_202137 | JGI IMG/M metagenome (GOLD analysis project Ga0308166, IMG submission 202137) | Phyllosphere microbial communities from UC Gill Tract Community Farm, Albany, California, United States - DLSLCC.R2 | ecosystem: Host-associated > Plants > Phyllosphere > Unclassified | place... | reverse complement strand
CCATTTCATCGATCGCCTGCTCAACTGCACGCCGGCTGAGTTTAGGCAGGTTCGCCACAGAGTTACGTGTGAATGTCTGGTAGTACTGATCCAGGCCAAACTCATTTCTTCTGAGGGATATATCGTCGCTCATACTGCGCAACATTGCGCTAGCCCTGCGCGCGGTCTCGTCCACGCCACCATAATGACTTTTCATTTAGCCGTTCCGTTGTCAATTTTTATGTTGATTGTACATGCCAAAAATGTCTGAGCAACATTTTTCGAAAAGACATGAATTTATTGTACATGAGCAAAAGATATTGCTCACAACATCACGTCTTTTCTGGCACAGTGATGTCCTGTTAGTGAAGGAATCACAGTCTCAGCATTAGAAATGCACTGAAATTCAGATGGGTTTTCCCACACCTTAAAACAATCAACTATCTGTTTTTATTTATATTTATTGGTTTATTTCAGGTTGAAATTCCCTTTACTTCAGCGATAATCAGCAATGTCTTCCAGTTACTCTGCAGGTGATGCCTCTACAGTTTCAGAAGTTTTAAAGGTCATTTGTGCGTGCTTCAATAAATTTGGCGGAGGCACAATTTTAATTAAAACGGGGTACCGTCATTTCTCCTAAGAAGATGAAAAATCTTCTTTACTCAACCTCTTAGACAATGCATGTCTGCCATAGGAGACTCACAGAGCCCAGTACATCTACAGTAAAGCAATAGATCGTGTGTGCTGGCGGGATGTAATTTTCACAAAGGAAAATGTGTACTGGCGGGTATTAAAAAGTACAGGACTCCAACATGTGTGCTGGCGGTTCTGCTTACAGGCAGTCCCTCTAAAAGTCGTCTATAACGGGCTACATGCAGCAACTGACTGATAAGGTGGACGCCCATTTACTATGCAGAAGGAAAAAGAAGCTGGCTGACAGGCTATTTTCTTCATTTTGGATTCAGAAATGTGTGCTGGAGGAATACGAATTCTGGAAAAATTGAAAATGTGTTCTGGCCGGTTAAGCCCATCCGAAAGTCACGATCATGTGTGCTGGCGGGAAAATGAGCCTTAACCACATCAGAAAGATGTGTACTGGCAGGATGGGCTTTCCTGAATGACTCAAAATTATGTGTGTTAGTGGGAGATAGATGTGTGCTGGAGGGAATCAGCTGTACTAAAAATACCCGATAGTGTGTGCTGACGGGCTGCTATTCAGAGTCAGAGCCCTTAATATATGCCCTGGCAGATTTCCGGAACGATGCATTGCCTGAACATGTGCGCTGGCGGGATAGCATAATTGCTGTTCTGAAGTGGAGGGCTGTCTAAGGCTCCCGATAGCACACATTCAGATGTCAGCTGGTCTGAGTTTTGGATTACGCTTATGAATAATAACGAAATTTTCCCGCGATTTACGGACCAGTGAGAATTCCAGGTAACCTATCTTTTGTAACTGCTCAAGCGCTTTTTTTATTGTTCGGTTTTGTTCGCTTACAGAACTGCTGAGAGAGAGACGTTCACGTAAACGTGAAAAGCTTACCGGAATAGGATTAGCTGGAAGGCTTTCAATGAAAGTGTAAATAGCCTGAGCCGCTTCCTTCTTAGGTAGTGCTTTGATTGCATGTTGCTGAAGAAGGACTCTGTAGTCCAGCTGAAACAGTTCCCAAAGTTTTTCATCCGCTTCAAGCTGGACGATATCTTTTTCAGCATCAAAGTAGCCTGTTTTCAAAAGCCCTGTCTGATAACTTCCCTTAGCATCACGTCCACGTTTGAAAGAGATTGATTTATTACGTAATTTCCCCAAAGACTCATGGATCGAAAGACGCAGCCTGCCGTCAATACGTTTAGCAGAAAAGCCACACCCTTTAGCAAACTCGGTGAATTTGAGTTCAATTTTATTCGATGTCAGTCCGTATCGGCTGAAAGCATAGATAACTCCTATCCACACTTTAAAGTCACTATCCATATCAAGTCGCGGACCTGAAATATTGATATGATCGTAACCTTCAGCCCGGGCAATCTCCAGCTGTGAGAACAATTCCGAAGCATCAACAATATTGTTTTCACCCTGTGATTTCGTGGGTTTAGGAACGAAAACACCAAGACGCATCAGTGCCACTGGCTGAACAGTATTGTTAGAATTAACTGTGAGCTGTTTATCTTTACTGACCATGTCACTATAAAGTGCATCGCCAATGAATGACTTATCTGTCATATAGTTATCTCAACTCTGCGTAGCAGGATCTTCCTGTTAATAAAAATGGCTTCTATCCCAACAGCACACACACTACATCCCAACAGCACACATTACCAGCCCACCAGCACACACGAATTTCCCGTCAGGACACATGTTTATCCCGCCACCACACATGTTAAAAGAGCTTCAGGCCTTATGTGGCAGGGCCTGAGAGACAGCGGGATCTTTTAGGAGCTATAAGGATCTAAATTGGTAAGTTATTGGATCGAGTCTGTGCAAATGTGGATAAGCGATCTTCTTTGCTAACGCGCCTGCGGCTTGTTCAACTGACGGCGCACACACAAAGAATTTGTGTGTGCGCCGTCAGTTATCGGTAAAATCTTGCTGCTACGCCATGCATTCTCTCATTTAACGAGTTTCCATACGTGTGCCGGAACGCGATCGAACAACTTTCCTACTGTTAATTCAGCCTTACGATGATCGTATGCTGAGTTAATTGCGAACTCTTCTTTTGAGTCACCTTTATATTTCAGGTGCTCATATACAGTCTCCAAGGTGTCTATCGAACGACAACGTCTGAATCGCATCAACCAATCTGTTTTTGTCATTTTTCCCTTATGCCAGCTCTGACCTGGAGGCGGACTTTAACAGGACTGCACTGCTCTGGCACTCATCATATATTTTATACGCCCAGGTGCCGGTTCTGCCGACGTGTCTCTGTACAAATTTACCAATGTGCCATTAGCAAAGGCGCTTGAAAAGCGATCAAAACGGGGTGTACTCGTAAGAGTTGTAGTTGATGAAAAAAAGTCACGGTCGCTGGTTACTGATTAACGGATTGGCCGGTTCGGGTGTTCCGGTCAGAAAGGATACGCAGTAAAGTATTATGCATAACGAATTTATTGTTATAGGAAAGAATGGTGAGTAGACGGGAGCATTTAGTTACACCTCATCTGCTGAGAAGCGCAATGCCGAGAATGCGCTGGTTATCAGAGACAATTCATTCCTAAGTCAGCAATATCAGAATGAATTTAAACGCCTCTGGGCAGAGTCATCTGCCGGTACAGTGCAACTACTCATGATCAACATGTGAAATATAATCTGCTTAGCGGACTGTATATGACAAAGAAAAAAGTTTATCCGGTTCACTTTACTGGCCAGCAGGAGGCCTCTGAGGCTTTCCAGCAGAATGAAACATCCACCTGGCAGCGCTGGCTTAAACACTCCCGGGATAATAAAAAAACGAAAGTAGTGACCTGCATGTGTCTGCCAGCAGAAAGCGATCCGGTCAGGAGGCGCCTGAAGGTTCACTACTCCCGGGATACTGAACGCTGCTGGTTATCTTCATACGCGTTTACGGGTAATGAGCATAAACCTGACTGCCGGTTTTATTCGGTGTGGTCTGATGAACGGCAGGCAGAAATTTATCTGGGGGACGCTGTCCGTGCAGCAGCGGATGGCACCATTGTGGTCAGACTGCCCACGGGCCTCCAGAAAAAGGCCCATTCAGAGGTAAAATCGGCTGAAAACGTTTCAGATGACGAACCGGTGAAACGCAAACGGCGGCCCTCAATGAGCCTGCTGGGGCTTCTGCACCTGCTGTGAGAGCAGTCTGGTATCAATGTCTGGCACCCCGCTTTCGATAAAAAGAAACGCACCCCTGGCTGGGTGAGCTGGCGCCTGCAGCAGACGGCTGCCCGTATTCGTATTGGTCGCGTGCCACTGGATGAATCCCTGCTGCTCATGGCCATGAAAGATACGCCGCAGGTTATCGCTAACCGGGAACACCTGAGAGCGGCCGAAAAGAATAAAAGGCGACTCATCGTTGTTTCTGTGCTGGCTGGCTGGAGTGAAGCCGGTGAAGCACGGCTGAAGACGATGCTGCCGCTGGGGCTGTTTTCTGACTTTCCTGATCTGGTTCTGCCTGAAGACGTTCGTCACCGCCTGGAGCGGAGCTTCAGCCGCGAACTCGGCGACTGGCGCAGGGGAATGAAAGTCATGATTATCGCTGAAACAGAGCCGCCGGAAACATCGTTCAGGCAAACAGACGGGCGTAGCCGGCCGTCCAGCTGCAGTACCGTGATCGATGTGGCGCTGATGACGGTCAGCCCACGCTTTATTCCGCTGGATTCAGGCTATGAGGGGGCTGTGGAAGAAAAACTGTGGCAGGAAAAACGTACCTTTATCAAGCCTCTGCGCTACGACGGTGAGGAAGATGTGTTTCCGTATTTTGTGCTAAAAGACGTTCATGGCGTAGATGCGCTGCCGATGGAAGTGTTCGGCATGAACTCGCCAGAGTACCTGCTGCGTAAGCAGGTAAAATCTGCTCATTATGATGCCGAATACGGTAAGGGGGGTTGGTGGTTCTGGGAGGCGACCGTGACATCAGAAATACCGGCGTTCCCGTCCTATTCGGCAGAATAACTACTCAGAAAATTCAGTCAGGTGCACTCAATGAATTCAGATTTAAATGTTGTTAACGATTTCAAAATCGAACGTCATGACTGGCATGATCCTTTAGTAAAGGCATGCTGTAATTTTGTAAAGTTTAAGGACGACCTGGACCTATCGAACCGGACGTCCTGTGTTCATCCGCTTCTCGTCAGGAAGCTAAGATGGTTACTGGGATATTATGAACCCTCGGAAAAACTGAATAAATATGGGCGGCCGCGTCGTAAAGCCACTGCGACCTATCCTTCTCATTTTATGCATTTTGCACTTCCTTTCTTGTACGATATAAGTGCCGATAGGGGAAATTATGAAAAACGGCTCATTCCCCCTCAGCTTGTTATATCGGGCTCATATGTTGATTATAACCTCGGCTTTTCGGTAGGTTACGCAGGTAATAAACCGGATGAGGTGATGGACTGGTCAGATAAGGTTGTTGAGGAATGTAAAACTGGAATCTGTGACCCACAATATATTTGTCCAGGAGGGTTGCCTCTCTATGTAGCTCTTGAGGGTAAAAACAGACTGGATCTCTTCAAACGCCACCGAAGTGCCATGCTTGCATGGGTTGCACCCTTGGTATCAGCATCGGCTACGGAAATGAAGCTCATACAACTTAAGCCTTTCAACGTTTGGGCAATATCTCATAACGGCAGGATTCGTGTTCTTCCATTCCAAGCCCCTGCCTTACCCGTTTATAAAGCGCTTAATGTAGCTTTGGCGAAACCAAGATGGGATTTTTTCGCCCTGATAAAATTGCGTAATGCGCGAATCAGCGCTGTTAGTTTTCAGATGAGACGCTGAATTACAGATGATTTAGCTTTCTATCTGTAACATTTAGTATTTTAAGGGAAAAGATGTTTCTTTTCCCGCTTGATGTTTTCATATTCGCTCTTAAATTTCGTTAATCATTCTCATGATTATTAAACCAATAGTTCCTTATATGCAGGTACTCAACTGTCCTGATATCCCTTATTTGAGATGACTAAAGATACAATCTTTAATCCCGTCTGAAAATTTATTAAGGACGTCTTTGAGTTCCTGCCTGAGTGAATAGTCATTCAGAGTTAATGCGACTGTAGGAGGAAATGTAGGCTTCGGTATCCCTAGACCTCAGCGAAAAAGCCTGAGAAAAGCGTCTAATAGTTTCTTTTTTTGATCAGAGGTAGCATGTCTCATCCTCAATATGGCGCTGATACAGGGCACCGGGAATTTGTATTAGATTAAATCATACTTCTGTATATCAGGAGTGTGCTTTTGACTAACGGCATTGAGTTACTGTGACGAAGTCCGTTAAACCAAGGGGCGACGGCCTAGATCATTCAATGAAATGAAGTTATAGCTCAACACCGCTAAAGCCCTACCCCGACGAAGTAATTTGATATCAGCGTATCTGACAGTGTCTGACTGTCTTGAGCGGCCATTTTTGAAATCATCGCATCTGCTAAATCGATCTAGAGGAGGTTATTGGGTTTTTTTGCAACAATCATTGCCAATGATAGTTTAGGGGGATTGATGAAATCCTCCTTTCAATGCAAAATACCGGCTTTCCTGTTTAGGATTTCGTAGATGAGTAATATCAACCAGTTAATCCTTTACAGGATGATGAAAGCCGACACTAACCATAGGCCGGCTTTGCCAAGTTCTGCAACGGATAGGGACTGTCTGAGCGTTCGCTATAAGCACTTAAGCCAACAAAGTGAACGGAACCCTAAGGTTGATGTCTATATTGACGATAATGGTATTGTCACTGTACAACATCAAGGTAAGTATCAGGGACTATCTCTTACAATACCGCCTGTAACGAACATTCCGCCATTTATGCTTGATCCTGTACGTGGGCTTGTGCGTTTTACGATTAATCCCACTTATTTTGCTAAGCATGATCATTTAATGTACGTTGAAGACTCTGCTGTACATGCTATGATTGTGCCTAGGTATGATATGCCTATACATGATTTTAACAGATATCTTGCAGACACCGGACCGATGTGGGAGGTGGATGATGACGATGAGTAAAACTGACTACCGAGTACGAATTCAATCAATACTCAGGGATAGCGAAAATCCCTACGAGATTTTTTCATTATGCACAGACATGGTTAATACCCATGGACGTGATGGTGGGATTCTTGCTTATACACTGATGAATGAAGCCTTTAAAAGTGGCCTTTACAGTGAAGCCGAGGACGCAGTTCTCGACACACTTGAGGCGCTGACTGGCTATTGTGCAGATCCTATTGGCACTGCTGATTACCATCTTCCAAATCATGCTGCATGATGAACTTTCTGTTCATCATGCTCTCGCATTTTCTCAAATCACATCATTAAACATACCTAACCTACAAGCAGACTATAGAGATATATACTGTTTAGTATCTTAATGTAAGTAATTATAAACATTGAATTAACATGTTTTCCTGCAGCATTATAGCTAAGTAATATCTTAAGTTATCTCACCTGTGCTGGCTTAGCCTGCTCTGACCTGCTCCCCGTTGATTAATACACCGTGATGTTAGTAATGTCTTCATAAGCCACATGAGGACATCCCCATGAAGCAGCGATTTTGCGACGAACAGATCATCAGTATTCTCCGCGAGGCAGAAGCCGTGGTTTCGGCTCGGGAACTCTGCCGCAAGCATGCCATTTCAGACGCCACCGTTTACACCTGGCGCAAGAAGTTCGGTGGCATGGAAGTCCCCGAAGTGAAGCGGCTCAAGTCGCTTGAAGAGGAGAACGCTCGCCTCAAAAGCTGCTCGCTGAAGCCATGCTGGATAAGGAGGCGCCTCAGGTGGCTCTGGGCCGAAAGTTCTGACGACAGACCAGAAGCGGGAAGTCGTGGAGGTCATGTATGAGGCAACGGGTCTGTCGCAACGCCGTGCCTGCAGGCTGGCCGGTTTGTCACTTTCAACCTGCCGTTATTCGGGCCAGCGTCCGGCTGCTGACGTGCAACTGTCTCTACGCATCACAGAGCTGACACTTGAACGCTGACGATTTGGTTACTGGCGCATCTGGCAGTTATTGCGTCGGGATGGCCTTCACGTCAACCACAAACGGGTTTACCGCTTCTATCTCTAACTTCATGGCAGAATGATCGTTCTACTTGGTCAAGCACTTCACCGAGGCATGAGGATGGAAAAGGTTCCTGCCGGACAGGGCCGTCTACCGGGACGGATTCAGTCCCTAAATGACTCTGAGTTGTCTGTTAAACCCGTGGTAATTCCAGTGGACTGAATTTCAGTGACGAGGTTGCCCTTACTCAGGGCGGTGGCGTGAACCTGGCTGGTTTATTACAGCGACAGAATGGCCTCATGCAGAAGCTGAACATCCGCCCGAAAAGCTGCATGCTGCATTTCTGTTCAACAATAAGAGCGCATTACTTATGATCTTGCAGAAGTACTGAAAACAGAACCAGAACGACGTTTTTTTAAAATAATTCTATTTATTGCAAAATGTTTCTTTAGGGTTTTGGGTAATTATTTATATAGTGGTAATAAAATTGCTCAAGACAAGGAAAAATGTCTATGTCAGTAGGTTCCAGATGGTACAAATTTGATTTCCATAATCATACGCCGGCGTCTAATGATTACCGGATGCTTGGGATCACGGACAGAGAATGGCTGCTGGCTTATATGCGTCAGCAGGTTGACTGTGTCATCATCAGCGACCACAACACAGGTGCGCGGATTGACCAGCTTAAAAACGAGCTGCAGCAGATGGCCCGTGACGCGCAAACCAGCGATGTGTCAGGCTATCGCCCGCTGACTCTGTTTCCGGGCGTGGAGCTGACGGCCACCGGCAACGTTCACATTCTTGCGGTACTGCACACCGACTGTAACGGAGCTGATGTTGAAAGGCTTATTGGTCAGTGTAACAATCATTCCTCCATTCCCCGCGGCGAACCTAATCACCAGCTTGTTCTGCAACTCGGCCCCGCCGGGATCATCAGTGCCATACGCCAGCATCCAGAAGCTCTGTGTATTCTTGCACATATAGATGCAGTCAAAGGAATTCTCAGCCTCACTAATCAGGGCGAGCTTGAAGATGCGTTCCGGGCGCAACCTCATGCTGTCGAACTAAGACATCATCCGGATGCCATCACAGACGGAACCCACAAACGCCTTATTAAAAATCTTCCATGCCTGCGCGGATCTGACGCACATCATCCTGATCAGGCCGGTGCGCGCTATAGTTGGCTGAAGATGTCATCTCCGGATTTCGACGGTTTACGCCACGCTCTGCTTGATCATGAGAATTGCGTTCTTTTTGATGTATCTCCGCCTGAGGAACCCGCTCTTCAACTGCGCAGCCTTAGGCTCCGAACCCGCCTGTGTGCACCTGCCAATAACGGACAAGCTAAAGTCGAATTCAGTCCCTTTTATAACGCCGTTATCGGTTCCCGTGGCAGCGGTAAATCCACGCTCATTGAAAGCATTCGCCTGGCAATGCGTAAAACTTCGGGATTGACGGACCAGCAGAACAGAAAACTTGGAACCTTTAAAAGCATCAGTAAAGGTATGGAAGCAGATTCAGTCATTGAATGTGTGTTTCGTAAAGATGGAGCCGACTTTAAACTCAGCTGGCGTCCGGGTGATGCACACGCACTGCATATCCTGAGGGATGGCGAATGGGCTGAAGATACCAGCTGGGCCGCCGATCGCTTTCCGCTTTCCATCTTCAGCCAGAAGATGCTTTATGAGCTGGCATCAGATAACAGCGCCTTTCTGCGCGTCTGTGATGACAGCACCATCGTTAACAAGCGTGCTTGGGCTGAACGTTGGGAGCAGCTGGAGAGAGAGTTTAAAAACGAGCAGATTATGCTCAGAGGACACAGTGCACGCCGTCTGAGTGCATTATCGCTTTCCGGAGAACTGGCAGATGCCGATCGCGCCGTCAGCCAGCTAAGTGAAAGTGCTTATTATCCTGTCCGTCAGCGGTTGTCAGAGGCTGAAGGAGAGCTATTTTTAGCAACGTCAGCGCTAAAAATGCACTCAGATCGTATCAGCTCATTAAATGCTCTCATGGCCGAGTCACCTCAGACAGAAGTCCCAGCAGAACCTTCTGCGGAACTGGCGGCATTTCTGCAGACTCTGTCACTGGCACAACAAAATTTTGAGCGTGAACTCAGTGCGCTCCTGAGTAAAAGTAGCACAACTCTGACAGACATCGGTGAGAGTAGCTCTTTGTCGGCAATCCGTGTGACCGCACAGACCGAGAGAGGAAATGTGACACGTGAGGCTGAGGTACTACGAGCGCAAGGGCTCAACCCGGATACGTTAAATGAACTCATGGAGCGGTGTGACAGGCTCAGACGTGAACTTAAAGAATATGACGGTCTTGAAGAAATCATCACTGCATCTGAACAACGGATTGGGCTGTTAGCTGGCCAGATGCGTGAGCATCGTATAATGCTTACAGAAAAACGGCGTGAATTTATTGCTTCACTACAACTTCAGGATCTTGATATTAAAATACTTCCTCTCTGCGCACCGCATGAGACTGTATTGACGGGATATCAAAATATTACAGGCATAACCAATTTTTCAGATCGTATCTATGACGCAGAGGACCAGAGCGGACTACTTCACTCTTTTATCAGCAACCAGCCGTTTAACCCCATACCTGCAGCTACGGAAAAAAAATATGTTCTTCTTGATGCCCTTAAAAGCCTGCATCTAGCAATTAAAAATGACGATCCTGCTGCCGGGCAGGAGCTGCATGGCACTTTCCGAAACAGGCTAAGAACCCTACAGGACGAAGCGCTGGATTCCCTGATGAGCTGGTATCCGGACGACGGAATTTTCATTCGTTACCGCACACCTGATGGACGGATGGAAGACATCACTTCAGCGTCACCGGGTCAAAAAGGCGCGAGCATGCTGCAGTTCCTGCTTTCCTACGGTACCGACCCACTGTTACTCGATCAACCCGAGGATGATCTTGATTGCCTCATGCTGAGTCAAAGCGTCATTCCCGCCATTGCAGCGAACAAAAAAAGACGACAACTAATTATTGTGTCTCACTCTGCGCCGATAGTCGTCAACGGTGATGCAGAATATGTTATCAGCATGAAATACGATAGGTCAGGATTACGGCCCGATCTCTGTGGCGCACTTCAGGATACTCACATTAAGGCGCTAATCTGCCAGCAGATGGAAGGCGGCGAAAAAGCATTCCGTTCACGCTACGCGCGTATTCTTAGCTGATGTAAACAAACCAGACAGGAGATATGATGACGGTATTTTACATGGATGAAAGTGGATTTACCGGGGCGGATCTTCTTCAGAAGCTTCAGCCTTTTCAGGGAGCCTCAGCTCTCTGCATAAGTCCAGAAGACGCGCGCTATCTAATCCGTCAGCATTTTCCTAAGCTGAAAGCACGGGAGCTGAAGTTCAGCTCGCTTATTAAACGCGACACCAACCTAAAGCCTCTATATGAGTTGCAGCAGGATATTCTGGCTAATTTTCCTTGCGTAATATGTGTGGCGGACAAAAGATTTATCCTTATTCTGCTTTTCGTGACCCACGCCGTTGAACCGTGGTATCACGCTAGAGGAGAAAATCTCCTGCGCGACGGCCGACATTTTTTGATGGCATCAATGGCTTATTTTGCAGGCCCGGCCCTGCTGGGTAATGACTTCGAACTCATTCTGCGGCGCTTTCAGCAGGCAATGAGGGAAAAAACGGATGCTGCTATCCTGGCTCTCACTGACACCATCCGATCCGTAAAATGGACCGTTTTTAGTGAGCTACTGGGACCACTTGCAACCGGATCTCCGGAGTGTATAGGCGAAATACTTGATAAAGGCACAACGACAGACGCGTCCTATATCATTCTTAACGCGCTTATTTCACGCACTGAGCTGATGGCTGCAGGTGAATATCGTGTGGAGCACGATCGCTCCAAAAATCTGCTTCAGTATAACCACCACCTGTCCCGTTTCATCAACTGCGATCAGCCTGCAGAATTTAAATTAACAGCTCATGCTTCTGTCAGCTATCCGCTTAAGCTGACTGAGGTCAGTCAGGTTGATTCGCTCGACAGTCCCGGGGTGCAGCTTTGTGACGTTCTGGTCGGGGGGTGCATTCGTGCCATGCACGAGCAGATTCGTGATGGAAAAACTGGCTTCTACTCACCGGCAAGACTTTATGAGGATCACCATTTCATTGGCTTCAGGGCGGAATCTGACTTTACTAGTGACAATGTTTTCCGCAAGGGTGGCCAGAATGCAGAATACGTCGATTTTATAAGCAAAATTCTGAGCGACAACTGAACAATTACCGCCAGAGCCAGCGCAAGTGGTACGCGTGTAGGTCCGGCCGTCGTACTCAAACGCCTGCGACATATTATGATTTTCCATTGCGGCGATAACGCCGGACAAAATTGTTTCCAGCGACGTGTGAACTGAAAGCTCTAGTCATTAAAGGTTTAGATAGAGAGTTCGTGTACTGAAGTGATACGAAGAGAATGTGGCCCATGCAGGCTCAAACATCAGAGATTTCCATAAAGGGCGCGGAGCTCGGCCAGCACCGGCGCAGTGTCAGGCGCACTCACTGCCGCCAGTAGCGCCGCCTCCAGCTGCAGGTACTCCTCCTGCGTCATGGCTATGTGGGTGCCGTCCAGCCCCAGGATCACCTTCTCTCCTTCACCGCGCGGGATATACAGTGACACCAGGCTGTCGCGGGCGCTCCATTCGTGCGTGGCCCCCTGCCAGGCGCGGGCCTGCATGTAGCGGACCAGCGCGCTGAACACGTCCCATCCAAGCGCCAGCGACACCCGGCCGGCGGTCACGAACAGGCTGAACTGCGGCGCCAGCCAGGCCTGCCCGGGCAGCTGCGGCTGGCGGTTTCCGCGCACCTCCGCACGCAGGATGACGTCAGCCACCTCAGCGGTCAGGCAGACGTCGTCCGTAACCAGCCCGGTTACCGCCGCCCATACTTTCATACTCTGCGGATCCGGCTGCTGTGCCCGGATGACCAGCGGGAAAACAGCCTTCAGGCGCGCCGGGGTACAGATGCGGGCGATCGCCTCGTCGGGAAAGGCCTTCAGGTTCAGGGCACCGGAGGAGAGCGGGCGCAGCAGAAACTCGGCCCAGGTGCTGTCCACGCCGTGCGGCATGGCCGCCATGAACGCGTCCGTTTCGGCGCGATAGTTTTCGCCCGTCAGGTCAAAGGCCCGGTTAATGTAGTAGGTGTCAACCGGGATGCCGTTTTCGGCGGCGTACACAAGTGCGTCAAAGGTGATCCCCAGCAGCGCTTCCATTACCGGCCAGCTCATGAAGGCACTGCCGGTCTGGCAGGCTGCGTGCGCCTGCGCAAACAGCCAGCGCAGCTCGGCGGGCTTCACCGTCTGGCGGCCGAACGTTTCCCCGCGGATCAGCTTGCGGTAAAGCGCCTCACGGGTCCCGGCGGGATCGGCCTGCAGGGCAAAAAAGGCATCATCCGGGGAGGTGGACTTCAGCGCGCCGTCGAGAAGCCTCTCGGTCAGGGCGTTGACCGAGGTGTCCTCGACCGACGCACGGGACTTCAGATTTTCAATGAGTTTTTTCGGGAACCGTAATGTCAGCTGACTCAGCATGAGGCTTTTTCCTTTACCGTGATAAAATCAGATATCAGCATGCACGAATGCGCATTAAAAATCACTCTATATAGAATAATGACATGATGTCATAAAAGTGCGACCACATTACTGTTATGGTGTTTACCGGATGCAGATCCGGAAAAAGGAAGAACCGGATCTTACATCGCCGATGGCGGTTTTCTGCGCAGGATACTACATGTGGTGGATATTCCAGCTGATTTAACCACTACATATAGTGTCATGGCGTATACCAGGGCTGCCTGCGCCGGGCTTTTCCCCGCCCCGCCGCCGTGCTACGCTTCCGGTTACTGCCGTATCGGGAAAAAGTCGGATCATGCTGAGATAGGATTACGGTAATTGCGTAATGAAACAGTTTTAGCTGTTAATAACGCGACATTTCCAAAAATGCATTCTTATTGACTCATTATGAATACACTGATAATTAATAGCCTTTAATCTGACGCGCGCTGTCCTTTCCGTTCAGCCTGTTGTCACCTGCCTGCAAAAAGAAGAAAGGTTGAGTCATGGCGAAAATTCAGGCCCGTAACGTCGACGACGCGCTCTATCAGCGCATCGAGCAGTCAGCAATGAAAAACGAACGATCGCTGGAAGGCGAAATACGGACTGCCCTGCGGGAGTATTATCAGCCTGTCGTCAGTCAGGAGCCCATGATGTCAG
>Ga0308166_1003294_pt1 | contig 13884 bp, 12 predicted proteins | sample PhyCR2_2_FD_202137 | JGI IMG/M metagenome (GOLD analysis project Ga0308166, IMG submission 202137) | Phyllosphere microbial communities from UC Gill Tract Community Farm, Albany, California, United States - DLSLCC.R2 | ecosystem: Host-associated > Plants > Phyllosphere > Unclassified | place... | reverse complement strand
TGAATCGTGACGATTAAACTGATTGTCGGCCTCGCCAACCCAGGCGCAGAGTACGCTGCAACCCGCCACAATGCCGGGGCCTGGTACGTTGATCTGCTGGCCGAACGGTTACGTGCTCCCCTGCGTGAAGAACCAAAATTCTACGGGTATACCTCACGTATCAATCTCGCCGGTGCGGATGTGCGCCTGCTGGTGCCTACCACCTTTATGAACCTGAGCGGCAAGGCCGTGGCGGCAATGGCAACGTTTTATCGCATCAATCCGGATGAGATTCTGGTTGCTCACGATGAGCTGGACCTGCCGCCAGGCGTGGCAAAGTTTAAACTGGGCGGCGGCCATGGCGGACACAACGGTCTGAAAGATATCATCAGTAAGCTGGGTAATAACCCGAATTTTCACCGTTTGCGCGTAGGAATCGGCCATCCGGGCGATAAAAACAAAGTTGTTGGTTTTGTGCTGGGTAAGCCCCCGGTTTCTGAGCAGAAACTGATTGATGAGGCGGTAGACGAAGCGGCGCGCTGCACTGAAATCTGGCTCAAAGATGGGTTAACCAAAGCGACAAACCGCTTACATGCTTTCAAAGCGCAATAATCTGCCCGATACGGCATTTTTACCGCGCGGTAGGCGGGTTACGTGTATAATAGGCGTAGTTATTTACTTTTCATCAGTCGGTTATCGTTAACGGATTGATTATCAAGATATTAAGGTGATTTAGAAATGGGATTCAAATGCGGTATCGTCGGTCTGCCAAACGTGGGCAAATCCACCCTGTTTAACGCGCTTACCAAAGCGGGTATCGAAGCGGCGAACTTCCCGTTCTGTACCATCGAGCCTAACACCGGCGTTGTGCCAATGCCCGACCCGCGTCTGGACCAGCTCGCGGAAATCGTGAAGCCGCAGCGCATTCTGCCAACCACCATGGAGTTCGTGGACATCGCGGGCCTGGTGAAAGGTGCATCCAAAGGTGAAGGTCTGGGTAACCAGTTCCTGACCAACATCCGTGAAACCGAAGCAATCGGTCACGTGGTGCGTTGCTTCGAGAACGACAACATTATCCACGTAGCGGGCAAAGTAAACCCGGCGGAAGATATTGATGTAATCAATACCGAGCTGGCGCTGTCGGATCTGGATACCTGCGAACGTGCGATCCACCGTATCTCCAAGAAAGCCAAAGGTGGCGATAAAGACGCCAAAGCCGAATTAGCGGTACTGGAAAAATGTCTGCCACAACTGGAAAACGCAGGTATGCTGCGCTCTCTTGACCTGAGCAAAGACGAGAAAGAGCTTATCCGCTACCTGAGCTTCCTGACGCTGAAGCCAACCATGTACATTGCCAACGTGAACGAAGACGGTTTTGAAAATAACCCGTACCTCGATCAGGTTCGTGCTATCGCCGAGAAAGAAGGTTCTGTCGTTGTTCCGGTTTGTGCCGCTGTAGAAGCCGATATCGCCGAGCTGGATGACGAAGAGCGTGACGAGTTCATGGCCGAGCTGGGTCTGGAAGAGCCAGGTCTGAACCGCGTTATCCGTGCAGGTTATGCCCTGCTCAACCTGCAGACCTACTTCACCGCTGGGGTGAAAGAAGTGCGTGCGTGGACTATCCCTGTTGGCGCAACGGCTCCACAGGCTGCGGGCAAGATCCACACCGATTTCGAGAAAGGCTTTATCCGTGCGCAGACTATCGCGTTTGAAGACTTCATCACCTACAAGGGTGAGCAAGGCGCGAAAGAAGCTGGCAAGATGCGTGCTGAAGGGAAAGACTACATCGTTAAAGATGGCGATGTGATGAACTTCCTGTTTAACGTCTGAGTCGTTATGAATGAAAAAAATCCACGCTTTGGCGTGGATTTTTTTATTATTAGAAGTAATCGGCGGAATTATCTTTATATTATGGCTTTAGCGCCTAAATACACGGCACGGGAGAATAACCGTACTATGTTGTATTTATAAAAAAGTATCCTCAGGTGCCCTATCGAACAATTCACCTGCCATTTGGAAAATTCTATCGTGCTGGACCAGCTTGTTTTTCCACTCCAGCGGAATACCGGAATAACCATACAACGCACCTGCTATTTGTCCCGCCGTCGCCGCAACGCTGTCAGCGTCATCGGCAAGATTGGCAGCCAGCAGAATCGCATCCCGGAAATTATCAGTATTCCATACGGACCACATCGCGGCCTCAAGCGTATCGATTACATAACCACTTGAACGAATCTGATCGCGTTTTTTTTGCTTATACTCACCTGCGTTGATAATCATTACACGTGGTTGAAGCGGCATAACGTGCGGAGAAAAAACAAAATTTTTGTTGCTACCGTTAATCATATGCACAAGTAAATAACTTAAATACTGTGTGCTATTTATTGTTTCCGCGGCACCGTGTGTTGCGATACTTTGTTTTTTAGCTTCATAAAACGCTTTGCTTAATGATTTTCTAAAAAAAATAGAGACAGGTGCTTGTCTGATAATGGAAGCATTACCTGCAGTTTCTGGCGCAGTATTACCGCTCCACCCAGGACCAACAGTTAAATATTGCTCTAAAGCAAATCGAGTTGTATTACCTATATCAAAACAGATGCCATTTGAACTGTTATAACCATGCTGATACCATTCCAGAAGCTTATTCCTGAAGCATATAGTATCAGCATCACCTTTCTCAAGTAGAGTTTCCGCAAGACATAATGCCATGGATGTATCATCCGTCCATTCGCCTGCGCGGAGTCGAAATGGCCCATCACCTATCATATCATTAACGTGTGCTCTGTCACGTGGTAGAAATTCAAGTGTGGTACCTACAGCATCTCCAACCGCAAGACCAATAAGCGCACCGACAGCACGATCCCGTGATTCCGCTAGTGAGATGTTACGTGATGGGGTTAAGTCCCATTGTTGTTGTGCATCGCATTCAAAAGATGATTCTAATGGTTTATCATTATTATATACATACTGCATCTTCCGCTGGACTGAAGGGCTGTTAATAGGTAAGTACTTACGATATTTATCAACATATTTTAACAACACATTCAAATTAGCATGTAAATCAATCACCATTCACCCATAATAGAAATATATTTAATATCCACTCCTAAAACTCATCAGGATACTTCATCTTGAGATATTCTTGCTTTGTTCTGTAACTGGCATTAACCTCATGCGGCAGCCTAACCTTTAACCCTCGGCGGATTTGATCCACAATAAACCAAGCATCCGACAATCTTTCAAAAAACAACTCATCAGAATTGTCAAACTCCTTCACTGCATACATACCGAACGTCATTTCCCATAATTTCGCTTTATCCTTTTCCTTGCCTTCGATTAAATCCCGTAGAAATAATAATTGTTGTACAATAGAGTCGTACATTTGTAAAACAGGTGAATGGAGGTTACAATTTCTGACCTCAGCATATCTCTTTTGTGCTAAAGCCAATGCTCTTTCAACATAACCAAAGATTGTTATTTCACTCATTGCAATGAATCGAATTAACTTAAAATATTACACATGATAGCAAGTTATGTCCCCACTTACCCTTTGTAATTCTAACCAAGATGATTACATTTAAAACTTTAATCAAAAATTGCTAATCACTTGCGATATCTTTTTTGCCTTTTCAAGTACTCTATGTCTTGCTCATGGGGGAGAATAACCTTCAATCCTTGTCCCATCTGAGAAGCTATATAATTAGCATTGGACAAATGCTGAGCAAGTTCGACATCGGTAGTATCAAACTCTTTGGACGCAAGCACTCCAAGATTCAATGTGTGTAATTTACTTTTATCCTTTTCAGCACCAGTTAGAATGGATTTTATATATTCCAACTGATTCTTTGCCATAATATATAAAGAAAATGTTGGATTTTCTTCCAATCGATGATTGATTGCATCAATAGCATCATTGATATAATCCAGCGCGGTGTAATTTTCTTTACTCATGAGTCACCTTAAATATATCCTTTTCGCTTGAAAGCATCTGTATTGCCCCACCCTTTGTCTGGTAGGGTACATCTTTCACTGACCAAGTATCAAGCGCGGGCAAAGAAGTACTACGTAACATCTCGACTTTTTGCTGTGAAACATAAGGTTTTGCTATTTTATCAACAACTTGATCAGTGCCATAAATAGTGCCTTTTGGATTAATACCTAACTCTGTTGGCTTGACATCTTCTCGAAGAGCATACCAGTTTCCCTGTCGTCCTCCTGGCACCTGGTTTTGATAGAGTGTTTTATTTCTATTTATTGTTTCAACACTCACTCTATTTGTATAATCAATACCATTATCAAAGTCACGAATCTGTTGCGGTGTGAAACCCTTAGATTCGAGCCAGTTTCTTGCCTGCTCTTTATTTCCTCTGGCTGTAATATCTCTATTGAGATCGCCCGTGCGTCCAAATTTTTTATTAAGTTCAGCTCTTCGGGCCGAAACAATTGGCTTAACAGGTTCGAGAACAGGCTTACCAGCACGCCACGCATCAAATCGTGCCCCGCCCTTCATGCCAGCCCCGCCGCCGATAACGGAGCCGATTAGCATCCCCCATTTCTGACCGTCGCTACCTTCGCCAAAAAGCATCCCACCCGCATAACTACCAATAGTTCCACCGCACATTGCACCGAGAGTGCTCAGAAGTGCGATTGCCGGACTGGCCAGCACCGCCACCGCTCCGGCACCAACGGCGAGCATCGTCCAGTTTACCCATTCAGGAATTTCAGGACTTATTTCATCGGTCTGGACCTTGCCTCCACCAATGATAACATTACGCGAACCCTGGCTAATCTCAGCGCTGCATGTCAGCTTATCGCCAGTGCGAGAAGCAGGAAAGTTGTTGATGTAAACCTTTATCGAACCTTCGGCAACCCGTTGCAGGCTGCCGCTGTGTTCGTCACACTCTCCGGCCGATAGATGAGCGCGGATAGCCTTTCGGCTGTTGATAAAAACATTGGGCGAACCTTCTTTCAACGTACCCGTAGTGTGACGCGGTGCCCATGACATACTTCCCAGGACCTCACCCAAACCACCGGCAGCACACGCCCCTGCGGCGACAGCAGAAACGGCTACCAGAGCGGTCCCACCGGTAACAACAACGGCAGCTGCTCCCAGAATTGCCCCACCTACAAGCCCAGCGATCATCCATCCTTTTGAGGCTGTATGAGCAATCTCGTCATCTACACGTGCGGCCAGACATTCGGACATGACTATTTGGCTCTCTGCGCCATCAGATACTTGCGGATCTGATCTGTTGAGTTAAGGTCGTCAGAACCTGAGACCTGGCGGCAAACAGAAAGCTGTGAAACTAAGTGGTGGGATTTTTCTGCAGAAAGGGTCCACAGCGCGTAACGAAGAGGCTGACTGCCCGGGACAGGCGCAATACTTAAAGGTGCCCCCTGCTTATCAAAAAGTAAATAGTGTCCCTCTTTCGCCCGCTGAAGCGAAAGATGCCCGTAAAGCTCCTGAATGTTTTTAAACACGCTGAGTATCTTACTCTCACTATCAAGTGCAAAAAATGGCCCCTCTGTGTTGGCCTCAAGCATGTCTCTGGTTTCGGTCGGAGCTGGCTTATGGAACTTGATACTGCGGATAATTGCTTGATATTGATTGTGATAATAATCGCTAAACTCACCAGGACAGGTACCGATGTAACACACCATTTTTCGCCCAGCGGGATGCTCGTCCATTAAAATAATGGTCTGCTTCTGAAAAACGGTCGTACCATCATTTTTAAAATGATAAAAAAGCTCCGCAGCCGCGTGATTATCAACAGTGGTCATATGCGAGGACGTCAGGTTAAAATCTGGTACGGTAATTTCTAACTCACGCACCAGACGAGTTGCCACATCATGCACACTCTCATCTTTTTTTACACTGGCACGAGAAACAACGAAGGTAAACTCACTGGCACCATTTTCGCTCAGGGTAAATAAATTCATGGTTCTGTCTTTATATACATCTGGTAACGCCAGGGTAGCTTCCTGGAGAATATATTCAGCCATTTGAGTTACTCTTATTTGTTGGCATTAATAACAAAAAAACCATCCACTTCCTGCTGAATTGCCGTCTGGTGGGATGCCCCTGGCGCATCGATGGCATTGCTGCCATCAGCAGGGTTAAGATGCAATTCCCCGGAAAGCGTGTTTATTTGCGCACTCTGTTTTGCGGTAAAATTAAAGTTATTGCCAATGATGTTCACGCTCCCGTCTTTTGATAATTCGATAGCGCTTTCACCACACTCCAGCCTCAACGTATTGCCCGCTGAAATAATAAAGTTATTAACAACTTTATCGCTGCGGCTGTTGCCCGTCAGGCAGACCACATCCCCTTTAACCCCTGCCTTCTGATTTTTTGCCACCCGTAAGGTTTCATCCTCTCCCACATATTGGGTTCGATTTTTTTCCGTGGCATGCGATTCATCATTTTTGACGTTGATATCGAGATTGCGCTCGGCCTGGATCCACACCTGTTCCGCACCCGCCTTGTCCTCAAACCGCAGGGCGTTGGCATTATCCACGGAGCCATCTTTCGTGCGGCTCATAAAGCCCATCTGCGTCGCCGCTGCCGGCAGCGCCCACGGTGGCATGCTGGCATCGTTGTACACGCGCCCGGTGATAATCGGACGGTCCGGATCACCGTTGATAAAGTCCACCACCACCTCATCGCCCACGCGCGGGATCTGCACCCCGCCGTAACCCTGACCCGCCCAGGCGCTCGACACACGCACCCAGCAGGAGCTGGTGTCGTCCCCTTTTGCCAGACGGTCCCAGTGGAATTTCACCTTCACGCGGCCGTATTTGTCCGTCCAGATGCTCTCTCCCTGTGGCCCGACAACCTTCGCCGTCTGCGGGCCGTAGGTACGCGGCCACGCCGTGGACTGCGCCGGACGGAACGACACAGACGCCGGGATAACCGTGAAATCGATGCGGTGGATGGTCTCTCCTTCGCCGCTGGCATAGCGGTTCTCTTCCAGATGATACCCGGCCGCCGTCACCAGATAGTCACCGTTATCGCTGAAGAACGGTGCGTTGGTCAGGGTGAAGGTGTGGCCCGGCGCAATACCCGCTGCCGTGGCCGTGGCCTGAATCTGCTGATGCTCCACCTGCCAGCGCTCCTGGCGAATGCGGGCGTAGAACTCCGCATGCCCGGTCTCCACAAAGCGCCCAGGCCAGTCGTACACGTCAATGCTGCCTGGCTTCGGCGAGGCCGGGTTCTGCTGCGCCTGGAACAGCCACGCGTTCGGCTTGCGGAAGTCGTAGTCGTCGAGGCTGTAAATGCCCGGCGTGACGCTGTCCTCCAGCGCCCACTGGCTGATGCCCTCTTCGTCCGTGCTGCCGCCGGACGGCGTCTGGTGATAGGGGATGACCTCGTAACCGCTGAACGGCTGATGCTGCGTGGCGGCGTCGGTGAGCACCAGGGTGTGTTTGTCGGCCTCGTGGCTGAAGTAATACGCTATCCCCTCCAGCTCCATCAGGCGGCTGATGAAGTCCAGGCTCGACTCCTGATACTGGACACAGTAGTCCCACACCCGGTAGCTGCCGGTGAGCTTATCTTCCACGTTGACCTGATGCTCGCCCAGCAGGGTTTTCACAATCTGCGGCACCGTCTGCCCCTGGAAGATACGCAGGTTACGGTCGCGCTTCATCGGCCACAGGTCCGGCTCCACCGTCAGCTGATACACCGCATAGCGCGTGCCCGTCAGCTCAACGGCGCTCACCGCCACGCGCGTGACTTTGCCATTGATATAGCGCGGGGTAAGCAGGTTCTGGGTCGGGATGGTCACCGTGACCGGCTGGCCCAGTAGTTTGCTGCGGTCGATACGCGCATCCGTGCCGAGCAGGGTCAGCGTCAGGGCGAACGACTCGGACATCGCCTCGCGGCCGGAGAGTTTCCAGAAAAGCAGCCCCTCGACGGGGAGCTGAACGGTAATTCGGTTGAGCATAATCGTTATTCCATATGGCTTATGCGACACAAATGATTACGTCAGTAGATCTGACATGCTGAATACTATTCTGATTCAGCCGACTTATTTATGGCGGGTTGACTTTTTATGAGATAAATAAGTGAACCTATCTTTACTATTTCAGACAGGACAAGAAGAGAGATATTTACTTTTAATCCGCCCCATCCTAATCCACCTGCAATCATAGGAAAAAAAGGTACTGAGCTTCGTAAAGTGATAATGCGCAAAACCTCAAGTGACAATGAAAACTTAACAGCATAATGCTTTTTCTTGAAAAAAAACCACGCAGAAAAAAGCAACACCAGCGGTATCAACACATAAACAAGGTAATACGTCCCCTGCAACGTATCATCTACCCCTCCGAACCATGTCATGTACACTAGCAAAGCCAGATTCACCAATGCTGAAACCCAATCCCCACCCAGAAAACCCCAGGAATCAATGGCGTAATACACAGCCCCAATGACATCCATGACACCCCAAAAGTAGAATATTTTTTCTCTCGCAGTCATACTGGGCACCAACGTAATTTAAATTTCGCAAAGAAAATTTATTTTCGGCAATCAACGCGAGTCATTTAAACTACGTTCTGTTTTCCTGTTGCTCATCAAATAGAGCATAGAATATAATTTCAGACACTCAGATAAAACAAACAACCCTAAATTCAGCCAAGTGTTTGATATTTCAGACACGGTTACTAACAGAGGAAATAGCGTTACTGAACATCTGAAAGAAATAAACCGCAAAACCTCTTGGATAATCGCAAACTTAATCGCATATGTTTTTCTTTTAAAGAAGAACCAGGCAGAAGCAAATAGCGAAAGTAAGAGAACTAAATCCAAAATAAAAAAAAGGAATACCAGAGCACTATAACCACCGCTTGCAACATCGCTGGAAAGGCCACTAAACGCCACGATATCAGAAATAAATGGAATTCTACCCTGCCGAATTGTATTCACAAAATAAAGCATGACTGCCAGGACATCCATACATCCCCAGAAATACCATAATTTATTTTTTAAATTCATAATCTTCTTCTCTGACTCCCGGTATCCATTGCCATGATTTACCACTTACAGCCCAGGCATCATCCCCTTCCTGATACTTTTGATAAATCGATCGTGCTTCACCATATCGCCTGATTACAGACTTTTCCGATATCAAGGCACGAGAAACATTATCTAAATCATCAGGTAAAGGCGTCCAATGTTGAATTTTATCACGTGACGTATTCATATAATCTTTGCCGTCAGATCCAAAAACTCGCCCCTCATCCCCCATACTTGTCAGTCGGTTTATCGCCATAATCAGAACATTTTTTGTGCCATGATAATCATTGTCTACCGTCTTCCAATATCCAGGCCCATATTGAGCCGTGGCGGGAACAAACGTATCTCTCGTTGGAGAAGGTTTTCCGAACAGAGCCACATTATGGCGATAGCGCTCGATGATGTAATTTACAAAAGCCGAGTTGTACATCGTCGGATCAACACAAAATAAATCACCCGATTCAGCGATGAAAAAAGGGTAAGTGGATTTTGTACGTTGGCGTTGAGCAATTAAAACCACTTCCCCTGAGTCAATTAATCGCTCAATCTTATTCAGGTTCTGAGCATATAGCGGATCGAATACCGCATTAGGGTTAAATTCGAAGCGATGTCGTATACTCAGGCCGTCTATGCTGTGAAATGGATTAGATACTCCACGAACCACGACAAATTCACGACCTACATCGCTCCGTGCATACACAGGAGAGACAATCTTTTCGAATTCCTTTGGATGAAGTCTTTGGCTTCTAAGATCGTACACTTCCATAAGATCTCCTGTTTATATTCCTACGGATTCACCAGCCAGGTGCCAGGCTTCACGATATCCAGCGTCTGGCTACGGGTTCTGCCGTTGCCCTGCAGTTCAATGCTCACCTCACCCGCTGGCAGCTTGAGCGATGCATAGCCGTTGTTCGCCGGACGCAGCGCTTTCGGCTCGCCGTTCACTTTCAACGTCTCGCCGTCAAGGATGCGAATGTAGACCAGAGCAATCGGGCTGGCTTCAACCGGTGGCGGCGTCGGTTGCGCTGTCGCAGGCGTTGCCGCTTGTTCGCTTACCTTCGCGGTCTCCTGTTTGACATCTGGCGCGTTCGATGCGGTTTCCGTCGTGCGGGATGCTTCCGGCGCTTGCGCAGCCTGCTCTGGTGCATCGTGGCCGCCGCTGAACAGCATCGCGCCAGCGACCACCCCGACCAGCACACCCGCGGCAACCATCCCGGGGATCTTGTAACGACGCCAGTCAAATGCCGAAGCCGGTGACTCTTCTTCTACCGGCACCAGCATGGTGCCCGGTTTTTTAGCAGTCAGCACGTCATCGATACCGGCGACCGGCATCTCGATTAACGCCGCGAACTCATCAATAGACTGCGGACGGTCTTCCATGTGCAACGCCAGGGCACGGTCGATAGCCTGCAACAGCGACAGGGAGTACCCCTGCGGCTGGATTTCCGCCAGCGGTTTGCAGGTATCCTGAATAGAACGCACCACGCTGACCGGCGGCGGTGAGCCCACGATCAGGGTGCGCAGCACCGCGCCGAGCGCGTAGATATCCGTCCACGGTCCCTGCTCGCTTTCGTTGTCGTCGGTGTACTGCTCGATAGGCGCAAAGCCCGGACGCAGCATGGTTTCGGTTTCGTCAGAGAGGTTACCGATGGTGCGACGCGCGGAGCCGAAGTCCAGCAGCACCGGCAGGCCGTTATCCTGGATCTGAATGTTATCCAGCGAAATATCGCGGTGCAGATAGCCCTCGTCATGGATGGTCTTGATTGCGCCAAACAGCATCGGCAGCGTACGACGGATCCATGCCTCGTTAATCAGCTCCGGCTTCTCCTCGCGCAGGCGAGAAAGCGTGGTGCCGCTGTAAAACAGCGTGCCCATGTAAGCCGTATCGTTTTGCACCCAGAAGCGCAACACGTGCAGCAGGTTCGGGTGGTTGAAGCGCGCCAGCAGGCGGGCTTCCTGAATGAAGCTGTTCAGCCCCGCCGAAAACGCTTTGCCAAAGCGTTCGCTGCGCAGTACCAGCGTCATGTCGTCGCCGCGCACGGCGAGCGAGGAAGGCATAAATTCTTTGATAGCGATAGTGCGTTCGAGCTGGTGATCCCAGGCGCGATAGACGATGCCGAATCCGCCGCCGCCAATCACCTCTTTAATTTCAAACTCGTTGAAGCGATACCCGACCGGGAGCGCGTTTGGGACAGTCCGATTGTTATCATTATCCGTCATCTTTTACAGTTCTCTTGATGATTATTACGCGGCAAACTGACAGTGAAACTCGCCCTGCTCGCAGGTGACATGCAGACGTCGGTACTGCTCGTCGCTGCGGCTGGCGGTAAGTAATATCTGACTCATCTGAGGCAGCAAGGTGTTGGTCAGGATCGCATCCACCATACGTCCACCTGATTCCACCTCGGTACAGCGCTGAACAATCTGTTCTACAACGCTGTCATCAAACTCGGAAATTATATTGTGATTCTCTTCCAGCCGACGCTGAATGCGTTTGAGCTGCAGGCGAACAATCTGCCCCAGCATCGCGTCGCTCAGCGGATAGTACGGCACCACCAGCAGACGGCCCAGCAGCGCCGGTGGGAACACCTCCAGCAGCGGCTGGCGCAGCGCCCCGCTTAACGCCTCCGGCTCCGGCATCAGTTCCGGATCGGCACACATGGCGCTGATAAGCTCGGTCCCGACGTTAGACGTCAGAATAATAATCGTATTACGGAAATCAATGTGACGGCCTTCGCCATCCTCCATCCAGCCTTTGTCGAAGACCTGGAAGAAGATCTCATGTACGTCCGGGTGCGCTTTTTCGATTTCGTCCAGCAGCACCACGCTGTAAGGACGGCGACGGACGGCCTCGGTTAACACCCCGCCTTCACCATACCCGACGTATCCCGGGGGTGCACCTTTTAAGGTGGAAACGGTGTGCGCTTCCTGGAATTCACTCATGTTGATGGTAATGACGTTCTGCTCACCACCGTACAGCGACTCCGCCAGCGCCAGCGCGGTTTCGGTTTTCCCCACGCCGGACGGGCCACAGAGCATAAACACGCCAACCGGCTTGTTCGGATCGTCGAGTTTTGCCCGGGAGGTTTTCACCCGGCGGGCAATCAGATCCAGACCGTGACGCTGGCCAATCACCCGCTGGTTCAGCGTGTCGGCGAGGTTCAGTACCGCATCAATCTCGTTTTTCACCATCCGGCCCAGCGGGATGCCGGTCCAGTCAGAGACTACGGCCGCCACCACGTTTTCATCCACAGCGGCAAACAGCAGCGGTTCATCACCCTGTAAGGCGTTCAGCGCCTGCTGCTGCTCTGCCAGTTGGCTGCGCAGCTCAGCGGTATCCTCATCGCCCGCCGCAAACAGTGCGGCACGCAGGCGAATGATCTCCTGCACCAGGCTACGCTCGTCTTCCCAGCGCCGGGCCAGGGCCTCACGTTTGGCTTCATACGCGTCACGCTCTGCGGTTAATGCCGTGACGCGCTCAGATTCCCCTGCACCGACGCGCGCTTCGCGCTCCGCTATCTCAATTTCTACGTCCAGCGCCGCAAGATGGCGCAGGCAATCTTCCAACTGGGCCGGAGGTGCACTCTGGCTCACCGCCACGCGAGCGCAGGCCGTATCCAGCAGCGCAACGGCTTTATCCGGCAGCTGACGGGCCGGAATGTAGCGATGCGAAAGCTTCACGGCTGCGCTAACCGCTTCGTCGAGCAGTAAGACCTGGTGGTGGGTCTCCAGCGGCGACACGGTGCTGCGCAGCATCAGAACCGCTTTGGCCTCATCGGGTTCATGTACCTGCACCGTCTGGAAGCGACGGGTCAGCGCCGGATCTTTCTCGATGTATTTTTTGTATTCCGCCCAAGTGGTGGCGCCAATGGTACGCAGTTGTCCACGCGCCAGCGCTGGCTTCAGCAGGTTGGCAGCATCACCGGTGCCCTGCTGACCGCCCGCACCGATCAGGGTGTGAATTTCATCGATAAACAGAATGACTGGCGTGGCGCTGGACTGCACTTCATTGATTAATGCCTGCAGACGGGCTTCGAACTCGCCTTTCATCCCGGCACCGGCCTGCAGCATACCGATATCCAGCAGCCACAGCTGAATGTTTTGCAGCGGCTCCGGCACATCGCCGTCGGCGATGCGCAGCGCCAGCCCTTCCACCACTGCCGTTTTTCCGACGCCGGCTTCCCCGGTCAGCAGCGGGTTGTTCTGGCGGCGACGCATCAGGATATCGACCATCTGGCGGATCTCTTCATCGCGCCCAACCACCGGGTCAATTTTGCCTTCACGGGCACGGGCGGTCAGGTCCTGACCATACTGGGCCAGCGTTCCCTGGGCAGCAGGCACCGAACCGGCTGGCGCATCCACTGCGGCAGCGGCCTGCTGCGTCTCTTTGCTGTTGGCACAGATAGTATCGAACTGCTCAATCAGCACCTCGACGTTAAGACGGGTAAACTGCGCCGAGATGCTCTTCAGCACGTTCGCCAGATTCCAGGTTTTCAGAATGCCGATCAGCAGATGGCCACCGCGGATACGGCTGACGCCAAACTTCAGCGATCCATAGACCCAGGCGCGCTCGACGGCGCTGTCGATATGTTCGGAGAGATCGGAAACGGAACTGGCTCCGCGCGGCAGGGCATCGAGCGCCGCCACGATATCGCGCGTCAGCTGCTGTTCGTCGAGGGCAAAATGACGGATCACCTGTTGCAGATCGCCATCCTGCTGCTGCATCAACTGATGCAGCCAGTGCACCAGCTCGACGTAGGGGTTGCCGCGCAGCTTGCAGAACGCGGTGGCGCTTTCCAGAGAGGTAAATAACAGCGTATCCAGTTTGCCGAAAAGCACGGCACGGCTAATTTCTGACATGTTAGTTTCCATTAACAATGATTCGGTATACG
>Ga0308166_1003293_pt1 | contig 13888 bp, 9 predicted proteins | sample PhyCR2_2_FD_202137 | JGI IMG/M metagenome (GOLD analysis project Ga0308166, IMG submission 202137) | Phyllosphere microbial communities from UC Gill Tract Community Farm, Albany, California, United States - DLSLCC.R2 | ecosystem: Host-associated > Plants > Phyllosphere > Unclassified | place... | reverse complement strand
AGCGTATGACGATCGATTCATAAACAGTCTTGAAAAATTGTCTACTGTGGCAAAGAGTGGCGGTGCACCGGCCATTCTTCAGATTTTTCATGCTGGCAACAAGGCGCTTCCTGAACTTGTACCAAATAGTGATGTTTTAAGCGCCAGTGCATCAAACGCCCAGGCTGGTGATTTCAATCGTGGTAAAACCCTGAGCAGGGGAATGACAGAGAACGAAATCCAGGCAACGATTCAGGCATTTGGTGATGTGACTAAAAGAGCGATTAAAGCCGGTTTCGATGGTGTAGAGCTTCATGGCGCGCACGGTTTCCTCCTGCAAAATTTCTTCTCCCCGCTGTTTAATCATCGCTCCGACAGATGGGGGGGCGATCTTGAGAGTCGTATGCGTTTCCCACTGGCTGTATTGCAGGAAGTTAAAAACGCAGTTTACGAATGTGCGACAAAACCGTTTCTTATTGGCTACAGAATTTCCCCTGAAGAGTCTGCCGAGGGAGGCTTGCGTATAGAGGACACTTATAAGCTACTGGATCGTTTGATCTCATCCGGTGTCTCCTATATACACGCCTCTCTGGTGAGTATTAACGAGAGCTATCCCGTTGAGCATTCAAAAGGACTGCGAACGATCGAACGGCTATTAAATCACATTGCCGGGAGAGTTCCGGTGATTGCTGCGGGAAAAGTGCGCACCCCTGAACAGGCACTGGAAGCGCTTTCCTTAGGCCTCCCTCTCGTCGCAGTAGGAAAAGGGTTGGTTATTAACCCAGAGTGGGTTTCTTTGGCTAAATTAGGTCGAAGTGAAGAAATTCAGACAGCACTTGATCCCAAATTCGTGCCAGAGCTATCTATTCCAGACAAACTTTGGGGCGTTATCAAGGCATCAAAAGGAACAGGATGGTTTCCTGTAAGAGATGTCAGGTAAATTCATTGGGTTGTATGCTGTGGAATAGACAACGCGCTATTCCACTGCCTTAAGTTCGCTTATCTCTCACTGCGGGCCTTCAACCCAGTAAACTCGTCCGTTCTGTGCCAAAAGCGGAAGTAAGTAGAGAACTTTTTATGTTGCTGATATGGTAACAAAATGTATAAAAGAGGTGGTGTGTCGATATTGACAAGTTAGTTACGCTGTTTAGATATTGAAACACTACAAGCGATTAAAAGAATCGATGCGTCTGTAAATGCAGAAAAGCACCACCTGACGCTCAGATTAATGAATCACATACATGTGGTTGATTCGATCTTCAGAGCTAACGGTAGCGGTAATAAGCTTGTTACCAAGGGCAAAGCAGGTTGGCAGTCTCGTTGTACCTTCAGTTCTGAAACGAACCGAAACGAACCTCTGACTGTTAAACTAGGACAAACGGTATAGATAATGGTAGGGAATGCCGTACTCCTGAAGGGACTGAATGATCTGATGAACGGCCTTGATTTGAAAGCCTACATAACTTCGAACCTGATGCCGGTGTTGGAATCTACGAGGTCGGTTTTGTAGATATCCTGAATAGAGCCCTGGAGAAGAAGTACGGGAAGAATGCGAAGAACGTGGCTAGCCTTTATACAGGGCCGGACAAGAACAAGCACACCTTCTCTTTCCCCCTGAATCAAGGTAAAGTTTTTTCCAAGGATGGGAGCCTCCAACACGATTGGCTCTTGGCGAAATGGATCAAACTGGGCTACGAAACCTATCTCCAGTTAAGCAAGGACTGCGAATCAAAGTTGTGATGGAGATATAAGAGTCCTCTTTTTCAAAAGGTTAAAATGAGAGCCTATATCTGATTACCGAATCTTAGTTGATAGAAAGTCGTTTTTTTGTTGGCCGAAACTTATAAAGTTTATTTAATTTACCTATGTTTGTAAATTGCCTATCCCCACGAATTAAGTGCTGCATCTACGGAGAGAGCAAGTGGAACTGAATGATTTAAAAAAACGACTTCAACAGCATCTAGGTGATGACCTAGTTCTAATCGTTGGTTCAGGGTTATCTTGCGCAGAAGGAGTTCCTGGGATGGGAAAACTCGGGGAGCATCTGATCGCCCATGTTGCAGACAATCTTTCCCCTGATGACCTGAAACTCTGGAATGAGATCCATCCCTCGATCGGAACTGATGGTTTAGAAGCTGCCTTGCTCAAAAGAGCTCCAACACCAGCCCTTGAAGCAATCATTGTCAAATCTACCGGGGAATACATAGCAGCAGCCGAAGCAGCTATTATCTCTGAGGTGTTTAAAAGCGAGAAAACACTTCGGCTTACAATGTTACTTCCTCATTTATTAAAACCAGATAAAGGTATACCCATTGTTACAACTAACTATGACCGCTTAGTTGAGCTTGCCTGTGAAGAAGCTGGGTTAGGAGTTGATACGATGTTCAGCGGGCATTTTGCTGCTAGGCTAGTGCCTCTTGATAGCCATTGGGGCTTTTGCCGTGGAGTTAGACTTGTTGGGAAGCATGTGCGATACAAGTTCATGCCAAAAGTGAACGTTTTCAAACCGCATGGCAGCTTGGACTGGTATCACCGTAAAGGGAACCCGGTGCGATATACCGGAGATCTTCCTCTTCCTCGTCTAATTATTACACCTGGCTTGAATAAATTCAGGAGCGGCTACGACAGTCCCTTTGACAAACACAGGGAAAAAGCTAATGACGCAATCGATAAAGCCCGTCGTTTCTTTATCATCGGTTATGGCTTTAATGATGATCATTTGGAAACACATCTCACTCCTCGTATTCGCTCTGGAGTCAGAACTGTTATTTTGACCCATACACTTTCTGCAAAAGCTAAGGAAATAGCTAAGTTAAATAAGAATGTAATTGCAGCGGAGTTTCATAGCGATGCAGGAACTACCGGTGCGCGCTTCATCGTCGATGGTAATGAGATATTTTTCCCTAGTGTTGATTACTGGGATCTTAAAGGATTCGTAGAAGGAGTCTTATCAGCATGACCAGTCCTGCTCTTAAATTTATAGAAAACGAACAAATAGGCCGTGTGGCTGGAGTAGATACCAGCCGTGTGGCTATTGATGTCACCAACTCAGAAATGCTGACACGTGTTGGAATTGGACAGCTTATAGCAATAAAAGGAGCAACACAGGCCGAATTCCTGATTGGAATGACAGATCGCGTTACTCGCTCACTACGAGAAGAACTACCTGACCCAGAAGAGGATGAGTCAGGGATGTTAACCGTATCACCGTCAGACCATATGCAGGCTTTCATCATTGGCACTTATAGAACTGTTGATGGAGATAAAACGGACATTTTCAAACGAGGTGCCGATAGTTTTCCTCAGATCGATCGTGAATGCTTTGTGATAGAAGGTGTTAATCTTCAGCGTTTTATGGGCATACTCGGTGCCGGTTTACCCAACGAAGAACGCCTTAAACTAGGTAGTTTCGTGGCGGATCGGAGTGCTGAGGCTATTGCTAGTGGGGATAGATTTTTCCAGAGGCATGCGGCCATCCTAGGAAGTACTGGTTCAGGTAAGAGTTGGGCTGTAGCCCTAATACTAGAGCGAGCAGCTAAGCTTAAATATCCGAATATCGTTGTGTTCGATATGCATGGTGAGTACGCTACACTTGCTGACAAAACCAAAGGAGGTTACGCACAACGATTCCGTATCGCCGGACCAGGAGACCTTACTGCACCTAAAGATGATGCACTATTTCTGCCGTATTGGTTACTGAATCGAGATGAAATGTTGTCGATGATTCTTGACCGTAGCGATCAGAATGCACCAAACCAAGCCTCTCGTTTCACTCTTCATGTTAGGGATCTCAAAGGCGCAACTCTGGACTCATCTGGTAAGCCGAAAGTCAAAGAGACATTCACTGTAGACTCACCAATACCTTACGCTATTTCTGATTTAGTTGCTCTTTTAACCAAGGATAATATAACGAAGGGTGTCGGGAAAAACGGAGCTGCTGTAAAGGGGGACTGGGAAGACAAGCTGACACGTTTTCTTTCTAGGCTGGAAGCAAAACTTGATGATCGCCGATATGGTTTTATGTTTTCTCCACCTCCTGAAGCTCTCGATTATGGATGGCTTGCCAAGCAGATTATAAAACTACTTCGAGCTGATTCTGGTAACGGTATTAAAATTATCGATTTCTCTGAAGTTCCTGCTGATGTCCTGCCAGTAGTGACAGGAACGTTAGCCCGCCTACTCTATGATATTCAGTTCTGGATGAACGCAAATTCTCGTACGCCAATCACTTTACTTTGCGATGAAGCACATCTTTATCTTCCTGTAAAAGATGACGCCGATTCAGTTCAAAGACAAGCGCTATGGTCCTTTGAACGCATTGCAAAAGAGGGGCGTAAATATGGTTTCTCATTATTAGTTGTAAGTCAGAGGCCATCAGATGTAAGCCGAACAATCCTTTCCCAATGTAACAACTTCCTTGCTCTCAGGCTAACAAATGACAGCGATCAAAATGTTATCAAGAGACTTATGCCTGATTCCCTCGCAGGTCTAACAGCTATGCTTCCACTTTTAGATACAGGTGAGGCTTTGTTGCTTGGGGATGCGGTTCTTCTACCAACACGCATTAAACTTGACCAACCGCAGGTAAAACCTGACAGCGCCACCCGAGATTTCTGGAAAGAATGGGGTTCCCTTAACCCTGATCTAGACTTATTAGAGACGGCAGTTGAATGTTTAAGAAGCCAGTCAAGAATTAATAAATAATGCAGTACTCGACGAGTATTTATACTCGTCGAGCCCTTTTTAGGGCATATTTGTTTGATTCGTGAAAAATTTTAATTGTCGAAAAGTGAATCTGGTAGGTCTGAGTCTACCAGCCCAGAGTTGTCTATGTACTCGATCAGATAGCGGTAAACCTTGGCTAACCGATAATGCTAGACATGTATAATGGGCTGGATTTTATCTCTCTGACGTTGGCCTGCTTCCCTTCATTATTAAGTGATGTCACTACACAGTGAGAATCTGTTCCATAGGGAAATATAACTGCTCATCACTCAGAGTGGACGGTCAGATTGGTTGCAGTCTGTCTGCTGAAACAGTCAGTTCGAGTAGCTTAGCTTACTAACTCCTTCTTGATTCGGTAAAACGTGGCGCGACTGATACTTGCCGCTTTCATTATGTGGGCTGGTTTAACGTTCTGCGCCAGCATTTCGCGAACCGTCTCACGGGCTTCCAGATCTTTTTCTTTCCCCGTATACAAACCTGCCTGTTTTGCTTTCGCTATCCCCTGCGCCTGACGTTTACGCCGAGTTTCATAATCTTGTCGTGCCATTGTCGCGAGGATATCGATCAGCATGGCATTGACTGCATGTAGGATGCCACTGGTAAGATCATTACCGGACATTTCAACCATCTGCCAACTGGTTGGCAAATCCATTGATACAATAACCAGCCCTTTACTATTCAGCGTAGCTTTGAGTTCAGCCCATTCTTCATGTTTAAGGCGGCTGAGACGGTCAATCGCTTCGATGAGAAGCAGATCACCCGGTTGAGCTTCCTCAAGGAGGTGCATTAGTTCTACTCGATCCAGCTTTGCACCGCTGGCATTCTCAATGTACTCTTCGGCAATCTGCCAGTTCTTGTTTTGCGCAAATTCGCGCAGGCTAATCAGTGCACGATCGGCATGTTGGCCTTCTGTCGATGCGCGGCAATAGATGCGGACATTCATTATGGTTTCTCATTTAAGTATTCAATGCATACCCATATGATACATTATGGCAATTTGTAGTCAATAGAGTTAATTTAAACCCTATTGAGACTTTGTTTCATGGTCTATATCAGGTATACCCTAATGAGATAAGACTCGCATGTCATTGATTGATTCGGTAATGTCAGAAATCTTTGTTCTCGCACAAAATCGACTACAGCAATGTGTTTGATTAATATTGTATAGTTTGATTATTAAACAAGGTGTATTACCATGATTTCGCATACTGATTTTTGTAATCAGTATGTTTTATCGCTTTAGCGCTTAACAGAATGGAGAATCGTGATGCCTTTGTCAGCCCTTAACACTGATGATTTTTACGAGAGATTGTACAAAGTTGTTAGGCCATCACAGCCCATAGATGCTTCAGAGTTTTTGTTTGGAAGAGATCGACAGTATGAAGCGATGAAATCAGCATTACATGCACCGGGTCGCCACAGCTTTATATTTGGTAATCGAGGTGTTGGTAAGTCATCACTTGCTCATTCATTAGCATTTGATTTGCAAGAGCAGACAGATCCTATATTGCTTAGTTGTGATGAAAAAACATCAATGGAGTCTATTGTCGCTGATGCATTACGTGAAGCAGGAATGTCTGGAGCCAATAAAAGCGAATGGACAGTATCTGCAAGCTTGGGTGTGGGTGGAACCGGAATTAAGTTTGAAAAGAAAGATAGCTCAACAACTCAAGATATAAAAATAGTAGATACTTCATCTGCTGTATTTGCACTAGATTATCTGAGAAAGATCCACTCGGACAAACCATTCATCATTATTGATGAGTTTGATAGGATTAAAGACCCTAAAGAAAGAGAAAAGTTTGGTACTTTATTAAAGCAGCTTGGAGATAAACGTTCCCCGGTAAAATTTATATTTACGGGGATTGCTGCTTCGTATGAGGAACTCTTAATGGGGCATGCTTCTAGTTCTAGACAAATTCATGAGCTAAAATTAGAACCATTACACTATTCTGGTTGTTTCGCGATAATAGATCGGGCTTTTAGTGAGTTCGGATTATCAGTCCCGGAAGATTTAAGAATCCGGATTGCTGGGATAAGTGACGGTTATCCACATTATGTTCACCTCATATGTGAAAAAATGCTGGTTCTGGCTTATGAAAGGGAGCTCGATTGTGTTACAGATCACCTTTTCTTTGACGGTCTAAACGAAGCTGTGACATCTGTAGCTCAATCTTTACGTGGTCCATATGAAAAAGCCACTTATGCAAGAGATCGAAACTATTCATATCTGCTATGGGCCGTAGCTGACTCTAGAGATTTATTGAGAGATATTTATGGAATTCGCGGGTCTTATCAAAATGTTATTGAACAAGTCGCTTGGAAAACAAAAGAAGAAGTCCCGAATCTTACTGATTCTGGGATATCGAGAGTTTTGAGAAATTTTAGAGATCCAGATTATGGTCAAGTTGTAATTCCTGCATTTGATGGAAAAAGAAGAGGATGGTACACGTTCAAAGAAAACATGATTCGTGGTTATATTAGAATGTGTGCGGAAGCTAACAGAATAAAACTTAACTTTGATATTCATTTTTCAAATGAACCGACTGCACAGGCAAGAGTCGGTGTTAAAATAGGAAAAACAATTTCACAGATTGAGTCCGAAATTGAGTATGAGCAAAGAATGAAAGATAGAGATGATACAATTTAATTATTGCTATATACGCATTTATATCGGTAAACCTGCAGGGGATTTTCCCCTGCATTTGAAGGACAAGGAAACGTTACTTACGACAAATGACTCTGTCAAAAATTCCACCACTGGGAACTAAAATTTGTCGCTGTTTGTGTGGTTCCTTGGAGATCATGTCTGACATCAGTATGGAGTCATCGAGAAATACACCACCAAAGGATCCTTTTTCTGCATTTATCCCGGCGATCACTATCGATTTTCCGATATCTAATGCAGCCACCTCGTCGTTATTGGAGTCTGTATTTTCGAATATGAATTTCACCCCCTCATCAGAACCGGGAATACTTAATGTTACCAAAGGCTTTTTGCTGAAAGTAACAGTACCAATATCTGTTATTTTCCCTGTAACCATCAATCGGCAATTTTTGAAGTCATTTTTTGCACGGAATTCATGCTCTTGAAATCGTGCATACACTTCCCCGGTTGTGTACATTCTCGGAAATATGTCGATTGTCAGTGGTTTTGGTGGTTCCGTTGGTTGGTGTGACGGGGCTGTATTCGTATTTTCCACGACCTTTGTTTCTGGTGTGTTAGGTCGGTCTGGAGTGGTTGATAGTCCGTACAAGATGTTACCGATGCCATAAATTATAGCGACAGCTATAACGGATTTTTTTATATAGTGTGCGTATGGTGAATTCATTTCATTCTTCCATGATTTTTATGTCAGTTATTTGACCGTCATTTCGATATATTTCTATGTTTTCTGGTGGAGATTTAACCGCGTTACGGATCTCGTTCATAGTGTCATTCGATAACATATCACTGCATTCCATATACATAACCTTGCGGGTGTCGATATCTGATATGTCAGTGAAAATATTACTAACCAATGAATCTGGTATATCGATTTCATGTACCAGAATCATATATTTTACGATGAACACATCTGTTAGATGAAATCGTCCAACCGTATATTTCCCGTGGCAGAAGTTACTACAAGGTGATTCCAGCCAGTCGTTTTTCAATACTCTAACCAGCTCATTAGTTTGCATTTTCAGCTTCCAGTTCAAGAGTACGTTTGTTCGTCATGTCGGTAAGACATTTTTGTTCATTCTTGCAAACTGATTTTCCCTTTATCCACTCCCTTTGAGAGGGAAGTAAACGTTTCCGTGTTTCAGGGCTAAGACTTTTCCAGACAGAATTTAGTTTATCATCGCTAGCTCTATAATCGTGCGTTTCAACATTTGAAGGAGTTGCATTGTTTTTAGGGGCTTTGATGCTGTTTCCATAAAAAATGGGGGCACGAACTCCCTGAGTGTAGTCTTTGGCTGCTTTTTCCCACACGCTTTGTCCATTGGTTGTTAACATTTTTCCGAATTCAGTCGTGTCGAACATGTAACTACGGGTCTCCCCATTGAAATCCAGCTTTACGTTAACTACTGATGACTTTGCAAGGCCAGTCAAGAAATCCCCGGCTTCTGAACCGAGCGAACAGACCAATTCTTTCGTATTGTCACTATGCTTCGGGCGTAGTCCGTGCATGATGAACTTGCCGTTATCAGTAGTAGCTGTGATGTCTACCATCGGTACGAGCGATGGTGATTGCTTTGCCATTGTGAAGCATATTCCCTTTAGATTCGCATTCCTATCCATCCCAAGAAACATCAGCGCGTTTTGATTACTGCTTGCTACGCCTGCTGATTTTGACTCTGGCAATAAATAGACGGTACTGGAGGCCGCTGTTATGCCGGACATGAGGGCAACGCCTGATGCCATGATTTTTAACGATTTTATTAGGGTTTTCATCTTGGATACCTTCCTTCCTTCACTCTCGAACAGGGATAGAGCGTCATCCTGTGAGCTTTGTTTGTTAGAAACACCCGTCGGGAAATCATGATCTTACATTGATCTATAAAATCTATCAATATAGCTATAATTGATCTGTAAAAACGATCGATTGGTATGGAGGTTAGGAAAGTCAAGTATTAAATAATTTTCTTATTTTATTGTTTTTAAATGATTTTTACGTGTAGCATTAAGAAAGAAGGGTGTGATGATTGGCCGTGAGTGTTCTAAAAAGTGGACTATAACCTTCTGTGAGGGCTTACAGCTACAGGGCTGATCCCATAAGAAGTGGAACATGGGTTCAGTTTGTGGACATAGTAGATATGATGTGATTGATAGCCATTGTGCTAAAACACTCTGTATCGAGTTTTACGAGGTTTTGGTATCAAATGGTACCTTGAGATGTCTTGAATGCTCTGACAAGATACAGAGCATTCATGACGATACAGCGATGGATAGAAATCAGTGAGGCTGTACGCAATCCTTTGAATTATAATTAGTTATTGATATAAACTGACACTGAGCTATTGACTTCTTAGGCTCCCAGTCTCTCTGGGAACAAAGCCAGAATCGACCTGGCTAGACTTTACGGCTGGTTTAATGTGTCAGTGTGGCTAAGGAACGTTTCTTTCGGATGCATATTAAATCCATGTGTTAGCGAGATCTAATATTTTTTTAGTATCAGAAAGAAAACTCACTTTTTCACCATCCCAAATGAAGCTCTGAACATGTCTGTTTTTGTATAAAACTTTTATTCTCCATTTTTTACCAATATTATAGATGGTTATGTTTTCTATGATTCGCTTAAGCATCATGTTCAGTTCTTGGGGGTCTTGAATATCCTGTAATAAATTAAAATCAAAAGCCTGTTCTGATATTATCATACTATTCTGCATCTTGATTTTTGCTTCAAGTTTCTCTGCTTTTTTCTCTAAATTATGTATTGTTTGTATTACACTTATCGGTGATTCCGAGAGGACAATAAGCGCATCGTTTAGTTGTTGGATCTTCTTCTTTATTGCATCTCGTTCTATTAGCAGTGTTTGATCAAGATTGGTGTTTTTCTCTATTTTAAGCTCTTTCATTATCCGATAGAGTGCTATTTCAATATTTTTAAAATTCTTTGTTACATCACATTTTCCATCTCTTGCGTTAGCACAAATATGGTATTGATATGTTTTCCCGGAGACGACATGGAATTTTCTGACAAGAGCTCCTCCACATTCGTGTTTTAATATACCTGCGAAGGCATTGTGTTCAGACTTATATCCAGGTTTGTTCTGTTTCTGATCAGACTGTAAAAGTATGAATTCATCTTTGCTGATAACAGCAGGATAATAATTTTCTATGATATCAAGCAGAATGACTTTCCGGTCTTTGGTCGTCTCTGATGTTTGGTATGCACCATAAAGTGCCACTGAGTTGATTGTTTTTCCAACAGTTGTATGATTCCAACCAGCAGAACGTAATGGTTTATGCCCTTCATCATTTAACGTTCTAGCGATTTTATTTGTTCCAAGTCCTTTTCGTCGTAACTCTATGATTCTTTTGACTGTATTCAATCTATCACTAAAAACAATTTTATCCTGTTTTCGTTCTAACCAGAAAGGTAGGATTTTGTTGATAACTTCACCGTTTAACGCTCGTTGTCGCTGTTGTCCTTTTGTTTCTCGTAGACGTTGCGACTTTTTCTCGGACTCTTTATATGCAAGGTCAGCTGCTAGAGCTATCCTGATAACACTTACGAGGTCGTTGACGGATTCTCGGTTCAGTAATAGACCATCGACCAATGAAGCGATAAAGACGTTGTGTTGCAGAATCGACTTAATTATCTGTTGAGTCACATCGATGCCTCGGCGGCTCAGGCGGTCTAACGATTCAATGATGATAGTTGAGCCTTGTTCGATCTGACCTTTCTCGATTGCTTCGAGCATATCACCGAGTGAAGGTCTGCTTCCCTCCTTGAATGCTGAGATTCCGAGGTCTTGAAAGTTCTTATCTGATAGAATCAAGTTATTCGCATGTGCGTACTGTTCTGCAAGCTCGGTTTGGCGTCTTACAGAGTCGCCTTGCTCTTGCTTCTTTGATGAGAATCTTATGTAAGAGTAAGCTTGTCCGTTTTGTTTCATAATCACCTCAGTAACTTACAAGAGAGTATCAATTTTGCTTCTTTGCAACAATATTACCATGCAGTTTGGCAGTAAGCCGCTGTTTGAAAACATCTCCGTCAAATTTGGCGGCGGCAACCGCTACGGCCTGATTGGCGCCAACGGCAGCGGCAAATCTACGTTTATGAAGATCCTCGGCGGCGATCTTGAGCCGACGCTGGGCAACGTGTCTCTCGACCCGAACGAGCGCATCGGTAAGCTGCGCCAGGATCAGTTCGCCTTCGAAGAGTTCACCGTGCTGGATACGGTTATCATGGGCCACGGCGAGCTGTGGGAAGTGAAGCAAGAGCGCGATCGCATCTACGCGCTGCCGGAAATGAGCGAGGAAGACGGCTATAAAGTGGCCGACCTGGAAGTAAAATACGGCGAGATGGACGGCTATTCCGCCGAAGCGCGCGCCGGTGAACTGCTGCTCGGCGTTGGTATTCCGGTGGAGCAACATTACGGCCCGATGAGCGAAGTCGCGCCGGGCTGGAAACTGCGTGTCCTGCTGGCGCAGGCGCTGTTCTCCAATCCGGATATCCTGCTGCTCGATGAACCGACGAACAACCTCGACATCGATACTATTCGCTGGCTGGAGCAGGTGCTGAACGAACGCGACAGCACCATGATCATCATTTCGCACGACCGTCACTTCCTGAACATGGTCTGTACTCATATGGCGGATCTCGATTACGGCGAACTGCGCGTGTATCCGGGCAACTATGACGAATATATGACCGCGGCGACCCAGGCGCGTGAGCGTCTGCTGGCCGATAACGCCAAGAAGAAAGCGCAAATTGCCGACCTGCAGGCCTTTGTTAGCCGCTTTAGCGCCAACGCTTCAAAATCGCGTCAGGCGACCTCTCGCGCCCGTCAGATAGATAAAATTAAGCTGGATGAGGTGAAAGCCTCCAGCCGCCAGAACCCGTTCATTCGCTTCGAACAGGATAAGAAACTATTCCGTAACGCGCTGGAAGTGGAAGCGCTGGCGAAAGGCTTTGATAACGGCCCGCTGTTCAAAGGGGTTAATCTGCTGCTGGAAGTTGGCGAAAAGCTGGCGGTACTGGGGACCAACGGCGTCGGTAAATCAACGATGCTGAAAACCCTGGTCGGCGAACTGGAAGCGGATAACGGTACCGTCAAGTGGTCGGAAAACGCCCGTATCGGCTACTACGCTCAGGATCATGCCGAAGATTTCGAGAACGACCTGACGGTCTTTGACTGGATGAGCCAGTGGAAACAGGAAGGCGATGACGAGCAGGCGGTACGCAGTATCCTCGGTCGTCTGTTGTTTAGCCAGGACGATATCAAAAAGCCGGCGAAAGTCCTCTCCGGTGGTGAGAAAGGTCGCATGCTGTTCGGTAAGCTGATGATGCAGAAACCGAATATCCTGGTGATGGATGAACCGACTAACCACCTGGATATGGAATCGATCGAATCGCTGAACATGGCGCTGGAGATGTATCAGGGCACCCTGATTTTCGTTTCTCACGACCGTGAGTTCGTGAGTTCGCTGGCGACTCGCGTACTGGAGATCACCCCAGAACGCGTAATCGATTTCAGCGGCAACTACGAAGATTACCTGCGCAGTAAAGGTATCGAGTAATCCCTCTCCGTTACCCGGGTGGCGGCTACGCCTTACCCGGGCTACCCGCGGTGCCGTTTTTTTGTCGGGTGGCGGCTAACGCCTTACCCGACCTACGGTCCTTACGACCTGCCTTTAATGTCTTCACCGCGCTGGCTGTGCCATGAGAGCCATTACGCAGAAGACATTTCGGGAGCGCAATAGGCTCTGAATTAATACAAAAGAACTGTTTTTCCCGGACCAAACCCGCTGCCAACCGATAGCAGTATCTACCCGCGGTGCCGTTTTTTTGTCGGGTGCGGCTAACGCCTTAAGCGACCTACGCCGGCATGTGATCTGTAGGCCCGCGCAAGTGCAGCGCTGCCGGGCAATAACCGTTAAAGAACCGATTTTGCGCCGGATGGCGGCTGCGCCTTATCCGGCCTACGGTCCGTGCCATTGTGAGTTTAAGATCTCTATCTTGTACCCTTGGCTTCTGAAACTGTCCGTTACCCGGGCTACCAAACCGCACAGTGTTGTTTGCGCCGGATGGCGGCTGCGCCTTATCCGGCCTACGGTCCGTGCCATTGTGAGCTTAAGGTCTCTATCTTGTACCTATGGCTTCTGAAACTGTCCGTTGCCCGGGCGACCAAACCGCACAGTGTTGTAGCCCCGGTAAGCGGTAGCGCCACCGGGGATTTCTGGACCACCAATACCGGCATTTTCAGCCGGCCTATGGTCAGAGCCTCCACTCGGTCCCTTCGACGCCATTCACCAGCAGTTGGCGTTTTTCTCCCGCCGGTAATGACAGCTTCAAGGCTTTCCACGCCGGACTATAGTTGCCGCGAGCATTAATTTTCAGGTTTATGCTGCTGGCGCTGCAGGTCATTTCCCACTCCAGCCATAGCGCATCCCCCTCTTTATAGCCCCAGCTTTCGCCGTCGTCTTCAAACAGCAGACCGCGGGTTGAGCCGGTACCTTTCAACGGGAACA
>Ga0308166_1003289_pt1 | contig 13900 bp, 10 predicted proteins | sample PhyCR2_2_FD_202137 | JGI IMG/M metagenome (GOLD analysis project Ga0308166, IMG submission 202137) | Phyllosphere microbial communities from UC Gill Tract Community Farm, Albany, California, United States - DLSLCC.R2 | ecosystem: Host-associated > Plants > Phyllosphere > Unclassified | place... | reverse complement strand
TGGCCCTGAACCCGGGGCAGGGCTACCGCTTCGGCGGCCAGGACCTGAACGGCTACACGCCGTTCGCACCGCCGCCGCCGGACGACTTCGACCGCTGGGCGCTCGGGCGCGACGCGCGCTACGAGCGGGCGGTCGCGCACCGCTACGTGCCGCAGGGCGTCGTCGGCGCGGAAGACCTGGACGACTACGGCACCTGGCGCGACGTGCCCGACTACGGCACCGTGTGGGTGCCCGACCGCGCGCCGCGCAACTGGGCCCCGTACCACACGGGGCACTGGAGCTGGATCGATCCGTGGGGCTGGACGTGGATCGACGACCAGCCGTACGGCTATGCGGTCTCGCACTACGGCCGCTGGATCCGCACGCCCGACACGTGGGCCTGGGTGCCGGCGCCCGTGCAGGCGCGGCCCGTGTACGCGCCGGCGCTCGTCGCCTTCGTCGGCACGGCGCTCGCGATCGGCAGCTGGAACGGACCGGGCGTCGGCTGGTTCCCGCTGGCGCCGCACGAACCGTACCGGCCGCCGTACCACGCGAGTCCGACTTACATCACGAACGTCAACGTGACGAATACCGTCATCCGGCAGACGAACATCGTCAACAACATCAACGTCACCAACATCAACTACCGCAACCGCATGGTGCCCGGCGCGATGGTGGCGATGCCGGCGCCGCAGTTCGCCCAGGCCGCGCCGACCGCGCGCGCCGGCCTGCTGCTGCCGCCCGGCGTGGCGCGCGCCGCGCCCGTGCTGGCGCGGCCGGACGCGCGGCCGCTGCCGCAGAGCCGCTTCGGCAGCGGCCCGGCGTCGCGCCTGCCGCCGGCACCCGCGCTGCAGCGCGTTGCACTGGCGCGGGCGCTGCCGGCGGCGGCATTCGCGCATGCGGCGCCCGGTCCGGCGACCGGGCGGCCGGGCGTGCCGGCGGTCGCGCAAGGCATCGTGCCGGGCGCCCCGCACGGCGTCGTGCCGGCGCTGCGGATGGTGCGGCCCGTGCACGGCCGGCTGGCGGCGCCGCGCCCGGCGGTGCTGCGGCCGGACGTCGACGTCGCCGGCCGCCACGGTGGCCCGGTGCAGGGACGGCCGGGTTACGGCGGGCAGAGCGTGCCGCTGCCAAGCCAGAGCGCGCACGGGATGATGCCGCTGGCGGGCATGCCGGCAAATCCGGCGTCCGGCCCGCGGCCGCCGCTCGGGCATCTGCCCGTGGGGCCGGTGCCGCATCGCGGCGATCCGGACACGCGTCCTGCGGCGCCGCAGCAAGCCCGCGCGCCAAACCATCGCGCGCCGGGCGTGCAGCCTGATGCGGTGCGGGCCGGCGGCCAGTGGCCGGACGGCGCGCCGCGCTACGCCGCGCACGGTGCGGTGACGCCACCGCAATCGGCAGGCGTCGTCCCGCAGCCGGCGGGCGGTCCGGGTGCCGCAGCGCATCCGGGACGCGTCGCGGGAGACGTGCAGGTGCCGCAGGAACGACGCGATGTCGCGGCGCATCGGCAGGACGCGGCACGTGTGCCGGGCAGGGCGCTGGCGCCGGAGGACCGGCATCGTTCGCAACCGGAGATGCATGCGCCGGCAGCGCAGCGGCATCCGCAGCCCGAGGCGCATGGGCCGGCCGGGCACATGCCGCCGCAGATTGCCGAGCGCGCCCCGGCCCCGCAGTCGCATCCGCAGCCTGGCGCGCATGGATCCGCGCCGGCGCCGCATCCGCAGCCGGCCATGCACGCATCCGCGCCGCCGCCGCATCCGCAGCCCGCTGCGCGTCCTGCGGCACCGCGTCCTGAACCGCGGCCCGCGCCGCGTGCCGAGCCGCCGCATCCGGCGCCTCACGACGCGCCGCATCCGCAACCCCATCCGGCGACGCCCGGGACGCACGGACCCGACAAGGGCGGCGAGCACGGTCACGGGCACAACGAGCACGGCGGGCATTGAACGCGGCACCGCGGCGCGGCCGGCCGGTGTAAGATCGGACCGTCGACGCCGCCTTCCGCCCGTGCCATGCCCGCACCACGCCGCCCAGCCGCCACCGCCCGTCCCGCGCGCCACCCGCGCCGTCCGTCCAGGGGGACCGCGTGCTGATGCTGCTCCTCGTATTCGCGGCGGGGCTGTGGGCCGGGGCGCAGAACGCGCTGGCGGGCGGCGGCTCGTTCGTGACGCTGCCGGCGCTGATCGTGTCCGGCATGACGCCGCTCGCCGCCAACATCACATCGACCGTCGCGCTGTTCCCGGCCCAGGTCGCGTCCGGGCTGGCGGGCCGCCGGCTCGTGAGCGGCGCCGGCGGGCTGCCGTTCGCGGCGTTGTTCATCCTCTCGATCGCCGGCGGCGCGGCCGGCGGCTTGCTGTTGCTGCACACGTCGGCGGCCGTGTTCGCGCGTCTGGTGCCGTGGCTCGTGCTGTTCGCGACGGCCCTGTTCACGTGGGGCAGCTTCTTCCGCAAGCCCGGCCCGGCGGGCGCCGTGCATCTCGGGCCCGTCGCGACCGGCTGCGCGCAATTCCTGATCGCGGTCTACGGCGGCTATTTCGGCGGCGGCATCGGCATCCTGATGCTGGCCGCGCTGACGATGGCCGGCCTCGCGGCGCGCAACGCCGGCGCGACCAAGAACGTGCTGGCCGGCGTGATGAACGCGTCGGCCGTGCTGCTGTTCCTGGCGTCGCCGCAGCTGCACTGGATGCAGGCGGCGGTGCTCGCGGCCGGCGCCGTCATCGGCGGCTTGCTGGGGGCATGGGCGCTGCGGCGCGTCAACGAGAAGGCGCTGCGCGTGGCGATCGTGGGCATCGGCATCGCGCTGTCGGTCGGACTGTTCCTGAAGCCGCTCTAGCAGGGACGACCAGCGCGACGATGCCTTACCGATTCATCCGCAACGTGTGCGTCCACTGGTGATCGGAGGACGACACCGTATAGGCGTAGGTGCTGTAGGTCTGTCCTTCGCCCGGCCAGGGATTCATGATGTAGACGTAGTTGGTGCCGTTGGACGATTCCCAGCCATCGCCTACCATGATGTGGCCACCCCCGTTCCGCCAGCCATAACGGATCACGAACGGACGGTTATTGTTGATGTCCCAGGTGACCGAATTCCACGACGACGCGTACGCATAGGCGCTGTTGGACACGTTGCCCCACGATTGCAGGATATTCTGCACGCTGCCGCCCGTCCCGTAGACGGCATTCGGCTGGTTCGCGTAACTGTTCCAGTTGAAATCGCCGTTTCCGCATGCGTAGTTGATGCCGAACGCCCAATTCACGATGCGGCACTGATCCGTGCCCGCGCCGTAATAATCGAGGATCGCCTTGCTCGTTCCGGCCCAGCACCAGTTGCTGTGTTCCTGGATGGTCTCCGGCACATTCAACTGGCGCCAGCTGGCGGATGCCCCCGCTGCCGACAACAGCAGGCCGGTGCCGAGAATAAATCGACGGATGGTTTTGTTCATGTTGGCTCCTCTATTCAACGGAATGTGGCGAGATTGGCCTTGATCGCATTGCGCATGGGATCGAGGAAATCGCCTGCATCGATCAGGCTGTCGGCGCGGCCATTGACCGAGGGGCTGTATTGCCGCAATGCGAGCGACTGACGTGCGGACTGCAGGGGGGCGAAGCGGACCCGGAAGTCCGCATCGGACGTCACCTCGATGAAATCCGACTGGGCCTGGAACACCCGGATGAAACGCAGATTGGAGCGGGATGCATTGCCGTGCCTGGCGGCGACCGTGGCTATCTCTCGCGCCAATGCCGCCCCGCCATACGATACGGTTTCCCATTGGCCGCGCTCCTGGCGCACCGTCGCCAGGCCGATCGGTCGGCCGTTCATATCGATGACGAAACGCCAGTCACCGGTCGGCCTGGCCATCCGGCCGACATCGCTGCGTCCCGCGATCACATCGGCGGGATCGAGCGTGTAGACCTGGAAGCCGTAGCCGATCCTCGCATGGCCGAGCTCCTTGACGTCAGTGACCGCCAACGGGAAGTGCGGTGGCATGCTGCCTGCGCCGTTCTGCAGGTAGCGCTGCGCGAATGTCGCCAGATCCCTGGCCGCGGCCGCAGCAGCCTGGTGCAGCTGCGTCTGGCGCAACGCGGCGTCGTTCTGCGGTCCGGCAGGGGTGGCGGCGCCATGGGCGGGCATGCTGCACAGTGTCAGGGCAGCGCTTGCCGCGAGTGTGAACCGTGCGGCCGCGGACATCCGGGGCGATCGTGCATCGAGTGACATGTGTGTCTCCTGTTCGTGTTCTGGCTATACATTTTGCATCGGTGAAATTGCCTCGCGATAGATACAGACACCGTGAATTTCGACAGGCACAGCAAGGGCGGCGATGGCCCGGGACGAGGGAAAGCGGTGCCGGAATTTACAAAGACAGGTCGCGTGCGTTACAGTTCAGCCGGACGGAAGCGGTCTTCTCGCCGCAGTGCCGCCGGGGAGGACATGCATGAATCTCAGCACCGCCACGACAGCGGGAACGCGCTATGCCGCATTGGCCCACTGGCTGGCCAACGGCATTCATGACGGTGTATTGCGATCCGGGGACAGATTGCCGTCCGTCCGGCAGCTATGCCAGTCGCACGGCGTGAGCCCGGGGACGGTACAACGTGCGCTCCACCTGCTCGAAGATCGGGGGTTGATCGAGAGCCGGCCGCGTGCCGGCTTTTTCGTCGCCCAGGAACGCCGGCTGCAGTCGCTGCCATTGCCGGGATCGATCGAATACGCACAGTTGCTTTCTCTCAGCGAAAAGAGCCAGCTGACGCTGGAATTCGCACAGCGACGCGATGACGACCGTCTCGGCATCCTCTCGTTCAAGGCCGACCTGTACCCGCTCGACCGGATTCGCAAGATCATGACCGATATCATGCGCCGGCATCCGGAAACGCTGACCGCGTGGCATGCGCATGAACCGCAGCTTGGCGCAGGCATCGCGCGGCATGCGCTGGAATTCGGCTGTCATTTCGCGGCCGGTGACGTACTGATCACGCATGGCACGATCGAAGGCATGGGGCTGGCGCTCCGTGCCGTGACGCGGCCCGGCGACACGGTCTTGATCGCCGTGCCATGCGAATTCGAATTGCTGGAAACCGTGTCCGCGCTCGGATTGCAGGCGGCGGAAGTGACGACCGATGCGCACGGGCGCGTGTCGATCGACGCCATCGCTGCCGCACTCGACCGGCAGCCGGTCGCAGCCATCGTGTTCACGTCGATGTTCCTGGGGCCGGCACGCAATGCGATGGCCGACGGGGACAAGGCGGCGCTGGTCGCGCTGCTGGCAAAGCGCAACGTGCCGCTGATCGAAGGCGACACCTACATCAGCATGCATTGGAACGCGAAGCGATCGCGGCCGTTCAAGGCCTTCGACGAAGACGGCATCGTGCTGTACTGCGGGGATCTGGGCATCCTGATCAGTCCTGGTCTGCAGCTCGGCTACATGGTCGGGCAACGTTACCGGCGGCGGCTGGAATTGCTGCAGAAGGCCAGTTGCGAGATGCCGCCGTCGCTGCTGCAAAAAACCGCCGCGACCTTCATGGAGAGCGGCGGCTTCGAGCGGCACTTGCTGCGCTTCCGGCGCGAGCTGCATGAGCAGACGCAGGCGCTGGCGGCCGTGGTACGCCGCTGTTTCCCGCCAAGTGCGAGGATCGTCGAACCGGTCAGCGCACAATTGCTGTGGATAGAAATGCCGTCCGGCTTCGACAGCGTCGAACTGCAGCGTCGTGCGAAAGCGGACGGCATTGTCTTCGCGCCCGGCGTCCTGTTCAGTTTCGGCAACCGCTTTCGCCACTGCCTGCGCCTGAATTCCGGACACGGCTGCGATATGCGCACGACGGCACAGTTGCGCCGGCTCGGCGAGATCGCTGCGGCCATGATGGCCCGCTAACTGCGCCTGGACCGCGCAGGCACCGCCGCCTCGGCCCCCTGTACGACGTTGCGGCGAATGCGCGTCGGACGCGGACTTGTTCGAACGCATGTCCGACCCGGCAGGCCAGCCCTGCGCGCTACGACTGTTGTGCATACGCTTTACACCCGCCACGGGTTGGCATACAGTGGAGTTGTGCGGTATCGCCCGTTCAATCATGCCGCCGGGAAGGAAGGTGCGCCATGCTGGACCTCTTTTACGGCCTCGAGCCGAATCTTGCGCTGCACGCCACGGTGCTGGCAGCCGGGTGTGCAACGTTTTGCCTGATCCTGTTGTGGCGTCGTTGCCCCAACTGCACGTGGCAGGAATGGGCCAGCGAACTGCTGGGCCGCGACGACAAGGGCGACGCACCGGACGAGTGACGTCCGCCGCCCCTGCGTTGCCGGTACGGCTCAGTCCGTACCGTCCGCGTGGTAACGATCGGCCTGCACCTTGCCGTTCACGCCGTGCGTGCGCACGTCGGGCGTGATCGGCAGCATGCTTGCGCTCCATGTCTCCCATTCGCCCTTGAGCCGGTTGAACACGTCCGGATGGCGCTGCGCCAAGTTGGCGCGCTCGCGCTGGTCCACGGTCACGTCGAACAGGAATTCGTTGCCGTTGATGCGCAGGTATTTCCAGTTGCCGGACCGGACGGCCCGCTGCGCGTTCGCCTTGTAGCGCCAGAACAATGTGCGTTCGGCCGGTGCGCGCTGGCCGGTCAGCACGGGCAGCAGGTTCTGGCCGTCGGGCGGATACGCCGGGTCCGGCGCGCCGCCGGCTGCGGCGAGCAGGGTCGGCAGCCAGTCCATGCTGATCGCGACCTGGTCCGTCGTCTTGCCGGCCGCCAGGCGGCGCGGCCAGCGCACGATCGCCGGCACGCGGATGCCGCCTTCCAGCAGCTCCGTCTTCTGGCCGCTGAACGGCCACGTCTTCGAGAAGCGCTCGCCGCCGTTGTCGCTCGTAAAGATGACGATCGTGTCGTCGGCAAGGCCCTTCTGGCGCAACGCGTCGAGCACGCGGCCGACGGCGGCATCGAGTGCCGTCACCATCTTGCCGTACGTGACGAGGTCGCCGCCATCGTAGTGGAAGATGTTGCCGATGCGGCGCGACACGGCCTCGTCGCCCGGGCCTTCCCACGGCCAGTGCGGCGCCGTGAAGTGCAGCGACAGGAAGAACGGCTGTTGCTGGTCCTGCTTGCCGATGTAGTCGACGGCATGGTCGGCGATCAGATCCGTGTAGTAGCCGACCTGGTGCACCGGCACCTCGCCCTCGTAGAGGTCCTCGGGCACGTCGGGGCCGACGCCGGGCTTGTGCGTGAAGTAATCGATGGCGCCGCCGTAGTTGCCGAAGAAGAGGTCATAGCCGCTCTTCAGCGGGCCGAAAGCGGGCAGGTAGCCGAGGTGCCATTTGCCGAACAGGGCGGTGCGGTAGCCGTTCCGTTTGAGCAGCGAGGGCAGCGTCGGATGTTGCGGCGGCAGGCCGATGGATTTCGACGGTCCGGCAATCGGCTCTTCCAGCCCGCCGCGTAGGCGGTACTGGTAGCGTCCGGTGATCAGGCCGAAGCGCGTGGCCGAGCACACGGCGGAATTCGCGTACGCCTGCGTGAAGCGCACGCCCTGGGCGGCGAGGCGGTCGAGATTCGGCGTGGCGAAGTCCGTGTTGCCGTACACGGAGAGATCGGCAACGCCCAGGTCGTCCGCGAGGATGAAGACGATGTTCGGGCGGTCCTTGCCGTTCTGCGCCGCCAGCAGCGGTTGCGGCGCGAGCGTCAGGGCGCCGAGGGCGGGAATGCCGGCCAGGACGGCGCGGCGCTTGCGGTTCGGTTGGGTCATGGTGCGTGTCCTTGTCGTGGAAAGTCGGAAAATCAGAAGTCGAGGCGGGCCGTCGCGCCGATCGTGCGCGGCGTGCCGATGACGGCGTTGTACGAACCGAACGTGCCGTTCCACATGCTCGTGTAGTACTGGCGGTCGAACAGGTTGCGGGCCCACAGCTGCACGTCCCACGCGCGCTCGCCGTTCGAGCGCACGCCCGCCGACAGGTTCGCGAGACCGTACGCCGGAATGCGCGAGTAGCGCGACGCGTCCAGCGTGCCGACCGTCGCCGCGCGGTACGCCACGTTGCCGTTCACGTAGGCGCGCCACGTCTCGTCGAGCGGATGCTCCCAGCGCGCGCCGACGTTGGCCGTGCGGCGCGGCGCGTTGACGAGGGCGTCGCGGCCGGACAAATCGCATGACACGGCATTCGTCTCGGGCGGGCACGGCGCGTTCCGGTACGTGAGGTAGCGCGGATCGTTGAACGACACATTGGCCTGCAGGTGCAGCGTGCGCACGGGGATGTACTGGGCTTCCAGCTCGACGCCGCGGGTGCGCACGTCGCCGGCGTTGGTGAGGTACGAGACGCGGTTGACCGGGTCGTACGCATTGCTCTGGTAGCCGTGCACCACGGTGGCGAACAGGTTGGCGTTGAATTGCAGGCGGCGGTTCAGCAGCGTGCTCTTGACGCCCAGTTCGGCCGCATTGGCGCGCTCGCTGCCCACCAGCAGCGACGCGGCGCCGCCGGCGCCGGGCACCTGCAGGTTGATGCCGCCCGACTTTTCGCCGTGCGACAGGCTGGCGTACAGCAGCACGTCGTCCCAGGCCTTGTAGCCGGCGGACAGCAGCGCGCTGGGACTGGCCTGGTGCAGCGCCAGCGGACCGGAATCGTAGGCGCCGAAGCGGGCGTTGCGCACCGTGAGCGCGGCGCCCGTGACGGCTTGGCCGAGCGGCGCGTAGCGGATCACGCGTACGCGCTTGTCCTCGTAGGTCCCGCGCACGCCCGCGGTCAGGTCCCAGCGGTCGGACGCGTGCCACGTGGCCTGGCCGAACAGCGCGTAGCTGTTGACGCGCAGCCGGCCCGGCGACGTGCTGGTCACGTCGTTCCACGCGCCGGCCGGGTTGCCGTTGAAGCGGTCGGCCAGCGGGCCGTTGACGGTGAACGCGTTGTTCTGCAGCGCCTGGTAGTAATAGTAGGCGCCAGCGACGGTGTCGACCGCGCCTCCCGGCGCGTTGGCCCAGCGTAGTTCCTGGGTGAACTGGCGGTGGTTCGCCGACTGGCCCACGTTCAGGTTGATCGGGACGTCCAGGCCGTCGTCGTTGTGCGGCACGAAGCGCCAGGTGCGCCAGGCCGTGACCGACGTGACGCGGCTCGCGTTGGGCAATGTCCAGTTGGCCTCCGCCGACACGCCGCCCTGGTGCACGTTGACGTGGGAGCCGCTGTCGAGGTCGACGGCCCGGTCTTCCGGATTCGTCACCGGATGCGCACCGACGAGCGCCGCCTGCGTCAGGAACTTGCCGGTCGCGCCGGCGTTGTAGAAGACCAGCGTGCCATTGTTCGAGTCTTCCTCGTTGTAGTCGGCGATCACGCGCAGGCTGACCTCCTTCGACGGTTCGTACAGCGCCTGCGCGCGCACGCCCTGGCGCCGGCCGCCCTGCACGCGGCTGCCGTCGTGGCGGTTGCGGATGTAGCCGTCGTCCTGCGTGCGGTACGCCGCCAGGCGCGCGGCCAGGCTGTCCGTCACGGGGCGGTTCAATACCAGCTTGCCCTGCACATAGCCGTAGCTGCCGGTCGAGAGTTCGGCCTGGTTTTCCACGTTGCGGGTCGGCTTGCGCGACGAGATGTTCACCACGCCGGCCGTCGTGTTCTTGCCGAACAGCGTGCCCTGCGGACCGCGCAGCAGTTCCAGCTGCTCGATGTCGAGCGCGTCGAAGGCGGCCATGCCGGGACGCGCCAGGTACACGTTGTCGAGATACAGGCCGACGCTGCCTTCGAGGCCGTCGCTGGCCGGATTGTTGCCGAGGCCGCGCACGGCAAAGCTCATCTGGCGGGCGTGCACGTAGTTGATCGTCGTGCTGGGCAGCAGCTGCTGTAGGTCCTGCGCGCGGTAGACGCGGTTGGCTTCCAGCGCGTCGCCGTTCAGCACCGTCATCGGCGTCGGCACGCTCTGCGCGCTTTCGACGCGGCGGCGGGTGGAGACGAGCACGGTCTGGATGGTGTCCGTCAGCGGCTGCGTCGCGTCAAGCGCGGCATCGGCCTCGGCGGCTGCAGCGGCCGCGGCGGCGAGGCCGGCGCTGCCCGCGGCGACGGCCGCCGGCATGGTTTCCTGTGCCCACGCGCATCCGGCGCACAGCATCAGCGCGGCGGCCGCGATGGTGGTGCGTGAAGCGGCCGGTGCGGCGGGGCGCCCGGTCGGGTGATGGGCTCGGGATGCGTGGGACACGTCGATTCTCCTTGGTGTTCGTCGGTAAGTGTGGGGTGATCGCGGCCGGCGGGGGCGTGCGCGGCCGCCGCGGCGCCTGGGGGCGCGCCGCGGTGCTACAGGGTGAAACAGGGCGATGGAATCAGCGCGTGGTCGCGACGGCGGGCGCCGGGTCGAGCGGCCGTTCGCTGCGCGGCGTGCCGTCCGGCGCCCAGTCGTACGGCACCGGTTGCGCGCGGTAGACCCAGTTGGTGCGGACCTGGCGGCCGCTGCCGCCGACCGGGGAGTCGCCGTAGAAGGGGCTCACGTACTCCCAGACGATCGCGCCGTCGCGCGTGACCTGGAACAGGCGGCCGTTCATGCCTTCGTCGATGAGGGTGTTCCCGTTCGGCAGGCGGCGCGCGCTGCTGATGAAGGCGCTGTAGAAGCTCCACTGCGTCTGCTGCGAATCGACGGCCGTGTATTCCCACACGACTTCTTTCTTGACCGGGTCGATCTCGAGCACGCGCGAGTGCGGGAAGATGCCGGGGCTGACGATCGGATAGCCCGCTTCGCCCTGGTTGTCGAACACGAGCAGGTTGCCGGCGCCGGGCAGGCCAGGTGCGATCAGGTGCGGGTCGTGCTGGCCGATCAGCTGGTCGACCGGGCGGGGCAGGCTGCCTTTGCCCGCGGGCGCGAAATCGGGGCCGAGGCGCCACACGACCTTGCCGCTCTTCTTGTCGATGATGGCGACGATGTTGGACTGGCGCGAACTGATGATGACGTTGTCCGGGTGGAAGCGCGCGTCGCCGCCGTCGAACCATTTATTCGGCCCCAGCACACGCGCGCTGTTCGTATGGAAGTAGTCGACCGCGGTGCCGCCGTCGTGCGGCACCGCGGCGCGCAGCCGGGCCAGCGCGGCGGTCGAGAAGCCGAATTCGTTCAGGTGCTCGGATGCGGTCCAGCGCCACACGATGTTCCCTTGCGGGTCGACTTCGACCAGCACGTCGTCCAGCACCTGGGGCGAAGTAAAACCCTTGACCGGATGCGCGAGGTTGGTGAGCACAAGCGTGTTGCCGTTCGCGAGGCGCTCCCAGTCGTGATGCTGCTGCGCGGCGCCTTTGGTCCCCGCCGCCGTCGTCGTGCCGATGCCGCCGTAGGCCTGCTGCGCGGCCGCGCCCCAGCGCCAGACGACGTTGCCGTCCCAGTCGAGCTCGCCGATCGCGGCGTTGCCGGTGCCGTTGCCGACGGCCTGCACGCCCGGCACGCGCGCCAGCTGCAGCAGCACGTGGCCGCGCGCCCCGCCGGCCTGTGCGGGCGCCAGCAGCACGGGCGGGAAGCCTTCCTGTGCCCAGCCGTGCACCTCGTTGCCGTTCATGTCGATCAGGTGCGTCTGCTTGTCCTGGCCCGAGAACAGCACGTAGCCGTTCCACGCCCTGGCCGGTTCGTAGCGCGTGACGCCGGTCGGGAACACGCTGGGCGCCGCGAACGCCGCCGCCACGGGCAGCACGCACAGCGCGAGCAGCACGCCGGCACGCAGGCGGCGCGCGCGCAGCTGGCGTTGGCGGAAACGGGTCTGGCGGGGCGTGGCGATGGCGGTCATGGTGTCCCTTGCGTCGTGGATGAGTTCACGCATCTTACGAAGGGACGCCGCCATGTAGAACGATTATGTAGACATATTCATATCCCGGCGAGGGTTCTATGGTTATGCGCTTTCCGTTGGGCTCCCGGCAAGGTCCGGGGCGCGATGGCATAATCGTCGGCGCTGGCGCCGTGGGGCGCCGTCATCGGAAAGGAAATCAGATGGTTCTGGAAAGCGCGGAAATCCTGGTCAAGGCAGGTATGGAAGAACAGTTCGAAGCCGGCGTGCGCGCCGCGGCGCCGCTGTTCCAGCGCGCGCGCGGCTGCACCGGCATGCGCCTCTCGCGCGGTGTCGAGAACCCGCGCGCATACCGCCTGCTCGTCGACTGGGACACGGTCGAGGATCACATGGTCCACTTCCGCAACAGCGCGGATTTCGAGGAATGGCGCCGCCTGGTCGGCGCATGTTTCGAGCAGGCACCCGTCGTGACGCACCTGGTCGCGGCCGTCGACGGGTTCTGACCGCGGCGGGCGGCGGGGTCAGTCCCTGCCGTCCAGCCAGTCGAAGATGGCCGGCCAGATGCGCGCATGCGCGCTGCGGCCGACGAGCACCCCGACGTGCTGCAAATTGACGCCGACGTCGCCCTCGTAATGCAGCACGCGCTTGCGCTCGCTGGAGGTGGCCTCGTGGAACGGGATCATCGCGGCCGGGGGAATCAGCTTGCTGCGCGGGTCGACGACGGACAGCAGCGGCGCCTTCAGGTCGCGCGGCCCGACCGTGCGCCCGCCCACGGTCAGCTCGCCCTGCATCAGCGCATCGTGGCGGTACAGCGATTCGACGATGTCGGTGAACAGCCGGCCCGGCAGCGGAAATTCGTCGTGCGTCCAGCGTTCGACGCGCATGTGCGTGGCCAGCGCCTGCGGGTCGGCCAGCGACAGCATGCGGTCGGTCCAGCGCTCCCACTGGAATGCCTGCGGCTCGGCCAGCGCGCTCATCATGTTGAGGAACACGCCGGGCACCTGGCGGAACGCGTCGGCGATCGGGCGCGCGTGCGGCGTCGCGTCGACGAGGCGCGCGAAACAGCTCGATGCCGGCGTGAAGTGCAGCGGCGATTCCAGCAGGATCGTCGCGTCGATCGCATCGGGATACAGGCCGCTGTGGATCGCCGTCAGGATGCCGCCCAGCGAATGGCCGGCGATGACGACCCGGTCCGGACCGCCGTCCGCCACGATGGCGCGCCGGCAGGCAGCCAGCAGGTGGTCAGCATAGTCGTCGAGGCCGAAGTGGTCGTGCGTGTCGGGCAGCGCCACCCATTCGGCGAGGTAGACGCGATAGCCGCGCTCCAGCCAGCGCCGCACGACGCTGACGTCGGGCGCGAGGTCCCAGATGTAGGGGCGCTTGATCGGGGCCGGCACGATCAGGACGGCCGGCGCATCGGCCGCCGTCGGCTCGCCGGGCACGCCGTAGCGGCGCAGGTTGAGGCCGGGTTCCGAGTACAGCGTCGTCGACGGCGTCTGCTGCGGCCCGTAGCCGGCGCGGTCGAGCATGTCGCCGCGCGCACGGCGGCTGCGGTCCATATCCTTGAGGGCCTGCGCACCGAGCGTGCCCATCGTATTCCAGTTGCTTGCCTGCATGGCGGATCGTCCCAGGTCGAAGTTGAAGACATCGCACTCTACGCCAACCGTCCGCCCCTTCCAATCGGACACGGCGGGAACGTGGGCAAGGTTTGCGACGCGTTAAGGCGGTGGTACCGAAGATTCCAGCGGGCTATTGTGCACGAACGAAGGAAGAGGGAGCGCGCCGTCCGCGGGGACAGCGCGACCTTGTACCCGACGCAGCGGCGCGGTCGGTCGGCGCGGCGGCGCGCGGCTGGTTGACGGCATGCCGGCCGCATGCGTACGATCGGTTCCGCCTTGCTTGACTGAACGAGGAGAGCCCCGATGCGGGACATACGACAATTGACTGTGCTCCCATGCGGAGACGACGTGCTGCGCCTGCGCCGCATCGGCGCGCACGACGAGGCCGACCTCTTCGACATCTACGGCGACCCCGACGTCATGCGGCATGCGAGCGACCCCGTGTTCCGCGATAGCGGGCAAGTCCGCCAGACCATCCTGAGCATCGCACGCAACATCCACACCGGCACGGCGCTCGAACTGGGCGTCGTGCTGAAGTCGACGGAGCAACTGATCGGCGTGTGCGGCTTCCACAACTTCGGGCCGGATACCGCCGAGATCGGCTATCTGC
>Ga0308166_1003287_pt1 | contig 13903 bp, 23 predicted proteins | sample PhyCR2_2_FD_202137 | JGI IMG/M metagenome (GOLD analysis project Ga0308166, IMG submission 202137) | Phyllosphere microbial communities from UC Gill Tract Community Farm, Albany, California, United States - DLSLCC.R2 | ecosystem: Host-associated > Plants > Phyllosphere > Unclassified | place... | reverse complement strand
TCCCATTACATAGTTTGAACGCTGTGTATTAATAGTTGGAATTGGGTCGGTTGAGTATGTTGAACCTGATACATTTAATGATGTACCACTTCCTGGATCAGTAATTGTCAATGGGGCAATATTTCCAGCTTCAAGCGTAGCAGTCTTAGTCGTCATATTAAGCAAGAAACTAAAATTATGCTTAGGACGAATATTTCTAAGTGCTGTTGTACACCAAGCATCACCTACCACACGAAGTCTAATTGTTCCAGAACTATTCTGAGCAGCGTATATATCAACACCCGTCATGAATGGATTGGAGCTTGTAGTAGCAGCAGGAACCAACATATATGGATTCGCAGATGCTGTAGAACTTTGTGTTAATGGTAGAATTGTCAAATCAGTACTGTTGGTAACTGTACCATAGAAGCCAGTTGTGCTCCAAGTAGCATAGTTGGTTACAGTATATGGTCCGCCAGCTTGTACTTGAGAAATTGGAATTGAACGAATTTCGAATGACAAATTTGATGCAGAACTAACGTCTATAAAGAAATAAATGTCAGTATTTCCAGCCATTACGAAACGAACTGTACCACCATTAGGTAAAATTGTAGCAACTGGAATTGTTATACCAGTATGTTGTGTGTCATTTAATGTACCATTCATCCAAGATACGAATACGAATTGTGCGTTCGACGCATTAAAAGCAATACCTGAAGTTACTCTGTTGTCAGTTGCGAATAAAGATTGTGCTCTATATGTAGTACTGAAATAACCTGGTTTATATTCTTTATTGGTGTTGATTGATGTGGATAGAGTTGTAGTACTTAAAATATTATTCAAATATGAATAGTAGACTCCACGCTTAGCACCATTTGTGCCAGGGCGTAGAATCATTAATGTTCCGTCATCTTCAACGAAGATTTTACGATATCTGTAACCCAATACATCACTCGCACCTTCATAAGAACCGTACACGCCAGCGGGAATGTAGTTAAAGGAACCATAGTGAGATAGTGGTAATACACTAATGATTTTGTTGAATTCATCTTGGGTGTAAGAATCGATCTCTAGACTTCCTGAAGTACTAAAGTTTGCTCCCTCAACTGAAGTTGTTAAGTTTCTCCCTTGAGAAGAAGCATATCTTCCAACCTGTAAATTTCCTAGAATTTTTTTAGCCATATATATCCCTATAGTTTAAGATATTCATTGTTGTATTTATGCAGGGTACAAACAAAAAAAGCACCCATTGGGTGCTTATTCTTCATCAGGATCATAGTCTGGTGGTGTGTATGTTACAGTAACAGTGAATGTACCGTGAGCATCACCAAACGCATCAGTAACAACATCATCATTGTCTAAGAAATCAATTGGATCAATAGACTCCACCGAATTACCTTGAAATGTTTTGTCGTATATAACTTTACTCATAATCTTTTCCTTTTATCAGTACTCTCTGATTTTCAGAACCTCTAAATGGAAGTTGTAGGTTTTTAAGTTCTTCAACAAATTTCCCATCAACTAACACATCAACATAATTAAGAATATCATGAGCATGATTTTGTAGCACTTCTTCCAGTGTATAACCAGTCCAGCACCATATATTTTTTGTAGGAAACTCGTATTTTACGACTTTACACAACTCAAGAATAGTACTGATATTCTTAGGCATCAGAGCATCACCACCAAGTAGAGTTAATCCCTCTACATAAGGTTTAGATAGTTCTTCTCGGATTGTATTAACTTGTTCTTCCCCGAATGGTGTTCCAGAACGGTAATCCCATGCTGCTTCATTAAAGCAACCAGGGCAACCGTGACTACAACCTGATACATATAAACTTACACGAACACCAGTTCCGTTTATTAGGTCGTCTTTTACTATTGTTTGATAGTTCATTAATAATTGCTCATAAGCATATCATGAGTATCAAATATTTCATCGTAGTACGTAATACCTTCCAGAAATTCTACAGCACTTTCACGGTCTTTGAATCGCATAATCTTATCACCATCATCACATCCAACAAAAATTACAACATATTTGTTGTCATTGAAGTTCTGAATATAATCATCACGATAAATCTCATGACGTAATACATCTACTTCTCGTGATTTAGGACGCAAAGATTCAAGTAAAAAGAAATCTTCTTCAGCCGTTGTCCATTCATCACCAACTTTATATTGGTAACATGGAACTACACGATTGTGTTCACGTTCAGGATGAAGATTTTCACATGAATAATATGAAATAGCATTGAATTCTTCATCAAATACTGGTAAGTATCCTAGAAGTTCAGAATCATTAAAACGATAACCCCATAGGGTATTAACTTTGTCATGTATCATGATTATTCCTTAGAGAATATTGGTACGTAGTTATGAATTTTAGTACAATACCTCAAAGCATCACGAGTACTGCCACTAAAATTACTATCATCAATGATAATAGAATTTTGTTTAACTACAGTTCTCTTGAATAAATGCTCAATGTACTTGTCACGTTGTGTTGCTTTCAACATATTAATCTTGAATGTTGAACCCATTTCTTCCATACGTTCTAAGTGACTACGTAATTCAGCCTTTTGAAGACCCAGCGTTGGAGCCAGGTCTTTAAAGTACTGAATATCGTTTTTCTTAGCAATCCGAACTTCCTTTCCTAATCTTTGTACTACGTTCAGTACAAAATCAGAAGAACTTTCTGGAATGATAATAGTACTTTTCGTCCTGACATATGGCTTAAGAGCACAACTGATTGTATGAATCATTGTATCACGCTTCTCTCCCAAAGAGTAATCGTATTTCTCCTTAAGAGCAAAATATAGAAGCATGTTTTCGCGTTTTGTCAAGTCGAATGGAATCATATTATCCTTCATGTTTGATTCTTTGTATAACTTCTTGTTGTTTGCCAGTATTGAAAGGTCTACTATTCGGAGCACTAAGATAACCAGATACTCTACGAATAACTGACATAGTACCTTCTTCACGGTTATCACATTGAGGACAATGGAAACCAACTTTATCTACCGAAAATTCACCTTCGAATTCGCACTTATAACACTTATCGACCGGTTGGTTAATTCCAAAATATGGAATACGCTCATACGCATAATCGATCAGTACTTCTAAGGCTTTTAAATTGTTAGAAAGATTTGGAGTCTCAACATAACTGATGTTTCCACCATTGCTCAAGTACGCAAAACTTTCTTCATAATCGAACTTTCTGAAAGGAGATGATTCAATCCATACTGGTTGGTGGAATGAATTTGTTATGAAATCTCTTTTTAGTACATTCGGATATTTTTCTTCTATTGCTTTCGCAAATTTATAACATAAGCTCTCTGCTGGTGTACCATATAAACTAAATGCGATAGTACTTTCATCTTTGAACTGTTCACATTTGTATTTCATATAGTGCAAGATGGATTTACAATAATCCTTACTTAACTGTTGTAGCATAATTTCAGAACATTCAGCTAGTCCAACATATCCAATACTGATACTCGCATATCCATCATAGAATAACTGGTCAATTGTATCATCAGCATTTAAACGAGCAATAGCACCTTCCATAAACATAGTAGGGTTCTGTCGAGCTTTCATTGTTTTCAATCGTTCTACCCGATTCATTTGTGCTCGATAAGCCATTGTCATGTGATAATCCAATTTACCGAAAAATTCACCATCGGATTTAGATTCAAGAGCAAGTAATGGAAGATTAATAGACACTACGCCTAAGTTAAATCTACCATCATATTGTTCAGTACCATCATGTTCCCATTTACCAAGGAAGGAACGACAACCCATAGGCGATACAGCCATAGAAGTACTGCCAGTTACTTTCTTATTCAATGGTACTGATACGAAGTCTGGATAAATGCGTTTAGCACTGGTTTTCATCGCTTGCTGTTTAAGGTCATAATTAGGATCAGACTCTTTCATATTCACCCCATCTTCTAGGAAGAAGACAACTTTAGGGAATACTGGAGTACTGCCATCTACACCTAAACCTTTCTCATGTACTTTTAAGTACGAATCGGTAATCATCTTACCGAATTTAGAGGTGTTTAGACCCATTGTAATCGTAACAAAGGGGGTTTGACCGTTACTGCTTGTGATGGTATTAACCTGGTACAGAAGTGCTTGCATAGCGTCGTACACCTCTTTCTGGAGTGTCTTCTGTACGTATTCATCCGGTAGACCGAATTCTTTTTGTTGCTCTAGGAGCTTGTTATAGGACTTCTGAACGTATGGTTCTAGACCGAAGTCAATATGTGCTAGTGTTTGACCACCGTATTGACTTGCTGAAACTGCTAGTACTATTTGTGTCAGTACTGTACTTGCTACCCCAATACTATTAGGTGTACCAACTTGTGCGTTTCCAATCTTGAAACCGTTCTCCAACATGTCTCTGTAATTAACTAAACAACAGTTAGTCAAAGGGCTTATGAAGTAATCAAGATCATGTATATGTCCATATCCGTTCTTGTGCCAAAGCATAAGTTCTTCTGAGATTTCATCCTCAGCGAAATGCTTAGATAAAATACCTGCTAGTAAGTCACGATGCGTGTTTACAATCTTCGCATCCTTATTAGCATTCTCATTCATTATATCTTTATTACTTTGGTTTATTAGTGCGGATACATCATTATACAGTCTGTCGTTATTCATTAGACACTCCTTGTCAAATTGTTAGGTAGTTTATTTAAACCACTTAAAAATAAAATACCCCATACTAAGGGGTATTTTCTTTGATCTAGATCAATGTTTTAGCACTTTGGTTAACGTTTGTTCAGGAAGCTACAGAAGTCCAAAATGACAAATATTGCTAAAGCTCCAATGGAACTTAAGGCAATAACATAGAACCAAAACATAATCATTAAGAAAGTATGAAGCATTTTTAGACCCCTTTAGCCTCGAAGCCGTACTTTTCGCTCAGTACTTCAAGGATACGAATTGGCATTTCTTCATGAGTATATTCACGCATGTCAATGAATGGAATATTCATTTCTTCCAAATTGCGAACAAAGATAGCATCAATTTCTTTTGCCTGTTCCAGAGTCTGTGTGCGACCGTACTGATCATATTCTGGTTTACGTGGGAGCAGGAATACAACATTCTCATATTGATTATATAGCTCTAACGCAATTTCAGAACTTATATTATCAACATCATCATAGAATTCATTGTACATGATACCATTCAGTAGTGAAGCATCAGATACGACAAAATCCACCTTTCCGTTTAAACGGAATAGGCGGTGATTTTGTTGAGCAGTAATTAGAACCTGGTCTTGCATTGCCATTTTGTTTTCATCATAAACATAGTCTTTGATTACTTCAGTGACAATCTCAACTTTCTGTTTTGACTTTAGTTTTAGTGCTGCGAATAGACCAGCAGCAGTTGTTGATTTACCGCAGCACGGTCCACCAACAAGATTAATAACAACAGTATTCATTCTAAGCCTCCATGTAACCCAATGAATCTTCTGTACCACGATAGTAGTGGCCCATTAAAGTCTGCCTGATAGTGACCACGCAGACGTATGTGAATTTGAATAGCACTCTCGAAATGTTTCTTCATATCGTAAGTACCTGCTTCTTTTTCTTCACATATAGTTTTGAAGAGGAATTCAACAGTACTGATATACATGTCAGATTCCTCTCCCTTTTTGAATATATCAACAATTACGTTAAGTGATTCTGGATATTCCATATTACTTACGCCAATCGTTTTTCGATTCTTCGTAATTTTTAGACCATTCTGATAATGAATCAAGATATGGAAGTACATTTTCTTCAATATCTTTAGTTAGTTTCTTAGCTTCCGCAGTACGGATGCGAGAAAGACAAGCATTGATCAGTTCATCAGTAGTTTCTTTGTCAAGTACAGTAAGTTTAGGTGTGCTCAATTTCTTTTACTCCAAAAGCCTCTATTGCTTTCTGGCATATAGGGCATGGTTTAGCTGATAGTGGATTGCCATTTCGATCTATTCTGGCAATGAGAAGTTTATGAACTTCTTTCTTCGCAGCGATTAATGCTGCTATTTCGGCGTGGAGGAATATTGCTTCAGGTTTACCGACTAGTACTGCGAAGTGTTTTTGAAGAGGATGGGAGCACTCGTAATCGTTTGTTCTAATTGCCAGTACTCTACCTTTCTTGTCAAGAGCACACGCAATAACTTTATATCTCTTACGTGTGTTCTTGACTTGTTTCGGATGTGGCATATCGTTAAGTATACGAATCAGTTTCGTGATTTTCATCCCTGAAGCCATACCTTTCAACATCATATCCATGACGTAATTGTAATTCGTACATATGAATATCGTGGTTTATTGCCACCATTTCATCTTCGAACAACAAATATTGTTCAAATGTAACACCACTATCAGTCATCCGAAGTTGCATTACTTCTTTTACTTTTTTAAGTTCATCCAGAGATTCCTGGCGGTCTTCCAGTTCTTCTGGAGTCAACATACGACGATTTTTGTAATCGCTTTTCATTTTAGCTTTCAGTTCCTCTAAGCTGAAACTATGAAAGTTACTTGGGTTAATACCCATTTTTACCAAGTACTGATTACGCTTGATGCGTTCATCTTCTTCGGTGTAGTCGCCGTGTTTTGCCAGAACGGTTAAGTACATAGCTTCAACTGCTGCTTCCCATGTATCACCGCCGCAATCCAGTTCGTAATCATGTGAGTACTGAACTGAGTTACTTTCTTCGTCATCGAAGGGTTCACCGATTTCTACCCAAAACTGTAACTTCGTGTTCAGGATGTGATATTTCTCAACACGATCTGTTTCTGGACAAACCATGTGTGGTGTAATTTCGATCATAGCATCACACATATTTTGTGATAACTTTGGATGGTTCATTACCCAATAATACTTTTCAGCAATATTCATTTTTTATCATCCTCTAAATTAAAAAAGCACCGTACTAGACGGTGCTTACTTGTTAGCCATTGATGTACTTGGTAACAGATGCTTCGTGTTGATCCGCCCAATTTTTCGGGAACCAGTCATCAGCTTTGAAGTACTTGTCATAACACCAGCGTTCGTTTGGTGCATTCGTTGCTTTAACGATACGGTCAACCATTTCACCAGCTTCACGCCACTGGACAATGTTTTCAGATGTTACCATATCTGAACCCATGAACAGACGCATTACGCGGTCTTTCGGATCATCTGATTTACGCATACAGATGTATGGGGTATTCAGACGGAAGATACCACTATTCATTTTCGGAATAGCTTCTTTTGCGGTTTTGATTTCCAGTGGATAACCAACGTTATCTTTGATAACCAAAATGTCCGGCCAGGATTGTGAACCATTCGGGTTGTGAACGATACAATCTGGAATTTCTTCACGCGAGTTGAACGCCAGAACATCTGGAGTGGTTTCTTCGTTCAATGCTGCGTACTTACCGCTTTCAGCCCAATGCTCTTTGTAGTTCTCTTTGAACTCCGCTGAGTACATGATTGGGAGATCCATGTTTGCTGCCATGTGTGCCATGAACAGTACTTCAATTTTGTTTACGTCTGTGCCGCCACGGACAACATAACGAACATCGAATACCTGATCTTTGTCAGCGGTTTTGAACATGAACAATGCGTCGTTGATACTTTTTGCGATCTGAGTTTTTACGATGGTTGACATATACACTCCAGTTTATGAATATTTTCTAAGATATTCCTCAACAACATCTGCCTTTCCGAAGCCAGGTATCCCCGCATTCTTCTTAGACAATTGAACGAAGTCAAGGTTCAACAAATTTTCCAGTACTTCAGCATTATGTGCTTTAAAGAATATGTACTGACGTTTCGGGTTCAACTCGTCTTTACTTCGCACGATTTCAGAAAAATCATAGTACCCTTGACGGTGAACAGCAAAATCCCAATCGTAATCGAAATATTTCATTGCTGCTTCTGTTCTATTGTACTGGTACATTTCGAACATGTCAAGTTTAGTTTTAGGCTTTTCTACGATTCTTAGGTTTTCTTCTTCAAATTCACCGATTCCCCAAATTTGGAATGATGACCGAATACCATAAGATTCACCGACTATATTAAACGAGTCTTCTTCTAAGTCAATATCATACAACAGTCTAGCTCGGCTGTCAAGCTGTTTTTGAGCAGAATATTTTCTGAACTGTACAGGGAGAATGAACCCCACGATAGTACTGTACTCAAAACACTTATTGATGAATTGAATAGCTAAATCTCCTTTCTTACCGAAAGGTGGATTTCCCAAAAACACCACGTCATTTTGTGGTAGATATTCTTCAATGTCGCCGTTGATGAAGTCCATTTGGATAATATTATCAGATTCAGGGAGAATGTCAAACCCTATTTTGTCTTCCTGAATAATATTAAGAAACGCTCCACCGCCAGCACTCGGCTCAATGATTGTGTACGGTTCTGACTTATACTTAGTACAGAACTTGACGAACTCTTGATAGCAGAATTCTGCTACTGAATCATTAGTGTAATATTTGTCAAGTTCTTTCGCTTCTTTTTTGTTCATTCCATCGTCCTTGTTGATTGCAAAAAGATATTTATAATCAACAATAAAGTCCATTTTTCTTACTTAAAAGAAATACATCGCCCTGGAAGTTGGTAGTTCTAACGAGTAGGGATCTTCCAGTACTAGCATCGAAGCGTAAACGGTCTTACATCTGGATTTTGCCAGAAAGCACGGCTTATGTATTTCTCAATTCTTACTTACGCCAGTAACCCACTAGGTCAATAAGCATCAATGCCAGAAATGCGATGTTTAAAAATGGCACAAAGCCAGTTATCATCAGAATTTTCCAACGTTTATCAGAACGGAAGCTGAACATAGGAATATGTTCATAACCATCCGTTTTGGGGTTATATACTTTCACATATTGTTCTTTCTTATCCAAGAAGTATAGAAAAATATTGAAAGCGATACCAATCAGTACTGAGAATATCAGAAAGGTGGTCATATTTTAACGCCTTAAGTTTTTCACTACGACGAAAGCATTACGACCACGCTGAAGGACAAAATGTTTTGAATCAATCATGTCCACATCTTCAGTGAAGACGTTCTCTTTAGTATCGTAGAATTCGTTTACCTTGCGACCATTAATCTTGATCGCACCATTATTGATGAACTCACGTGCCATCTTACGAGAATCAGCTAAACCTGAATCTACCAGGATTGCTACTAAATCGAGTGTAGTAGTTTGTTCCTGTACTTTGAATCCACTGCTGATCATCATATCAACTGCTTCATCGTTTAGTTCGACATTCTTACCAAAGAAGAAGTCCGACAAAGCACGAGCAGTATCAGCCGCTGCTGAACCATGAACAAGTAAGGTCATAGCATATGCGAACTGTAACTTAACGAGATTTGGATCACCGTTAGTCATTTCATTCACAATGTTTTCTACACTAAATGTAAATGGTTTGAAGTACTGGTACAGTTTAGGTACTTCAGTATCTTCAATGTTACGCCAGAACTGGAAGAAATGGTACGGCGTAGTACGCTGACCCGTCATCCAGATAGTACCAGATTCTGATTTACCGAACTTAGTACCATCAGCTTTAGTAACCAGCGGAAGGGTGATAACACCACATTCAGCATCATTACCATGAAGCTTATGGATTAAGTCAGTACCAGCAATCATATTACCCCACTGGTCTGAACCACCGATTTGAATCTTACAATTCATTTCAGTGTACAGGAATTCGAAATCCATTCCCTGAAGAATTGGGTATGCGAATTCAGTAAAGGAAATACCTTGGTCTGGTCGTTCAATACGAGAACGTACTGACTCTTTGTTGATCATGTTATTCACGGTGAATGCTTTACCGTAATCACGAAGGAACGTAAGCATATTAATGTCACGCATCCAATCGAAGTTATTCACGATTTCAACATCATCACCGAGAATAGAAGTGATGACAGTACTAATACCAGCGACGTTACGACTGATTGTATCCCAATCCATCATAGAACGTTCTTCTGATTTGAAACTAGGATCACCAATGGAACCCGTAGCACCGCCAACCAGGGCAATAACTTTTACGCCGTGTTTCTTGAACACTTTCATTACGGACAGTGGCAGTAAGCTACCGATGTGTAATGAATCAGCAGTTGGATCAAAGCCACAATACACTGCTGAACCTTCGTCAAGTAATTTTGACAGTACTGTAATATCAGTACTTTGATTAATCAAACCGCGATCTTGTAACTCTACCAATGCCGAATGCATGTTATTCACCTTTATCTTGTTCAATTACACCTAGAATACAATCTTCTGGCATAATAAGAATATCTTCATTATCAATCTTTTCAGAATGAACTCGTTTATCACCTTCTACGTAAGTAACAATGTCACCCACGTTTAGTTCAGAGAGGAAACCTGGTCCAATTAGCAGTACTTCAGCGTGAGTACTTTCGTCTTCACCTGAAGCTGTAAGCAGAATACCGCCAGCACTCTTTGCTTCTTTTACCACTTTCTTAGCGATAATATGATTATGAACTGGACGAAGTTTCATCTTTTACCTCAGCTTGTAGTCTATCATACTGTTCAATGAATTGCAAGGCCACTGCCGCAACTTGTACCAATTCATCTCGTGCTGTACCCGCATGGGAACCGCCAAATTCGTCATGAAGAATAGCTTGACATACTTCGCCAAATTCTTCACCTAAAATCACTTGCCATAAGAAAGGATGCTGATTACGATCCGCACCCCATTTAGCATCTTGATTATTCATTTCCGCAAGAACGTCCGATAACGCTTTTGTTTTTGCGTGGTCTGTCATTTTAAATCCTTATCCGACCATTATTGGTCTAGTGTTTCTTTCCATTTGTTCAGTTTCTTACCCATGTAATCAAGGAATAAGTACTGAATTTCTTCTGCTGTATTATCTGGATGTTGTAATGCGAACATATCCATAGCACAAATTGCTAGGTCAACAGCTTCACCAGCAACACCATCTGAACCAGCATCTTTATAAGACAAACCATTTGCGATATTGTCTTCCAGTGCCATTTCACCTAATTCTTCCATGCATTTCTTGAATACATAGTTATTGGTACGAGTATCATCAGTACCTTTAGAACCCAATTCTACTGAAAGCTGGAACATTTCAGTAAGGCCAGTATCCATTACCTGATTCCGGTGAGCTACGAAGTCATTCACTTCAATCTCAGTAATTGGTTTAGGTTGACCCCGACCCTGAAGTGCTTTCATAGCTGCGATGCGGTAATAGTGATTATACGCATCCTGTTCTTCACGAGTAAGCAAAGATACCATTGGCTCTATCTCGGATTCATTGAACATATCAAGAGCCATGTAGATAGAGCGACCAGTTTTCAGGAAATGTTCTTCACCAGTAACACCAGCATCATAGAATTCAGCAAGGTTTGCGAATTCAGCAACTTGTTCACCGAGAATTGATACCTTAAAGATTTCAACTGAAGACTGTTCCGAGATTGAGATAACATCAGCCAGTACTAACAGTTTAGAATTAGTTAGCCACTCAATTACTTCAGCAGGATATTTGTCATATCCAGCACGAACATTGTATTCGTGATTGAATTGAGTACTGATTACTTCTCCTGGTTCTACATGCATCAGAAGATCACGAGCCAGAAATAAATTATCCGAATTCATTGTGTTATTCCTAAAAGAAAAGGGAGCATTAGCTCCCTTTGTGTTGACGTTTACGTTTAGTACAATCTTTCCAAGAAAGACTGCGACGTGCGTGAATATCATCCCAAGGATTCGGTAGATTCCTGCGACGACCACGAAATTCTGGTTCACCTTCTTCTTTGATAACTGCTGCTACAGCCCGACGCTCAGCCATAGTTTCCATCTTACGGTTGTAAGTGGTACTATGTCCGGTACGATAACGCCAGAATGGACCACCGTAACGCCATGACTTCATAGCATGAGTGAAGTACTCTCCTTTGAACAAGTCTGGTGAAACCATCATGTTATTAGAAGTGTACAGATAGAACTCTAAGTAGTCCAGATCATAACGACTGCTGTAAGAAAAGTAACCCCACTTTGGACGGTCATATTTGCATAACCATTTCATGCGGTAGTAAAATTTCTCAGCACCACCAGGATAAGCACGAAGCCACCCTAGTAAGTCATGTGTTTCTACAAAACGTCCATCATCGAAGTAGATTTTAAAGGTTTGATCAAAGAACATATGTCCTCCTTCGTTAAGTTAAAGTACCTTAACGGAATGACATACGACCTTTAGTAAATTGTTTCATTTGTGTTCCTTAGCTAATATAAGCCCAATACCCGAAGCCCACAATAGCTCCGAGCGTTAAAAGACAAAGCAGAATCCAACGACCTGCCGCACCCATACATAACAGTTCTACGATCATTTCAATCAAAGCGAATACTAACTCACCCATTTGATGATGCTCCAGATGACAGGGAATGCTCCACCGTAATACATCAGTACTAGACCAATGATTACACTAGTAAATCCAATCGGCACTTCCACCATATGTTGAAAATGCGTTAACTTGTTCATGTCACGAAGACCGCAAATTACCAATGCTATTCCAATAATGGAAATAATAAAATGGAGAATAGTGGGTCCAACTGCCATTAAATCCGTAAACATTTGTTCAGGTGTCATTATAACACCTGGATGTAGTTAATACAAGCCATCCAGACGGTAAACAGTCCAAATACTACCGAAGAACCGAAGATCAGTGCTGGAGTTAGTGTGTGCTTACCGTTTGCTGTCCATACGAACAGATACAACCCCATACCTACTAAGATAAACCCCACACCAATTGTGAGGAATAGTAAGAACAGTACTGTTGCCAGAACGAACATCATGAGTTCACCTCTTTAGGGAACAGGATACGGAATCCTGTCATTGTCGAATTATGCGTTGCTTTTGCGTAGTTTAACACAACCTGACAACGTTCGTCAAGGGTTCCAGTACTGTTTTGATACAATTCGTACACTGTACGATGAATCTCATTCAAATACACAATATCTTGCTCTTTAGTAGTTTCAGTACCAGGATGGTATTTCCACTTAGCATAATATGGGAACTTAAACGCATGGCAAATGTTTTTCAGTCCAAGTACTTCATCATAATCTTCTTCAATGGTGAGTTTCTTCTTGCCTTTATCAAATGCTTTAGAAGCAATTGAACTGATACATGAACGCACTTCATGTGGTAACTTAGAATCGAATGCTGAATCAATGTCCTTCTGAATAGCTGGGTTACAGATACACATGAAGTATTTTGGTTGCATCGAACAAAGTTCACCTTCGAATGATTTACGGTGCATAATTTCTACGTTAATTGGGAGATCGGTGAATCCCAAGTAGAATGTTTTGTGTCGTTTCTCTGGTGGTTCTTCATCAATCACCAGAGTAACATCAATGTCGTTCGGTTGAACATCGAAACCGTGGAACTGTTCAACATAGGAACCATAGATAATGATATTATGATAACCGAGTTCATTGAAATATTCGTGAATCTTATCCATTACTAACTGTTGTTCAGGTGTGATATTCATTTTCGTTATCCAATAAAAAAGGCCACATTGCGTGGCCTATAAAGAATGTAATAAAACAACATGGAGTCAAAATATTATTATTGTTATGTAACTATTTATGTTGTTTGTCATTCTACAGGCCAGAAATGGAGAGCCATTTTGCTGTTTAATATCCACATTATAGCACAAAAAATCAGGGCGTTCCATATATTTTTGTGAGATTATCAGCAAGAGTTTTCATCTCTGTTTCAGTACCGTAAGCTATAGAATAGCTGTACTTGAAGAACCAAAAACTTTTTTGTTTCATGCAGTGATAAAAGACTATATCAGAATCACCGACTTGTGGATCAGCTTTAGCGTAGAATGAGACTTTCATAATTACTCCATAATAGCTGTTGCTATTAAAT
>Ga0308166_1003285_pt1 | contig 13912 bp, 13 predicted proteins | sample PhyCR2_2_FD_202137 | JGI IMG/M metagenome (GOLD analysis project Ga0308166, IMG submission 202137) | Phyllosphere microbial communities from UC Gill Tract Community Farm, Albany, California, United States - DLSLCC.R2 | ecosystem: Host-associated > Plants > Phyllosphere > Unclassified | place... | reverse complement strand
CTGGACCTGGAGACGCGCGAGGCGCTCACCTTGGCGCTGGCGCAGTTCGAAGGCACGCTGGTCGTCGTCTCGCACGACCGCCACCTGCTGCGCGCGACGACCGACCAGTTCATCATCGTGGCCGACGGCCGCCTGCAGCCGTTCGACGGCGACCTGGACGACTACAAGGACTGGCTGTTCCAGACCAAGCTGAAAGGCGATGCCGGCACGAGCGCACCGCTGCCGTCCTCAAGCCCGGCCGCACCGGCGCCCGCCGTCGACCGCAAGGAACAGAAGCGCCTGGAAGCGGAAGAACGCCAGCGCCTGGCCGCGCTGAAGAAGCCCATCGAAAACCGCATCAAGCGGCTGGAAGAGCAGATGGCCAAGCTGAACGCGAAGAAGGCCGAGGTCGACGCCCGGCTGCTGGAGCCGGGCATCTACGAGGCGGACAAGAAGGAAGAGCTGAAGAATCTCGTGGCCGACCAGGCGTTTTTGATGCGGGACCTGGGCAATCTCGAGAACGAGTGGCTGGAATTGCAGGAGCAGCTGGAAAGCCTGGTCGCCTGATTTTTTACGTACACGCTCGAATAACCGTCGTTCCCGCGAAAGCGGGAACCCATGCTGACTGCTCGAAGCCGACTCTTTGTAGCCAACGAGGTGGAAATGAAGAACGTAGTTAGCATACGCAGTATGGATTCCCGCTTGCGCGGGAATGACGATGCTATTTCTGACGGTTTTTGAAAACAATATTCCGGACACTAGTGCGCGAAGGCGGGAACGACGGTCAGGCGACTTGCCGAGCCCCGTCCTTCTTCGGCCTCCGCACCGACATCAACCGGTCGATATCGACCAGAATCAACCGCCGCGCCCCCATCTGCCCCAGCCCGATCAGGTAATCGACCTGCGCCTGGTCCGCACCGGGCACCGGCGACACCTGCTCGGGCGCCAGCGACACGACGCCCGTCACGCCATCCACCACCATCCCCATCGTGCAGGTCGACAGCCTGAGGATGATCACGTCCGTCATCGGATCGGGCGCGTCCGGCGATGTGCCGCAGGCGGCGCGCATGTCGACGAGCGGCATGATCACGCCGCGCGAGACGGCCACGCCGCCGACGATCTCGCCGTCCGATGTGAAGCGCTCGAGTGCCTTGAGTACCCGGAGTTCCTGCACCTTGGCGACGTCGAGCCCGTACTCGAGGCCGCCGAGGGTAAAACTCAGGAATTGGGTGGTGGTCGTCGTAGTCATGTGCATGGCGGATCCTTTCCTCAAGATCGCCATGCTAAGGCGATGACGATTGGAAATTGTTGAGTGCAGTCAACAATCAATGAGACATTTCCTACCTTGCGCTCAGCGCTTACGTCCGTACAATGTTCGGAATTGACCTAAAGGGGATGACGATGTTCCGGTGGCTGCATAGCCTGTTTTCCAGCCCGCCCGTGGCGCAAGCGCAGCCGCAGCCGGCCGTCGAGCCTGTTCCCGAGCCTGTTCCCGCCCCTGCTCCCGCACCCGCGGCACCCGCGCCGCAACCGCGCACGGCCCCCGTCTCGTTCGAGCAGCTGGAACGGATCAACGGCGCCTGGCACGCGTGGCTGTTCGACCGCGCGGACGGCGGCCTCGAACTCTCCGACGCCGAGACGCGCGTGCTGGAAGCGCTGGCGGCGATCGTCGGCACGCAGCAGTCCGGCGCGGCGCTCGTGCGGCGCATGCCGGGGCTCGTCCCACAACTGCTGCAAAGCCTGCGCAGCGAGACGTTTTCCGGCAGCGCGCTGTCGCGCACGATCGCGACCGATCCCGTGCTGGTGGCGGCCGTCGTCCGTCTCGCCAACAGCTGCTATCGGGGGACGGGCCAGTCGATCACGAGCGTCGAACAGGCCGTGATCCTGATCGGCCAGGAGGGCTTGCGCCAGCTGATCACGACGGTCGCGTTCCGGCCCATCATCGACGTACGTTCGGGGTTTTATACGCGCCGGCTGGCGCAGCACCTGTGGGCGCATTCGGAGCGCTGCGCGATCGCCGCGCGCCAGCTGGCCGGCGCCGGCATCGAACCGTTCGACGCCTTCCTCGCCGGGCTGCTGCAGAACGTGGGGCTGATCGTCAGCCTGCGCATCATGGACCAGGAAGCGAAGGACGGCGAGCGCCTCGGCACCGACGTGTTCCTCGCCCAGCTGGCCCGCGCCACGCGCGGCCTGTGCGCAAGCATCGCGCGCGAGTGGAATTTTCCCGACACGGTGGCACGGGCGCTGCTGGAACAGGGCGACTTGCGGCGCGGCGCGGTCATGTCGCCGCTGGGGCGTTTGCTCAAGCTGGCGGATTATCTCGGGAAGGTGCGGATGCTCGTCGAGCAGGGACTCGTCGACGAGGCGGATGAACATCTGTTCGCAGGGCTCCCGCCGGAAGCGGCGCAATGCTACGCCGCCCTGGCGGAAGCCGCCGCGGATTAACGCTTCGTCAGCTTCGCGTCTTCGACGGCCAGCTGCTTGTTCTGCTCATCCAGCCAGGTCTTGAGCGGCGCGAAGTATTCCAGCATCGCGGTCGCATCCATCTTGTCCGACCCCGTCACGGCCTTCAGCGCTTCCGGCCATGGCTTGCTCGTGCCCATCTCCAGCATCTGCTGGAACTTGGCGCCCGCCTTCTGGTTGCCGTAGATCGAGCAGCGGTACAGCGGTCCCGTGTCGCCCGCTTCCTTGCACAGCGCGCGGTGGAACTGGAACTGCAGCACGTGGGCGAGGAAGTAGCGCGCGTACGGCGTGTCGCTCGCGACGTGGAACTTGGCGCCGGCGTCGAAGCCGCCGTCCGCGATCGGCGCGGGACGGGATACGCCCTGGTACTGCTGCGTCAGCGCCCACCAGGCCTTGTCGTAGTCGGCCGGCTTGACCTGCCCGCCGTAGACCTGCCAGCGCCACTTGTCGACCTTGTACGCGAACGGCATGAACGCGATCTTCTGCAGCGCCGTGTACAGCAGCGGGCCGATCTCCTGCTTCGGATCCGGGTCCGTCTTCATCAGGCCGATCTTCTTCAGGTAGGCCGGCGTGATCGACAGCGCGACGGTGTCGCCGATGGCTTCGTGGAAGCCGTCGTTGGCGCCGTTCTTGAACATGGGCGACTGGTTGCTGTACGCGAGGTCGTAGTACAGGTGGCCCAGCTCGTGGTGGATGACGCGGAAGTCCTCGGCCGTCGGCGTGATGCACATCTTGACGCGCACGTCGTCCTTGCCGTCCAGGTCCCAGGCGGATGCGTGGCACACGACTTCGCGGTCGCGCGGCTTCGTCAGCAGCGAACGTTCCCAGAATGTGGCCGGCAGCTTGCGCATGCCCAGCGACGTGTAGAAGCCTTCGGCATAGCGCGTCATCTCGACGGCGCTCGTCTTGCGCTCTTCCAGCAGCGCGGTCAGGTCTTCACCCTTTTCGAGGCCCGCGGGCTTCAGGATCGGGTACAGGTTGTCCCAGCTTTGCGCCCACATATTGCCCAGCAGGTGGGCCGGGATCGGGCCGTCGGCCGGCACGACGTCCGGACCGTAGGCCTGGCGCAGCTTGTAGCGCGTGTACGTGTGCAGCGCGTCGTACAGGGGTTTCACCTGCTGCCACAGGCGCTCCATCTCGGCCGAGAAGGCATCCGGCGCCATGTCGTAACGCGAGCGCCACAGCGCGCCCGTGTCGGCATAGCCCATCGCGCGGGCGCCCTTGTTCGACAGCTCGACGTACTTCGCATAATCCTGCTTGTACGCGGGCGACTGGGCGTGCCAGCCGAGCCAGACTTCCTTCAGGCGCGCGGGGTCGTGGCTCGTGGCCAGCACTTTTTCCAGTTCGCCCAGTGGCATGCAGTCCGGCTTTGCCGCGCCGGCAGCGGCCGCCGGACAGTATTTCGCCTTGCCGTACGCGCCCGTCATGCTGGCGGCCAGGCGCGCGTATGCGCCGCGGTCGTCGGCGTTTTCCAGCATCAGCGACTGCTGCATCAGCATCAGCTTGCGGGCGCTCGCTTCCGGCACCTTCAGGCCGTTGTAGCGGCGCGCCTTGAGGGCGATGTCGCCGCTCACGGTCAGGTATTGTTCGTTGGCCTGCGCGGTCAATGTCTCGGTGTCGAGCGTGATGAAGTTCTCGGCCACCCACTCGGCGCGGCCGGCATCGAGGCCCAGCTGGTCGAGCTTCTTTTCGGATTCGGCGACGAAGCGCTCTGCTTCGGCCACGGTCGGCTTGCCCTTGCTGCTGGCTGCCTTGGTTGCAGAATATGCCGGCGCTGCGAATAGCGCGCCGGCACACATCGCGGCGACCAGCGCGCCGATCGGGCGGCGCTGGAGGATGGGACGCATGGTGTTCAAGGTTTCCCCTCTGTCGGATTGGAGTCGTTATGGGTATGGCCTCGCGGCCACGCCCAAGTATAAACTTTACGACGCAGCGACGGTATCGCTGCTCCACGCGACGCTGCCCGCGCCGCCCATGAACAGGAGTTCTCCCGCCTGCGGCCCGCGCAGCCGGGTGCGGATCTCGCGCGGCAACCACCGCCAGGGCTGGCCGCCCGCAGGGCTGTAGGCGAGGATGCGCACCTGCGTCTCGCCCTGCACCGAGGCGATCGCCACGCTGGAAATGCTGGCCGCGTCGCCACGCTGCGCCTGCAGGTTTGCGAGCATGTGCGTGCCCGCCTGCTGCTCCGCTTCCGCGGCCTTGATCTTCGTGGAGACGTCGCCGATCGCCTTCAGCGCCGGGCCCACGTCCTGCGCCATCTTCTGGAACTGGCGCGCCTGCTCGGGCGTCAGGCTGATCTCGCCCTTGCGCACGCGCGTGGCCAGCATCAGGTAGCGGCGCACGTCCGGCTTGCCCGTCAGCGCATCCTGCGCGGCCTTCAGCTGCGCGGCCAGGGTGGCGAACTGCGCGACGCGCTGCGTCACCGCCGCGATCACCTCGTCGATCTGCTGGCCTTCCTCGCGCAGCACGGCCACGAGCATCTCGCTCTGCTTGCGCGGCACCGTGCATTCCACCGTCACGCGCCGGCCCGCGAGCGCGCAGCCCTCGGCCATGTTCACGACGACTTCGTCGCCGACGATCTCGCAGTTGACGGCATGATTGACCTCGACGCGCGTGCCCGCGATGACGCAGTTTTCCGCGCGCTCGACGACGATCCGGCCGTCTTCCGCGCACAGCACCGAAGCCGACGCGACGCCGCGCACGTGGATGTCGCCGCGCGCATTGCGGGCGCTGCCGCCCACGAGGTTCGCGCGCACGTCGACCGTGCCGCCGCGCGACACGAGGCTGCCGAACACGTCGCCGTGCACGGTGATGCTGTCGGCCTCGATCACGCGCTTTTCCTGGACTTCGCCGAACTCCTCGTAGTCGCCGGTGAGGCTCAGGTTACCCGTCGTCTTGGCGCTGACGCCGTCGCGGCTGACGACCTTGTCCTCGACCGAGATGCGGCTCGTCTTCGCATCGACCATCAGGAACCCGGCCGCGCTGGACACGAGGAACTCGCCTTCCGGCGTGCGCTCCACCTTCGTGCCGGTGCCCGCATATGCCGGCAGATCGACGTCGCGCCCCGGCTCGGGCGGCAGCGGCGCGCCGGACATCTCGAAGCCCATCGCGCCCGCCGTCGCCGGGACTTTCTTCAACAGGCGTACGCCGGCCTGGATCTGCGGGAAGCGGTTCTGGAAGCTGTTCAGGTCGAGGCGGCCATTGCCCAGTTCGAGCGGCGCATCGCTGCGGTGGAGGTCATCCGACACTTCGACGATGTGGGCATCCTCGCCCGGCCTTGGCTCGAGCTGGCGCGCGACCGTGACGCGGTCGGCCCTGGTGGATTCCATCGCGGCGCGGATAGCCGGCAGGTCGAGGCCGAAGCGGATGCCCTTGATCCACACGTCGGCGATGAATTCGTCGAGATCGAGGCGGGTCTGGAAGCCAGGGGCGTCGGGGTCGGCCGGGTCGGGCAGCCAGACGGGCTCGAAGTAATATTCCGCATAGCCGCGTCCGATCTTGACGGCGCGGTACAGGGCACGGCGCGCCGGATCGAAGGTCTGGATGTCGGCCGCGAAGCGCACGAGCGTCGTGCCATCCGGCCCTTGCGGCAGCTCCGGACCGTGGCCGAACAGCGCCTTCATCAGCACGGGATAATCGATCCCGGTGAAGTAGTTCCCCGCGCGGTAGACGTTGTCGATGGCAGCGACCAGCGTGGTGCCGAGCACGGAGGGATCGGCGTACACGCCGTCGTCGCGTTTGGCGATGCAATGCTCGGGACCGGTCGCGGCGAAGCGGGTCGCCGTTACGGAAATGTCTGTGGTCACGATACGCTCCGTGCGGTTGATGCCGCGGCATGGGCTGGGCCGCGGCAGAATCCGGCTAGCGTATCATGTTGTCACTTGAAAATAAACAACAAGCAACTAAGTTGATGCAGAGAAATTTCAGCGACGCTGAGGGTACAGGTCCATGCCCGCTTCGTTGATCTGGCGGCGCAGGTCGCGCCGTTCGTCCGGCGTCATGCGGCTGCCGCGGCGCTCGTGCTGCTGCTCGCGCTGGTCCTGCTGCTGGGCACGGCGCTGTTCCTCGTAGGCGCGCATGTCGTCGCGCTGGTCGCGGCCCTGCGGAGGCAGGCGGAAACGCGAGAACTGCGGCTGCGATTGCGATTGCAAGTCCCCCCGGTCGCCGCGGTCGTCCCGCCGGTCACCGTTTTGCTGGGCAAACGCGCCGCCGGCTCCCAGCACCAGGGCGCACGCCAGCACAGCGAGGCGGGCCAGGCGGCCGGCCTTTTTCGCTGCGTGGTGATGTGTGAACGCACTGTTCATGGTGTTCCTCATTCGCGTTGCCGTGTCAGGAGTAAGCTGTGGTTTTGAGCTGTGGTGTAAGCTGCGATTCGATGAGGCCAGTGTATGAGGAATCGACTCCGGGCATAAGGCGAATTGGGTAAAGTTTGTAACACAATGTAATGGCTCAACGATACCCCCTTGGCGTCGAGCCATAAGACGTTACCATAGCGACATTAATCTGACAAATCCGACAGAACAATGAATGCAACGAGCTCGAATGCCGGCACGGCCGGCGCGAATGGCGGCCACTCCGCCCGGATCATGGTCGTCGACGACGACGTGCGCCTGCGCGACCTGCTGCGCCGCTACCTGACCGAACAGGGCTTCCAGGTCGTGACCGCCGAAAGCGCGCCGGCAATGAATAAACTGTGGCTGCGCGAGCGCTACGACCTGCTCGTGCTGGACCTGATGCTGCCCGGCGAAGACGGCCTGTCGATCTGCCGCCGCCTGCGCGGTGCCGGCGACCAGACCCCGATCATCATGCTGACCGCGAAAGGCGAGGACGTCGACCGCATCGTCGGCCTCGAGATGGGCGCGGACGACTACCTGCCGAAGCCCTTCAACCCGCGCGAACTGGTGGCCCGCATCAACGCGGTCCTGCGCCGCAAGGGCCCGGACGAGATCCCCGGCGCGCCGAGCGAGACGCCGCAGACCTTCGAGTTCGGCGACTTCGTGCTGGACCTCGGCACGCGCACGCTGAAGAAAAACGGCGAGACCGTGCCGCTGACCACGGGCGAGTTCTCGGTGCTGAAAGTGTTCGCGCGCCATGCGCGCCAGCCGCTGTCGCGCGAAAAACTGATGGAACTGGCGCGCGGCCGCGAGTACGAAGTATTCGACCGCTCGCTCGACGTGCAGATCTCGCGCCTGCGCAAGCTGATCGAGCCGGACCCGTCGAGCCCGCTGTACATCCAGACCGTATGGGGCCTGGGCTACGTATTCATTCCTGAAGGCCAGCCGCGCTAGTGTTCGCATCAACGTCGAAGGAACAGGCCATGCCGCGGATTTTCGGCAGGATGAAGAGTGGCCTGTTCTGGCGCACCTTCTTCCTGCTGTCCATGCTGACGGGCCTGTCGATGGCCTCGTGGATCGGCATGCTCAATGTCTTCCAGCGCGGCCCGCAGGTCGAGCAGACGGCCGAGCTGCTGGTCTCCGTCGTCACCATCACGAAGGCCGCGCTGACGCACTCCGCGCCCGACCTGCGGCGCGAACTGTTATTCGAGTTGGTGTCGAACGAGGGCATCCGCATCTACGACGTGAAGCCGACCGACACGGTCGAACCGCCGCCGCCGAATTCGCTGATGCCGGAAGTGGCCGCCCTCGTGCGCGACAAGCTGGGCCCGGACACGCGCTTCTCGCGCATGGTCAACGAGATCCCCGGCTTCTGGGTCAGCTTCGACATCGACGGCGACAAGTACTGGCTCATGCTCGAGCGCGACAAGCTGCCCGGCCTCACGCGCGTGCAGTGGCTCGGCTGGGCCACGGTCGTCGGCGTGCTGTCGCTGCTGGGCGCCGCACTGATCTCGAGCCTCGTCAACCTGCCGCTCGCGCGCCTGACGGCGGCCGCGCGCTCGATCGCCCAGGGCAAGCGCCCCACTCCGCTGCCGGAAAAAGGATCGCGCGAGATCATCGAGGCGAACCGCAGCTTCAACCAGATGGTCGACGACCTGCAGCAGCTCGAGAAGGACCGCGCCGTGATCCTGGCCGGCATCTCGCACGACCTGCGCACCCCGCTCGCGCGCATGCAGCTGGAAGTGGAGATGGCGCCGCTGTCGGACGAAGCCCGCACCGGCATGCAGTCGGACATCGCCCAGATGGACGCCATCATCGGCCAGTTCCTCGACTTCGCGCGCCCCACGGAAAGCGCGACGTTCGTGCCGGTGAACCTCTCGGAACTGCTGGAAGATTGCGCGCACACGGCCGCCCGCCTGCCGGACGTGCGCACTTCGACCGACATCGACGCTGACATCCACGTGATGGGCAACTCGACCGACCTGCGCCGCGTGATCAACAACGTGATCGAGAACGCGCGCCGCTACGGCAAGACGCCGGGCGCGGACGTCACCGAGATCGACATGGCCCTGCACGTCAGGATGACGGGCCACGGCCGCCGCGCCGTCGTCGAGATCAACGACCACGGCACCGGCGTCCCGGACGACCAGATCGAGCAGCTGCTGCGGCCGTTCACCCGCCTGGACAGCGCCCGCGGCCAGGCCAACGGCGCGGGCCTGGGCCTCGCCATCGTCGAACGCGTGATCACCCGCCACAACGCCGAGCTCACCGTGCGCAACCGCGACGGCGGCGGGCTCGTGCTGCAGTTCGCGTTGCCCCTGGCCACCTGACTCTTTCCCCATCGCACCTTAAGTTGCGGCGTTAAGCGAAACGCCGCACGGTCGCGCCCGCAACGCGGCAGTACAGTCGGTCTACACCTACTTATGAGGAGGCCAAGATGAAAAAACTGCTCATTGCCGCTTTGGTTGCAGGCTCCTTCGGCAGCGTCGCGCTGCCGGCCGCCGCCGACGTCGTCATCCGCACTGCCCCGCCCCCGCCGCGCGACGAGCGCATCCCGGCCGCGCGCCACGGTTACGTGTGGGCCCCGGGCCATTGGGAATGGCGCCACGGCCGCTACGTCTGGACGAACGGCAAATGGCTGCGCGAGCGCCACGGCTACGCCTACCGCGCACCGACCTGGGTCGAGCGCGACGGCCACTGGGTGATGGAACGCGGCGGCTGGCGCCGCGGCGATCGTGACGGCGACGGCGTGCCGAACCGGTTCGACGACCATCCCAACAATCCGCGCCGGGACTGACGCAGCGGCGGCACCGCGCCCGGACAGGCTGGCCGGGCGCACCCCACAAAAAAGAAACCGCCTGCGCATTGCTGCGCCAGGCGGTCAATCCAAGTTTGCACTTGGAGGAGACAGAGGAGACACGCGCCCGAAGGCGCTGGATCAGGATGGCAAATTGGGACGGCGGCCGCGCCTGCAAGAGGGTAGGCGCATATATTTTTTCCCGTCGACTTGTAGGCCTTGTCGCACAATCACTGCTAGACTGCCCGCCATGGATACCGACCTCCACCTGCGCACCTATGGCGCCGACATCGTCACCGACCGCCACGTGTTCGCCCAGCTGGTCCTGCCCGTGAGCGGCGCCGTGCTGCTCGACATCGAAGGCCGCCGCGGACGGCTCGACCCGCTGCGCGCCGCCTGCGTCGCGCCGAACGCCTGGCACGCCCAGTGCGGTATCGGGACCAACCAGTCGCTGATCCTCGATGTCGAACCGGCCGCCATGGCGCACCCGGCCTGGGACCGCATGCTCGACCGCCCGTTCATGAGCCTTGGCCCGGGCGCGCGCAAGCTCGTCGAATTCATGGGCGTGATGCGGACGCAGTCCTTCGATCGCGGACTGCTGCGGGGCTGGGTCCCGCTGCTGCTCGACACCATCGCGCTGGACGCGCCCCGCCCCGCCTCGCGCCTCGCCGCGCTCATGGCCAGCGTCGAAGCGGAGCCCGGTCTCGCCTGGACGACGGATTCGATGGCGCGCCACGCGGGCCTGTCCGTCAGCCGCCTGCACGCCCTGTTCCGCACGGAACTGGACACGCCTCCGCACGCGTGGCTGCGCGACGTCCGCCTGGCACGCGCACAGGCGTGGCTGGCGGACACGTCGCGTTCCATCGCCGACATCGCGCTGGCGGCCGGCTTTTCGGACCAAAGCGCGCTGACGCGGGCGCTCCGGGATGCGACGGGGATGACGCCTGGGGCGTATCGACGGGCGAATCGGCATGGCTGAGCGTGTGATGTCTTGCGCACGGCTCGTTGCGGTCGTGGCCGGCCTTGGCTGCAGTGCCTCCGTGCTGGCGGATCCCGTGCCGTTTGCCGGACGCTGGCTCGCGGACGACCAGGCGGCATCGCCCTACACGACGCTTACCGTGAAGGGCGACACCATCGCCTGGCATGGGCGGGACAAGTCGGTGCCCAGGTGCGTGCGCCAATTCGCGGTACGACAGGAAAAGCCGGGAACGGTGTACGTGAACGCGCGCGGCACGAAGTTCGTCGCGGGGGCCAAGGGCAGCATACCGACCTATCTGCTCCAACTGGATGACGGTACCTGCGGCAGCGGTGGCTCGGCGGTGCGGATCAATTATCCGTTGATCTACGATACCCAGCATATCGAATTGATCGAGTATGCGGCCGGAAAGCCCATCGGGGCGCGGCGGTTTCATCGCAAGAAATGAAAGCTGCGGGCCGCAAACCGACGTTTCGAAAGCCTGTTGAAGCGTAGCCGGCGCAGGCGATTCAATGTCGCTCAAGGTGAAACTGGATCGCCGGCATGATAGCCCAGCGTCTCGGCGCTGACGAGCGTAGTGGATATCGGCAGCTTTACTCCCAGGTTCACGAGGGGGATCAGAATTTGGTAGTCGACCGCTTCGCAATCGGTATCGGGTTTGCATATCCGGGCACGAACGATGCGAATACAGGTATTGGATGGGCCTGTTGCGCTGCCATAAGGATTTGCCAGGCAGTTGTGACGGTTCCGGCCGGGGCTGCCGGGCATGGATCCGGCCGAGATGGGTTCGTAAGTCGTCGTGCCGTCCTGTTTCAGGTACAGGTAATCGATGCGGATGTGCTGGTCAGTGATAGGCGCACCGAACGGAAGTTCTCCTGGGGAATCTCGAAAAATCGCGTGCTGCTTCGCACGATCCAATTCGCTGGTGTCGCGCCAGTCGATATTGGCGGCGGCTCTCGCTGCGCTCCGAGTGACCTCGGCAAGTGTGTTGTACATGTACATTACCCGGGCGATCTCGATGGTGCCGAGTACGACCGTGAAAAACAGAAGCGCAACCAGCGCAAATTCAACTGCTGCCACGCCGCTCTGTGCGGCCCACCTCCGGGGCCGAATGGATGGTCTCCTCACCTCAGCCCCCTACATAGTCCGTTGCCATGACCGCCCTGAGAATGATTGGACTGCCATCGGTAAATAGCTCTGTAAATGGATCGAAGAACGGGTCGGAGACGGAAACGGTGACGCGTACCGAAACCTTCTTCGGGACGTCGTAGCCGTAGCACAGGTCCCAGTACGGGGTCGGGCTACCTACGTAACACAGGGCCGTGGCGCTGATGCCCCCGCCGGGATTCAGTTCTGCGAGCTCATCCATTGCGATTTTCTGTGCCACGACGGCAACGGGTACCACGGGGCCGGCTGACGATGGCGCGATTTCCCGCAGTGTGGTCGCCGCCAGGAACCTGGCGCCGTCATGCGCGGCCTTTTGTGCGACGGTGTAGCACCAGAAAACCCGGGCAAAGAACAACAGGCCGCTTATCAGGAGCAGGAGAATCGGAAGTACGATTGCGCACTCGACGGCAACGCTGCCTCTTCCGCGCAAGGACGGTTTTCGAATCGGTGCGCTCATTGATAGATCTCCACGGGTCCGCCCAGTTGCGCGTCAGTCGCAATGCCGCCGAACTCCGCGTAGATGGCGCTGGAATCGGCCGGTATGGTCATCAAGAATTTCCCGATCCCGAGCACCGTCGCGGTAGAGCCGGTTACTGGACACGAAAGCAGGGGTATGTTCAGGACCCGTCGATTCTTGGCGCCGGGCCGGCGCGCCACTGTTGGCGGAGTCTGAAAATATGAGCTGCCACTGGTCGCGAGATAAGGTGTCGAGCTCGGATAGGTTCCAACCGTCGACGCCGAGCCGTACAACTTGCTCCAGATGAGTGAAGTTGCATTGAAGGGGGTATAACCCCCGGCGGGTTCCGGTGCGGCCGGGTCTGCAACGGACGACCAGGGAACCGCGCGGGCAAAAGACCAGAGCGCTCCGTAATCCACCGCAGTCGGGTAATTCGTCGGCCCAATCTCGGCAACCGTCTGCAGCATTGCGGTAGTCGAGGTATCCGTTTTTGCAACCTGGACCGTAGCCTTCGTGGACATCCAGCTCACGCCGGCAAACGCGTATTGCTTGACATTGCTGTCCGGCGGCGAAGTGTTGACGTCGCAGGTCCCCGAATAAGGGTCAAATCGGGAGTTGAGATGACTGTAGTACGTACCAATTGGAAATGGGCTCTGGACGGCAACCGTCGCACCCGTCACTTTCGGGACGGCCATCGTTCCTGTGCAGATATACGGCTCGTAAATCGATTGGTTGAAATCGGTTGCAGCGCCGCCTGCCAATGAAACCGGGTCGACCTGGAAACTCATTGCTGTCGGCCCGTTCGGATTGAGGTTCATGAGGTTATAGCCGACACCGCGGCGAAAGCCGTACTCGGCCAGTTCGTCGTATTGGGTTCCGTTCGAGTTCTGGCGCCTTGCTCTCGCCGTGGGAGACATAGCGCAAATGGCCAGCGGCGTAACCTGGAGGCGCGCCTTGCCTGCAATGGTAATGTGGCCGGTTTCGACGGAACTGAGAGATGAGGACAGTATGGGAGCGAAGAACATGTCGACTTTTCCGTAATGTCCGCTCAGCAGCCCGGTGTCCACTTTTACGAACACCAGCCCGGCTGGAGAAGCTGTCGCCTCTCCGTCGGATTTCCAGCCCGTGTTACCGTCAGGTGAAGCCCCAAATTTTATCGCGGCATTTTCCCAAGTAATATTGTTCAGATAGTCGTACTTGGGACCATTCGCCGGGTCTTCCACGACGCCCTGCGCAGCAGCCAGCGCCGCGCTGATTCCAGTGGTTGTTCCATCCAGTTTTTTCGCTGCGGCGATCGCAACGGCGTCAGCCAAGGTCTGCATTTCGACTTTACGGTTGTAAATCCGCGAGAAATCGAGAGCCAGCATAAAAAAGCCAAAAATTACGGGCAGAAGTATGGCAGTCATGATGGCAATTGCGCCGGTTTCCCGATTCATGCTGCGGCCGGAACAAGAGAATGACCCGCCTGTCAGGAAAGGGGAATGCCGATCGAGCGTGGGCATCTCTTCTTTCATCACGTTCCTCCTTCATCTGGCGATATTTGCGACAGATCAATTAAATAGAGCCAAGGTAGATTTTAAGGTTGAGCAACACTGTGGCATTGATTCCCAGCAATCTCGATTGGGATGCGGAGAACGTACAACACTGCCTGCGCCCAGGCAGCGCGCCTCAATTGGGCTGGTAACGACTGAGCCACATCAACCTTGGGCAGGCGTTTGCTTGAGGCAAATTTCGTAGGC
>Ga0308166_1003284_pt1 | contig 13916 bp, 19 predicted proteins | sample PhyCR2_2_FD_202137 | JGI IMG/M metagenome (GOLD analysis project Ga0308166, IMG submission 202137) | Phyllosphere microbial communities from UC Gill Tract Community Farm, Albany, California, United States - DLSLCC.R2 | ecosystem: Host-associated > Plants > Phyllosphere > Unclassified | place... | reverse complement strand
TGAACCAGTGCGAGGTCATGTTCTTCTTACCGGTTGCCGCAACAATCTGGGCAGCGGTAACACCCAGTTCTGACCGGGCATTACGGAAATAATCAATCAGGGGTGTCAGCACCTGCTGTTTCAGTTCATCGCATTTCCGAGCGTAGGCGTCTGGTTTGTATGGCCCCTGATAATGCTCTGCAAATAATATCCGTTCAGTCGCGGGGAAATACGCTCTCAGGCTTTCTTTGTTGCAGCCCTTCCAGCGCCCTTCAGGCTTAGCCCAGATGATGTGGTTAAGAATGTTGAAGCGGTTACGCATCATGATTTCAATATCAGATGCGAGTCGATGCCCTGAAAACAGATAGATGCTCCCGTTAGGTTTTAACACCCGCCAGAACTCCGCCAGGCAGCAATCCAGCCACCTTAAATAATCTTCATCCCCTTTCCACTGATTATCCCAACCTAGCGGCTTTACTTTGAAATACGGCGGGTCAGTAACAATCAGGTCAACTGAATCGCATGGCATGGTTTTGAGCACGCTCAAACAATCGGCATTGAAGAGTTCAATGCCAGGCTTATTTATCCTTTTTTTCAATCAAAAATCACTCAGTCTTGAAGCCAGAATAAAACCGTTTGCAGGCACTCGTACCCCCTCATTACCTAGCCTTCGACGATAAGCTCAAAGTAACCTTTAACAGGGTTTAGAGACTCTTATGAGATTGGGGCTTTTGAGGTAAAAGAAGGATAATCATAAACTTATAGAGATGCCTCCCAGTTGGTCAAACCCGGGACGGTCAGGGACTCACCCTTGAGTATTACTGGGTAATAAGCAGCACTACGTTGAGGCCACTCTTATCACATTACATATCTTTTTGCGTACGCGTTAGATAAAAAAATGACATCTATAAAAAAAAGGTGTATCAAAAAGGAGTAATGAGGGAACGGCTAGCGTATACTGTATACTCATACAGTACTTGATAGGATTTATCGATGAATAAGATTGCGAGATTTTTACTGACTGCAAGTTCAATTGCACCGGTCGGGATCACTCTAATTTTTATTGGTTTTATTAAAGATAAGCCCTGGCTTGTATGGTCATCCCTTACTGTATGCATAGCGAGTTTTGTCTCTGTTGTTTTCTTTCTATGCTATGCAAACAACAACGTCACGCCTTTATATAAAAATATAAGCTCTATCTCACCAGCTAACAAAGAAGTAACTAACTATTTTTTAAGTTATTTATTCCCACTGTTAGGTACTGACTCGATAGCGGATAAGTGGCAATATGCTGTATTTTTTTATGTTTCATTGATAATTTATGTAAGCTTTTCAGAAAACTACAATTTCAATCCACTGATATCTCTCTTAGGTTACAAATTTTACGAAGCTGAAGATGATACTGGTGTTGGTTTTGTTCTTATTTCTAAAAATGTCATTACAGATGTACAGGGAAAGGATTTTGAAGTAATTCAATTAACTGATTACACCTTCATCCAAGTAATAAGGAAATAACATGCCTCTTTTCGCAGTAATGAAAAAAACTTCGGCTGTGCGCATCTATCGTATTGACACTGACCAAAAAACTGACAAAAAAATCACTACTATCTTTAAACAGCAACTGACTGATTTTGAGAATGAATATTCTAAAATATTGCCTTTCGTTGCTGGCTACAATCCCGACTCTGATGAGTGCAGCATTATAACTAACTTTGTTGAAGCCGCACCTTTGTTGGATGCGGTAAAACGTAGCACTGCTATACCTAAGTGGGATGACAATATAGGGCTTGATGATGTCACAGCGCTGTTTATGGCTCCTGACTACCCAGCCGATAAAGAAAAAATAGCCATTCAGATATTTAGCAAAAAACAAATTTTAAAATCATCCAAATACTTATGGCTTAACAATAACGTATTTAGCATGTCTGACTTATTAGGTTTCAATATTGATGACAAGCTTGTAGCTATAATCGAAAGCCAATCTATTAAGTTTCGAAGCTTTACAAGCTTGAGAAGTATTTTTGATATGAATCAATACTTTGCATTAGCTACAAAGCAGGACATTGATAATTTTACTAAGCATACAGCTTTCGATGTTCCTCAAGGATTCGACATGAACCTAGTTGCGGATAATGTCATAAGAAAAAAAGTAGCATTAATAAACAAAAGTAAAATACTTGACACTCAACCGGTCAATAAAATTGAAACAGCAGCTAACAATTTAAATTTCCCATTAGTCACATCAGGTGCTGGAAATGCCAAAAAAATCGTCATGCCTACTGATAAAAAACTCATTAAAGACCTTCTTGATTTTTTAGATGAAGATTATTTTAATTCAGAGTTAACACAAGTAAGATACCGTTCTAATTCTAAAAGAATTGCATAATAAAAAGGCCCTAGGGCCTTTTTTCGCAGCTTAAATTTTTACATCTAACATCGACAAACAACCATCCACAAAGCCTTCTGCTGTTTGTAACTCTTTTCTTATTTTACCGTCTGAACATTTTCTTTTTCTAGCAATGCAACGTAGAGACATGCCTATCACGTAATGTGCTATCAATAATTCATATTCTTCTGGCCTTTGTTTTTTCAAACGCGCTACACAACCATCAATAATCAAGGCGTCATCATCACAACATTGAATTCTTGAGCTTTTACCATAAGGAATTAAACCTTTAAAACCTGCGGCTATAGGTTTCCAATCAACCCCACTACTTTCTGCCGCCGCCCATGCGCCCCAACCATCTAACATTCGTGACATGTCACGCATTAGTATCTCCACACATTTAGTTTTTTGATGAACCAATAACACCGACCGCTATTGCGTAATCGAGGAACCGAAACAGAAGCACAATCTGACTGCCATATTTCGCCTTAAACGCTCTTACATCCCGGTGCAACTCATCGTGATGCGCTCTGCAAAGCGGTATCACAAATAAGTCGTGGGATTTCGTACCCATTCCCCCCTGTCCATATCCAATGATGTGATGCGGGTCGTCTGCCTGCATATTGCAGCACGCGCACGGCTGTGACTTTACCCATCGCGTGTATTTAGCGTTTTCCCAGCGACGGCGTTTAGGTCGCAGCATGAATGACTCTGGCGACTCTGGGTCGGCCTGTAGCGTGATAATCCTTTTAACTTCCTGCCCAGCTTCCTGAATGATTTCTGTGGCCGGACGCACTGGCGCGATCAGCGACTCTTTAAGCTCGCCTTGTGGTATAGCGTCTTTTGACATGCGCAGAACTCGCCGTGCCGGTGCCTCTGGAATCAGATCAACCACGTTATTCAGTGACGCCCACCAGCATAATTCCGGTAGTGTAAGCAGGTGGTCGCCGTGTAGCGCCATCTGGTTGCATGCCACTTTAATGATCCACAGCGCGGCGTTCCGTTTCGCGATGGCATCCATACGGCCCGGCATGCCGTTTTTCATGAACTCAGTATCATGGCTGCAGCAGATCGATACCGGCCCACTCTCAGTCTCTGCCATCGTGAATTCGTGATAGTGCCAGGTTCCCAGTTGTTCCCATTGGCAGTAACCGAGTGACTGAACATATAACGCCAGTGCATTTGGCCCACCAGCAGCCGCAATAACGCGTTCATGACTGAAAAACGCAGCCAGTGAGGGTTCATCCAGTAACGGCTGCGTACTGTCGTTTAGTAGCCCTGACGGTTTGTCTGTCAGGTCCATTGTTGGCGTGCTGATCACTACACGCCCCTTAAAAAGTTTTAGTAGGTCCGGCCCCGGCTTAAACAGCACAATCCCTGTGCGTGGTGCAACCTCGGGAGTTAGTAACGCTCTCATTCTCTCCCCTACACTGCCAGTTGCAGTTGCATATTGAATCGGTCCCGTTGCTCACAGTAATTCAGTGAGCCGGGGCTGTTGTGTGACTCGATACGTTCGACCATCAATGCAGCGCGGGTTTCTTTTGATGCCGGGGCATACGCTCCTGACCATGACTTATCGATACCAATGTTTCTGGCAACGTTAGTGCTATCAGCGCTCGCCAGCGGTAGTTTGGTGAAGATAAGTGGGTTAAGCATGCGCAGTCCGTGAAGCTTGGCGATGGGCTGGCCGAACTCGTCTGTAACATGCCGAATCAGGTCTTTCATGCGTGCTACAGCCAGATTTGGCCGTTTAACATCGTACTCTCCGCAACTACCAATCGCCACGCGCGGATACTCATTGCACAACCGGATGAATCGTTCATCGCTCTCGTTCATGTGCCATACCGGTACGCCATAGAAATCACCGTGTGGCCACTCATCAAGCAACGCTTCGTTCTCTGCTTCTCCGCCGTCGATTACGTCCGGGATAATGGCAAAATCAAATCCGGGATGGTTTTTCCAGCGCGCCACGAACTCGTAATAATCCGACCAGTCAATTTTGTTACGGCCAGCGGCTTTCCAGGCAGTAAACGCGCCGTTATCCAGCGAGAATGATTGGCAGATTTCAGAGGCGAGATTTATCTGGCCCGCATGAGCAAATGAGATGAATGCATGCCTGCCTTTCCATGCCCGGATGGCGCAGGTATCAGGCGTGATTGGTCCGCCGTGGTAGTGGATCATGCCGCCCTCCCAATCAGACGTTTGAGTAGGCAGTGTGTCGCAATCAACCCAGCTGCCAGCGATACCAGAATTGCGCATGCGTATCTGTATGCTGGGCAGCTGATTGCCAGCCAACTGAGGCATCCACTCAGCACCCAGGCTAAAGCGCATATCACCAGCACCGCTAAAAAGTCATTTTTCACTGCGACTCTCCCATGTCCGGGATAATCAGTTGACCTGCGACCTCGCGCACGGCCTGACGCAGCATGCGGTAATTTGACCAGCAATCACGGTCGGTCTGTTCCACCAGCTCGATGAACTCCTGAACAGTGCATGGCTTGTCCTGCCTAAAAGCAATCAGCACGCTGGAGAACCGCTGCAACTGCTCTGCCACCACTTCTTGATCATCATGCTGCTCAGATAACCACTGCTTGATCGCCTGGTCGTCCTGGTGTTGCTGGATGAATCGCAGGGCTGACTGGATGGTTTCCTCTGGGACAACTACGTGCTCAGGGTGCTCTACAGAGTCTGCAGCCCACGTGTGTGCATATTTGGACTGAGCGTAGGTGTATTGGGATTTGATTTTGAACGCCGCCTGAATACAGGCCCAGACCTCTACGCCGCTCTTCTCCAGGATTTCATGTTTCAGCAGCGGCAGGTCATCACCCTCGTCGTTCTCCGGCTGATTACCATCTTCAACCTCGCTTTTCAGGTGCTCTCGCGGCTCGCCGTCTTTGGGTGCGGGCCATGTGCGCGCCTTGTTCACACTCAGTTTTAGCTTCATCGCGGCGTTAAGCTCTTCTTCCGTGATGCCTGCTCGACGAATGGCATCCCAAAGCAAAAACTGAAGGTCAGCCCACTCTGAGAGGTCATCTGGCGCGTCCGCTGCTTCCAGCGCTTCTTTCGCTAGGTGCTTGAGGGGACCGATTGGCCCTACATCGCCGAATGTTTCCTGTGACCATGCAGCATGCTCTGCACGGATTTTCTCACGCAGTTTTGCTGGTGAGCTTATGGCTGCAGCTTTGGTCAGTTTTTTCTTGCCGGTGGCTTTGGCCTTTTCCAGTTCCGTTTTTGCTACCCTGCCAGCTGACGCGCCATGTTCACGCACCAGCGCGACCGCAGTGGTGGCGGCAACCTCTTTGTTTTTGACCAGCGCGATCAGCTCATCACCAGACGTCAGCAGCGCCAGATGATTTTCAACGTCAGTGATCGACCGTTTCACTTTTTTGGCAATCTGAGCCGGTTCCCAGCCCTGATTAATCAGGCGTTGATATGCCGCTGCTCGTTCCAGTGGTTCAAGTGCGCGCCCCTGACTGGATGTGACCATGAACGCGATGCGGTCAGCCTCACTGCCCACGAAATCTTTGCATTCCAGACGGATGTCATAACCGGCCTCCTGCGCCAGTTTTGCGCCGTAGTAACGGTGATGGCCATCGATGATTTTTATTCCCTGTTCCGTTACCTGCACAGCCAGCGCAGGTACCTGCTCACCAGCCATGTATGCATCACGGAATTCTTCTACGTGGGCCTGATCGATTTCCCTGACGTTATACCCTGGCTCGACATATAGCCTGTCGACGCTCATCAGGTAGGTTTTGCGGGTTGTAAAATCTGTATCTTTTTTGGTTTTCTTGTCGTAAAGCTTGGATAAAGTAGTCATTTTTGAAATCCCTTAATATCCGCGAAACCCTTCCGGGATGGCGTAATCGACTGGTGAAATGTCTGTGACTGACCGCTGAACCGGACCGAGCCGGACCACTAGCTCATCCCATTTTTCGCGGAGTTTTGCAGGGCTGAGGATGTTCCGGCACCAGAACGGATCGTTCTGAACGCGTTTGAACATCTTGCAAATCTGGAAGTGTGTGCGCTGGTCCTGTGAGCACATCAGGCGCACGTCATTCGCCCACGCAGCCCAGTTCGGCTCTTTGGGCCTTGCCAGTTCGCCGTCAACCTCTGCCGCTTTCTCGTAGAGGTGTGTGATCTGCCCCCAGATCCATTCCGCGCACTTCAAGTCCTCATGACTGCCCCACTGGCGTTTCTTCTCGCTGTAAACCACCGCGTCGGGAAAACGTGCCAGGAATTGATCGGGGTTATCCACCGGCGAGTCGTCCGGTGCCGAAGCGTCCGGACAAGAGGGGTTTTTATCTAATGGATCATGTTTTGATCTTACTGACGGATCGTCGCCAGATTCTGGGGGGTGAAAACCCGTTTTCTGGCCGGATTTTGACAGGTGAAAATTTGACGCATCAAAATTTGGTGCATCAGATTTTGACGTGTCAGATTTTGATGTGTCAGATTCTGACGCATCAGATTCTGGCTGGTGAACAGCAGCGGCTTCGCGCAGTTTCCTGACGTTTAGCTGATACATGTTCGAGGTGTTGCGGTTGCCCTTACGCCGTGGCGTACTGTTCAGCCAGCCATCAGCCTCCAGCTTGCGTATTGAGGTGCGTACAGTGCTTGGACCAGCCCCAATCTGCCGGGCGATTGTGGCAATCGACGGCCAGCAAACCCCCTCATCACTTGAGAAATCAGCCAAGCGCGCCATGATGGCCACGCTGGTGATTTTCATGCCTGACGCCGCGCAACCGTCCCAGACGTATGCAGACAATTTCACGCTCATCCAACTCTCCTGAACTTCTGGCCCCACAGATTGCGGGGCTGGACGCAGACATGCGGATAGCCTGGACGCCTGAACAGCACCCTGTTATTCGCTACATCAACGCCAATGGTTTCAACAATCACACCGCGTGGGTCGGCATAGCGCGCAACCCACGGCTGAATAATCTCGTCTGATGGCTGGGGCATTTAGCCCCCTGATTTACGTAATGTCTGGAGGTGCTCACCCACAGCCCACTCCACAAAACTGTGGTTAACGGTGTGATGGCCATCAGGTAAATTGAGCGCGTAACGAAATGGCTGCTTACTGCTCCCGCCAGTCATTGGCAGGCAGCGGAATTGCGGATAGTTTCGGGATCTGTTTAAATTGTTCACGCGATTATTTCTCCACACTAATTGATGTAGTCGCCGAAGGCGCTGGGCTGCAACCCGGCGCTTTCACTTTTCTGAAGCACAGAAAACTTTGTAAACCAGCGTTGTATGCTCCTGTAATTTCGTAATGGCACGGTGTAGCTCCTCGTCAATCAATTCGCGCTCATGCGGCTCTACCACTCCATCCTCAATAGCTGCCCTTACCTGCTGTGAATAACGGGTGATCTGCTCTATAGCCTCCAGCAGTCGCTGATTGATATCGCCGTAATCCACCTCCTCAACATCTGGTAATGGCACGAACACGCCGCCAGAGGTTTTCGCTATGGCTGTTGCGATGTGATGACTGCCAGCTGCATGCTGTAACAGTAGAGACCAGCCAATCGGGAATAACTGGTCACCACCAGCGCGCAGCCGGTTGAAAATGGCATCCTCAGTTACGTCCAGAATTTCAGCAGCTTCAGCATATCCACCAGACAGACCGGCGACAGTTTTTCGGATCGCCTTAATCATCCATGCTGGCTGCCGCTCAGCTTTCCATTTCGGTTCATTACCCACGGCTCAACTCCTCCAGTCGTGGTTCGAAAAGCGGCACCAGTTCGGGATAATCACTAGCCTCGAACCTAAGTTCGTTTTTTGTAATTTCGGAAATCAGCAGCGCAAATTTCCACGGGATTGGGTCCGACCACCCGCTAACGCTGGATTTAGCGATGTTTAGATATCGCGCTGTTGCTGTAACTCCACCGTAATAATTCAACACCTCAGATTTATTCATAACCCTCTCATCCGTAAAAGCGAACTCAGTGAGTTTAAGTGAACGGAGGCTAGTTGGTCAATAATTCAAACACTAATAGTTCAGAAAAGCGGACGGCAATGAAGCAGCAATTTCAAACCATCAGTGATCGTATTGTGAGTAGAATGCAGGAACTCAATCTGCGCAGTAGGGATCTCGTAGCTGGAACCGGAGCGTCAAAAAGCACCGTAAGCCAGTGGGTCAATGGCAACAATAACCCTTCTGCAACACATATTCCCAAATTGGCTAGCATTCTCAACGTAACGGAAACTTGGTTAATAAATGGCGGGAACTACTCACAAAGAGGTAACAGAAATGAGATGGATCAAAGGCCAATCCAGAAAATCCCTCTAATCTCGCTATCGCAGGCGGGGGACTGGAGAAATCTAATGATTCAAAACCCCAAATTTTCAAAATGGACAACCGTTACTGATGACGTATCCCCCCATGCGTTCTCTGTAGAAATGGACAATGACTCTATGGCTGGTCTCATACCAGAGGGAGCCATCGTGATTTTCGACCCCGATACAACGCCCAAATCAGGTCAAATTGTTCTGGCAAACGTTGGTAATGCAGCGGTGATTAAAAAACTAGTGATTGATGGTCCAAGCGCATATCTCGCCCCCGTAAATTCTGGTTATAAAACCATTGAGTTAGAATCGCTTTCTCAGATCGTTGCAACTGGCGTCTCAGTTCAAACAAAACTGCCATAACCCTTCAATTGACATCTCAAAATGGCCGTATAAACGGCCCCACCCGCTTGCGTCCGCAAAAACGAACGAATTTAATTGACCGAATCGTCCGTAAATGCGAACATCTGTTTTGCCACTGAACTACGTTGAGAAATGACGCTCTCAGCCCCGCTGAGTTTGCGCCCTCTTACAAAAACTTTTTAGTGTGGAGAAACGGCGGCGGGCTATTGCAGTAGCCCACCAGCCATAATCGAGGAAATGATTATGATCCAGGACATCGACGACCTGATTACTGAAATTTTCGATGAATACCCCCAACCACGCCTCATCTGTAACACTCCTGGCGATTACATACCGAGGCTGGTTTCGCAGCTCAACCTAAGACGCACCGCACGCATCGACCCATCTCCTACCCGCTCCCCGGCAGGTTCCAGTCTTGCTCAGCAGGAGGCGCAGTTATAAAAAAACTCGCCCAATATCGCCGCAGCAACGGCCCGAACGCCGGTTTTAGCGAAAAACTCGCCTGGCAATTATCAAAAGGCCCGGCGACAGGCCGGAAGCTGGCGGAACGGTTTGGCATGAGCCTGCGTGAGTTCAATCGCCTAGTCATTAATACGATGCGGCATGGCGGCAAAACGCTGCAGGTTGAGGCCTCCAATCCGGTCAGTCTCGGTGGCAATTCTATCGACCGCACCTACACGCTGATCAGACGTCCACGCCGGATTGCTCCGCAGGCACTGCCGCCGATGGTCATTAACCAGAGCAATGACCGGTCCGAAGAGGCTATTAAGCGCCACCGTGCTGCGGCTAAACGACGCGCCCGACTGATTGCGAGCGGGATTTACATGGAATGCATGGATTGAGGGGATTGAGATGAGCAAAGTAAAACGTTACGGCTATCTGGGCATTATCGAGGAGGCAGATGGCGAAGTGGTCAAGTGGGAAGACTACGCGGCACTGAACGAACAAGGTGACGCGCTGGCAGCTGAGAGCGCGGCGCGGGGCGAAATCATCGAGCGCTTGATTGGTCAATTCAGTGCGGCGGGTTATCACGCCATACAGAATTCACTGAATCCAGCACAGTCACTGCTATACGACGCAATGCAGGTGCTAAAACAGCCAGCCACCAACGCCTACCTCAACTCTGTGCGAGCTGAGGGTGTGGAGATGGTTAAGTCTCATCCAGCGATAACTCTATGCAACCTCACGCATGTCTGTGAAGAAATAGCCAACCAACTCCGCGCCGGTAAGGATGGTGAGTGATGGACGCAGCAGCTAAAAAGAAATACCTCTCCAAAATCCAAAAATTGATGCGCCTTGCTGAGAACACCAGCAACTCTGCAGAAGCTGCCAGCGCCATGTCAAAGGCGCAGGCATTCATGCGGGAGCATGGCCTGAGTGAATCAGAGGTCGTATTCTCTGAAATCAGCACCAGTGAAAGCAAAAGCTCTCCAAGCGATGCAGATAAACTACCTCTTTACATGATCTACCTTACTCAAACTATCGAAAAGGCCTTCGCTGTGAAATGTCTTGTGAGCTGGAGAGTAACCCCAAGCTACCGCTATAAGCGCGTCGTTAAATTCTATGGCCTGGATGGACGTGATATCGCAGCTGCGTACATTTTTGACGTCCTAACGCGCCAGATTAAGCAGGCTCGAAAAAGTTTCATGAATAGTAACTGCGAGAGCTGGCTTGCCCCAAAACGTAAGGCGGCATTAGCTGACCAGTTTTGTGAGGGCTGGGCCTCTGGTGCATATCACGCAGTCAAAGAGCTGGTTATTAACGAAGAGCAGGAATCCAAGATGAGCGCCTACGCGCAGAAGCTGCGAGATGAGGGTTTTGGTAAAGCCAAGTTCCGTAATAGTAAAGATGCTGACAGACCCTCTCGTGCTAAATATCTCGGTTATCAGGAAGGCAAACACGCAAAAGTGTTTCATGGGGTTGATGGTAGCAGTAATGGCCCTGCGCTAATCGATGTGGCGTAGTGACTATCAGTGAATGCCTATTGAGCTTTGTGGCTGACATTGTGCGCACCGTTAAGCAAGTAAGAAACAGAAACTAACATTGAAACGCCGTGACCTGTCACGGCTCAGCAGACCTGTTGCAGCGGGGATGTGTGGAGAGAACGAGATGTCTGATATTGAAAACGTGATAATTTCTGATGCCGATATCGAAAAAATAACCGGCTATAAAATCCCCTCAAAACAATGCCAGTGTCTGAAACAGGCGGGTATATTTTTCGTGGTTCGCCGTGATGGTCGTCCGAGAACAACATGGCAGCATTTCAATGATCCAATATCGTCACGGAAAGCCCCTGAAGCCAGCTTTCCTGAACCCAACTTTGGAGCACTGGATTAATGGCGCGCGTTCGCAAAAACGCTGCAGATGCCTGGATGCCGCCACGCGTTTATCGCGGTAAGTCAGCCTATGAGTTCCATCCAAAAAACGGTGGTGCTATACGCCTCTGTGCGCTGGATGCGGCCCAGTCTTCTGTATGGGCGGCATATGAGGCGCTGATAAATGAGATACCTGATGACAGGCTGCTGGCGTCATTGGCTGAGCGTTTTTTCAGATCGGCTGATTTTTTCGAACTGGCACGTGAAACACAGCGGGACTACCTGAAATATTCAAAAAATGTTTTAGCTGTTTTCGGGGCTATGCCTTCTGATGCAATCAGGCCAGAGCACGTCAGAAAGTACATGGACAAACGCGGTTTAAAAAGCCGGGTGCAGGCCAACCGGGAAAAAGCGTTTATGTCCCGCATGTACCGCTGGGGCTATGAGCGTGGCATGGTCAAAGGCAATCCAACTAAAGGGGTTAAGAAGTTCAAGGAGGTGTCCAGAGATAGGTATGTGACCGATGCAGAGTACCAAGCTCTCTATTCATGTGCGTCTGATGTGGTGAAGATCGCTATGGAACTGGCCTACCTCACCTGCTCGCGTCAGGGTGATATTCTCGCAATGAAAAAGAGTCAGATCATGGATGAGGGGATACTGATCAAACAGAGTAAAACCAGTGTTGCTCAGATCAAGGCGTGGTCGCCACGGTTTGCAGCAGCTATCAAAATGGCAGCTGAACTACCACTCAAACCAGGTATGAGCAGTATTTTCATCATCCACCAGCCTAACGGTTCTGGCTACACCCGAGATGGATTTAATAGTCGCTGGAGTGCTGCACGTGAAGTAGCAAAAATTAAATTTCCAGAATTACTTTTCGATTTCACGTTTCACGATTTGAAGGCAAAAGGCGTGTCTGATCTTGAGGGTGATTTGTATGAGAAGAGGGCAATAACAGGGCATAGGAACGTGGAGCAGACTGCGGCATATGATCGAAAAATTACTGTGGTACCAGTGGTTGGAGGACAGACAAGGAGCAGATAAGAGAGGTTAGTCCTCTTCATCACTTATTGGTGTGGCAGGAATAATAATTGGTTGAGGTTGCTTTAACGAATTATTAACCTGACCAAACAAATCAAAATCGAACCATGAAACATGCGATATTTCATCGGCTGAAAATATTATATCCATTTTGCTGCTTATCTTAATAGGCTTAACTGAATTAGCTGTAGCAGCAGATTGAGTCATGACATAACCTGGGTAAGCATTTGTAAACTCAATAATTAAATCGTTTTTATTTCTAAAACCTGACATGAGTGGGAAAATTGACAACGCACTGTTAGCACCCTCATCTTCTGTGGGCTCGAGAATCCCATTAACGATCCCCACGTAGACCTTTCTTGACTGAAGTGTAATTAGTATTGGTTCTTTTGGATCAGCCTCTATGCAGTCTATAAGCATCATATCTAAGCTTCCCGCAGAGAGTGTTTTCCTTAACACTCTAAGTCTTGCCGCATGCCTGATGCTCTCGTGAGTATCCTTTTTATAGGCCCACCCGCGCACAAAATCTTTGCATTTTATCAGGGCAACCCAAGCTAGCGACGAAAGTACACTGCATAATGATATTATGACAAGCCAAACTTCTGCTTTATTAGCGTCGACGATTTTTTTTATTCTTAACGATTTGGATATTTCTTCAATTAGATGGAACTCTGGATAGAAATACTTGAGCGAAGCTGCAATGGTCATAACTGCTATAACAGTAAACGACCCAAAAGCAGCCACTTTAAGATAGAGAAGCTGGCCATCATATTTATGCAGCTGATAGAAATGGTACAGGTTAGCAACTACTAAAATGTAGCCGCTAACCAGTATAGGGATCAGAAGAAGTGCAAACAACTAAGCCTTCCTTGGTTCCGGAGCTCCTGCAAGAGCTTCCATACTTTTTTGCTGACGGACCAAGGCAGTTTTATTCACGATAGCAAAAGCTTTACGCTGCATTTCCTGGACTTCAGGCAGACCAGCGAGTTCTTGTGAAGGTATGAATACCTCTCCACGACCTCCGACCCTGACTTTTGCCGTAGCGGTGTTGTCCTGCTTTGTAAATGCTCTTCTAAACATGCTGCTGATTGACATGGTACTCTCCTTACAGCTTGTTGGCTGTCATGCGTAAGCATATGCAAACGATAAAATTTTGCAACTATTTATCGCATGTCATTCTTTACGTAAGGACGTGTTCAAACTCTGTGAAGCGATAATGTAACGAATAACAAACATATTATCCTCCTACGAGATTTAAAATGTGCTACAGCAATCTCTGCATACAACTTCTCTTAAATCAAATCTTACCACTCTCACTTTGGTTATGCAGGTATTGAAGCAATACTGAGATCAGTGCCTTAATGAGCAAAACGGTGCGAATGATATTAGGAAGCAATATTAGGAATGTAGTTGTAAAACACAAAAAAACCGCCCTTATGAGGCGGTCATACGACACTGCTTATCATTGATTTTATTGGTAATTCGATATGGTGCCCGGGGCGGGACTTGAACCCGCACAGCCTTACAGCCGAGGGATTTTAAAT
>Ga0308166_1003271_pt1 | contig 13961 bp, 10 predicted proteins | sample PhyCR2_2_FD_202137 | JGI IMG/M metagenome (GOLD analysis project Ga0308166, IMG submission 202137) | Phyllosphere microbial communities from UC Gill Tract Community Farm, Albany, California, United States - DLSLCC.R2 | ecosystem: Host-associated > Plants > Phyllosphere > Unclassified | place... | reverse complement strand
ACCTGACCCCGATGTATTTATGTCTGCCGCAGCTGGGGACTGGCACGTTTCTGCGGGTCTCCGACCCGGAGAAAGGTGCCTGTCCCCGACCTTTAGCCTGAAGGCGGCGCCAACTTCAAGTCTGCCGCACCATCAACATCGTCGGCAGCACTTCGGAAGTCACGGCCTCGCCATTCATCAGGTCCAGCATCTTGCGCGCCAACAGCACGCCGCCGTCGCGCAGGTACTGGTGCACGCTGGTCAGCGGCGGCACGAAGCTGGCCGCGCCCGGCGTGTCGTCGTAGCCGATGACGGAGACCGCCTCCGGCACACGCAGGTTCTTCTCGGCCAGCGCGCGGATCGCGCCCATGGCCAGCAGGTCGCTGGCGGCAAACACGCCGTCGAACACCTGCCCCTTCTTTTTCAGCAGCGCCGTGATGCAGTCGAAGCCCGCCTCGAACGTGAACGCTTTCGGACGCATGATGTGCACCGTGCCGCGCCCGCCCATCGCATCGATAAAGCCGGCGCAACGCTCCTGCACCTCGGCGTGATCGACGTCGCCCAGGAACACCAGCTTCGTGCGGCCCTGCTCCAGGAACCGCTGCGCGGCACTGGCCCCGCCCTTGCGGTTGTCGCTGCCGACGACGATCGTGTCCGACCCGGGCTCCGGCGCACCCCAGACGACCAGCGGCAATCCGGTCTTCTGCAGCGTCGTTACCGCCGTGCCGTGCGAGCCTTGCCCCAGCAGGATCAGGCCATCGGCACCCTGCACCGGCGCCGTGTCCAGCAACTGCTTCGACGTCAGCACGACGCTGTAACCGGCCGTCGTCAACTCCTGCGTGATGCCGCCCAACAGCTCCAGCGGGTACGGGTCGGACATCGGCCGGCCCTTCGCTGGTGTCATTTCCACCACAACCGCCACCGAATACGAGCGTCCCATGCGCAGGTTGCGAGCGCTCACATTCAGGCGATAGCCCTGCTCCTCGGCAATTTTTCGCACCTTTTCCCGCGTCGCTTCCGTCACCAGGGGACTGTTGCGCAACGCCCGGGAGACGGTTATTTTCGAGACGCCCGCCACTCTGGCCAGATCTTCCATTGTCAGGCCGGAGTCGACGGGTTTCGGTGGTGCCATGGGAATGCTCAACAGTGTTTGGTGGAAAAAAGCTGGGGGCATTATGACAGATTCGGCAACGGTGTCACGCGAAATGACATCGATAACATTTAGATTGACATCGATATCATTTGTTGTTTCAATGGCAGCCACATCTGCTTCACAACGTTTGACAGCAGCGGGAACGGCGGCCTTGATGCAGGGCCGTCACTTGTCCCGGAGACGACAATCCTAGAAAGAAAGCCCATCACCATGAACATCCCTCGCACGTTCCTGCACTCGTCCATCTCGCTGGCCATCCTGACGTTGGCAAGCCAGGCGCACGCCCAGACCGACACCGCGCCGACGGCGCAAGCCCAACCGGCGGACACCAGCGGTGCCAGCGGCGCCGGCCAGACAGGCGCTGCCCGCGCCGACGCCGTCCAGACGGAACTCCAGCAAGTGGTCGTGACGGGCGTCGCCACGTCCGGCGGCGTGCGCAAGCTCGATTCCGCGTTCTCCATCACGACGGCGTCGGAAGAACAGCTGAAGCAGGCGGCGCCCAGCAGCACGGCCGACATCCTGAAGCTGGTCCCGGGCGTTTATGCCGAGGCGACGGGCGGCCAGGCCGGCGCGAACATCGAAGTGCGCGGCTTCCCGTCCGGCTCCGATTCGCCGTTCGTCTCCGTGCAGCTGATGGGCAATCCGATCTACCCGGTGCCGACGCTGTCGTTCTTCGAAGGCTCGTCCGCGTTCCGCCTCGACGACACCATCGAGCGCGTCGAAGTGCTGCGCGGCGGCCCGAGCACGATTTTCTCGAATGGTCAGCCCGGCGCCACGATGAACTTCATCCTGAAAAAAGGGACGGAGACGCCGGAAGGGTCGATCCGCTTCTCGACGGGCACGGGCGAGCTGCGTCGCGTCGACGTCTTCTACGGCGGCAAAATCTCGGACGGCTGGTATGGCACGGTCGGCGGCTTCTATCGCAACACGAACGGCGTGCGCGACGCCGGCTTCCCGGCGGACAAGGGCGGCCAGCTGACGGCCACCTTGACGCGCAAGCTCGATGACGGCGAAGTGACGTTCTACGCCCGCCGCACCGACGACAAGAATGCGTTCTACACGGGCGTGCCCCTGATCTCGTCGAACGAAGGCCGCACGATCGACGAATTCCCCGGCTTCGATCCGCTCAAGGGCACCCTGATGAGCGGCGAGATGCGCCGCTTCACCGTGGAAGCGGGTCCCGGCCGCACGCTGAACTACGACCTGGGCGACGGCCGCGGTCTGAAGTCCACCGTGTTCGGCGTCGACTTCGCGCAGACAATCTCCGGCTGGAACGTCTCGAACAAGTTCAATTACTTTGACGGCGACCTGAATACGATCGCCATGTTCACGGGGAATAACCCGCTGTCGATGGGCGCCTACAACGCCACCGCGCTGGCGACCCATGGCGGGACACGCGCGACGGCCACGTACCTGGACGGCACGGCCGTCTCCGACAACCAGCAGGTCGTGCAGGCCGGCCTGTGGGCGGTAGAGAAGCAGCTGCAGTCGTTCACGGACGAGATCCGCGTCAGCCGCGAATGGATGAAGGACAATACGGTGACGATCGGCGGCTACTTCGCCAACTACTCGTCCGACGACGTCTGGTACCTGGGGAACAGCCACCTGATGACGGCCGTGCCGAACGCGCGCCTGATCGACGTGCGCCTGAATAACGGCGTGATCGTCTCGAACCAGGGCAAGGAAGGCCCTGTCAACTACGCACCCGTCGCGTCGTACGACGGCAGCAACACGGCCCTGTTCATTGCCAACGAATGGAAGGTCAACGACCGCATCAAGATCGATGGCGGCATCCGCCGCGAGCGCCAGAAGCTCGACGCTACGGTCTCCAACCTGACGACGGGCGACACGGACAACAACCCGCTGACGGTCTACAACAACGCCACGTCGATGCCGACGGGCGCCAACACGGCATTGACGCGTACCGACTCGGCGAATTCGTTCACCATCGGCGGCAACTTCAAGCTGGCCCGCGACGCCAGCATCTTCGCCCGCGCCAACACCGGCCACACGTTCGTCGCGTTCGACGACCTGCGCAACGCCGGCACGCAGGCGCAGGTGAACAACCGCGACTTCCTGCCGACACCGAAAATCCAGCAGTTCGAAGTGGGCTTCAAGACGGCCACGCAGCTGTACAGCGCCTACATCAACTACTTCCACACAAAGTTCGACGGCATCTCGTTCCAGCAGCTGCTGGCCGACGGCACCGTGCTGTATTCGACCAGCGGCTCGAAGGGCAATGGCGTGGAATTCGAACTGGCGCTGCGCCCGATCCGCGACCTGACGCTGACCCTGACGGGCGACTGGCAGAACTCGGAATACAAGGACAACCCGAATACCGCCGGCAAGGACGTCCAGCGCCAGCCGAAGCTGCAGTACCGCTTCACGCCGTCCTACCGCATCCCGCTGGGCGAGAACGAGCTGAAACTGTACGGCACCTACACGTACATCGGCGACCGCTGGGCCGATCAGATGAACGAACAGTACCTGCCGTCTTACAAAACCGTCGACCTGGGCGCCGTGTTCCGCCTGGGCGAGAAGATCGAGCTGCGCGTCAGCGGCACGAACCTGTCCAACGAGCTGGGTCTCACGGAAGGCAATTCGCGCCTGACGACGGGCGGCTCGGGCCCGATCAACGCCCGGCCGCTGTTCGGCCGCACGTGGGAAGCATCGGTGATGTACCGCTTCTGAGGACGACGGCTTTCCACAGCTTTCATCGAGAACAGTCCCTGGCGCGCGGAAATCCAAGGCTGCGCGTCCGTTCTCACCTTTGCGGCCTGCGGGCCGCTTTTTTTTATTCGGGTAGCGACTGGGGACAGGCACCTTTCTCGGGGCCTCTTCGGCCCTGAGAAAGGTGCCTGTCCCCGACTTTTGCCTGCGCTCGCAATATAATCCTACTACCCTCCATCGCCAAGGAAAGCCACTGCCATGACCACCGTCCACCCGCCCTGCCCCATCGTCCGCACCTCCGAAGACGGCCTCGCGTTGTCGCGCATCGTGGCCGGCATGTGGCGGATGGCGGAGTGGCGCATGACGCCGCAGCAGCGCCTGGCGTTCATCGAGCAGTGCCTGGAACTGGGCGTGTCCAGCTTCGACCACGCCGACATCTACGGCGGCTATGGCGTCGAAGAGCTGTTCGGCGAGGCGCTGGCGCTGCAGCCTTCGCTGCGCGAGCGCATGCAGATCGTCAGCAAGTGCGGCATCAAGCTGAAGTCGGCCGCCCGCCCGGCGCACACGATCCAGCATTACGACACGACGGCGCAGCACATCCGCGCGTCCGTCGACAATTCGCTCAAGGCGCTGCGCACGACGCACCTGGACCTGCTGCTGATCCACCGCCCCGATCCGCTGATGGACTTCGACGAGATCGCCGAAACGTTCGAAGCGCTGCGCGCGGCGGGCAAGGTGCGCCACTTCGGCGTCTCCAACTTCACGCGGCACCAGTTCGAGTGCCTGCACCGCCGCATTCCGCTGGCGACCAACCAAGTGGAGTTCTCGCCGCTGCAGTTGGCGCCGATGTTCGACGAAACCTTCGACGGCCTGCAGGACAAGGGCGTGGCACCGATGATCTGGTCGCCGTTGGCCGGCGGCCGGCTGTTCGGCGACGATGCCGCGGGCACGCCGCTGCGCGCGAAGATCCGGGAGGTGGCTGCCGAAACGGGCCGGCCGTTCGCCAGCGTCGTCTTCGCGTGGATCATGCAGCTGCCCAGCGCACCGATACCACTGACGGGCAGCGGACGCATCGAAGCGATCGCGGAAGCAGTGGAGGCCACTCGCTTCACACTGAGCCGCCAGCAGTGGTTCGAGATCCTGCGCGCCGCCCGCGGCCACGAGGTGGCTTAAAGCATCAGTCTTCGTACACGATCGGCGGTGGAATCGCCCGGAACCCGCGCTTCCACGCCAGGTTCAGCGCCAGCGTGCCGGCGATATAGACAACGAAGAACAGCACGAAGTAATACGCCCGCAGCCAGACGAGAAGTCCCACGTTGACGACGAGGACGACCAGCGCCGCCGTGCTTTTTTTCTGCTTCGAGCTGGGGAAGCGCACCGTCGACACCATCAGGCTGCCCACGATGAACAGCAGCGCGACAATGGCCCAGCCTTGTGCCGACGTATCGGCCGGCGCGGGCCACGCCACGACGACGGACGCGACACAGGCGGCGCCCGCAGTGATGGGCATGCCGACAAAGTATTTGGGGTCGGTGCGGCCGACATTGACGTTGAATCGCGCCAGCCGCAAGGCGCCGCAGGCAACGAAGAAGAACGCGGCGATGCCGCCGGCGCGCAGCAGCGTGGGATCGGCAGGCCCCATCGGCACGAAGCCATAGCAGTACAACAGCAGCGCGGGCGCGCAGCCGAAATTCATCACGTCCGCAATCGAATCGAGCTGCACGCCGAATTCGGAACTGGTGCCGGTGGCGCGGGCGACGAAGCCGTCCAGCGCATCGAAGATCCCGGCCAGCACCAGCAGCGCCGCGGCCAGCCGGTAGTCGACCGCGTAGCCGGCATGGGCATTGTCGACGGAGATGACGATGCTGCCGAAGCCACAGGCGATCGACAGCAGGGTGACCATGCTGGGTAAGGCGAATTTTGCGCGCTGCATGCGGCGGGTGCGGGAGGTAGTCAATTGTCTGGTCGTGTGAGGTTTCCGGCAACGATGCCTGATCGTCATGTGCGGCTATTGTAACGCCGGCCGCGGCCCGGCAGCGCAAGCGACCGGCCGCAACGAACAGCCGGGTGCCGCCGATTTGGCTTAGAATCGGCCTATGGCCGGAGTGTACCGGCGTCGCCGGAGCTGACAATATGCGTGCAATCGACCCCTGGAACATGCGGCTCACCGCCCTGCTGATGGCGGGGCTGCTGTCCGCCTGCGGCGGCGGCCACGATACGAGCCCGGAAGGTGCGGTGCAGCCACCGGCACCGTCCACACCGGTGCCGGCGCAACCCGGATCGCCCACGGCAACGGGCGATACGGCCACGGACGGTTTCGCATGGTTCAACTACCGCCGCGCGCAGGTCGGCCTGTCCACGCTGTCGCGCAACGCCAGGATCGACCAGGCGGCACTGGGCCACTCGACCTATCTGCGCCTGAATAACACGGTGTCGCACGAGCAGAAGGTCGGCAATCCGGGCTACACGGGGCAGGAACTGAAAGACCGCCTGGCCGCGGCGGGCTACACACTGGTCGGCACGCGGGCCTATGGCGAAGTGATTTCGGCCGCGGGCGACCGCTCCGGCTTTTATCATGCGGAGGAGCTGATCGCGGCCATCTACCACCGCTTCGTCATCTTCGAGCCGCTGTTCCGCGAGATGGGCACGGGCGCGGCCACGGGCAACGGCAACTACACGTACTTCACGGCGGACATGGCGGCCAACAACGGCTATGGCCCCGGCGTCGGCCGCGGCAATGTCGTCACCTACCCCGCCAACAACCAGACGGCCGTCCCGGTCAATTTCATGAGCGACAGCGAGTCGCCCGATCCCGTGCCGAACCTGAACGAGGTGGGATACCCGATCAGCATCCATGCGGACAACACGTCGCGCATCGTCGTCAACGCGTTCACGGTGCGGCCGCGCGGCGGTGCCGACCTGGCCACCCGTCTGCTGAGCAATGCAGCGGACACGCACACGCCGGAGTCGGGCGCCGCCATCGTGCCGCTGACGCGGCTGGCCGCCGGCACCACGTATGACGTCAGCTTCAACGGCACCGTGGACGGCGCGGCCGTCACGCGGACCTGGTCCTTCACGACACGCTGATGGGATTGCCCAATAACGAGGCCGAGGTGGCGTCGCTGCCGCTGCTGGACGCGCAGCGAGGACTGGCGCGCCTGCTGGGCGATCATCAGGTGTATGCCAACGTGCTGCGCCGCTTTGCCGGCTATGCGGCGTCGGTGCAGGAAGCGGCCGCGCAGCTGGCTGCCGGCGAGCGCGAGGCCGCGCATCGCACGCTGCACACGCTGAAGGGGGCAGCGGGTCTCGTCTCGGCGCCCCGCCTGTACAGGCTGGCGGGCCAGGCTGAAACGGCGGTGGAACACGGAGAGCCGGTCGAGCACCTGCTCGCGCCACTGCAGGAAACCTTGCAGGCATTGCTGATAGCGATTGCCGAAGAACTGGAACGCAATCCGCCCCCAGTGCAGGCCGCCGCCGCGCCGGAACAGAGCGACGGCACGGTATTGCTGCTGGAATTGGCGCGGTTGCTGGATGAAGGAAACGGCAGTGCCGTCGATCTCGCGACGCGCTATGCGCCGCTGCTGGCGGAAACCGTCGGCGCCGCGCTCTGGCACGACGTGGCGAAAGCCGTGGACGACTACGATTTCGACCGCGCGCTGACGCTGCTGCGACCGGCGTTATAAGCGCCGCAGCCAGGCGCGGGACCTGCGCTCAGCGGGTGTATTCGGCTTCTTCGTCAAACGAATCGGCGCAGTCCTTGCCGCAGAAACGCCGCACGCTGTCGAGCGGCTTTTCGCAATACCAGCACGAGCCTTTCGGCGGCAGCATCTGGCGCGTGCGCGGTGCCGGCGGCAACACGGTGTTGGCTATGTCAGATGGCAAGTTCTCTTGAATCGGTTCCACGATGTTCCCCTTTCGGATGCACTTCAAGCCTGTAAGCAAGATTACTTCAGCGGAAGTGTTCGGGCATGAGCGGCATCAAATCCGGCATCAAACTCCGCCAGCCTTGCATCCGCGGCGCCACACAGCGGCACACGTCGGCGGGTCGGGTCACGCGATAAATCATAGCAGGATTAAAACAGGGGAACCGGCGCCAATTGGTGCGTTGGCGCACGGTCTGGCGCATTCACAACAGCGTGCGGGGTCGCGATGGATTTAACAATTGGAAGCGGTCAGGCGATAGGGTTGCGTGTTGCCACTGATGCCATCCTGCGCATTCGAGCGAATGGAGCGCATGCGGGATGCATTGAACAGGGTGGCGATGTGCGTCGACATGATCGTGGTGGGGATCGTGCTGGCGCATCTGCTGCGCAGCAGCGCGCTTGTTTATGTGAGCATCGGCCTGGCACTCACAGGCATGTCCTCATGGGGTATGCGATCCGCGACCTGATCTGCGCGCTGCTGCTGGCGCTTCGGTCGGGAAGCCGATCCCGATCTCGTGCTCACGCACATGGGCGCCGCCGTGATGGCACTGCTGGCACTCGCCTTCGTCGCTCACCCACGCGGCAGCTGGTTGTTTGTGGTACTGCTGCCCGCAGGGACGTACTTCATGGCCTTTGTCCCCGGCTGGGTCAGCGCGACAGTGTGGAGGCTGGGTTGGCGATTACTGGAAAGTCTGCTGCCGGCGCGGCCGCCCCGTCCCCGGCGCCGCCGGCGCTGACCTATTTCGATACAGAGTGTTGAGACACCTAATAGATCCCGCATGGATACTAGGATTTGCACCAAATCGACCTAAAGCGTGTACCTACTTGTGTACCTAAATATAAAGATGCTCTTCATGGCTTACGCTTAAGGTCCGCCATGAACTCAGACACTGGCTCAGTACCGGATATCAGTAGTCGGTCTCTTGCCCGAGTACATGCAACGTAAAGCAGGCTCCGCTCTGTGTTGTAAACCTCTTCTATATCGGCATCATCAGTAACCTCCTCGACGCGCGCTTGCAACGGAATGACTTCATCGTCGCAGGCCATCACAGCTACAGCCCGAAACTCCAAACCTTTTGCTAGATGCATGGTGCAGACGCAAGCCTGCCCGTTAGCGGTCTCTACATGCTCATCCAGCACGCTGAAGGATATGCCAGCACCAGTGACTGCTGCGACCGCCCGAGCGAGCTGCCCATCGGATCTGACGAACACTCCCAACTCATGAGGCGCCAAGCCGTCCTTGAGACGGTCAACGAGCCAGGCAGTGACAGCCGCATTTTCCTCTTCCTCGGACTTGAACGAGCGAATCTCAGGAGCTGGGCCGTTAAATACTGACACCGTCCCGCGCCGGTCTTCGGAATTGCCATCTACGTCAGAAACGTCAGGGCCCAGCAACTGATCGGCCTGGGCTCTAATCTGATGTGATGTACGGTAGTTAATGTGCAGTGTGCGCGACCGCCCACGAATATCGACGCCCAGCGATTTCCAGGAAAACGGCTGCTGAAATATTCGCTGTGCCAAGTCGCCAGCGAAGAATAGGCTATTGGGCCGGACTTGCCCTTGGGGGCTGGTGCTAGCGGCAGCCAAAAACTTAAGCTGAGAAATGCTCACATCCTGGGCCTCATCAACCACTACGAACTCGAAGGGCTGATGCCGCAAGGTCGCTGTCTTCGCCGCTAGGCGGGTAAACATTTCGGCATGCGTGATCAGACCTCCCTGCTTTAGCGCTTCCTGCGCTCGCTCGAACACTCCCCACAAGGCGACGCGCTGTGCTTCCGAAAGTCGGGTTTTGCGTCCTAGCCGCTTTGCATCCCTGTAGGCCTCCCAAGTCTTTAACTGCCAAGCATCGACGAGATCATTCCATTCACCCAGCAGGAACCGTTGGCCGAATTTCAAGGTCGGATCAACCTTTGCTGCATCAAGCAAAATCCGAACAATCTGAGCATGGGACGCAAGTTTCGGCTTCCCCCAATGCGCCGCATACAACCGCGCACCAATTGCCGACATAGACTGAACTTCGAGCCTCTCGGCTAGCCTAGGTTGATTGCTGATCAGGTTTTGCAACTTGGTCGCCAAGGCACTGGCCAAGGTCTCAGAGAACGTCGCCAACAATACTCTGCTATCTTGGTATTGGCGAGCCAAATGAACTGCCCGATGCAACGCGACGATCGTTTTACCAGTGCCAGCAGAGCCGGAGATTCGAGCAGGCCCGGTGTAGTCGCGGTCAACCCATTGTCGCTGCGCTGGATGGAGAAAGACCGTCCACTTCTCCCACGGGAAGTCGAGCGCGCGCTCCAGCTCTTCAACGTCGTTCATGACCCGGAATCGGCGCTGCGCGTCTGGGTGACTGAATGGGTCGGCACCGTGTTGAATTGCCACTACGGGTTTCGGTGCGCCGCCGGTTGCCAACACCAGCAAGGCTTCTGCCGCCTCAACCGGAAGATGTTCGGCAAGTGCTAGCAGGCTGTCTTCGTCCACCTTTCGGACGTCAGCCAGCCACTCAGGCGGAACCCCATAGCTCAGCAATTCCTCATCAGAACGACTGGCGAACAGCAGCGCCTTTGGCATTGACTCACCAACCGATTTCGCAGCCCTTGTGTTGACATCTTTGAGCACTTCTGGGACCGCGCCGACACGAACTACAATCTCCTCAACACGCTCGCGAATCTCGACCCACTGAGCAGCCCCCGTCTTGGGGTGCACTTCCAGCTTTCGACGTTCAGCCCACTTATAGGCCTTGTCGTGATGATCGACATAGCAAAGCAGGAAACTAGTGGCTGTCTTGTGCACGATCAGGCGAATGTCACTGCTGACTCTAACCGACCAGAAATTCTTGTCCTTTGACTGTTCGACCTTGTGCAATCTCATGCTCGGATGAGCCGGATTCAACTGCAGGTCGAACGCGGTCGTCTTCACCGCCTTCTGCTCATCGCCCGTGAGCTTGGCAAGGCTATCGGTAAAGGTATCGGCAATGCGGAAGTCCATCGTGTCGCCTTTCGTAGTCAGAAATCAAGGTGCTTGCCGCAATGCCCAATGACAAGCCGCTTCTCGACACCAATCCACGCAAAATGAATACGGACAGTTTCCGCCACGCTATCTTTGATACCGATCTTGAGGTGCTTCTCCATCAAGATGTCGGTACCACGATAGTTGAAAGTTCGGCGTCTTTTGCCCGGATTACTCAAAGCCTGACCTTCGTTCTGGGCATAATCGTTTGCCCCGAATGCGCGCTTGCCGATCAGGTCGCCTTGCCCACCAGCAAGAGCCGACCAGTAGTCGTTCACAAAGGCCCAAAGTAGGTCGAAAGCACGTTTGCCGTAAATGAACTCCTTAGAATCCTGCGCAGATTCATAGGCTGAGTCGAGCACGACGACTCGATTAGGGAAGAAAGCGCTGATAATTGTGAGTGAATGCTCCAAGCTTGGCTCGCCATTTACTAGAGAAGCTACGGCATCACGCAAGGGTTTGAGGGCGGCAACCTCGTCTTCAGATGCATCGCCCGATGTTTGACGACCGTTCAGCGCGTGCTTCAATCCATCAATGTCAGCCTGTAACCGATGTGCCAGCAATGCCTTGTCTTCCAGGTCTTGGCGAAGGGCTGCCACCTCATCGTCTTTGGCCAGTAACTCTTTGTCGGCTTCTTCAAGCAATGCTGCGTATTCATTGGCCTCGTCGTTGTCCTTGGCCTTCTGGATTACGGCCGTGAGTTGACTGCGCAATTTTGCTTGGCTGACCACCTCTAATGAGATGTGCTTCCACGAATACGGCAAGTTGGTTCGGTGAGTGACCGTTGCCAAGATTTCAGAATCAAGGTTTTTACCGTCAGCCGTCAAATCGGCTAAGTCTGCGGGGCGGTACAGAGTTCTGTCGCAATAAACACCCCGGTCACCGGATCGGGCCTGAAAAAGCACGTTGATCGCACCACCCCAAGCGCTGTAACGGCTGCTCAATACCTCTTCGATCTTGAAGGTATCAACCCCAGCTGGCACTTCAACAACTTCTGCGATACCCACCAACAAAGTACGTAGGCGTTCAGGCTGCACTGCGTAGATACCATCACGGTTCGCACTAACAACAACGATGGGGTATTGTCGCGCTTCGCGCTCGACTTCCACCAAAAATGCGGCTGCACTGGATTCATCCAACCGCTTGATCCTAAGGCCAGGGGTGTCCACGCTAGGTTCACAAGACTCCATCAAGGTCTGCACAAGTCGAGGCCGTGTAACCTGAATTGGGGCCGTTACGCGGGCACTGATTTCCTCAGTACGCAGTAAGATCGTACATTCAACAGGTCCGTGCTGATTTAGTTGTCGCAGCCCTACTTCCGTGAACCAGCGGCGCCCAGTCACTTCGTTATCGTTGTGTGATAGTTGCCCACAGAACAACAAAGGGTATGCAGGCTCGTCCTTGGGGTCATGGGTTGCCCGTGAAACAACCATGCTGCCGTCTCTCAGACGCTGCCGCAAACCGGCTACCAGTTGCGATCCTTCAACATACCCTCCCGTGCGCTTTCCAATCCACCGTGCAACACAGTCCACAATTTGTTGGGCCCCATCTTTGGGTTCGAGGTAAAATCGGCTGCTATAGACGAGCATGTATGCCCTTATGGTCGGTGAAGAGTTTAGTAATTGATCAAGCGTTTCGGGGAATGAACCCTTGACGCCCATGCGATGCCCCCGTGAACCTGATAATGTTTGCGTCGGCACCGAGGTCAGAAGGTGGATCTTCGTTCTCAAAGATGATTACTTGAGATGCACGGAAATCTTCTGCAATCGACCGGTAGAACGCGTCTTTCACATCATGTGAAAAGCCACCTTCGTCCGTATCCGGCTCGCGGTAGACCACGAGTGGAGAGTCAATCAGCGCAAAGCCCGGGTGTGGCATCTCAGCTTTGAGACAAGACTTGAGCAATGCCAGATTGAAAGCGGCATGGGCAATGGCGCGAACACCCTTACCGTGGCTGGCTCGCGTCCGACCTGAGATCACAATGTCTTGATCGCTTTCACTGAAGGTGACTCGGGCAAGGCCTGGGAAATGCCAAGCGCGCAGCAATGTCTCAACCTCCTTGCTGAAGATCTCTGCTTCATCGGAACGTACTCGGGCTGAGTCCAGCTCCGTCCCTTTTGCAGGAGTCACTAGGCCAATTTCAGCCAATAGGCCTTGAAGTTCATTCGCACGGCCATATAGTTCAAGTGCGCGTCGATAGGTGTCTCTCTGCGCCTGGCTTTCACGCAGTCGAAGCAAAGCGACCTCAACGCGCGGCTTCAGCATTTCTGTGAGCTGTATTGCCACGGTGCGTGTCCGCTCTTTGGCCTCTATGCTCAGCCCTTCAAGTCGCGCAATCTCGCGGTCGTTGTCAGCTCTCGTCAAATGCAAATCTGAAATCAGCAACCTGATCTTGGCGGCTTCGGCAAGGCATGACTTCGCCACGTCGTCGGGTGCTGCATCGGCCTTCTGATGCTCATGTTCTTGATGCTCTGCCGTCGCGCCACAAACCGGGCAACGCTCTTCATTCATTTGACCCAGGCGTGCGCCAGCCTCAGCAATGCTTTCAAGGCGACGGAGATCGGACAGGTATTGCTGCTCAAGCAGAGCAAATCTGCGCTGTAACTCTCGCAAGACGCCTGACCGGGACTCAAGCTGACGAAGACTGCTCAACTCGGCTCGGCGCTTGCCCTCGAGTTGTGCAGCGCTCTGCTGCTCAACTGCCAACTCCTTTTGCGCCGCTTCAAACAGCGTCTCGATCTGGGCCAATTGGCCTTGCCAAGCTTGCACGTCGCCGGGCAACTGCATCTCGGCCATTCGTCCCTTAGTCTGATTCAGCAACAAGTCCAGCATCTCAACTTTTCCGGCCTGCCTGCCTTTAGCAACCTTAGAGTCTTCACTGGAGATCAGTGAACTGTCATCGACACCTGTCAGCAGCAGGCGGAAGACCGCACTCTCTGCTGTGCCAGTTGTGTACTGTCCGGTAAGAATAGGAGAAGTCTTGCTAATGATGGTTTCTTCATCAATAAGTACGAGCCGGGCCAAATCTCGGAAGCTAACCTCACGCGTCTTGCCTTGCTTATTCGTGCGAACTTTTTTTTCTGCCAACCCCGCCAGACCCAGCAGATACTGGGATACAGAATCCCTGTCGCCTGCACTGTGCTTAGCAGAAAGGCGTTGATCCGCTTTTCCAGTGCGGAGCAGCTTGAAATCCCCGCCTCGGATCGACCGTTCTAAGACTACCTCTTCGT
>Ga0308166_1003270_pt1 | contig 13962 bp, 11 predicted proteins | sample PhyCR2_2_FD_202137 | JGI IMG/M metagenome (GOLD analysis project Ga0308166, IMG submission 202137) | Phyllosphere microbial communities from UC Gill Tract Community Farm, Albany, California, United States - DLSLCC.R2 | ecosystem: Host-associated > Plants > Phyllosphere > Unclassified | place... | reverse complement strand
AAGAAGGCTTCGATACGCTTCTCGTGCCGGAAGCGATGCGCGCCGTCGACGTGAATCCGGGCGACGGCCGCCGCGCGCTCGACCGCATGGTCGCGCGCGGTGCGGTGCCGGTGCGGCTGGGCGAGATCGGGATGGTCGCACTCTCCGTCGCCTGATTCGGACGCCAATGCGCGTGGACGGCGTGGTGCGGCTGTGCGTGAGCGACAGCGGCGCGGGCGTGGCGGCTGCCTGATTACGCCGCGTGCAGCAGCACGAGGTGGCCGGCGATGCCGCGGCCGTGATCCTCGCGCAATACCGCGTGCGCTGTCGCGAGGACGTCGAACCCGGCCGCCTGCGCGGTCCGCTGCACGTAATCGAGCGCATGCGCGAACCGGTTCGACGGCTGGAGCGCGAAACCGCGATCGTCCTCGCCGAGCGCTTCGCACGACAACGCGAACAGCCCGCCCGGACGCAGCGCGCGCCGCACCCGCGCGAACAGCGGCGCGAGGTCGCCGAGGTACACCAGCACGTCGGCCGCGACGGCGAGGTCGCACGAGGCGGGACGCTCCGCCAGCCAGTCGGCGATGTCGGCACAGGCCAGGTCGTCGTACAGGTCCAGTTCCGCCGCCTTGTCCAGCATGCGCTGCGACAGGTCGACGCCGGTGACGTGGCGCGCCAGCGGCCGCAGGAAAGTCGCGCACAGTCCCGTGCCGCAGCCGAGGTCCAGCGCGGCATCCAGCGGCAGCGCCGCCAGGTGCGGACGGAGCAGGGCGTCCAGCAGCGCCGGCGTGCGGTAGCCGAGGACGTCGACGAGGTGGCGGTCGAACCGGCCCGCATACTGGTCGAACAGGTGTTTCACGTAGTCGGCCGGCGCCGCATCCGGCTGCTCCGCCTCGCCCAGCGCCGCCAGTGAAAACCGGATCTCGTCCGCATCCGCGCCCAGGTCGAGCGCGCGCCGGTACGACGCCACGGCCGCGTCGCGCTGCCCCAGTCCGCGCAGCGTGTTCGCCCGATAGTGCTCGGCCAGCGCGTAGTCGGGCCGCACGGCCAGCGCCCGTTCGTAGCTGTGCAGGGCGGCCGCAAGGTCGCCCGATTTCTTCAGCGCCGCGCCGCGCGCGCACCAGGTGTCGGCCTGCGGGGCCAGCGCGAGCGCGCTGTCGTACGCATCGACGCTGTCCGCGTGGCGGTCCAGCGCCTGCAGTGCGTGGCCCAGCGCGACGAAGGCATCCGCATACGCGGGCCGCGTGGCGAGCGCCTGTTCGGCGCTCGCGACGGCATCCGCATGGCGTCCCAGGTCGTGCAGTGCGATGGCGCGGTGGCACCATGCGTCGGCCAGCGCCGGGGCGATGCCGAGGGCGCGTTCGTAGCTGTCCAGCGCGTCGGCCAGGCGGCCGAGCCGGCGCAGCGTGTTGCCGCGGTTGTCCCAGGCGAGCGCATAGCCCGGATCGAGGCGCAGCGCCGCTTCGTAGTTGGCGAGCGCGGCATCGGTACGGCCGAGGTCCTGCAGCGCGGCGCCCAGGTTGCAATGGGCGCGCGCCTGCTGCGGGTCGATCCGCAGCGCTTCCTCGATCAGTTCCACGGCACGGCCGGGATGCCCGCGCTGGCGCTCGATCACGCCCAGCAGGTGCAGCGCGTCGAACTGGCGCGGGTCGAGGTCCAGCACGCGCCGGTACAGGGCCTGCGCCTGCTCGAGCCGGCCCTGCTGGTGCAGGCGGACGGCCTGGCCCAGCAGGTTGGACGCGTCTTCCACCGTCACCCGGTCAGCTCCAGGACAGGTCCGCCTTGGCCAGCGGCAGCTCGCGCACGCGCTTGCCGGTGGCGGCGAAGATCGCGTTGCAGACGGCCGGCGCCAGCGGCGGGAACACGGGTTCGCCCAGGCCCGTGACGGGGTAGTCCGTCTTGAGGAAGTGCGTCTCGATCTTCGAAGGCGTGTCCGGCATGCGCAGCAGGGCGTAGTCGTGGAAGTTGCTCTGCACGATGCGGCCCTTGTCGATGTCGAGCGCCGGATACATCAGCGTGGACAGGCCGTCGATGACGGAGCCCTGCACCTGGTTCTCGGCGCCGGACAGGTTGACGATCTGCGCGCCGATGTCGGCGACGACGACGACGCGGTCCACGCGCAGCCGGCCTTCCTTCGACACCGTCACCTCCGCCACCTCAGCGACATAGCCGCGGTGGCTGAAGTGGAAGGCGATGCCGGCGCCCTGGCCGCGCGCGAACTTGCGCTGGCCCCAGCCGGATTTTTCCGCGACGGCCTTCAGCACGTTGCGCATGCGGCCCACGTTGTACGGCACGCCGCGTTCTCCCGTGCCGGCCACGAGGTCCTTGTCGCCGAGGAGGTCGAGACGGAACGCGAGGGGATCGCGCCCCGCAGCATGGGCCAGTTCGTCGATGAAGCTGTGGAACACCCACGCGAACACGTTGCTGCCCGGCGCGCGCCACGGCCCCATCGGAATGCGGCATTCGAGCGGCGTCTGCTCGATCAGGCAGTTGGCGAGCCAGCGGCCGGGGAATTCGTCGCCAGACAGGTTGCCGCCGCTGCCCGGCTGCAGCACGCTCGCGCTGCCGCCGTCGCTTTCCTTCTTCTCGATGCGGTTGGCGAACGTGACGAAGTGGTCGTGCCAGGCGACGACCTTGCCCTGCTCGTCCACGCCGCCGCGCAGGAAGTGGAAGCCGCCGGCGCGGAAATGGTCGTGCTGCAGGTCGTCCTCGCGCATCCACGTCAGCTTGACGGGCGCCTTCACCTTCTGCGCGATCGCGGCCGCCTCGACGATGAAGTCGGACGACAGGCGGCGCCCGAAGCCGCCGCCGCTGCGCGTGATGTGGAGCAGGATCTTGTCTTTCGGGATGTTGAAGGTCGTGGAGACGAGGGCCTGCCCCGCGCCCGGATTCTGCGTCGGCGCCCACAGTTCGAGGGTGCCCTCGAGCGGCTTGAACCATGCCGTGCAGTTCTGCGGTTCCATGCTCGCGTGCGAGATGAACGGGTAGACGTAGTTCGCCTCCACCGTACGCGCGGCGCCCGCGAGGGCCGCATCGACGTCGCCGTCCTTGCGCATCACGGCGGCACCGGGCTGCCCGCTCGCGGCCTGGGCGGCGGCGAGGAAGCCGGCCCAGCTGTGGCGCGCGCCTTCGCCTTCGTCCCACGTCACTTTCAGGTTCTTGCGGGCGCGGAACGCGTTCCACGTCGAATCGGCGACGATCGCGACGCCGGGCCGCAGGCCGTTCAGGTTTTCCGTGCCCTCGACGAGGAACGCGGCCTTCACGCCGGGCATGCGCTTGATGGCGTCCAGGTTCGCCTCGACGGGACGGCCGCCCGGCACGGGGCATTTCACATACGTCGCGTACAGCATGCCGGGCAGATGCGTGTCGATGCCGAACAGCGGCTGGCCGCTGACGACGAGCGCGTTGTCCACGCCGCCCACGCGCGTGCCGAGCAGGCGATAGGTCGCCGGGTCCTTCGGCACGACCTCTTTCGCATCCGGCACGGGCAGCGCGGACGCCGTGCGCACGAGCGCGCCGTAGCCCAGCTTGCGGCCGCTGGCGCCGTGCACGACGGCGCCGTCCGCGGCCCGGCATTCCGCTACCGGCACGTTCCACGTCTGCGCGGCGGCGCGTACGAGCATCGTGCGCGCGGTGGCGCCGAGGCGGTGGAAGTTGTCGTAGTTGGTCGGCGTCGACGTCGATCCGCCGGCGCCCTGCGACCCATAGATCGGGTTCAGGTCGCCCTGCACGACGCGGACCGATTTCCAGTCGACCTCGAGTTCTTCGGCCAGCACCATCGGCAGCGACGTCTTGATGCCCTGGCCGATTTCCGGCTGCTTGGAGACGAGCGTCACGCGGCCGTCCGTGCCGATGCGGATGAACGCGTTCGGGACGAAGTCGCCCGCCGCGGGTTCTTGCGCGCCGTTGTCGGCCAGCGCCGCGATGGCGCCGCTCGCCTGCACGCCCAGCAGCAGGGCAACACCTGCCGACTGGCCGAGGAAGCGGCGGCGCGCGGAGGAGGCGGGGCGGCTCATGCTTTCCCCTTGGCGCCGGTCGCGGCAATGTCCGCGGCCCGGTGGATGCCCGCGCGGATGCGGACGTAGGTCGCGCAGCGGCACAGGTTGCCGGCCATCGCGTCGTCGATCTGGGCGTCGGTCGGCTTCGGATGCTGTTTGAGGAGGGCACAAGCCGTCATGATCTGGCCGGCCTGGCAGTAGCCGCACTGCGGCACGTCCAGCTCGGTCCAGGCCTGCTGCAGCGGATGCATCGCGCGGGCATCGAGGCCCTCGATCGTGGTGATGCGGCGCTTGCCGATGCTGCTAACCGGCAATTGGCAGGCGCGGGCCGGCTGGCCGTCCACGTGCACGGTGCAGGCGCCGCAGGCGCCGATGCCGCAGCCGTATTTCGTGCCGACGAGGCCGAGGGTATCGCGCAGCGCCCACAGCAGCGGGGTATCCGCTTCGACGTCGACGGCCCGGGCCTTGCCGTTGACGTTCAGTGTGTATTTACTCATGTCCTCGTGGGATGGGTTGGGATTGCCAAAGCTGAACTGTGCAATGCTAAACCAAACTGCCCCGTCAAGACCAAGGGATTTGATCTTTTACGTGGCAATAGTAGAAACCCGGGGGCTATGACATACTGGAGCGGCCCGATGCGCAGCATCGCACGCCCCACTTACATGCGACGACCGATCACTTTTCCGACCAACCTGCGCAGCCGCCTCGCCGGTGCCGTCGGCGTGCTCGTGCTGGGCGCCACCATGCTGGCGGGCCCACTGGCCGTGGACGTGGCCGAGCACGACCTGCGCGCCGTGCTGGGCGCGCAGCAGTATGCGTCGCTGTCCGGGGCCGCCGCCTTCCTCGACGACCTGCTGGAGGCGCGCCTGCGCCAGATGGCCGCGCTGGCCGCGGCCATGCCGCTCGAGGCCCGCCACGATCCGCGTCGCCTGCAGGCCTGGCTCGCGAACCGCACGGCCGACGTGGGCGACGAGTTCGTCAACATCGCCGCCTTTGCCCGTGACGGCGAACTGGTGGCGTCGGGCGCTTCCATGCCGTCCGCCCAGCCGCTGACGGCCACGGGCCGCCCGTACTTCGAAGAAACGCTATTGCGCGGCCGCGGCATCGTGTCCGATCCGTTCCAGAGCCGCCTGTCCGGCGCGAACATGGTGCTGGTGACGGCGCCCGTGTTCGACGACCACGGCGAGATCGTCTACGTGCTCACGGGCCGCATCGACCTGCAGCATGCGCGCTTCCTGCGCCAGGTCGACGCCCTGCGGCCGGGCAGCACCGGCTATCTGTTCCTGATGTCGGCCGACGGCACGCTGATCGATTCGCCCGCGAGGGAACGCCAGACGGCGCCGCCCGCCGACCAGCCGGGCCTCGCGCGCGCCCTGCACGGCTTCGAGGGCTGGCTGATCGGCGGCGACCGCGCGGGTCCCGCCATCGTCACGTATAAACGCCTGGCGACGACCGGCTGGATCCTCGGCGCCCGCTATCCCGAGGAAGAGGCGTTCGCGCCGCTCGCCCGGGTGCGGCGCACGGTGCTGGTCGTGGCGGGCATCCTCGCGCTGGTCGCGGGCCTGCTTGCGTGGTGGCTCGTGCGCCGCGGCCTGCGCCCGCTGGCCGAATTGCGCCGCAACGTGGCCGCGGTGCGCCACGAGGGCGTCGACAGCGCGGTGCTGGCGCTCGCCCGCAACGACGAGGTCGGCGAACTGGGCCGCGCCTTCCACGACCTCGTGCAGGCGCGCGGGCGCGCGGCCGCCCGCATGCGCGCGATCGCCGACAATGTCCCGGCCGTGATCGCCTACGTCGACCGCGACGAACGCTTCGAATTCACCAACGCCGGCTTCGACCGCATGATCGGATCCGCGCCGGACGTGTTCATCGGGCGCACGGTGCGCGAAGCGCTGGGCGAAGCCGGCTACGCGCGCCTGGAACCGCTGATCCGTGCCGCGCTGCGCGGCGAGCATGGCCACGTGGAAGACGTGCGCAGCGACGATGCCAGGCGCCACCAGATGATCGACACGATTCCCGACATCGATGCCGACGGCCGCGTCGTCGGCTTCTTCGTGATGGCGATGGACATCAGCGAGCGCAAGGAAGCGGAACTGGCGCAGGCCGCGAGCGAGCAGCGCCTGCGCCTGATCGCCGACAACCTGCCCGTGCTGATCTGCTACATCGACCGCAACCACCGCCTGGGCTTCGGCAACGCGACGTTCCAGGCGTGGCTGGGCCTGGAACCGGTCCGCCTGCCCGGCATGCATTTGCAGGACGTACTGGGCAAGCCGGCCTACGACGCCGCGCGACCGCGCCTGAAGCAGGCGTTCGAAGGCGTCGGCGCCACGTTCGAGATGCCGCTGCAGGCGCAGGGCCGGCACCGCATCCTGGAATGGACGTTCGTGCCGGACGTGCAGGCGCAGGGGCGGGTGAACGTCGCCGTCGCGGGGGTGTATGCGCTCGCGCACGACATGACGCGGGTGAAGGAGGCGGAAAGCCGGCTCGTGCAGATGGCGCGCTTCGACAGCCTGACCGGCATCGCCAACCGCCGGCTGTTCGGCGAACTGCTGGGCCAGGCACTGGAACGCGTGCGCCGCCAGCGGCAGGTGATGGGCCTGGCCTACCTGGACATCGACCATTTCAAGGCCATCAACGACACGTGGGGCCACGGCGTCGGCGACGAGGTGCTGAAGGAATTCGCGCAGCGCCTGGCCGCCTGCGTGCGCGTCACGGACACGCCCGCGCGCCTGGCCGGCGACGAATTCGTCGTCCTGCTGGAAGACGTCAAGGGCGTCGACGAGGCGGAGCGGATCGGCGCCAAGATCGTGGATGCCATCCGCAAGCCCATCGCGACCGGCGCCGGTCCGCTTGACGTCACGGCCAGCGTGGGCATCGCGCTCGTGCACGGCATGGACGGCCCGCTGCCCACGCAGGACGAGGTGCTGGGCTGGGCCGACACGGCGCTGTATGCCGCCAAGCACGGCGGCCGCAACCGCTGCGTCGTGCGCGTGGCGGAGGAGGCTGCCGGCGTGTCGATGAAGTAGTTACTGCGGCGCGGGCTGCGTGGCCACCAGCGTGCGCTGCACCCAGCCGCCGGAGACGTTCTCGCCATCGATCTTGACGAAACCGTCGCGCTCTTCGCCGGTGGCGATCGCTTCTTCCGACCGCTTCAACGTCCCCATCACCTTGCTGCCGGAACGCGGTTCCGTGTACACCTTGACGGTCGCGAGGCGCGCATACACGCTGGCGCCGGCCGTCACGGGCACGCCCTCGCGGGTAGACGCTTGCGCATTCACCTTGCTGGCCGCGCTGCTGGTGCGCACGAGGCTCGGCTCGTTGCGGATGCGCGCCACGATGCGGTTGTAGTTGTCGAGCAGGCTGGCCGCGACCATCTTGCCTTCCGGTGTGTTCGTGTAGCCGCCCAGGCGCGAATAATCGCCGCCGCCCCAGCTCCAGCCGGAAATACCGAAGTCCGTCTTGGTCGCGACGCCTTCTTCCGCCGCCACCTGGATGCCGGACCGGACGTCCGCGATCAACAGGCTCGTCTGCGCTTCCTTGAACTTGAGGTTGCCCGCGATACCGCCCGCGATCCGGCCCAGGCCGCCCAGCAGGCGTCCGCCGTAATCCGAGATCGCGCCGCCGATGCCGCCCGTGTTCGCGGCCGCGAACTGCACGTTCGGCGTCATCACGAAGTCGGCCGCCTGCAGCTGGCCCTTGCCGACGTTGCTGCCGGACAGCGTCTCGCCATTCGCGGCGAGTGCGCGTTCCTGCTGCAGATTGGCCATCGCCGCCCCGCGCTCGACCACCTGGAAGCAGTTCGATTGCTGGATCATGATGCGCAGCAACGCGACTGGCGAGCCGAGCCCGTAACTCTGCAGCGCGTGGGCGCTCTCACTCTGCGCTTCCGTGACGGCGATGGTGCCGAGCGGGCGGTCGCAGTGCTCGACCTTGGACGTGGTTTCCTGGGCGTGCAGGGAGGTGGCGCCCGCGAGCAGGGCGGCGATGATCGAAATCCGGATTGGCTTCATGATCCTTGTAAATGAACAGTGAGAAGGAAAGCACGCGGAGCGTGCCTTGCACCTTTGTTCATTTTACAAGTCTGTACAGGGTTGCAATCTCGCCAATTTTCACATTTCCCGACTTTTCAGACACCTCAGTCGCGTTTCAAATACCGGTAGGATAGGTTTCCGGCGGTTCCTCCGCATGCCAGCCGCCGCCCTGATCGAGCGGATGCACGGCCGTCGTGTGGTCGATGTGGATCACGGCATCGAACTGGCGCGCCATGCGGGCAGCGAAATAATGGCTGTGGCGCTCCGTGCGCGGCAGGTAGATGACGCCGATGGCCCGTTCCAGCCGCCGTTCCTCCATCGTGGCGCGTACGTCCTGGCCGATTCCATCGCGCAGGGGCAGCAGGAAGCGGGGAATGCCGGTCTCGTGCAGTAACTCTTCATAGCTGCCCGGCATACCCGGCCGAACGCGCTTGTGCTCGGCCGGCGCATCCCATTCCGAAGCGGCCGTGACAAAGCCGTCGTACGTGGAAAACCCGATCAGCCGGGCCTGCCCATCGTATTCCTTGCGCGCCAGCTCGCCGACGTTCCACTCGCCCATTTCTCCCATTTCCGTCGCGCGCGCGTCGCCGATGTGGGAATTGTGTTCCCAGACGACGATCCTGGATGGCTCGCCATCCTTCGACAAGTGGTGGGCAAGCGCAGCCAGCGTCTCCGCCATGTGGCTGTCGCGTAAATTCCATGACGACACGCGGCCCCGGAACATCGTCCGATAGTATTCCTCGGCATTCTTGACGAGGCGCGCGTTCTGCTCGGCGTAGAAAAACGCTTCCTCGTCGCCGTCCCGGTACATGTAGTCGGCGGCCCGTTGCTGTAGCTGGCGCAACTGCTCGAGGACGCCTTGTTCGCACGACGCGGACAGGTCCAGGCTCGCCGTATAGCCGTAGTGCTGGGTGTCCTCGTGGTAATGGTCGAAGCAGGCGTAACGCTCGCGCGCCTGGCGTGCCGCGTTCGGGTCGACCTGGTCGAGGTAGCGCAGCACTTCCTCCATCGACGTGAACAGGCTGTACAGGTCGAGGCCATAGAAGCCGACCTGCGGTCCGGCCGTTTTCTCGTTATGGTGCCGCAGCCATTGGACGAACGCGGCGACGTCCGTGTTGCGCCACATCCAGTTCGGAAAGCGCTGGAAGCCGGACAGGGCTTCGTCGGCATTGCGGTCATCGCCGCGGCCGCGCACATAGCGGTTGACGCGGTAGGCGTCCGGCCAGTCCGCCTCGACGGCCACGGCGTGGAAACCCTTGTCCTCGATCAGGCGCTGGGTGATGCGCGCCCGTTCCTCGTAGAACTCGTGGGTGCCGTGCGTCGCTTCGCCCAGCAGCACGAAGCGGGCATCGCCCACGAGGTCGAGCAGGGCGTCGTAGTCGCGGTCGCCGCCCGTCAAAGGACGCGCGGCGTTGCGCAGCGCCGAGATGGTGTGCTGCGGGGTCTGCGGCGTCGCCATGACCGCCTCAGTGCAGCCAGCGGCTGCTGGTGCGCGGACGCGCGGCATCGCGCGGCACGGCGCCCCGTTCGATGAACGCCTTCATGCGCGCGAGGTCGTCGTCCATCTGAGACTTCGGATCGGACCCGAGCAGGGTCGCGAGACCGTGGCCGACGACGCCCGCCGGCGGCGTGTACGACATATGCACGGTGACGCGGGTGCCGCCGCGATGCGGCTCGAACTCGATGGAGCCGCTCTGCGGGATGTCGGTGCCCGCTTCGCTGCGCCACGCCAGGCGGTGCGGCCGGGTCTGCTCGGTGAGCACGGCATTCCATTCGAACTCGCTGCCGCCGGGGCCGCGCACGACCCAGTGCGAGCGGCCGCGGCCGAGGTCGCGCACCTCGACGACGTGGGACATGAAGTGCGGGAAGTTCTCGTAATGGGTCCACAGGTCGTAGACGTCTTCAGGCGCGGCGTCGATATGGATCGCCTTGCTGAAGTCGATGGTCTGGTCCATGCCGATGCCGCGGCCGCGCAGCATGCCCAGCAGCGGCTGGTTGGTGGCGCCCCTGGCCAGCAGCGCGGCGCCGGCCAGGCCCAGCATCCATGCCAGTGGCGAACGCCGGCTCAGCGCATACAGGGCCAGCAGGCCGCCGCCGGCCAGGGCGGAATTGCGCGCGGTGAGTGTCCATTCGCCGCCCGGGCCCGCCTGCAGGGTATCGCGCACACGGGTGCGGACGTCATGCGCCATGGCGCGGGCCTTGTCCATGCCGTTGCCGACTGCATGTCCGTCCCCGCCGGCCGCAGTGCCCAGCGCATGCCGCGCCTTGTCCACGCCGCCGCCGACGGCGTCGCCTGCCTTGGTCAGCGCGTCCTTCGCCCTGTCGATGCCGGCGTCGAGCGCTTCGCTCGCCGCGTGCCCCATGCGCTCCAGCGCCGAGCCCGACCTGGCCCCGGCACCGTCTGCCATGCCGGCCGCGCGGTCGCGCAGCTCGTCGCCGGCGGCGCCGATGCGTTCGCCCGCGCCGCGCCAGACGTTGCCCAGCGCGCTGGACGTGCGCGCGCCCGCGTTGCGCACGGCCGCGGCCGATTGCGCGCGCCGCGCCCCGCCGCGGTCCGGGTCGAGCATGTACATCAGCAGCGCGCCGGCCGCGGCACCGCCGATCCACTTCGCGATTTCATAGCCTGTGTCCGTCGTGTTTTTCATGATTGGCTCCTCCGGTTGGTCTGGCCCTGGCCGCCGCCTCGTCATGCCAGGCGGTGGCCAGCAAATCCTGCACTTCCTCGTCGCTGGTCTGTTCGAAGGCGTCGTACCACTGGCCGACGGCGCGGAAGTGGGGCGGGGTCGACAGGCAGACGAGTTCGTCGACACGTGCCTCGAGCGCGGCCGCCGTGCCGGGCGGCGCGACGGGGATCGCCAGCACCAGCTCGCGCGGACCCAGCCGGCGCGCCACTTCGATGGCGGCCAGCATCGTGGAACCCGTGGCGACGCCGTCGTCGACGAGGATCGCGCTGCGGCCGGCGAGGTCGAGCGGCGGCCGGCCGCCGCGGTAGGCGCGCTCGCGCCGCTGCAGTTCGGCCAGCTCGCGCGCCGTCACCGCTTCCACGTCCTGCGCGGTGACGCCCATCAGGCCGGGCACGCCGGGCTGGAGCACGCGGACGCCGCCGCTGCCCACGGCGCCCATCGCGAATTCCTCGTGGCGCGGCATGCCGAGCTTGCGCACGAGCAGGACGTCGAGGGCAATGCCGAGCCGCTGTGCGACGGCGAACCCGACCGGGACGCCGCCGCGCGGGAGTGCCAGCACGATGGCGTCCGGATGCCGGGTATAGGCGGCGAGCCGCTGCGCCAGCAGGCGGCCCGCTTCGGTGCGATTCTTGAAATGACGGATGTCGGCCATGATGCGCACGCTTTCAGAGTCCTTCCCTGATCTCGAACCGAGGGCGGCGTGAGCGCGGTCGCGGGCGGCCCGCAGGCCGTCCGCTCGCGTGCCGCGCCGTGCGGCTCATCGACCCTACTGGATCGTCAGCTGGCGCGCCGTGCCGCCCTGTTTCTTGGGCAGCGAGAGCATCAGGACGCCGTCCTCGAGCCGCGCCTGCGCGCTGGCATCGTCGACCTCGGAGGGCAGCGTGAAACTGCGCTGGTACTTGCGCGTCGAGCGCTCAGAATACACCACCTGTTCACCCTGGCGCTGTTCGTTTGCCTGCTGGCACTCGCCCTCGATGGTGATGCGCTGGCCGTCGATCGAGACGTGCACGTCCTCCTTCTTGACGCCCGGCAGCTCGGCCTTCACCTCGAAGGTCTTGTCCGTCTCGCTGACGTCCAGGCGCGGCATGCCGACGTCCTCGCCGGCCCAGCGCCCCTGGGCGAGCGGCGCGAAGAAGTCCTGGAACATGTTCTCGACCATGCGTCCGAACTGGTCTTCCATGGCGCCGGGACGGAATGTGGAAAGCGGCGTCGTGCCTCTTCTGATCAGGTTCATGATAGACCTCCCTTTCAAGAATGATGTCCCGCGGCGCGCAGGGCGCCGCAACACCATTTATAGGGCGGTCGAATCGGGTTTGCAAGCGTCGTCTCGTACCGTGCGCGGGGGCCGGGTCGGACCTTTGAGGCAGGACAGCAGGCCAACGAAAGCGGGGAATTCTTGCGCAACCGCCCCGGTCAACGACAGTGTGTGGACCGGGGCAGGTGCGGGCGTCAGCCGAGGTTGCGCCGGTGGAAGCGCAAGTGGTCTTCGACGAAGGTGGAGATGAAGTAATAGCCGTGGTCGTAACCGGGGTGGCGGCGCAATTCGAGCGGCTGGCCGACGGCGCGGCAGGCTTCCTCGAACGCCTCCGGGTAAAGTTGTTCGGCCAGGAACTTGTCGCCCAGGCCCTGGTCGATCAGGATCCCCTTGGGGAAGGGCGGGGCGTCGGCGCAGGCCATCAGCTCGGTCGCATCGTAGACGCGCCACGCGTCGCGATCGGTGCCGAGATAGCCGCCGAACGCCTTCTCGCCCCACGGGCAGCGGGACGGCGCGGCGATGGGGGCGAAGGCCGACACGGAGCGGAACAGGTCGGGGTTGCGCAGCGCCAGCATCAGCGCGCCGTGGCCGCCCATGGAGTGGCCGAAGATACCCACGCGCGCCGGATCGGCCGGCAAGGTGGCGAGCACCAGCGCGCGCAGTTCGAGGATGTGGCTGTACATGCGGTAGTGGGTCGACCACGGTTCGCGGATGGCGTCCACGTAGAAACCGGCGCCGGCGCCGAAGTCCCAGCTGTCGGTCTCGCCCGGCACGCCGGCGCCGCGCGGGCTCGTGTCGGGCGCGACCAGGATCAGGCCTTCCTGCGCCGCCACGCGCTGGGCGCCGGCCTTGATCATGAAGGTCTCTTCGGTGCACGTCAGGCCGGCGAGGTAGAACAGGACGGGCAGGCGCTTGCCGTGCGCGCCGGGAGGGAGGTACACGGAAAAACGCATCGGCAGGCCGATGGCGGCGGAATCGTATTTGTAGAAGCGCTGGACGCCGTCGAAACAAACGTGTTCGCTGAGGAGTTCGGGCATGGCTCGGTCCATCGGATGGTTGGCTGATCGAAAGCGCAAGTATGCCCGGTCCGCAGGCGGGCCGCTACTGCGCTTCAGATCAGCCCGAGCGCCCCCAGCACGGCGCCGGCCGCGAGCAGCCACAGCAGATGGATGCGCGTGCGCCAGATGATCAGGCCGCTGACGACCGCGGCGAGCCACAGGGGCCAGTTCGCCAGGACGGCGGACGCGATCGGGGCAGCTGCGCCGGCACCGGCACTGACACCGGCGCCGGCACTGACACCGGCGCCGGCGGAACTGGCCATGATCCAGGCGGTGGACAGCAGCAGCGCGATCACGATGGGCGCCATGCCCTGCTTGAAGGCCCGCACGGCGCGCAGGTCGCGGTTGCGGTGGCCCCAGCGGGCGGCCGTGTAGGTGATGATGGTGGACGGCGTCATGATACCGACCATCGTCACGAGCACGCCGAACAGCGCGGCCGCCGTGCTGCCGGCGTTCATGCCGACGTACCACCCCATCAGGGCGACGAACAGGACGTTCGGCCCCGGTGCGGCTTGCGCCAGCGCGATGGACTGGTTGAACTGTTCCTGGGTTAGCCAGTGGTGCTGCTCGACGAGGAAGCGGTGCATCTCGGACGACGTCGAGATGGCCCCGCCGACCGACATCAGCGACATCTGGAGGAAGTGGCCGAGCAAGTCGAGCCAGTCGGCCCAGTCCAGCGCGAGGTGCAGGGGCGCCGTCATGATGCGAGCCGGCGGTACGTGAGGACGCAGCCCAGGCCGCCGAGGCCGAACAGCACCCAGGGGAGCGGACATTTGAGGAACGCGACGAGGATGAAGCCGGCCGCCGCGATGGCCAGGCACCAGGACACGGGCATCGGGCTTTTCTTCAGCGCGCTGGCCAGGCGCAGGCCGGCCGCGCCGATCAGGCCGGCACAGACGGCGGCCATGCCGTGCAGTGCGCCGGCGACGACAGGGTTGTCGGCGAAGCGGTCGTGCAGCA
>Ga0308166_1003263_pt1 | contig 13979 bp, 11 predicted proteins | sample PhyCR2_2_FD_202137 | JGI IMG/M metagenome (GOLD analysis project Ga0308166, IMG submission 202137) | Phyllosphere microbial communities from UC Gill Tract Community Farm, Albany, California, United States - DLSLCC.R2 | ecosystem: Host-associated > Plants > Phyllosphere > Unclassified | place... | reverse complement strand
GACCGCTCGGAGGAATTGCGCCAGGCCGGCCTGGCCTCGACCCGCAAGCTGGTCGGCGCCAACTTCGTCATGACCGAAGGCGGCCACCTGTATCCGATGGAGCACCCGGCCCGTGCCGCTCAGTTGACCCATGACATGATCGGGCGGTTGCTGGCCCAGCGTGCTGGACAAAATGACAGCGCAAAGGGGGACCAGCGCGGGCTTTTCGCGTAAAATCGCGGGATTTTCCGTACACCCTGAAAGAGCAGCATGGCAATCAAAAGCGATAAATGGATCCGCCGCATGGCGCAGGAAACCGGCATGATCGAGCCCTTCGAGCCGGGCCAGGTGCGCGAGGCCGATGGCCGCCGCATCATTTCCTATGGCACTTCGTCTTACGGCTACGATATTCGCTGCGCAGACGAGTTCAAGGTCTTCACCAACATCAACAGCACGATCGTCGACCCGAAGAACTTCGACGAGAAATCGTTTGTCGACATCAAGAGCGACGTTTGCATCATCCCGCCGAACTCGTTCGCGCTGGCGCGCACCATGGAATACTTCCGCATCCCGCGCAACGTGCTGACCGTTTGCCTCGGCAAGTCGACCTACGCGCGCTGCGGCATCATCGTCAACGTGACGCCGTTCGAGCCGGAGTGGGAAGGCTACGTGACCCTGGAGTTCTCGAACACGACGCCGCTGCCGGCCAAGATCTATGCGGGCGAGGGCTGCGCCCAGGTGCTGTTCTTTGAATCGGACGAGGTCTGCGAGACCTCGTACAAGGACCGCGGCGGCAAGTACCAGGGCCAGCATGGCGTGACGCTGCCGAAGACCTGACCCGGGATGCATGGCCGGGAGGCCGGAACCCGCCTCCACCCTGCGCCAAGCACAAAAAAAGAGGAGCCGGCGGCTCCTCTTTTCACATCAGTCACGTCAATCAGTCCTGCCTCAGTCTTGCTTGACGCAGTCCACGAAGTAGCCCAGCTTGCCGTCGATCTCGCGCTTGACCAGGCCGTGCACGTCGGTTTCGAAGCCCGGGAAGCGTTCGTTGAAGTCGCGTGCGAAGCGCAGATAGTCGACGATGGTCTTGTTGAAGCGCTCGCCCGGGATCAGGAGCGGAATGCCCGGCGGATAAGGCGTCAGCAGGATCGCGGTGGTGCGGCCTTCCAGGTCCTCGATGGCCACGCGCTCGATGTCGCGGCGCGCCATCTTGGCAAAGGCGTCCGACGGCTTCATCGCCGGCACCATGTCCGACAAATACATCTCGGTGGTCAGGCGCGCCACGTCGTACTGCTTGTAGAAGGTGTGGATCTGCGTGCACAGGTCGCGCAGGCCGCGGTCCTCGTAGCGCGGGTTGGCCGAGGCGAACTGCGGCATCACCTGCCACATCGGCTTGTTGCGGTCGTAGTCGTCCTTGAACTGCTGCAGCGCCGTCACCAGCGTGTTCCAGCGGCCCTTGGTGATGCCGATCGTGAACATGATGAAGAACGAGTACAGGCCGCACTTCTCGATGATGACGCCGTGCTCGGCCAGGTACTTGGTGACGATCGAGGCCGGGATGCCGGTCTCGCCGAACTGGCCGTCCAGGGAAAGGCCGGGCGTGACGATGGTCGACTTGATCGGGTCGAGCATGTTGAAGCCTTCGGCCAGGTTGCCGAAGCCGTGCCAGTCGTCGTCGGCGTGGATCATCCAGTCTTCCTGGGTGCCGATGCCTTCCTCGCCTTCCACGTCCGGGCCCCAGACCTTGAACCACCAGTCGTCGCCGAACTCGAGGTCGACCTTCTTCATGGCGCGGCGGAAGTCCAGCGCTTCCAGGATCGATTCTTCCACCAGCGCGGTGCCGCCCGGCGCTTCCATCATGGCGGCGGCCACGTCGCACGAGGCGATGATCGAGTACTGCGGCGAGGTCGAGGTGTGCATCAGGAAGGCTTCGTTGAAGGCGTCCTGGTCCAGCTTGACCGATTCCGATTCGCGCACCAGCACCTGCGAGGCCTGCGACAAACCGGCCAGCAGCTTGTGGGTCGACTGGGTCGAGAAGATCATCGACTGCTTGGCGCGCGGGCGGTCGCGGCCGATCGCGTGCATGTTCTTGTAGAAGTCGTGGAAGGTCGCGTGCGGCAGCCAGGCTTCGTCGAAGTGCAGGGTGTCGATGCGGCCGTCGAGCATTTCGCGCAGCACCTCGACGTTGTAGACCACGCCGTCGTAGGTCGACTGGGTGATGGTCAGGATGCGCGGCTTCTTGTCCTTGGCTTCGCGCGCGAACGGGTTCGCCTCGATCTTGCGGGCGATCGATTCGGGCGTGAACTCTTCCAGCGGGATCGGGCCGATGATGCCGAGGTTGTTCCGGGTCGGCATCAGGAACACGGGGATCGCGCCGCACATGATGATCGAGTGCAGGATCGACTTGTGGCAGTTACGGTCGACCACGACGATGTCGCCCGGGGCGACGGTCGAGTGCCAGACCATCTTGTTCGAGGTCGAGGTGCCGTTGGTGACGAAGTAGCAGTGGTCGGCGCTGTAGATGCGCGCGGCGTTGCGTTCGGACTTCGCGACCGGACCGGTGTGGTCCAGCAGCTGGCCCAGTTCCTCGACCGCATTGCAGACGTCGGCGCGCAGCATGTTCTCGCCGAAGAACTGGTGGAACATCTGGCCGATCGGGCTCTTCAAAAAGGCGACGCCGCCCGAGTGGCCCGGGCAGTGCCAGGAATAGGAACCGTCGTAGGCGTAGTTGACCAGCGCGCGGAAGAAGGGCGGCGCCAGCGAATCGAGGTAGGCCTTGGCTTCGCGGATGATGTGGCGCGCGACGAATTCCGGCGTGTCCTCGAACATGTGGATGAAGCCGTGCAGCTCCTTCAGGATGTCGTTCGGGATGTGGCGCGAGGTGCGGGTCTCGCCGTAGATGTAGATCGGGATGTTCGAGTTCTTGTGGCGGATCTCCTGCACGAAGGCGCGCAGGTTGATCAGCGCGTGGTCGGTTTCTTCCACCGAACCGCCGCCGAATTCCTCGTCGTCGATCGACAGCACGAAGGCCGAGGCGCGCGACTGCTGCTGGGCGAACTGCGACAGGTCGCCGTAGCTGGTCAGGCCCAGCACCTCCATGCCTTCTTTTTCCATTGCCGCGGCCAGTGCGCGGATGCCGAGACCGGACGTGTTCTCGGAACGGAAATCCTCGTCAATGATGACGATGGGGAAGCGAAATTTCATTGACAGCTCCAATGCGAAGCGCCGTGGGGGCAGCCACGTCGGGTTGACGCGGCCCGCTCACACGGCACCGAAAAATAAGAAGCGGATTTTCGCAGAAAATCCGCTGTCCGGTGAACATTTTTTTGCTAGGGTAACCACATGCGCCGAGGGGCGGCGCACTCTAGCGGGCAGCGACGCAATTCAGCCGCGATTCAGCCGTGATTCAACCGCACCGCAGCCGCATCCCGCAGCCGCCGTTCAGTTCCTGGCGCGCCGTCGCAGGCCCTTCAGCAGCTCGACGCCGAGAATCGCGCCCAGGGCCGCCAGGAAGGGGACCGCCACCAGCGGCGTCGGCTTCATGTGCAGCCAGGCGAAGGCGCCGATCACCAGGCCGAAGGCGGCCACGGTGACGGTCGCGCCCAGCAGCCAGGTGCGGCGCGCCAGCAGGGCCACGGCCGCCAGCGAGATCGCGATCTGCTGCGCGACCGAAGCCAGCGACCACTGGCGGTGGCGGTGCAAGGCTTCTTCCGACTGCGCGCTGAGCTTCGCCGACGACGCTTCCCAGCGCTCGGCCTCGACCCGGATATCCTCCTTCTCCTGCTGGTAGCGCAGCACCTCGGCACGGTAGTGCACGTGGTCGACGCCGGGCAGGTTGGTCGCCAGTTCGGCCAGGTTCTGCTTGTTCGACTTGGCCTGGTAGTGGTTCCAGGCGTTGGCCGCGCTGGTCTTGTCGATGGCCGCGCTGTTCTTCAGGAGGGCCGCTTCGTTGTAGCTGCTGTTGCCGATGAAGCCGAACAGGGTGCCGATGGTGGCCAGGATCGCGATCAGCACCGCGACCTTGCCGGCGAAGCCGTCGCCGCCGCGCGAAGCCGGGGCCGGGAGCGTGGTCATGCTCATGCGGGGCGCTTCCGTTCGTAGGTGACGAAGGCGTAGCCGTAGCCATTGGCTTCGGAATGGTGTTCCTCGCGCGCGGTCTCCTGCCACACGGCGGGGTCGATGGGCGGGAAGAAGGTGTCGCAATCGAAGGTGTGGGCGATCTCGGTGACGATCATGCGGTCGGCCAGGTCGAGCGCCGCCGTGAAGATCTGGGCGCCGCCGATGATGCTGGTCTCGTCGCCCTGCACCAGCGCGATGGCCTCATCCAGCGAGGTGACGGCATCGACGCCCTCGTGGCGCCAGTCGGCGTTGCGGGTGACGACGATGTTCTGCCGGCCTGGCAGCGGGCGGCCGATCGAGTCGAAGGTCTTGCGGCCCATGATGATCGGGCGGCCGAGCGTGACGCGCTTGAAGTGCGCCAGGTCTTCGGGCAGGTGCCAGGGCAGCTGGTTGTCGATGCCGATGCCGCGCTGGGCGTCGATGGCGACGACCATGGTCAGGCGGGTCATCGGGCCACCTTCGGCGGCGTGGCGGAGGAAGGGAAAAGGGCGCGCATGGTGTAAATCCTTGTTGCAATGCAATGAAGTCGGCAGATGGTGTCGCGACTTGGACTGTCTGTCAAGATTTCGAGACGAATCTGCGTTGTTTCAGCAACTTGCCGATTGGAGAAAACGTGCGTCCGATCAGGATGCTGCATCGTGCGGCATGGAAAGCTCTTGTCTGATCTCGATCGGCGAGGCGATTACGTGGGTAAAAAGAGGATAGGGCGGATGGGCAGCGCGGAAGTATTCACGTGTCCGGTGCAAGGAGAGGCGCTGGCGGTGGTCGTCAGCAGCCAGCTCATCTTCGCACTCATCGCATTCGGGGTACCCGAAGTACGCGAATTCGGTGAAGAGGGCAGGGTCGTGCTGGGTATCTGTGTCTTTTTCGCCGTCGTTTGCCTGCTGACCATGTTCCAACGGGTTGCGATCGATGGCACGTTTGTGCAGGTGCAGAGTTTCCTGACTTGCTTCCGGTGGCTGCGCTTCGACGCGAGCGAGATTCGCGAGGTGCGCTTCGTGCAGGCGGCCGGCGAGGCGCAGGTTCACTACTTTATGATGACGCTGGACCGGGCGCCACATCGCAGATGGCATCGGGTGCGGATCCATTCCGAGGCAACCCCCCTTTACAACGGAGGCATCGACGTGCCCGTGTTCCTTGCCCTGATGGGTGCTTTGGCGCTGTGCCAGCCAGACCTGGCAATCCAGGACTTGCCGCCAGATTACCGTGGCGTGCTGGCGCCGCCGCTCGCGATGGAAGCCCAGGCGCCAGCTCCGCGCGGCAAGGCACGCAAGCGCGAGCGGACTGCCGCCGCCGAGCGGGCAAACAGGAAAGAACGTTCCAGTAAGACGACGTGAGCCTTACGCTGGCCTTCAGGCCCGCTCGAACAGGCCATTGCCATCCCAGCGTGGCAGATTGACCGGCGTGCGCGCCGCGACAGCCCTGGCTGCATAATGCGCGCCGAGCCTGGCCAGCAGGCGCGGAAAGGCGCGGCAATAGCTGGACTGGATGCCGGCAACGCGGGCCAACCGGGCGTAATCGATCACCTGCCCGGGCGGCACGGCGTCGAGCACCGCCACCACCCGCTCGCGCCAGTCCTCGGACCAGGGACGCATGCGCCCCTCCAGCTGCAGGATCTCGTCTCCAGCAACGATGGTGCCGCCTTCGAGCACCCGCGCCAGCATGCCGCGCCGGTTTACCAACGCCCGGGCCAGCCCGCGCCGCTGCAAATCGAGCTGGCCGCAGGCTTCGCACTGGAACATCAGGCGGATGCGCACCTGCTCGCCGAGCTGGAGGACGGTGCCGGAAGTGAGACTGGCCGTATCGACATCGAGCAGCAAATTCTCGCGCAGCGCGTGTGCGGGAAGATCGAACGCGTCGTAGACCGAGGCGCTGGCCAGCAGCAGCTGGCGCGGCGAAACCCGGTCGGCGTGGATGTCGCCTTCGAAGCCGGCGCCCGCAACAGCCACGGCGCGCTCGACCCGCAGCGGCGGCGCGCGCCGCTCAAGACGCAGCGACAGCGCGCGGACCCGGCCGAGGACCATCGCGTCGGTGTCGCTCAGACCGCGACCGGTGCCTTGATCGCCGCGTGCGACTGGTAATCGACAACCTCGAAGTCCTCGAAGCGGTAGTCGAACAGCGAGTCCGGCTTGCGCTTGATGACCAGCTTCGGCAGCGGCAGCGGCGCGCGCGCGAGCTGCAATTCGGCCTGATCGAGGTGGTTCGAATACAGGTGGCAGTCGCCGCCGGTCCAGACGAAGTCGCCCACCTCCAGGCCGGCCTGCTGGGCCATCATGTGGGTCAGCAGCGCGTACGAGGCGATGTTGAAGGGCACGCCCAGGAAGATGTCGGCGCTGCGCTGGTAGAGCTGGCAGGACAGCTTGCCGTCGGCCACGTAGAACTGGAACAGGGCGTGGCAGGGCGGCAGCTTCATCTGCGGGATGTCGGCCACGTTCCAGGCGGAGACGATCATGCGGCGCGAGTCCGGCGTGCCCTTGATCTGCTCCATGACCTGGGCGATCTGGTCGATGTGCCCGCCGTTCGGCGTCGGCCAGTTGCGCCACTGGTAGCCGTAGATGGGACCGAGGTCGCCGTTGGCGTCGGCCCATTCGTCCCAGATCGAGACGCCGTTTTCCTTCAGGTAGGCGATGTTGGTCGAGCCCTGCAGGAACCAGATCAGTTCATGGATGATGGATTTGAGGTGCACCTTCTTGGTGGTCACCAGCGGAAAGCCTTGCTGCAGGTCGAAGCGCATCTGGTGGCCGAACACGGACACGGTGCCGGTACCGGTGCGGTCGGTTTTATGGGCGCCATGCTCTTTCACATGGCGCATGAAGTCGAGGTATTGGCGCATCGCGATCCTTCGGGAGAAAACCCGGCATTGTAACTTATGCAGGCGCGCGCAGCGCCGCCGCCAGCAAGGCCAGCGCCGCGCGCACCCGGTCGTCGGGCGCCGCCAGCAGGTTGTCGCCCACATACAGCTCGAAGTAGCTGGTGTCCGGCAGCACGCCGTGGTTGATGCGGTTGAACAGCCAGATGCCGTGGCGCTCGGCGAGCGCGTCGCGGATCGCCAGCGCGCGCTCGCGGCCGACCGGCAGGTGCAGGTGCAGCATGTTGGCCGCCGGGCGCGCCGGGTTCACCCGGATCTCGGGATGCGCGCGCAGGGCTTCGTACAGGAATTCGGTGCGCCTGAAATACGCCGGCATGGCCGCCAGGCGCGCCTCGAACTGCATGGCGGCCGCGACGATGTAGGGCGAGCGGTGGATGACGTTGCCGCCCTGGCGCCGGAACCATTCGGCGGCGCGCGCCACGAAGGCCTCGCTGCCGGCCAGCATGGCCCCGCCCAGGCCGCCGATGCCCTTGTACAGCGAGACATACACCGAATCGAAACCGGCCGCGATGTCGGCCACCGGCCTGCCGTAGCCGGCGGCAGCTTCCCACAGGCGCGCGCCGTCCATGTGCAGGTGTATGCCGCGCGCCCGGCAGTGGTCCTTGATGGCCGCGAGTTCTTCCCAGGACGGAGCCTGGCCGCCGATCTCGCGCATCGGCAGCTCCAGGCCGACGGCGGCCAGGCGGTCGGGGATGGCTTGCAGGTCGGCGGCGCTGAAGGGGCGCTGGCGGTCGCCGACCTGCAGGGCGTCGAAGTGGCCGAGCAGCTGGTGGTTGGAACGCTCGTGCACGAAGATGTGCGAGGTCGGGTGCAGGGCGACCGGGGCGCGGTCGCGGTCCATGCTGGCCAGGCGCAGGGCGGTCACCTGGGTCATGGTGCCGCTGATGCAGAACACGGCGGCCGGGAAGCCGAGCAGGGCGGCGACTTTCTTCTCGAAGGATTCGATCAGCGCGCCACTGCCGTAGACGTCGTGCTCGACCTCGTTGGCCTCGCACCAGGCGGCCATGTCGGCGTACAGCTCGGCCGGGCGGCGGGCGCGGTGGCCGGGGAAGACGGTGTCGCAGCGGCGGATCAGGTCGGTGTCGGTCAAGATGGGCTCCGTGTGAAAGGAGCCCGAGTTTACACCGTCGGAAGGCGCAGCCTGGATTAATGCGTCAATGCGAGGTGCTTGGCCGGCGCGGGCAGCGCGTCGCTCTCCCCGGACCCATCCAGCCGGAACGCCCGCACCGCGCGCGCCAGCTGGGCCGCCTGGTCGTGCATCGCCTGCGCCGCGGCGCTGGCTTCCTCGACCAGGGCGGCATTGCGCTGGGTCGATTCGTCCATCTCGCCGATCGCCAGGTTGACCTGCTCGATGCCGCCGCTTTGCTCGGCGCTGGCGGCGCTGATGTCGGCCATGATGTCGGTCACGCGGCCGACGCTGGCCAGCACCTCGTTCATGGTGGCGCCGGCTTCGCTCACCAGGCGGCTGCCGGCTTCGACGTCGCTGTTCGAGGCGGCGATCAGGGCCTTGATTTCCCTGGCCGCGGCGGCGCTGCGCTGGGCCAGGTTGCGCACTTCGTTGGCGACCACCGCGAAGCCGCGGCCCTGTTCGCCGGCGCGCGCCGCTTCCACGGCCGCGTTCAGCGCCAGGATGTTGGTCTGGAAGGCGATGCCGTCGATGACGCCGGTGATGTCGCCGATCTTGCGCGAGGACTGGTTGATCGACTCCATGGTGTCGATCACCTGGGCCACCATGCTGCCGCCCTTTTGCGCCACCGTCGAGGCGCTCACGGCCAGCTGGTTGGCCTGGCGCGCGTGCTCGGCGTTCTGGCGCACGGTCTCGGTCAGTTCGCCCATCGAGGAGGCGGTGGTGGCCAGGCTGGCCACCTGCTCCTCGGTGCGCGCGCACAGGTCCAGGTTGCCGGTCGAGATTTCCTGCGAGGCGTTGGCGATCTGCTCGGCGCCGTCGCGCACGTTGCCGACCACGCTGGACAGGTTGCGGCTGATGCCGTTCATGGCGGCGGTCAGGCGGCCGATCTCGTCCTCGCCGCGGCTGGCGATGCGCACGGTGAGGTCGCCCTCGGCGATGCGCACGGCGGCGTCGCGCACTTCGGCCAGCGGACGGGTGACGGCATGGCGCACAAAGGCGTACAGCACGGCGGCAAAGGCGGCCAGGGCCACCAGGCCGTAGGCGATGTAGCGGTTGCGCAGCGCCGTGGCTTCGGCGGTGATCTCGTCGGCGTAGGTGCCGCCGGCGATCACCCAGTTCCAGTCCTTGAACGGGGTGTAGAGCGCGAACTTCTCGCGGCTCGCGTCCTCGCCCGGGTTCTGCCAGGCGTAGCTGATCTCGCCCTGTTTCGTGTCCAGGATCTCCTTGACGAAGGCGCGGCCGTCGGCGCTGCGGCTGTCCAGGATGTTCTTGCCTTCCTGCGTCGGATGCACGACCAGCTCGCCGTAGGCCTTGCCCGGCGCCGCGTTCAGCACGTAGAAGTAGCCGGTCTCGCCGACCTTGGCGCTGCGGATGCGTTCCTTCAGGCCGGCCAGGTCGCTGCTGATGTCGATGCCCACGTACAGCGCGCCGACCACCTTGCCGGCGGCGTCGCGCACCGGCTGGTACTGGGTGATGAACTGCTTGCCGAACAGGGTCGCCAGGCCGACGTAGACCTTGCCTTCGCGCAGCGCGGCGTAGGCCGGGGTCGCGCGGTCGAGCTGGGTGCCGACGGCGCGCTCGCCGTTTTCCTTTTTCACCGAGGTGCTGATGCGCACGAAATCGTCGCCGCTGGCGGCGAAGATGGTGGCGTTGCCGCCGGTCTCGGTCGAGAAGCGGTCGGGCGCGCTGAAGTCCAGGTCCAGCACCTTGCCGTCGTGCTTCAGGGCCGGCACGGCCTTGCCGCCGATGTCCACGGTCTCGGCGGCGTCGAGTTCGAAGCTGCCCGGGAAGCCGGCCGCGAACACCTTGCCGAAGCTGACCGCCTCGTTCGAGACGGTCTTGTGGAACAGAGACACGGTGGCGACCAGCCCGTTCAGTTCGGTCTTCACGTTGCGCGCCGCGCGCTCCTCGAGCAGCGAAGAGGTCGTGGCGCTGGTGGTCAGCACCAGGGCGCCGATGATGACGCCCACCAGGGCAAAGGAAAATGCGCTGATCTTGGAGCCGACGCTCCAGTTGGCGAGGTGAAATTTAGTCTTGGGCATGGTCAGGGCAATAAGGGAAATACCGCTTTCTCTGCCGATCATAACCGCGCTTTATTCCTCAAGGCAACGAAAGTTGCTACTCATCAGTGCAACTGCTGCACTACCACAACGCTTTATATCATTGTTGTAAATGGACGTGGTGGAACTGTAAAGCCGCCAGGTTGGCGTAGATGCCACCTTGCGCCACCAGCGAAGCGTGGGTGCCGGTTTCGACGATACGGCCATCTTCCAGCACCACGATGCGGTCGGCGCGCTGCACGGTCGCCAGGCGGTGGGCGATGATGATGGTGGTGCGCCCGACCATGGCCGCTTCCAGCGCGCCCTGCACCAGGCGTTCGGATTCGGCGTCGAGCGCGCTGGTGGCTTCGTCGAGCAGCAGCAGCGGCGGGTTCTTCAGCAGGGCGCGCGCGATCGCGATGCGCTGGCGCTGGCCGCCCGAGAGGCGCACGCCGCGCTCGCCCAGGAAGGAGCGGTAGCCCTGGGGCAGGCGCTCGATGAATTCGTGGGCCGCGGCCAGCCTGGCCACGGCGATCACCTCCTCGTCGCTGGCGTCGGGGCGGCCGTAGCGGATGTTCTCCATGGCGTCGTTTGAAAAGATCACCGTGTCCTGGGGCACGATGCCGATCGCGTCGCGCAGGGTATGCAGGTCGAGGTCGCGGATGTCCACGCCGTCGAGCGCGATCGCGCCGGCCTGCGGGTCGTAGTAGCGCAGCAGCAGCTGGAACAGGGTGGTCTTGCCGGCGCCCGAAGGGCCGACCACGGCCACCGTTTCGCCGGGCTGGATGTCGAGCGAGAGGTGCGACAGCGCCGCGCTGTCCTGGCGCGAGGGGTAGGCAAAGCTCACGTCGCGCAGGGCCAGTGCCGCACCACGATCCGCGCCGCTGGTGCGGGCCGGCAGCGCTTGCGGGTGGGCCGGGTTGCGGATGTTCGAGCGCGCGGCCAGCAGTTCCAGCAGGCGCTCGGTAGCGCCGGCGGCGCGCTGGGCTTCGCCCATCACTTCCGACAGCGCGCCGATCGATCCGGCCACGATGCTGGCGTACAGGATGAACTGGCCGAGTTCGCCGCCGGTCATGCTGCCCCTGAGCACCGCATGCGCGCCCAGCCACAGCACGAAGACGATGGTGCCGAACACCAGCACGATGGCCAGCATGGTCAGCAGGGAGCGCGCGCGGATGCGCTGCATGGCGGCCGCGAACGCGCCTTCCACCGAGGCGCCGAAGCGGCGCGCCTCGATCTTCTCGTGGGTGTAGGCCTGCACGGTCGGCATGGCGTTCAGGATCTCGCCGGCCAGGGCCGAGGCGTCGGCGATGCGGTCCTGCGAATCGCGCGAGAGCTTGCGCACGCGGCGCCCGAACAGCACGATCGGCACGATCACCGCGATCAGCAGGCCGAAGATGATGGCGGTCAGCTTGGCGTCGGTCACGAACAGCATCACCAGGCCGCCGATGAACAGCAGCACGTTGCGCAGGGCCACCGAGATGCTGGTGCCGACCACGGCCTGGATCAGGGTGGTGTCGGTGGTCAGGCGCGACAGCACCTCGCCGGTCTGGGTGGTCTCGAAGAATTCCGGGCTCTGGTTGACCACGTGGCTGTAGACCGCGCTGCGGATGTCGGCCGTCACCCGTTCGCCCAGCCAGGACACCATGTAGAAGCGCGCCGCGGTGGCGATCCCGAGCACGGTGGCCACGCCGAACAGGGCGAGGAAGGTGGCGTCGACGTTGCGGATACTGTGCGCGCCGGCCGCGGCGCCGAAGCCGAGGTCGATCATCTGCTTGAAGGCGGCGGGAATGGCGAGGGTGGCGCCGGCCGCGAACAGCAGGGCGATGCCGGCCAGGACGAACTGGCGGCGGTAGGGTCGCAGAAAGGGAAGCAGTCCCTTGAAGGCGGCGAGGCTGCCCTTGGCAGGCGCGGAAGAGTCTGTGCGGGTGCTGCCGGGGGCTTGCTTGGTCACGGATTTGGTCACGGGTGGTGTCAATGTATTGCCTGTTGTTGTTCTGTCTCGTGTCATCTTGTCATAGCTTCATGTCGCGCAGGTAGCCGGTCAGCTCCAGGTAGCCGTGGCCGGCCGCCACGCCGTCGCGCGCGACCGTGACCGCGCCTTCCCAGTACACGGCGCCGGTCGAGCGGCGCGAATCGAGTTCCTGGTCCTGCTGCAAGGGGACGATCTGCCAGCGCGTGGCGCCGGTGGCGACCGTGGTGGCCACCGGATAGACGGCGTTCGTGCGCGGCGACTTCCAGTGCGCCTGCGGAGAGAAGGTCACCGCCTCCGGCGCGTAGCGGGTGATCCGGCCGGCGCGGTCGCGCACGGTGGCGTGCGCCCATAGTTTACCACCTCCCTTGGCCCTGATCTGGAAAGCCATCAGCGCCGAGCCGTCGTCGAGGTTGGCCGCGACCCAGTCCCAGCCGCTGGCTTCCGGCTGCAGGGCTTCGCTCGACCATTCGTGGTCGAGCCAGGCGCTGCCCGTGACCGGTGCCGCCGCGCCGGTGCGGCCGGCGCTGCCGCTCACCTGCAGGTGCGGATGGCTGTAGTAGTAGCTCGCGTGGCGCGGCGCCGCCCCCTTGCGCGAATAGCCGCCTTCGCCCTGCACCAGCACCGGCTGGGTCGGCGCCAGGCGCAGGTCCATGCTCATCTCGCCGGACTTCACCGTCACGCGGTAGCTGCCGTCGGGCGCGCGTGTCATGCGCCAGTCGTCGAGCTTGACATCGAGATCGCCGGCCTTGGCCCAGGCCAGGCCGAAACCCGCGCGTGCGCTGCGCTGGTCGTGCAGCAGGCGCCCGAGCGCCGGATCGGACAGGGCCGCATGGCCGATCACCAGCTGGTGCGGCGCGAACGCGCTCGGGTTGGCGCTGTCGTGTTCGGTACGGCTGCGGAAAAAGGTGACCTGGAAGCCGAGCGGCTTGCCGTCGCCCGTCTTCAGCCAGCCGGTGACGTACCACCACTCGGTGCGAAAGTCCGGATGGGCGCCATGGTCAAGCGGGAACTGCATGCCGCGGCCGGGCGTGACCGGAGCGAAGGCGGGCGGCGCGGCCAGCGCGCATTGGGCGAATTGGGCAAGCCCGGCCGCCAGCAGCCACAGCAGAATAACGAAGCGCATTACCAGTCCTCCCTCACTGCCCGCACCGGCCCGCCGGACAGGGCATGGCGTCCCGACACCAGGGCCGTCGCCACCGAGGCGCCGACCAGCACCGCGGCGACGGTGGCCAGCAGGCCCCAGGGCAGGTGCAACTGCATGGTCCAGTGGAAGGATTGCGGGTTGACGACAAACACGAGTATCAGGCTGATCACCAGGCCCAGGCCGAAGCCGCAGGCCACGCCGAGGGTTGTCAGCAGGCCGCCTTCGCAGGCCAGGATGCCCAGCACCTGGCCGCGCGTCACGCCCACGTGGCGCAGCATGCCGAATTCGCGCGCCCTGGCCAGCGTCTGGGCCGAGAAGGTTGCGGCCACGCCGGACAGGCCGATCACGATGGCGATCGCCTCCAGCAGGTAGGTGACGGCGAAGCTGCGGTCGAAGATCTGCAGGCTGGCGGCGCGGATGTCGCCGGGCCGCGCCAGCTGCAGCGCGCCACCGAAGGGCAGTGCGCGCAGGGCGCGTTCGACGCGGTCGGTGGCCGCCTCGCCGCCGGCATAGATGGCGGCGTCGGTCACCGCCGTCTCGCCGGTCAGGGCGCGGTAGTCGGCCAGGCGGATCACCACCGAGCCGGACTGGTTGGCATAGTCGCGCCAGACGCCGGCGACGAAGAAGGGCGCCGGCTTGCCGCCCAGCGGCAGGGAGATGGTCGCGCCGACCCGCGCGCCGTACAGGTCGAGCATCGCTTCCGAGACCCAGGCCGGGCGCGCGCC